>Ga0209475_10005508_pt1 | contig 10357 bp, 4 predicted proteins | sample tdDd471_FD_187128 | JGI IMG/M metagenome (GOLD analysis project Ga0209475, IMG submission 187128) | Marine sediment microbial communities from the Atlantic coast under amendment with organic carbon and nitrate - tdDd47.1 (SPAdes)... | ecosystem: Environmental > Aquatic > Marine > Coastal >...
CCAGCTGTTATAGTCTTGCAAACCGCCTTGCATCTGGCCTGCAAAATAATCCACACCCATGTCGTTGGGCACCGTCAGCTGGTTAAATTTCGACAGATGCCATTTGCCTATTTGTGCATGTGCATAATTGCCATCTGAATTTGAATCCAGAAACTGATACAAGCTCGTTTCACTTGTTGATATGTAGGCGTTTTCAACGGTTAATACACCTGTTCTAAAGCCATGTTTACCGGTTAATATGCTGGCACGGGTTGGCGAACACAGTGGGTACGACCAGGCATTATCAAAGGTAATGCCCGACTTTGCGAGGCGATCAAGATTGGGCATGGCTGGTTTTTGACTGCCTTCGGAATAACCGGGTGTGGCATCCAAACCCATGTCATCGGCAATGATCAACAAAATGTTGGGATAGTCAGTTTTATTCTGCTCCCCTTCGGGTGCCAGCTCAGTAGTGTTATCTGTGCAGGCTGTTAATAGGCCTAGTGCCAATATGAGTAAATAGGTTATTTTCATCTGTTTAAACTTATTTTCAATGGTCAGATGGAACTCACAAATAAATTTAATCATCCTCCTGTGTGAAAACTTGGATAATTAAATTTACATGTTCGTTTCATGTATACAATTTTTTTCATTTATCACATGCAACTCGTCTGGAAATGATCATCCTCGTTAGTGAGAACATTTTCTCAGCGCTCGTTTCCTGAATCAATGTTTTAGTTATTTCACTTGACGAACGAGTCGTACATGGTTTTTTACATACCTGATATCGCCCTGCGGCCCCAGGTATTGAGGGTATAGTTTGCTATTTCCACTTTTAGGGTCACTGCGTTGGCATCCGGCACCGTGCACATCCATCACCTTATTGTGCATTTTTCCCAGCCCTTCTCCAAAGGCAATATACGCAGCATTGGCGTATGGGTTACGACCATCGAGGTGGGTGGTACTGCTCCAAAAATGTGGGTAGTGTCCTTTTCTGCCATCAGGATAATTAATTTCGGTAGTAATAAAAATGGGGTCGATGGCCGCCGACTGACTTGTTTGTGGAGAACGACCATAATCCACAATGCTTTGTAACTCTTTGGCGTTAGGTAAATACCAGTCGGTATGGCCGGCCAGTTCCGAATTTTCAGCATAAGTAAGCGCTTCTTCCCAGTTGCGGGCAATGCCATCATCGGCCTGCTGCCACATTAAACCAGAAGCATTGTCGGTGATGGTGCCATCGCCATTATCAACAAATTGGTTTTGTCCGTATTGTGGGTTGCCACGCACCAATCGTACATACAGCCTGTTGTCTTCGCCTTTGCGAGGGTTGTATTTCGGATAACCTTTTATGCGGCCATCAATAAAATTCACTCCAAAAACGGTAGTGCTATTGCGCATTGTGGTGCCAACATATTGTGTGGCCGACCAGGTTTGTGCATCAATCTCGCGCTCACCCTTTGATACATCGCCAAAGGGTTGATCAAAATAGCGGTTGTCAATATACAATTGATTGGCACCCTTGTGGCGGCTTAGCTGTCCGGTAAAAATAATGAGTGAGTATAACTCTTTTATGGTAGGTACGCGCCAGTCAGTATATCCTGCTAATGTTGCATTTTCAGCTAATTCGAAGGCGGCATTAAATGTAACTTTTTCACCCATATCACTCGCCCACATTAAGCCTGTTACATTATCGCTGATTGTACCATCGCCATTATTGGTGTATGATGGCTGATGGCACTGGTAGTTGGCGTCTTGTCCGTAAAAGGCATCGCCCTCTTGAGGCTGATTTATTTGTGCCTTATCGCTATAGAAACTGTTAACGCCGGTGTCAACAATGGGGTATGAATAAGCTTGAGCCAGCCCTTGAAAGGCCAATGCAAACAAAAGAAATAGTGTGGCGTGTATTTTCATAACAAATGGTGATTTAAGGATAATCAAATATAACGCAGAACAGGAAATACATTAAATGCAATCAATGCAAAGGCAACTCTTGTCAACAGAATGCTTAATTCGCTCAACTAAATAGCAAGCTGCACTAATTTATCTCAATGGGGTTGTTTACCCAATCGTGCTCAAATACTTCCATGCGCATATCCTTAAGCGTTTCGGCACTAAACTGTTGATAAAAACGCACCGGATAGCCATCGGGTGTTGTTACAATCGAAGCCAAATCAATTTGATAGTGCCGCATGGTGTATTCGCGCAGGTATTTAAGCGGATAAGCTATCTTCTTGCCCAGGTCAAGACCACTTTCATAGTCCAGCTTTTTAAAGTTGATGGTTTCTTGTTTATAGGCATAGCAACTTAAAACGGGCATTAGTTTTTTGGCCAGGCTGTTGCATGTTTCGTCATCATACAGCTCATTGTCCGAACGGTTTTTCTTTTTATTATCTATCGCTTTTAAACATTCAAGCGTAGCCGCATAATCAATGTTACTGGTGTCAAAAGTAAGGGTCATGCTTTCGAGCATTTTAAGCGCCAGGTGGTAGGGCCAGTTTTTATTATCGAGCACGTGCACCGGCCAATGGGCAACCTTTTTAAAATGGAGTCTTTGCTTAAGGGTGTCAACATAGTAATCCACGGCCCATGTAATCTCGCTTTCAGTAAGTGCATGTATGTCGCTTCTGAAATTATACGGGTTTTTAAAAGAGAACGTATCCTTGCTTATTTGCTTCCAATAAACCATGGCCATGTATTGTTAATGACTGCAAAAATAGCACTTCATTTTTTAAAGTTATAATATTGTTGTTGATGCCTATAAATGTTAACTCAAAAGTTAAAAACGTCTTGACTAAGAATTCTTTTCTATTTTTGTACGTATTTCAGAATATTTTATGGAAGCAACAACGCGCAATATTTTTCTCCTAAGCCTGCTGTTTCTTTTAGCCGGAGCAATGGTTAATGGTCAAACACAGGATTATCAAATTAGTTACCTTTCGGTAGATGATGGTTTGTCGCAAAATGAGGTGACATCAATACTACAGGATAAATACGGGTTTATGTGGTTTGGTACCCGTGGAGGATTAAACCGTTATGATGGCTATGTTTTTAAGCATTATAAACCCGGAACCGATAAAGAAAGCAGTTTAAGTAATCCGTCAATTGAACGTTTATATCAGGACAAAGAGGGTAATATATGGATTGGCACTAAATCGGGTGGCTATAGTGTTTACAACCTGGCAACCGAAAAATTCCACAGCCTTCGTCATCAACATTCAATTCCTAACCGCATAGTGGCTTTTCAGCAAGGTTTGAACGCTTCAACCTGGATTGGCGGATGGACAGGCGGCTTGTGGGAATATAATGCTCAAACCGATACGGTGGCACACTGGCTTGGCAATTCACGCGTAAATACCTTGGTGCAAACCAGCGACAGCACGCTTTGGTGCGGAACCAACAGTGGATTGCGCTATGCCAAAGAAGGCAGTCCTTTCAGAACCCTTGATTTATTACCCGGTTACAACGAGATAACCAAAATAGTGATTGATAAGCAAAGCGATTCATCCATGTGGCTTGTTGGTTGGGAGCTAAATCTGGTTCATTTTAATTATAAAAACCTGAGTTATAAACAATATAAATTACCATGGGAAAAAAGTAATTTATCGCCCAAGGCCTATTCGCTGATGCAAGATAGCAGCGGAACCATTTGGGTGGGTACCTGGGGCAATGGTTTGTATCGTTTTAATGCTGCTGATGAGGTGTTTGAACCTGTTAACATTAAGCCCATCAACATATCGGGTACCACCATTGATTACGATGTAATATTGGATATTTTCGAAGATAATGAAGGGAATATCTGGATTGGCACCGATGGTGGTGGTGTGGTTCGTCTTTCGGCCAAGAGCCGTTTTAATACGGTTGCCCGAAAAATTGAGAATAAAGGTCAGAAACGACACGTAAACGCCGTGTTGCTTGATGATGAAAAGCATTTATGGGTTGGAACCAAGGGCAGTGGTGTTTTTGTGTCAAAAGGCCAATCCAAGCTTCAAAAAGTAGGCTTTTTACCCTCCGACCGTTTGTACCAGAAAAAAGGTTTAATAGTCAAAACCATATATAAAGATGCCAATGATGTAATCTGGATCAGTTTTAATGAAGGTTTATATGTGGTTGAACAAAAAGCAGATGGGTCGTTTTACCTGATCAGTGCGGCTTTAAAATTCAAAAGCCCCGAGTTAAGACAGATAAGAAAAGCGCTTGGTATTTTAGTGGTCAAAGATGAACTGTGGGTGTCGACCCAGCAATCGGGTTTGTATTTGTTTAAACAAAAGGATTCAGGATTTACCTTTAAAAAGCAGTTTATAGCTTCAAATGCACCCGGTCAGTTAAACGTTAACCGGATCACCACCTTGCTTCTCGACGATGAAAAAAACATGTGGGTGGGTACCTATAAGGGTTTGTATCAATACAAGTCGGCCGACTCAACTTTTATAAACGTAAATGAGTTAATTGATGGAGAAGTATTGCCGCTTTGCGACATCATATTAAGTACCTGGATTGATACTGATAAAAACTTATGGTTTGGCACGCCGTGCAGTTTAAACAAACTTCGAAAAAAAGGCAATGGCCGTTACCAGTTGACCGATTACAGCCGCCTTGATGGCTTATCAGACGATTATATTAATGGCATACTCGACGATGATAAAGGGAATATTTGGGTGAGCACCAATGCCGGCATCTCAAAATTTGATATTGAAAATGAAACCTTTATTAATTATGATTCATCGGATGGTGTAGGCGGATCCAACTTTTCCGAATCGGCATGTTATAAAAGTAACGATGGTGTTTTGTTCTTTGGTGGATTTTCTGACCTTACTTTTTTTCATCCCGATAGTATTTTAACCAACCAGAATGACCCATCGGTGGTCATTACCGATTTTAAAATTCTGAATAAAGCGGTTGAAATAGGTGCCAACAGCATCCTGGAGAAATCCATTAATGAGCAGAAATCAATCACTTTAAACCATCGTCAAACGGAATTCTCATTTGAGCTGGCCTCGCTCGATTACAATGCCCCCGATCGCAACCAATATGCCTATTGGCTCGAGGGCAGCGACGAGGGCTTGGTCAACATAGGTACCCGGCGACATATTTCGTTTAATAACTTAAAACCCGGCGACTATATTCTTCATTTGAAAGGAACCAACCGTAATGGCGTATGGACCGATAAGGAACGTACCATAGCTATTACAGTTTTGCCGGCACCCTGGCGCACCTGGTATGCTGTGGTGGTGTATGTCATACTTATTTTAGTGGTGGTTGTGCTCATTACATCCTTTACCCGCAAGCAAGAGCGCCTGGTTAATGCTGCTGAAATGCAGAAAGTGCTTCGTGAAAAAGAACACCAGATAAATGAATATAAGTTTAAGTTTTTTACCAATATATCGCATGAACTCAGAACGCCATTAACCTTGATTATGGCGCCCTTAAATGAGTTAATGAGCAAAGATATTTCAACGGTTTCATCAGATTTTATTTCCGGCAAAATTCAGCTGGTTCAACAGCATTCTACGCGTTTATACAACCTGGTTAATCAGTTGTTGGAATTCAGAAAAGCAGAAGCCGGTAAAATTAAAATTCAGGCCTCGGAGCAAGACATTGTAGCTTTTGTGAATAACTACTGCAAAGCCTTTGATGAGTTGGCAGCGCTCAAAAAAATTAGCTTTAAAAAGAAATTAAAACTAAAAGCACCCCTTTTGTTTTTCGATGGCGAACGCCTGGGTGTGGTTCTCAACAATCTGCTTTCCAACGCATTTAAATTTGCCGGTGAACCGGGCGATGTTCAAATTAGCCTAAGTGAGAATGCTTCTGAAGTGATGATGCACATTAAAAACAACGGCAAAGGCATCAGCAAAAGCGAGATGACTCATTTGTTTGAGCGGTTTTATCAAGTGCCTGGCGGTCGATCGGTTGGTAGTTCGGGCATTGGCTTAGCCCTGGTTAAAAACTACGTTGAACTGCACAAGGGAAGCATTGAAGTGGATAGTGAACCAGATACTTTTACAACCTTTACAGTAAGGCTAAAGAAAGGCAAAGCGCACTTTGCTGATGATGAGATTAGTGATGTGTTGCGCGAACCTGAAAAGGTGGTGTTGCAACCATCTTTACAAAGCCTTGTTAAAACCCGCTCGTTAAACGTGGGTACCAAAGGAGCCAGCGTTGTAATTGTCGAAGATAATAGCGAAGTGCGAAATTACATAGCCGAGTTGTTGGCCGATGAATACAATGTAATTGAGGCTGTTGACGGGATTGAAGGCTACGATTTAGTTATAGAACACAAACCCCAACTGGTATTGTCAGATGTGATGATGCCACGCATGGATGGCTTTGAGCTGTGTCAGAAAATAAAATCAAACGACACCGTTTCACATATTCCGGTTTTACTGTTAACAGCAAAAGGAACGCCACAGGATCAGCTATTTGGCGCCCGTAAAGGGGCTGATGCCTATCTGACCAAACCTTTTGAGCCTGAATTGTTAATGGAGAACGTGCGTTTACTCATTGCCAGCCGTAAGCGTTTATCAGATAAATTTTCGCATAAAGTGGTGCTTGAACCTACCGATGCTGTTATACAGTCTGAAGATGGAAAGTTTCTGGAGCAGGCCATTAAAATAATTGAGAAAAACATGAGCAATACCGGTTTTGACCCTGAAAAACTGGCGTCTGAACTGGCCATGAGTACATCTACTTTTTACCGGAAAATTAAAAAGCTGACTGAAAAAACCCCCGGAGAGTTTATCAAACACATCCGACTAAAAAGGGCCGCTCAGCTCTTAAAAGAAACCAATCTAACTGTTTCAGAAATAATAGAAAGCGTCGGTTATCAGGATATTAAAAATTTCAGGCGCAATTTCAAACAGGAATACCATGTCACACCTTCTGATTACCGCAAGGCCTAGTTGTGGCTCTTAATATAGACATAGGTCATAGCTAAAGGCTTGGTATTGAAACGTGTTTCGAATTTTTCATTACCAAAGTTAATTACTCCAAAAATGAGCAATGGTGTGCTCAAAAAATGGTTTGTGTTAATAAACTAAATGGCGCGTTTAGAGCACCACCCAGCCAAATGGCTGTGTCGATTTTTGGCTTATGATATTTTTGCTGCTTCACCATTCCATTGCCCTGGCTATTTTCAATCAATTGGGTTAAATCGTAATTCTATTTAAAAGATAAATTGCATCATCATGGGGCGAAGGTGTTCAAAAATTACACTTTATTAACACTTTTTAGTAAAATTTTAAAATCCACAATATCAGACATATGTGGTGAAATGCTGCATGTTTAACCCCCTTTATTTGATAATATTTTAAAATCATTATTGACAGAAATGGCCTTTTTAATTGAAGGTTTCATCCTATGTTGTGCATCCATTTATCTGCAATTTGCATGCATCAAAAAATCGCTCCTTGAACGATTGCTTGAGATGAAAAAATCAATAATCATTAAAATGGAATCTAAAGAAATAGAAAGTCAAATTAAAAGTGCACGAAAAACCAAGTTGCTGCTTTATGTAGTGTTGGCAGTTTTGGTGGCTGTTATGTTGTTTGTTTTTGTTATTTGATCAAACAATAAAATGCTTGGATTAAGCCTGTTAAAAATGAGTCAAAACAAACTGATTCATGTCAGGTAATCATCTGAATAAAATAACTAACTTTTTTAAATATTTATACAGCGAGTTTTATGAAAAAGAAGAATGTTAGTCTCAATCGAATACTTTTACTGGTAGGAATACTTCTTACTTGTAGCTTGTCATCGTTTGGACAAGGCAGGTCAATAAGTGGATTAGTTAACGACATTAATGGACAGCCGGTACCGGGTGCTTCCGTTATGGAGAAAGGAACCTCTAATGGTACAATCACTGACGTTAACGGTAGGTTTAGCATATCTGTAGATAACGAAGAGGCCGTAATCATCTTTTCATTTATAGGTATGAAAAGCCAGGAGATAGTGGTTGGTAACCAATCGACTATAGATGTGGTGTTGGCAGATGAAATGGTAGGTGTTGATGAGGTTGTGGTTGTGGGTTATGGTACCCAAAAGAAGGTTAACCTAACCGGAGCGGTTAGTACCGTTAAAATGGACGAGGCTGTTAACCAGCCGGTAACCAATAGTTCGCAGTTAATGTATGGCCGTTTTACAGGTGTACAACTAACGCAGGGCAGTGGTTTGCCAGGTAGCGATGGAGCCTCCATTCAAATTCGTGGTGTGGGTTCTTTTGGAAAAACAACCCCATTAATCGTGATCGATGGAATGCAGTATTCAACAATGGCTGAATTTAATAGCCTGGCGCCGTCAGATATCGAATCCATCTCAGTGCTTAAAGATGCCTCAGCAAGTGCTATTTATGGTGCACGTGGTGCCAACGGTGTAATCATTATTACTACTAAAAGCGGTACCGAAGGCGATGTAAAGGTTGAGTATAACAACTACTTTGGTTTACAGGAAGCTACTGTAATGCCTGAGTATTTGAATGCCATTGAATATGCCGAATTGATTAACGAAAAATTTGCCAACGAAGGGCAGGTTGAGCGTTACACGCCTGAGCAAATTGAATTAATTAAAAATGGCAGTGCGCCTGATCAGTTTGCTCAAACCAACTGGGCCGACCATGTGTTGGAAAAAGCACCCATTCAAAATCATTACTTGTCGTTATCGGGCGGAAACAAAAAAACAAAGTATCGCCTATCATTGGGTTACCTCGATCAGGATGCCATTTTGGTTGGTAAATACAAGTCTGAACGCTACAACTTTCGTGTAAATTTAACAAGCAAGGTTAAAGACTGGTTAACCATTAGTAATAATTTTAACGGGCATTGGAAAAAGTTTAACGGTCCTAAAGGCGGTGCTGATGCGGTTAATGATATTATGTATCAGTTTTCGCGCACGGCTCCAACCATTCCTGTTTACTTGTCAAATGGTGAGTACGGACATGTTGACGGTGCCATCTATAATACCAACGAATCGTTTAATACCAAAAACCCGGTTCGCGAGTTAAGCCTAGGTAATTACGAACAAGATCAGTACACCATTAACGATCGTTTGGCGGTAACGATTACTCCAATTGAGGGATTGTCAATAGAGTCGAGTGGTACGGTTAACATGCGTTTCACTAATACTTCTGATTTTATGCCACGCTGGGAAATGCGTGACTGGAATGGTGACATAATTAACTACAATGAGTTCAACACACTTAGAAACGAAGCCAATTTTTACTACAAGCTGATGAATGAAAACGTGGTTAAATATACGCGTAAATATGGTGATCACAGTTTTGGCGGAATGATTGGTACCTCGGTAACCTATGAAACAAGTGACGGTTTTAATGCTTCACTCTCTAATTTCCCATCAGACGATTTGGAAGAACTTGGCGCCGGTGGTGTTTTAGATCCTGCTGTTGGCGGTGGAAAATGGGAAGAGGCCTGGTTCTCGGTTTTTGGCCGTATCAATTACAGTTTTAAAGATCGTTATTTATTGGAAGCCAATATTCGTCATGACGGTTCAAGTCGTTTCGGCCCCAACCATCAATATGGTGTATTCCCATCATTCTCCGGTGGATGGCGTATAAGCGAAGAAGCTTTTATGGATGAGCTTTCACATATTTTTGCCAACCTTAAACTACGCGGTAGCTGGGGGGTAAGTGGTAACGACATTCCTGTTGATCCTTATTCTTATAGCCAGGCTTATAATTCTAACATCGATTACGTACTGGGTCGTGATGAAGCAGCCGTTGGAGGTGTTGCCCAAACTGCTTTAGGAAACCCAGATATTCGTTGGGAAGAAACAACTCAGTTCGACATTGGACTTGATGCCGGATTCTTCAATAATAAGTTACAGGTAGTAGCCGATTATTTTGAGCGAAACAGTAAGGATGTATTATATGACAAATTTCCAATTCCAACTACTTTGGGTGTACCAAATTTAAAGGCCCGAAATGTAGGTGACATCATTAACAAAGGATGGGAACTTGGCGTTAATTACTTCCACAAAGCTGGAGAGTTTGAATTCTCATTGGGTGGTAACGTTACTAACATGTTTTTAAATGAAGTAACCAGCCTTGGTGAAGGTGGTGAAGAAACCATTACCAACTATAGCATTATTACAAAAGGGGCACCTTTTAATGCCTATTATGGACTTGAAGCCATCAGCATTTTCCAATCGGAAGAAGAAGTGGCCAATGCACCAACCCAGTTTGGCGGAACCACCACTTCGCCGGGTGATATTCGCTATAAAGATCAGTTAACAGTGGATACCAATGGAGATGGCATACCAGATGGTTGGGAGATTGCTAATGGGCTTAATCATTTAGATCCATCAGATGGACTGCTTGATTTTGATTGGGATGGCCTTTCGAACCTCAGGGAATATGAAAAGCTTACAG
>Ga0209475_10005512_pt1 | contig 10353 bp, 8 predicted proteins | sample tdDd471_FD_187128 | JGI IMG/M metagenome (GOLD analysis project Ga0209475, IMG submission 187128) | Marine sediment microbial communities from the Atlantic coast under amendment with organic carbon and nitrate - tdDd47.1 (SPAdes)... | ecosystem: Environmental > Aquatic > Marine > Coastal >...
ATTTACAACTGAACAAATAAGGTTACACTCATCTGTGTGTGCTATGCTATATTGTTGTAAGCTGTTCGGTATTCGATGGTATCTCATATGGTTTACAAAACTGATGAAATGCTTATTAAATGAGGGATTAAGTTGTATCTAAGCGCTAAATACAAGAAGTTACGGTTTATTATTTTTCTATGGATGATTGTGCTGAGTTTGTCTGCATGTCAAACTATTTTAAAGCCACGCATCATCTTATGGCACTCATGGGAAGGGAATCAAGCGCAGGTCATCAGCGCCGCATTGGATCGTTTTAGTGAAATTTTTGATACTCCAATCGTTGCGTCGTATATACCCGCTGATGAAATGATAGAACGTTATGTCAATACAGCATCGCAAGGACTAGGTCCTGATATTTTTGTGGCATCAGGTGCGGCGTTGCGTGAACTAGCAGATGCAAATCTAATTGAACCATTAGCACCCGATGCGCTTAATCAATCTTTGTATTATACAGCTTCACTCACAACGATGACCTACAATGACAATCTCTATGGTATTCCCCTTACCATGCGTCCATTAGCAATGTATTACAATCGAGACATGGTTTCTACCCCAGCAACAACCTTGAGCGATTTATTGTTACAAGCGGAAGCCGGTACAGGCGTTGCTATTAATTCTCAATTTAGCCAGATTGTTTGGGGCATACAGGCATTTGGTGGACAATTATTAGATAGTGATGGTCAAATTATTCTGAATCAAGGTGCATATACCAATTGGTTGAACTGGTTGCTGAATGCAAATTCTAATCCACAAGTCTATTTGAGCCGAGATACAACGACGCTCCAACGTTTGTTTACGGATGAACAGGTTGCTTATTATACAGGGTCAGCTTCGGAATTAACCCAAATTCGTACGATGATGGGGGCAAGTAAAGTGGGCGTTGTCCCGTTACCCGCAGGTCCAAATGGTGCATCAGGTCCTTTAATCGAAGTTGATGCGCTGATGTTTAACTCGTTTTCGTCGCAACCATCACGCGATATGGCACTTCAATTGGCTCAGTTTTTAACCAACTTGGAGCAATCCAATACATTCATGCGTGATTTAGAATTTGTCCCGACCAATCGACGGGTACGGGTTGATTTACGAACATATCCTGCAATTGCTGGTTTTATCGCACAAACACGCACAGCTGTTGCGTTACCTCATCTACCACAGGTTACATATTTGCTTGAACAAGGCGATGAATCCTTATTACGTGTGTTAGAAGGAGTCATTACCCCCAATACGGCGGCTGATGAATTAACACGGACAATTAACGCAGAATTTGGGTTAGCTACCGTTGAAAATACACTCAGCTGTGACTTGGATGGTGAGATCACGTTATGGCACAGCCTCGCCAATGGGGATTCAAATTATCTCAAACAGCTTGCGACAAATCTTAGTTTACGTTGTCCAGAATTCACGTTGTCGCTCAAATATGTGCCTGTAAATAGTCTGGTGAGTGCGTATATCGAGGTGTTTGATAAGGATGATGCTCCCGATATGATCCTTACATCAACGAGTCATCTGCAAATGTTGGTGGAAGCAGGAGCCGTTACCAGTGTCGGACGGGATATGATGCAGACGTATTCACCGATTAGTCAGGCAACAGTCTCATTAGGTGGCATAGCATATGGAATACCGATTACACTCATTAGCAACGTATTTTATTACAATACCGACATTGTGTCCGATGCTCCGGTTACGACTGATGAGCTTCTCGTAAAAGGATCTGCACCATTTTTATTGTCACGCAATGCGGATCATATGTTGTGGACACTCACTGCTTATAATGGCATTGCTGTCAGTAACGATCAGATAGTGCCTAACCTCGATCAATTAACCACATGGCTAGAATGGTTAACGCGAGTCAAAGCAACGGATTATATTACGATTACTGCCAATAAATTTTTGCAAACAAACCGCTTTGAGCAAGGGGAATCTGCATATTATATTGGTAGTAATCATGAATTAGTGTCGTTATCCTCTGCTTTGGGAGACGCATTATCAGTGGCTGTTTTCCCAACAGGTACAAGCCAGTTTGCTTCACCATTGGTTACATCATTAGCATTATTTACGAATCCAAATAGCGAGCATCAAGCAACGTCAACTGCATTTAGTGCAGTAGTAACTAGCACAGAACAACAAGAAACAATGGTCGAATCATTACGGTGGATTCCTACAAATACGTCGGCTGTTGTGGGCTTAAATAATGATCATACACTATCAACAATCGCTACTATCATGCAAACTGGAATTGCAATTACGGACAATCCCTCCCGCGTTTTGTCTGATATTAGCCGTGCTATTGACCAAATATTCACAGCAGGACGAGCCCCTGATATTGTGGCACAAGAATTGTTCGATACTCTTTCAGCAGTGGAGGTCAGCGAATGAATCCAGAAATAATCAATGGTGATGCTGGCATTGACACCGTTCTTCAACAATATGAAATACTGATAACCTATCTGCAACGCCCTGTTGTATTAATTCAGGTTGCGCTGTTTATATTGGCTATTGTGATCGCATATAGTTTTACGATGCTGATTTTATACCGATTGCGTCGCATGAATCGTGAGCCATGGACGTTTATATCGACAGGTTTGTTTCCAGTTATTGCTATCGCTATTAATGTGATGCTATCACAGATATTGATATCGCTAGGTTATCCGACAGGGTTAATGTCTGCGACACGGAATTTGTTATGGCTGTTCTTTGGGTATTTAGCGATCATCACGGTTATGTATTTCTTGTTTGGGGAAGAGCGTGTCCGCCCTTATCATCGACGGTTGATATTGCCATTTGTTGTGTTATTTGTATTAGCGCAATTATTGGGTGGTATTTTTGATCTTGATCAACTTGGTGCAATCCAATTATTTACTGTTGGTGATCTTAACATTACCTTGACGCGTATTCTCGGATTTGTACTATCCATCTATTTTACATTTACCATTAGCGACTTCATCCAAAGTTTACTGCGAACGGTTGTACTGCCTCGGCTACAAGTTGATGTGGGTACGTCAAATGCAATCTTAACGATGTCGCGATATAGCGTGATACTATTTGGGTTGCTGATTAGTGTCGGCTTACTGGGCTTGGATTTATCGACTTTAGCTCTCATTGGTGGTGGGTTGTCAATTGGGATTGGGTTCGGCTTACAGCAGATTGTATCCAATTTTATGAGTGGTATCTTACTTTTATTTGAGCAATCCATTCGCCCCGGTGATGTGGTTGATGTAGATGGTCAACTAGGTATTGTTCAGAAATTGAGCATACGGTCAACCACAGTCCGCACCCTATCCAATATTGATGTTGTTATTCCAAACGAGCGTTTTTTGACGGATTCAGTTAAAAATTATACTCACTCTGGTACGATTCGTGGGGAGATCAATGTTGGTGTAAGTTATAATTCTGACCCTACAGAAGTACGACGCTTGCTCCGTGAAGTTGTAACCAATCATGGTAAGGTATTAAAAAACCCTGAGCCGCGTGTTTTCTTCACAGATTTTGGTGCAAGCAGTTTAGATTTTCGTGTTTATTTTTGGGTTGATCATTTTGATGATTGGTATCTCACGGAAACAGATTTACGGATGATGATTTGGCGTGCATTTAAGAAGCACAATATTGAAATTCCGTTCCCACAACGCGATTTACATGTCCGTAGTGTTCCACCATGGGTACAACCGTCAACTGAATCTCATGTTGATGCCCCCATCGATTAGAGTTGGCATCACTTGGTTTCTGACTTTGGCTCATGTTATAGTCGATAAATTGCTTAATGAATGATGGTAGTCAATAGCATGGATAAAAAAACACGATTCCCAATAGGCGCTAGTGTTCAAATGAGTCAGCAATACATCAATCCCTATCCGATGTTTGAAAGCATGTTGGCGCGCGAACCTATTTCATGGGTAGATGAGATTGACATGTGGTATGTGACGCGCCGTGATGATGTTCTGCGGATTTTGGCGGATACAGATATGTTTACTGTTGTCTCCGATAAGTCAATGATGCGGCAGGCAATGGGTTATAACATGTTAACCACCGATGGAGATGAACAGACTCGTTTACGTCGTCCATTTAATTCTTCATTTGCCCCACGTGGGATACGTCACTATGCTGAACCGTTTATTGCATCTGTCACGCAAGATTTGATCGAATCATTTGATAAGCGCACTGTAATTGATATTAAAGCTGAATTTGCTGATTTTATTGCGATTAAAACGATTATTGATATCTTGGGTTTGGATATTGAGGATACTGCGAAAATTCGGAAATGGGTGTTTGATTTCGGTCAGATCATGAGTAACTTTGCAGGGGATGAAACGATTATCACACAAGGTAAACAGTCGGTGCAAGAATTTGCGGAGTATGTGCAAGGTCACTTAGATCGATTACGTGAAAGCCCTGATAACAGTGTGTTGGGTATGATGATGCATCATCCCCATCACCAGCTCACGGATGCAGAATTAATTGATTCCGCACGGGTTATGATTTTTGGTGGAGTCGAGACAACATCCGCATTAATCGTCAATACCTTGTATTGTTTGTTAACCCATCCCAAGCAATTAAAGGCTGTTCGTGAAAACCCCGATGGATTGCTGTCTAGTGCTATTGAAGAAGCATTACGGTTTGAATCCCCTGTGCAAACCTGTACGCGCCATGTCTTACAAGAAGTTGATGTGGCGGGGGTAAGGCTTGCGGTTGGAGATACCTTGCAATGTATGTTGGGTGCGGCAAATCGTGATCCCTCTCATTATAACCGTCCTAACCAATTTGATATTTTTCGAGATAATGCAGACGATCATCTAGCATTTGCGAATGGGAAACACTTTTGTATTGGTGCGGGTCTCGCACGGATGGAAACGATTACTAGCCTCAAAATCTTGCTTGATTATTTTCCTAAATTGCAGTTAGCATTTCCTGCTGACGATATGCCGTTAGGATATGAATTTCGGTCACCACATCAGTTGCGCCTCCAAGTAAATTCAGATTAATAAACTAACATGATAATCGAATTGTAACGGCATAATAACATCTGAACAATGTACCTCTAATGTTTCTTATTCGATTATTCAACTATAATGTAAATATAAAATATTGAGATACCATTATCACTATGAAAAGATTTGTACTTCTAGTTGGGTTTTTCCTATTGTCAATCACTATTGTTTCGGCACAGGTGACACCTTGCCCTATAAATTATTCTCGCGCGCTTGACCAAACTCAAGCACTATGTGATGGCACAGGTCGGAATCAAGCCTGCTATGGAAATAATACTGTTAACCTTACACCATTTTCCGAAACTGTTGAGTATGATTTTGATGCGCCGGGGGATATGACCGATGTTGAAATTATCCGTAGTTTGTCCCTTAGTGCGTTAGATGAAGAAACCGGAAACTGGGGCATTAGTATGCTGCGCTTACTCGCGAATCTTGACCCTAGCCATACCGATGATGTGACCATGTTGCTGTTTGGCGATGTAGACATTGAATCTGCTGTTGAACCTTCAGAAGTGCTTCCCATTACTACCACAACATATGCTAATGTTCGACGTTATCCTAGTACATCGTCGCCTGTCGTAAACTCTGTGACGGAAAATACTACGTTAATGGCAACAGGACGATTATCGGATAACACGTGGGTACAGATCACCGATACAGACTCTGATCTATCGGGTTGGATTTTTGCAGATTTACTCGGTGACTTTGATATGGATATCCTTTCTGTCGTAGAAGCGACTCAGCCCTACTTTGCGCCGATGCAAGCATTTTATTTTAGAAGTGGTAGTCAAATTGATTGTGCGTCTGTTCCGTCGAATGGCATAATGATTCAGACACCGATAGGGGTGGCACGAGTTTCTGTTTGGATTAACGAAGTGACCATAGATTTCTTGTCGAATACGGGTACAACGGCGCTTATTCAGATGCCGAGTGATGAAATTATGTCGGTTGAACTGCTAGAAGGTGATGCTTATGTTCAATCGGATCAAGGAGGGTATATTGCTGTTGAGGGATCATCTATAACTGTTGATTTACCAAACAATGATAACCATTCTCCTAAAGTTAATCCACCCGAACCAACTGATCAGCAATCGGAAGTTCCTCCACCGTTGAAACTATTTAATCGTCTTGTTGACCGGGTTGCACCAGCTAGTACTGCATATATTGCTAGCTCAAATAATTTGTCCACAGTTCAGTATAATGAAGTCGTGGAATATGGCTATGTCGTAACAAAAAATGAGACTTCGCAATCTAATAATAATGCTGATGGTGCTTCGTCTCAATCAAATGGCTCACAAGAACAAACTAACGAGTCAACCGATAACACACAGACGAATAATACACAATCAAATAATACTCAGACAGATAATACACAAGCTGATAATACACAAGCTGATAATAACAGTGGTAATCAAGATTGTCCGGGAAATAGCTGTAATGCACCCGGTCAAAATAAGGATAAAGACAAAGATAAGGATTGTCCGGGAAATAGCTGTAATGCACCCGGTCAAAATAAGGATAAAGATAAAAAAGACAAAAAAGACAAAAAAAATAAGTAAATTATGCTTTTATGGTTAGGGTGTTCGCAAGTACCTGAGTGTCTTGAAGTGATGCTGGTGGCGTAACCGAAGCATTACGTGCAACTTGTATAGTTCCTGATGCAACCGCAAGTTTGGTAGACTCTTCTAATGACCAACCTTTCAATTGTCCATATACAACCCCAGCTCGAAACGCATCGCCTGCCCCTGTTGTATCATAAACATCGACTTTTGGCACATCCACGCTGAATGTTTTCCCATCACGATTGATAACCCAAACCCGATTTTCACCATCTGTCATGATAACGATGCCACCGTGTTTTGCTTGTAATGCAACTGAATATCCATAATGGTCTGTATGAGGCAATTTTTTTTCCATGACTGCCCGTGAGTTAATGAGAATGTCAGAAACACTGTACAAGGCATTATCTTCATCCAGTACATCCGATGCAATCACCTGAATACCTTGTGAATGCGCTTTTTGTGCCAAGCGTTGGGTTTCGCGCTCGGTGTTGTTGTAATAGAAGTTGACAGTGAGAATTTGGATACCATCCAGTTGAACATTATCAGCAGGATACATGGGGGCTGTATCATATCCAAACTCGATAAGATAGCGATCTCCACTGGGTGGAACAAGTGCACGAGTATAAGGTGTATCGACATCTACTTTTTGCTCTATTTGTGAGGTGTCGAAGGACTTGAATAATTGTAACTCATCTAATATCTGTTGAGCATAAGCATCATTGCCAATTGCATTCCCAGTTAATGTTACAGGGATGTTCCAGCTTGCTAACCAGACGGCGGTTTGTGTTGCACCACCACCAAGTTGAAATTGCTGATGGGTTGGGGTAGTAGCGATTCCCGGTGTGGGCATATATGGGACATGGATAATATTATCAATACAGATTCCACCATAACATAATACTTGTGATGCCATAGAAAGATGCTCTTTTTGTGATTGGATCGATTTAGAATTTAGAATACCAGTCAATCGAATAGTTGAAATAGTGAAAAAATATACTAAACATCATGCTTACTAAACTTGATTCGCTTGTAAATTAGAGTAAGATTAAGATATATTGATGCAATTGCAGGGAATAATTCTATGACAATCAATATCACAATCGTAGGAGAAAAATCGGTTATTGTTGAACGGGTGGGTCTCATAACGAAAGAGCAATTGATTCATACTTATCAACAACTCTTGGCGATGGATGTAGAATATGCGATTGTTGATGATCGGAATATGATGTTGCAATCACATGCCACAATTTATAATATAGATGTTCAGCCACTAGTTGAAAGTATCATGGTGCGTGATGCTTTCCGACATGTTGTTATCGTTGTTCCCGAAGACAATGAGATGCGAGTTCTTATCCATGATGAATTTCAACGTCTAAACCTCAAGGATAAATTGACATTTGCCGATGATTTAGAAACAGCAAAAGAGATTTTGGTAGATTTGCAGTCTTAGTATAGCCATACAATATTTGATTTCATATTGATGATAAAATAAGAGATAGGTAAAGTACCCATCAAGGAATTACAGCATGGCAGTTACAGTCAGTATTATAGATGACAAATCTATACTTATAGATCGTATCGGTATGATCACAAAAGAACAACTCATTACGGCTTATCAACAGGTGCTGACGATGGAAGTTGATTATATTGTTATAGACAATAGCAATATGATGTATTCTGTGGAATCTATTTATAATGACGATGTTAGACCTTTTGTTCAAGAGGTACTGCAACGAGAACAACTCAAAAAAGTGATTGTAATTTTATCAGAAGTTGATGAATTACGATCACGGGTTAAGGGTGCGTTTCAAGAATTTTCGGTATTTCACAAATTAATATTTGCAGAAACGATCTATTCGGCAAAAGGGATTTTGGCGGATTTGCAGACATAATATTTTATATATCCTCGTTGCTATCTGACAAAATTAACCTCAGTAATTGTTGTGCGCCAGCTGTTGCAGGTAAATCTCCATTCATGACAGCTTGTTCGATGCTGGGTAGGGCAGACTGTACTTTCGGATGATGAAAGAAAAAATCCACTAATTGATTTTCGACAACAGAATGTAACCATTCACGCATTTGGGATTCTCGGCGTTGCTTAAATATGCCTGATTGAAGTGTGTTCTTCTGAAACGCCTGTACGATAGCCCAAACATTTTCGATACCTTCACCCGTTAATGCAGATGCGGTATGAGCTTGTGTCTGCCAGCCATCGGTTGCAGATGTCAGAAAGTGTAAAACGCGATTATATTCGGTGCGAGCGACTTGTGCTGGAATCTTATTATCCCCATCAGCTTTGTTGATAACCAACGCATCGGCAATTTCAATCACCCCTTTTTTGATGCCTTGCAATTCGTCGCCTGCGCCTGTAATTAATAAGAGCAAGAAGAAATCGACCATCGAACGAACTGTAATTTCACTTTGTCCTGTGCCGACAGTCTCTACAAGGATGACATTATAGCCAGCTGCTTCACATACTAAGATTGACTCACGGGTTTTACGAGCAACACCACCTAGCATCCCACCTGTTGGCGATGGACGGATAAAGGCATTTTCATCGCGTGATAAATTTTCCATACGAGTCTTATCACCGAGGATGCTCCCCCGTGTGACACTGCTACTGGGGTCGATAGCCAGTACTGCAACTTTGTGACCGTGCGACGTGAGATATGTCCCGAAGGTATCAATGAAGGTACTTTTGCCAGCTCCTGGTACTCCAGTGATACCGATCCGAATCGACTTTCCGGTATGGGGTAATAATCGCTGGAGCAAATTTTGTGCAGATGCTAGATGATGCGGGGCGTTACTTTCAACCAACGTGATGGCGCGCGCCAACATGGATCGATCACCAGCGAGGACACCGTCTGCATAGGTATTTACATCAATGTTACGGCGTGGGGGTTGATCGGTGGGGGAAACCTTGTTGATTCCATCGTGTCCGCCGATAACCCCTTTTATGATTTTTGATGCAAATTCTTGTCCTGCATTATCAGGAGTCCATTCAGGTTTATGTGATTTACTCATGCTTTCGCTATTTTCTTACTAATTGAGCTATAAGGCTAAATTGCTTACATTATCTATATTTACTATATCATGAGTAATTATAATGTCAGTCCCCTCTTGTCAATCAACAGATAAGAGGGGATTGTTGCTTTATACGAATTGGGATAATCGTTGATTAAGCTCATTCAAGACTTTCTGCGCGGCAACAGGAACAACTGTACCGGGACCAAAGATTGCGGACGCACCATTATCATACAAAAATTGATAATCTTGCGCTGGAATGACACCACCGATAACAATCATGATATCGCTACGTCCGAGCTTATCAAGTTCCTTAACCAGTTGTGGTAACAATGTTTTGTGTCCTGCCGCAAGCGAGCTAATGCCGACGACATGTACATCATTTTCTACAGCTTGCTTTGCAACTTCAGCAGGGGTTTGGAATAGAGGAGCTATGTCAACATCAAATCCCATATCCGCAAAGGCAGTTGCAATCACTTTTGCACCGCGATCATGCCCATCTTGCCCCATTTTCGCAACGATAATCCGCGGACGACGACCTTCATTAACTTCAAATTCATCCGTCATGTTTCGGATAGCGGTCACTTCGGTATCATCACCAAATTCGGTGCTATATACACCTGCAATTGAGCGAATAACCGCTTTATGTCGCCCCCACACAGTTTCGAGTGCGTCAGAAATTTCGCCGATAGTTGCTCTAGCGCGTGCCGCATCAACTGCTAATGCGAGCAGATTGCCATCGC
>Ga0209475_10005519_pt1 | contig 10342 bp, 8 predicted proteins | sample tdDd471_FD_187128 | JGI IMG/M metagenome (GOLD analysis project Ga0209475, IMG submission 187128) | Marine sediment microbial communities from the Atlantic coast under amendment with organic carbon and nitrate - tdDd47.1 (SPAdes)... | ecosystem: Environmental > Aquatic > Marine > Coastal >...
CACACTGGCCGGTTCTGTTGGTGGTGGTGCAATTACACCGGGATTTGTTGGGCATAGTAAATTGTATATCACCAGCCGCAAATATATCAGTGCCGAAGGTGGTATCAAGAGAATCGTCTGGATGCCCAAACGTTTGAAAGAAGAAATTTCAGACAGATTCAATAAGCTCGCTTCCGAACTTGGCGAGCCGGATCTATTAGAGAAAATTGCGGATGAAACAGTTGGCTTGACCGAAGATGAGATTATGGCTCATCTCGAGAAAGTCGGGCATCCGGCAGTTTCGATGGATCCTATGATGTAAACAGACCCCTATGATCGGAGGATTACATGGGATTAACAGGAATACAGATATTCAAACTGCTGCCTAAAACAAATTGTGGTGATTGCAATGTGCCAACATGCCTTGCATTTGCCATGAATTTGGCAGCAGGTAAAGCAGAGCTGGATGCATGTCCGCACGTCTCTGAAGAGGCAAAAGCAGAGCTTGCAGAATCTTCGGCTCCACCAATCAGAACTGTTACGATCGGTGCCGGTGATATTGTTGTACCTATCGGTGGTGAAACTGTTCTGTATCGCCACGAGAAAACGTTCTTTAACAAAACCGGTTTGGGCGTTTTGGTATCTGATGACGAACCTGTCAAGGCAGTTAAAGAAAAGCTGAAGCGCATTGACAAACTGGATTACGAGCGTGTTGGCCTTATGCTTCATGCCGATGTTGTTGCGCTTAAATCAGTTACAGGTGAGCCTGAAAAGTTTGCCAAGCTGGCAAAGTTGGTTGCAAAAGAATGCAAGGCTGCTCCTGTTTTGATGGCAGAGCCGGGTGTAATTGAAGCCGGTATCGAAATCCTAAAAGCCAGAAGACCTTTGTTATATGCAGCTACAGAAGAAAATCTGGATGAGATGGCAGAGATTGCCAAAATGTCCGAGTTGCCTTTAACAGTTAAAGGAAATAGCCTTACTGAAGTTGCCGCAATGACAGATAAACTCACTGCAATGGGTATAAAAGATCTGGTTATTGATGCCGGCAATAGGGCTCTTAAAGGCTCATTATTTGATCATGTTGCTGCAAGGCGCATTGCAATCAATGAAGGAAACCGATCATTGGGATTTCCTACGATAGCCTTTCCCTGCGAAATGACCGATGACTTGATGATGGAAACGGTCTATGCATCGGTTCATGTTGCAAAATACGCCGGTATTACAGTGCTTTCGGATCTTAAAGGCGAAAACCTGTTTCCGCTGTTGCTGGAACGTTTAAACGTTTATACCGATCCGCAAAGACCAATGAAAACCACAGAAGGTATCTACGAAATCAACAACCCCGATGAGAACTCACCAGTGTTGATTACCAGTAACTTCTCCCTTACATATTTTGTTGTTTCAGGAGAAATTGAGGCGAGTCGAGTGCCAACCTGGTTGCTGGTGCTTGATACCGATGGTCTCTCAGTGCTTACTGCATGGGCTGCCGGTAAATTTGTTGGTGAAACTGTTGGTGCTTTGGTTAAAAAGTGTGGTATTGCAGATAAGATTAAGAAGCGGGAGTTGGTGCTTCCTGGCTTCGCTGCTGTCATTTCCGGAGACGTAGAAGAAGAACTTGGATCGGATTGGAAAGTTATTATTGGCCCGCGTGAAAGCTCTCATATTCCGGCTTTCTTGCGTCAGAATTATGAAAATTAATTTGTGTCTTTAGTTTAAAATATTGTTGGAGGAAAATAATGCTTTTTATTGCTGAGAACATTAATATTATGTCCAAATCTCTTGGCCCGGCTATGAAAGACAGAGATCCCAGTCCTATTGAGGACATGGCGAAGAAAATGATCGCTAATGGTGCGGACATACTGGATCTTAACATTGGTCCAGCCAGAAAAAACGGCGCAGAAATGATGGCCTGGGTAGTTCAGACTGTACAGGGTGTCACCAAAGATGTTCCTCTTTCACTTGATACAACAAATATTGAAGCTATGATCGGTGGACTGGATGCCTACAATGCCTCCAATACTCGTCCGATTATAAATTCCATTTCAGCAATACCGGATCGCATGGAGGCAATGCTTCCACTTGTTCCGAAATACAATGCACAGTACATTGCCCTGATGTATGCCAAAGATGGTATCCCGCGTGATGCCAATGAACGCGCAATTCTTGCTGCCGACATCCTCTATCATTCGATGGAAATGGGAATTCCGATGGAAGATATGTTCTTCGATCCAATCGCTGTTCCGGTGTCTTCTCAGCAAAATCAGGTTGCATCATGTACAGAATTCACAGCCATGATTGGTGACATTGCCCCCGGTAGCAATAGCACCTGTGGTTTGTCGAATGTCTCCAACGGTTCGCCGGATCATCTGCGTCCGATCATTAATCAGGTTTACGTAACTATCCTTAAAAACCTGGGTATGACATCTTCCATTCTTGACGGTTTGGATCTGGAAATCATGGCTATTGCCCATGACGAGCGAAAAGAACGTGAAGAATTTATCATGAACGTTTACAACGGCGGAGCGGTTGATCTTGGGTCCTTGACTAAAGAACAATTGGACGATTACAAGACTGTGAAGATTCTTACAGCAGAAGCCCTGTATTCTGATTCGTGGTTGGAGCTGTAAACCGTGACTGAAGAAATAAAACGCCCGGAGCTTCCTGAACAGGAAAATCTGGCTGTGGCAATAAAGCTGGCGCAGGAAAAACTGCGCCAGCTTTCTCCCGCCGAAATAGCATCTACCGCAGGTGCCGAATATCTCGAAAAAGAAAAGCTGATTCGACTGACATACTTTAATGAAAAGGTCGATATCATTGTGCCTGAATTCACTATGAAATATAGTGATGGTAGAGACATAATGGAATGGGAACAGGTTTTGGTGCAGCATTATCTGTTGACAGATCTTGCAGATAAACCTGTTGGAGAGTTAATGGCCTTTATCGAGATTCCGGATGGTCATTTTTACAATGACACTTTTTTGAGACGATCAAGAAATCCGATAGTGGATACATTTGGTGACGAGCCTGAAAAACTGCTTGAAGCAGGAAAATTACTTGGAGCAAGACGGGTTGAACATGGCGATGTTGCGATTGATGTAGATGCCTTTCCTAATATTCCTTTGACGGTGTTAGTATGGAAGGGCGATGATGAGTTTCCGCCTGATGGCAATGTGCTGTTCAGGGCGGACATTAGCCGAAGAATGGCAATCGAAGATATTGTAGTTGTTGCAAATCTTCTGGCGATTAAACTTAAAATTGCGAAAGCAAAATCAGGAGGCTAGTCGTGGGCTTAAAATTAGCGATAGGCGGAAAAGGTGGAGTTGGCAAAACCACAATGGCTTCGTTGTTGGCCAGACTATTGTCCGACCGTGGCATGAAGGTTATTGCTATTGACGCAGATCCTGTGTCAAATTTGGCTGCGGGTCTAGGGATTGACGAGACCGAACCTATCACTCCAATTGCCGAACTCTCCGATTTAATCGCAGAAAGAACCGGAGCCACACCTGGAACCATGGGTGGGTTTTTCAAGCTCAACCCTAAAGTTGACGATATACCGGAGCGATTTTCTCGCGAACGCGATGGTGTAAAAATGCTGGTTATGGGAACGGTGCAAACCGGAGGCAGTGGTTGCATTTGCCCAGAAAGCACAATTCTTAAGGCACTGATGCAGCATCTGGTTCTTTATCGCGATGAAGTTGTTTTGATGGACATGGAAGCCGGTGTCGAGCATCTTGGCCGTGCCACATCCAAGTCGGTGGATGCCTTGCTGGTTGTGGTAAATCCCGGGAAAAGAAGCCGAGTGGCAGCAGAGAAAATACGCAAGCTGGGGCTGGATCTTGGTATTGATCGCATTCTGGTGGTTGGCAACAGAATCAGAAACGAGGCCGATAAAAAGCTGGTAGCCGAGTCCATGGAAGGTTTCGAGGTAATAGGATACATTCCAGAGCATGACGAAATTATTGATTCCGACAGGGAAGGCAAACGCCCGTTCGAGAACATCAAGGATGTTCCAGAGGAATTGAACAAGTTGGCCGATAAGCTTATCAGCCTTGCTTCTTAAAGATAATCTTGTGAGCCATCAAATCAATCTTTTCGATGGTTCCCTCTAATTCCAGCGATTCCCCAAGGAGTCCACGCAGGATATACTTATCTTTATCTACAGGCGTAATCATTGCAACGTCTTCCATAAGCAGCTCTTCGATTTCGCCTTTTTTTACATAAGCTGTGGATTCACACATTTTTATTCTCCAAAGTAAAAAGAATCACACCAAAAAGATGTGATCCTTAAATTTTCAAAAACCAAAATTTAAACTTGCGGTCTGGGATAAAGTCCTGCACCTTTGACAATCTCGGGGACGGCTTCTTCCCATTCAATTGCCATAATATGCACACCTGCTACGCCTTCCATCTCTTTCAACTGCTTGATGGTTTCAATGGCGATTTTGATTCCTTCCTGTTTTTGTTCTTCCTTGGGGGTGGCTTTCATTCTGTCGATCAAATGTTGTGGAACATCAATTCCAGCCACGTTTTTAGCCATATAATTGGCCATACCGGCAGACTTCATTGGTGTTACGCCACCCATAATATACACTTGTTCGTGCAATCCGCGTTTCCTTACGCCTTCCATGAAGGTGGCGAATCTGTCCATGTTAAAGATGCACTGGGTCTGGATAAAGTCTACCCCGGCTGCAACTTTTTTGGCTAATCGTGGAACACGGATTTCGTATGGTGTCGCAAATGGGTTAGCAGCGGCACCTATAAAGATATTGGGCACGCCCTGTTTTATTGGCTTGCCCCCCTGGAATAATCCTTCTTCCTTCATTATCTTGACCATCTTGATAAGCTGGATGGAATCAAGGTCGAAGACGTTTTTAGAGCCGGGATGGTCGCCGAATTTTTGATGGTCACCTGATAGACAAACCAGGTTTTTAATACCAAGAGCCGAGGCACCAAGAATGTCAGACTGCATTGCAATACGGTTTCTGTCACGACAAACCATCTGCATAACGGGCTCTATTCCCATATCCAGGATGATTTTGCTGGCAGCAGCAGAAGACATGCGCACCATGGCTGTCTGGTTGTCGGTCACATTGCAGGCATCAACGGCATCTTCAAGTTTTTTGGCTTTTTCTCTTACAACTTCGGCATCATTGCCACGGGGAGGGCCACATTCGCCGGTAACTGCAAAATGTCCTGCTTTAAACACAGCTTCGAGATTGCTAATCTTGCTCATTTTAGATCCTCTCGAGTTATGTGACGCGGGCCGCCGTCACGGTTACTGGACCAGTCGTTTGCTTCGTTGATTTTCTCATAGTTGTCAAGTTGATCCATCGAAACAAGTCGGTCGATAATCAACTGCCATGCACATGGGACACTGGGGTCGATTTCACATTTTCCATCAACAGAGCCACCACAGGGGCCGTTCAGCAGGCTTTTGCTGCATCTGGCAATAGGGCAGATTCCACCTGTTAGATGTAACTTACATGAGCCGCAGGCCTGACATCTTTCGCCGTATTCACCGGGGGCTTCTGTACCGCCCATAAATGTTGTGTTGAGTGCGGGAAAGACAGGGACGCCAGCATATTTTTCAGCCATGAATTGTACACCGATTCCGCAGGCCATGGACATAATGGCTTCGATACCTTCGAGCTTGTCAGCCAGCAGGTCAACATATTCGCGGTCGCATTGTCTCTCAAAGGTTAACTCGACAATCTCGATGGGATTGCCTTGCTTTTGCCTTATCAGCTTCATCTGTGTGGCAAGTATTCCCACCTCTTTGCTACCACCAGCGTTGCAAACTGTTACACATTCCTTGCAACCAACCAGAACGATTTTTTTGTAAGGGGCCAGCATTTCTTCAATAGCGGCCATTTCCTTTCGTTCAGCGACAATCATAAAATAACCTCCCAGATTATTGGCAAAAGCCATCAGATATCAGGACAGATCGTGCTACATAACAAAACTACTATATTCTTGATAAGCCCATTTGGGCATTATGAATTAAGTTGCTCTACATAACGGTGAATTAACTTTCGTAAATTACTCTACCATGTTTTGCGAGATATGAAAGTTATAATTCGCCGACATTTCAAATTTTTCCAAGACTACCTCAAGGCTATGGTGTGTTTGTGCTGAGAGTGGACGGGAACGACCATCGCGAATATAGAATACTGACCAGTTTTAGCGAGTTTTCGAGATCTAACTGCTTTTTGCATACGATCAAAACTATCCAGATATCAATCTGTTGTCTCCACAACCATGCTTTAAGAAATTACCTCATTCTACTACAATGTGTCAAGATAGTACAGCAGGTTTCATTATATATTTACTACAAGTTTGGTGTGAAAACGCGGACATGTTTTTGTTCTCATCACAGTGAGATAAAACTGCGTATATATAACCGTCTAAGCATCACCATCTGGAATGTTTGATTCTGGCGAACAGGTGTCACCTCTTGTGGGCATGGGCCAATATTTCATGGCGGGTGGATATAGTTTTTTAAGTTCTGGCGGAGTTTGCGGGCTGTAGTCATCCAATACCATAATTTGGTCTAGATTTAGTTCTTGTCCACATCCGGGGCCTGTATATTCAATATCATAGTACATGCAAACGCTAGTTTCCAAATCAGATAAATCTGGAGGATAGGTGCCAGAGTGGCAGGTATTGCAAGCTCTTATCCATACCGGGTTGCCGTATTTGTCTACATTGACATCATAATACCAGATGTCTTCATATTCATTAGGATGTCCATCGCCAAATTCAAATGAGTTGGTAATTTTATCCAGATAGCCATTGTCGTCATAGCTGTAGATAAAATTAGTAATAAACCTATCAAATTTATAGTTGTAGGTCTGATATCTTTCGATATTACCATCTTCGTTTAGTATGCAGATTTCCTTGTAGGTATTCTTGCCTAGTGAACTATGAATTACTTCTAATGTGGAATTGTTACTATAAACATATTCGGCATGGGCTGGTACTGTGTCGATTGATGAGTATCGAGTTTCAGACATTAATCTTTGTTGGTCATCGTAGACATACTTGGTTTCCGAAAGGTTCTCAAGATCTGCGTAGAAGAAAAATTTGCTGACAAGCTTTCCAAGGTCATTGTATTCGTAAGTATTTGCTGTTCTGGTTGCTCTGTTATTTTCTATATACACAGATTTGATTTCGGAAACTTGCCCGGCCTCATTGTAGGTATAGGAAAATGTAGTCGGGTTTTCGTTGCAATATTTGTATTCCTTATCGTTATTGCCAATATCTTCACATGTGACTTTATCAACGCTTGATGTTTCGTTCTGCCATGTGTGTTCAGATTTGCAGAGTATTCTATCGCATAATGCTGTGCCATATTCCATCGACCAGCCGACCTGTTTTCCGTCTTCAAAGTGGTAGATAACTTCGACATCATCCATTTCGAATCCCTCAGGCACGACCTGTCCTTTGGCTGTGACTGTGCAACTGCCATAAAGTCCGCTTTCATTGTTACATCCCTGTGCGGTAATTGTTGCAATCAAAAAACAAAAAAGCACGATATGTTTATTGAGCATGGTAACCCCTTATTTGCAAATGGAATTTCGTGACGACTCTCATTGGAAGCTACATGCTATCATGGAAAACATAATTTTCAAAAGATAAAAATCGCTATCCTTGACACAAAATATAGCTCAAGCTACAATGGAAACACATATGGAAATATTGGGAAAAACACCTTTGCTAGGCAAGTTATGGGTGTTTTCTGCGCTGCATGGAAGTTGTAATCCTTTTTAAGTGTTCAACAAGGCATGAGGCAACGAAGATGAAGGTACTTCCAAAGCATAAACTGACAGCTGTTCTCGATCATATTAGCCATGAAATTGGTGAAATGTTTGGGCCCATACACCGTTTTGGTGAAGAAATGCTCTATGGTTTACGTATCGGAAAAGAGCTTGATCTTGATACAAGCCTGCCAATCAATTCTCCCAAGGATGTAATTCTTGCAAAGCTTAGAGAGATAAAGCAAATCTATGACGAAACCTGCTCAACGGTGGAGATAAACCCGATTGTACTTTTTGGGGTTAAGCCTTGTGATGTGCGGGCCATTACCAAACTTGCCAATAAATTTAATCTGGATAGTTTTGGGGAAGATTTTAAACTTGATAAAATGATTTCGTTTATCGCCACCAATGCCTGCCTTTATCCTGAAATGAATTGCTTTTGTGCTGCTGCCGGTGGTGACCACAAAGATGCAGCGAATTCAGACTGGGTTTTGTTTAATACGGGTGATGCTTATTTTGTCGAGAGCAAGACCGAAAGAGGAGACAATTTGCTTGCTGCGATAGATGAATTTTGCAAGGAGCCTACAGAAGTTGAATTGCAGCGATTGCAATCAATTAAGAACATACCACTGGCAGTTAACCGCATGCCGGATATAAACAAGGCGTTTGAGTCGTTTACAAAAACAGATTCGCCAGAAAAATGTTTGCAGCCGTTTATTCAGGAGTGTCTGGACTGCGGTGCCTGCGCTCATGCTTGCCCGGTTTATGTATACAATCAGGATGAACTATTTCAGAATAAAAATCAAGACAAGCTGGATGGCGAGGATGTGTTTAAAGGCGGTCATATTGGTAAAAACAAAAGGCTGCCATACATTGATATATTAAAATCTGCGAAAGATGGAAATAAAGAAGACTGGATGTGTGAGGGCTGTGGCCGCTGCTCCACTCTGTGTCCGCAGGGATTGGGAATGATTGAAATGCTGGATATGTGTGCAGGGATGCCCAGACGCAACCTTGCTCACAGGCCACTCTCTTTTATCGGTGCGTCCAAATGGATTGCTCCTATCAGGCACAAGCTTGCATCACCTACGCAGGCTTTCCAAAACATTAAACCGGGTGACTGTGTTTTTATCGCCTCTGGTTGTGCAGAGCCACAATACTTGGCTACAGAGTTTATGAATAGCTACGAGAAATTTATGGATTTAAAAGTCATCCATCTGCTGAGTATGGGAGCCATAACTTTTGATGATCCTAAGTTTACGGATCATATTCGGCTTAACGCTTTTTTTGTGGGAGATCAATCCCGCAAGGCTGTGCAGACAGGGCGGGCCGATTATACACCGGTTTTCCTTTCGGAATTACCTGAGCTTTTCAGAAAAGGTCAGATAAAAATAGATGTTGCACTTATTCAGGTGTCTCCACCAAACTCACACGGTTACTGTTCGTTAGGAATTTCTGTAGAGACAATCAAGGCTGCCATGGAAAGCGCGAGGATTGTTGTGGCGCAGGTAAATCCGATGATGCCATATACGCACGGCGAAAGTATCGTACACGTGGACGAATTTGATTCTATCGTTACCTACGAAGAGACTCTGATTGAGTGGCGACCGCCTCCCTTAGGTGAGCGTAGCAGTAAAATAGGGCAGTACATTGCATCATTGGTGGAAGATGGCGCAACATTGCAGATTGGGATTGGCAAAATAGGACAAGCCTTGCTGCCGTTCCTACAAGAAAAGAAAAATCTTGGCATTCATACCCAGATAATTACCGATGAAGTAATAAAGCTTATGGAAAACGGTGTGGTCACCAACAGGTTTAAAAATTTGCATGCACAAAAAACCATTGCCTCTTTCGCTGTTGGAACAGACAGAATGTATAGCGCACTGGACAACAATCCCTCGGTCGAATTCTATGGGATGGATTACGTTTCCGATCCCTCCGTTATCGCCAAAAACAACCGCATGACAGCAATCAATTCCGCCTTTGAAATAGATCTTGCGGGTCAGGTTTGTGCAGATTCAATCAACCATCAATTTTATAGCGGTGTGGCAAGTATCGCCAGTTTCTTGCGCGGTGCAGCGCGTTCCATTGGTGGCAAGCCGATTATCGCACTGCCGTCAACTGCCAGAAACGGTGAGCATTCGCGCATATTGCCACATCTTTCCAAAGATCAGGCAGTGGCTGTCACCATGGGTGATATTCATTACGTTGTAACCGAATACGGCATTGCCTATTTACACGGTAAAAGTATCAGGGAAAGAGCCTTGGCGTTGATTGAAATTGCTCATCCGAAATTTAGGGGTTGGTTGCTGGAAGAAGCTAAAAAAATGAAATATATTTTTGAGGATCAGGAACTTCCTTCGCTGACCAGACATGTTTATCCTGAAATATGGGAGACAACAATTGTAACCAAAGATGGCGAGGAGCTTTTTGTCAGGCCGATTAAAGCTACCGATGAAGGTGCGCTTCAAAGGCTTTATTACTCACTGAACGATCAGGATGTCTTTTTCCGTTTCATGGGCAACAACAAGCATTTTAAACATATCCGCATGCAGGCCATGACCGTGCAGGACTACGAAGAACGTATGGCAATTATTGCTATTCGT
>Ga0209475_10005520_pt1 | contig 10341 bp, 10 predicted proteins | sample tdDd471_FD_187128 | JGI IMG/M metagenome (GOLD analysis project Ga0209475, IMG submission 187128) | Marine sediment microbial communities from the Atlantic coast under amendment with organic carbon and nitrate - tdDd47.1 (SPAdes)... | ecosystem: Environmental > Aquatic > Marine > Coastal >...
CCTTCAAACTGGCGCAGCGTTACGCGCCATCCTATGCTGTGGGGCATCACGCTCTGGGCGATCGGTCATTTACTGGCGAACGGTGACCTGGCATCTATCATCATGTTTGGCGGGTTCGGTGCCTATGTGGTTATCAGCATGTGGTCACTCAACAGACGAGGGGCGCAAAAATCCACCGTACTGTATACGCGTTACCTGGATATCCTGGTAGTCATTGTCGGCCTCGGTGCGTACGCCCTGCTGGTATGGTTACACCCCTATCTGATCGGAGTGCCCGCAATACTCTGATTTAAACAAGCCACTCGCGACAAAACGGGAGAAAAACATGACTGCAGAAACACTGAACTTGGTTGCCGCCATTCTGGGATGGTGCATGGTAATTAACTACGGAATTCTCCTGATCTGGATGGTCTTCCTGATGTCCGGACGCATCTGGATGTATCGCGTGCACAACCGCTGGTTCAACATACCTGATCAGGAATTTAATGCGGCGCATTACCGACTGATGGGACAGTTCAAACTTTATATTATGATTTTCAACCTGGCACCTTATATCGCCATACGAATCGTCAGCTGACCCTGGACGCGATACATTTACATGCGGGCTCTCTATTTCCTTTTGCTGCTGGCATGTGCAGGATCAGGCTACGCCTACGACGGGCCGATTATAGATATGCATTTTCATGCATGGCCATCGGGAGAAGATGGCCCGCCTGATACAGCAAAGAATCTTGCCGCCATGGACGCTGCTTTAGAACGGCTGCGATCGGCTAACGTAGTGCTGGCGGCCACGAGTGGACCCGAGGAATATCTGGAACAATGGGCAGCCGCGGAACCGGAAAGACTCATGCCAGGGCCGATCTTTCCATGCATAGACGGCAACAATCCTAACTGGCATCAGTATCGCTGCTTTCGAAACTCCAGCAATTTTCCTGACATCGACGTACTGGAGAAAAAGTACCAAGATGGCTCCTACGGAGTAATGGGCGAACTCTATAACCAGTATGCCGGCATCCCCTACGATGACCCACGTATGGAGCCTTACTACGAACTGGCACAAAGGCTTGGAATTCCGGTTGCATTTCACACTCATTCGGCACCGCCTTTAACGGCACATCGTTGCTGCCCGGCATTTCGCGTTTCTGCTGGTAACCCCATGCTGCTGGAAAACGTATTGGCCAGATACCCGAAACTCAGAGTACAGATCATGCATGCCAACCCGTTGACCTATCCGGCAATACTCGACCTCCTGATTCAGTACCCTAAAGTCTATGTCGATATCAGCCCGTGGGAATGGGTTCTGCCACGGGAAAAGTTCCACCGCCTGTTACTTGCCTATAAAGAGGCCGGTTTGCTTGGCCGCGTCATGTACGGCAGCGACGGGGCCGACTATGACAATGCTCTCGAGGCCTATGGCTCGGCTGAGTTCCTGTCAGAGCAGGAACTCGCGGGAATCTTCTGCACGAATGCCGCACGTTTCTTGCGTAAGAAGCATCTTTGCGAAAATTAGGTTGGCTGCAAACTATAGAGCAAAGCGATCGCTGAAGCGGCACTCCCACGGCTTTTTGCATTACAGTCGCATTATCGGCAGACTTCGTCAGAGCAATGCTGGCCTCCCCGGGTCTTAAAGTGAAGCCTCATGAACGCGAGCACAACTTCCTACATACTAACTATCACCTGTCCGGACACGGTGGGAATTGTCGCGAATGTTGCAGGGTATTTGCGGGATCAGAATTTCTTCGTGGAAGAATCTTCCCACTTCGGCGATCGCGATACAGGAAATTTCTTTTCACGTACAAAATTTTCCACCCATGGTGAATCATGGTCCGAAGATGCTTTTCGCACTGGTTTCAACGCCATTAGTGAAAAATTTTCCATGCAGTGGGACGTTCACAGCACCGCGGAACTGCCACGTGTCATTATTATGGTTTCCGGGCATGATCATTGCCTGAACGATCTGCTCTACAGGTATCGCACTGGTGCCCTATGCATGGAAATCGCTGCAGTCGTTTCCAATCACAACGATCTAAGGGGCCTCGTGGAATGGCATGGCGTACCGTATCACCATATCCCGGTGTCGCCCGACACCAAGCTGGCCGCCGAACAACAACTGCTAAAGATGGTTGAGGATACCGGTGCTGAAGTCATCGTGCTGGCGCGTTACATGCAGGTTCTGTCGGACCAGTTGTGTGCCGAACTGCCGGGCCAGATCATCAATATTCACCACTCGTTTTTGCCCGGCTTCAAGGGCGCACGCCCGTATCACAAGGCGCATGAACGCGGCGTCAAACTCATCGGAGCCACCGCGCACTACGTTACCTGCGATCTGGACGAGGGACCGATTATTGAACAGATGGTAGAGCGAGTGGACCACACGCAGGAGATTGGTGATCTCGCGGCTGTCGGCAGAGATGTCGAAGCAATTACGCTAGCCCGCGCAGTGAAATATCACATCGAACGCCGCGTATTCCTAAACGGCCAAAGAACCGTAGTGTTTAAATGATGCCATTTTTCCGGCCATCGCGAAGCATGGCCGGAAAAATCTTAGGCAGAATTTATACCGAAAAAGCAAAGCTTTTTCGGTGCAAGTGACACCGGAAAACCGCAGGTTTGCCGGTTACTGTACGAACAATCCAAACTGGACAACACCAACCCAAGAAACCGCAGTGAACCCTTACCGGAAAAGCACCGCTTTCTCGGTGCAAGTGACGCCGGGAAACCGCAGGTTTGCCGGTGCTTGAACAAACCGGCTAAACCACACGAAGCCTTGTGCCGGGCAGGATGCCCAAATGTCGCGGAGCGCATGGATGCGCGAGAGCGACAAAGATCTCCTCTGAACTTATACCGATAAAGCGAAGCTTTTTCGGCGGAAGTGATACCGCGAAGCGGCACTTAAAATGGGAAAGCCCCTAAGCTATCTTCCGCCCCTGAACGATCGGACGAAGTATCTCTGCAGCCTGCAGCACCGTCGTCTCCGTCGTCTGCCAGTCCATACAGGCATCGGTCACCGAAACGCCATACTCAAGTTGCGTAAGATCATCACCGATACGCTGGTTGCCGGCTTTGAGATTACTTTCCAGCATCAAACCGATGATTGACTGGTTGCCGCTGGCGATCTGGTCTATACAATCCCGCGCGACCAGTGGCTGCAAATTGTGATCCTTGCTCGAATTCGCATGACTGCAATCCACCACGATTCGTTCGGGCAGACCTGCCTTGTGCAATTCTTGTTCACACAAGGCGATACATACGGAGTCGTAGTTTGGTCGGCCACCGCCGCCACGCAATACGGTGTGACCGTATGCATTACCGCGAGTCTGAAAAACCGCGGTACGTCCTTCCTGGTTGATCCCCATGAAATGATGCGGCTGACCGGCTGACTGCAGCGCATTGATGGCGACATCGAGTGAGCCGTCAGTACCGTTTTTGAAACCAACCGGTGTAGACAGGCCACTGGCCATTTCACGATGAGTCTGGGACTCGGTAGTGCGCGCACCGATAGCGGTCCAGGTGACCAGATCACCCAGGTATTGCGGCATGATCGGGTCCAGCGCTTCGGTAGCCGTCGGCAATCCAAGCCTCGCCAAGTGCAGCAATAACTCACGGGCCATATAGATACCCTTCTCCACATGGAAGGAATCATCCATGTACGGGTCATTAATCAGCCCTTTCCAGCCAACCGTCGTGCGCGGTTTTTCGAAATAGACGCGCATCAGGATGACTATGGAATCTGCAACCTGGTCGGCAAGCACCTTAAGCTGCTCCGCGTATTCATGTGCAGCATTAATGTCATGAATTGAACAGGGGCCGACTACGGCGAAGATACGTGGGTCGCGACCGTCATGGATATTCCGGACCACCTGCCGACTGGCGATGATGGATTTCTCCGTTTCCGCATCCAGCGGCAGCGCCGCCTTTACCTCTGCGGGTGTCGGCATGTCGGTCTTGGAGACCACATTTACATTGTGTATCTGGCTACTCATTTTCTAGATTTCCGGCTGGTTTCTTTTGCTTGCCAACTCGCCATTTTCATCCGGCAGCTGGAGCACAATTCCTGCAGGGCGCGAATCTTAGCAGTTTTCTGCCAAACCCGATTTTTATCGTCAAATATTTAGCGATTATCTCGCAAATGGGGCTGCCACAAATACATTGACTAACGTAGAATCGCCGCCTCTTTATCTGGCTTCTTTAGCACTGCTCAGGACGACCTGTTGGCACGATACCGCAAATTCAGGGCCCGGCAAATGCTGGGCAAATACCGCATCGAGAAGCGTCTGGCAACCGGGCCGCGGGCAGACGTCTATAAAGCCTACGACACTATTCATGGCATCCGGATGGCGCTGAAAATCGCCAACCCGGACATCATCGAAGATGACTTCCTTGACGAATTTCGCCATGAGGCCCGGCTCTCCAGCAAGATGGAGCACCCAAACGTATTGCCCGTTCAGAATGCCAGCTTTATTGATGGCTACTTTGTTATCGCAATGCGCCTGGGTATTGAAACACTGGCTGACCGGATGACCCGGCGGATGTCGACCGAGACAGCCCTTGATTTCGCCACCCAGGCCGTTGCTGCAGTGTCTCATGCACATGCCATGAAGATCATTCATTGCGACGTAAAGCCGGAAAACTTCATTCTCTTTCCCGACAACCGACTGCGGCTGACTGACTTTGGCTTCTCCAAAGTCGCGCTGCGCACCGTAAAAGCTTCCGGTTCGGGCACGCTAGGGTACCTCGCCCCCGAACAGGCGCTGGGCCGGCCGATGTTCCAGTCCGACGTGTTCGCGCTGGGCCTGGTGATATACCAGTTGTTCAGTGGCTACCTGCCCGACTACCCTTATCGGTGGCCAATGCCCGGATATGTGAGAATCCGTAGTAAGCTGCGGCGCAGGACGATTGCGTGGTTACGCAAATCGCTCGAATTCCGCCATCAGGATCGCTATAGAGATGCAGTGGCCATGGAAAATGCCTTCGAAGACATTCGGCTGAAGCTCGTTAAACGTGTCTGAGCTATCCAGCGACGAAGTTTTACGCCAGGGGACGCTTACCGAAGCTCGCCTCTATACCGGCGACGCTGACCTCGAAATCCACAGCTTTGATACTCCGCTCGGCAGCTTAGCGATAGCAATTGCGGCCTGCGCGGAAAAATCAGGTGCAAACGAAGATTCTGCAGCACTGATACCCATAGACGGTGATTGCCTTATCCTGGCAGTCGCAGACGGCGTCGGCGGTGCGCCCGCAGCGCGCAAAGCCGCCAATACCGCAGTGGAAACCCTGCGTGAATCACTTCGTGATGTCGAGGATGAAGATGCCCGCGTGCGCACCACCGTGCTGGATGGTATTGAGCTGGCGAACAACCACCTTCTGGAGGCTGGCACCGGCAGTGCGACTACGCTGGTGGTCGCCGATATCCGCGATCAACAGGTGCGAACCTATCATGTCGGCGACTCGGCTGCCTGGCTGGTAGGACAACGTGGCGTGATAAAAATGCAGACAACACCGCACTCACCCGTTGGCTTCGCCGTCGAATCCGGCCTGATAAATGAAGCCGAAGCAATGGATCATGACGAACTGCATATTATTTCGAACGTCATGGGCAGCAGCGACATGCGTATTGAAATCGGGTCGCGACAGCCCATCGCGGCGCGGGATACTTTGTTGCTAGCCAGCGACGGCCTGTTCGATAACGTACTGCAGGATGAGATTATCGAAATAGTGCGTAAAGGCCCGGTAAGCGATGCTGCAAGAGCGCTGTGGATTCTGGCCCGATCACGCATGGATGGTCATGATGCGGATAAGCCTTCGAAACCTGATGATTTCAGCGCGATTCTGTTTCGCCCCAAAACGGCAAAAGGGGCATCTAAGGTAACAACTACTGAAGCGGTATCGGGTTAGCGATAGACGCTGTTCCAACATCATGGCCAGAGGCCAAACCATTAGTCACGCTTAGACTCAATCGCCTCGACATCACCATTGGCATAAAAATAAACAACAATATCGACGCCACCGGGCTGATCGTTGTAGGTCCAGCTAATACGCACCTGGTTGTCCGTCGCGTCGGGCTGTCCGCAGTGCTGCATAACCTCATCCTGCGACATGCCTCGTTCGATAATGTGCCCCGCGCAACGAAACGTGTCCGCCTGCGCCACCAGCGCCAGGAACAGCCCCAGAATCAATCCTGAATATTTGCTTGCTACACGCATAACAGCCTCCACCGGTTTCACAGCCACGCCAGCCGCTTAAGCAATAGTCTATCAGTTCGAAACATCCCGATGGTCGGCCCGCGAAACCACCGCGTGGATGGCCCTGAGGACCGAGCCACACCCGACTTGTCGCAGCGGGCAGTACGAGTAGAATGGCGGCTCCCTATTCCGGAGAACGAGAATGACAAAGGAATCCACGATCCAGCCATTCGCCAAAGGCGACATCCTGGTTGGCGCAACTTTATTGAACAACGCCGACGACGACCACGCGGGCGACGGCCGCATCATCCAATATGACAGTGACCTGAATGAAAAAGGCGTTCTCTGGACCGAAGGCACCACCCACCTTGTTGGCGGCCTGCAGTTTGGTCCCGACGGAAACCTTTGGGCTTTCGACAGTAATACCCATAGTGTTTTACGCATAAGTCCGGAAGGCAAACAGCTACCAGAAATCAAGTTTGCGGAAAGATCATTTTCACACTGTTGTTTCGCGCCTGATGGATCGGTACTTATGGGTGAGCACCTGGTCGGCGATGGGAGTGGCTTCCCGGAGTGGATGGGCAAATTCTCTGAGATGGGCACGACCCTGGCCAAGATTCCGGGTGAAGACGTGTTTGGCCATGGCCATATTTTTCGCTTCACCATGGATGGCGAGTTGATCAAGGAATATGAGAACGAGGTCCATGGCGGCATGACCGGATTCCTGGGCTGCACCACCGCAAGTCTTGCGCCCGATGGCAAGACGCTGCTCTACAGTTCCGAGACCGGCCCTCGCGTCATGCAATACGATCTCGAAGCAGACCAGCAACTGCCGGATTTACTGACTTTTGAACCGCGCGAAGGAATGGTGCTGGTTGCACGTTACCAACCCGACGGGACTATCCTGATGGCCAAGGCCGTGTCTCGGGAAGACTTCGTGCTGCAGCACCTGTCAGCGAAGGGCGAAGTGCTGAAAACATACGAGCTGCCATCAGCAGGCTGGGCAATCATATCCCCATCTAATGATGACAATGTCGTTTTGATCGGCAATTTCTTCAGTGGTACTGTTGCAAAATTCGATCTCACCACAGGCGCAATTACGGCCGAAGTCAATGTCGGTGTCGAACGCTCACTCGCCGGTATTGCCCAATACGCGGGCTAACTAGCGCCAAGTATGATCTGAGCAAAGGCGAGATCATTGCGAATGCAGAGACTGGCGTGCAGGGATGGCGCAGTTCGCTGGCTAGTTTCCTGAACCAGTGCGTGATTGACAAAAGCCCCGCTTCGGCGGGGCTTTTTTTATGTCTGGCTGACTCACAGTTGCTTTGACGACGGTGAGACTTAGCAACACCCTGCAAAGTCAGACCAGGCCTGAGCAGACCTGGATTGCGACGGCCTGTGCTGAGACTGTGGCTCGCAGGGATGCGAGACCCAAGCCTACAGGGACGTATTTACGGCGGGTCTCAGCACAGGCTGGCGTGAGCCGGGTCGATCGTTCTAACGGGGGTCTTTGTCGCTCTCGCGCATCCATGCGCTTCGCGACATTTGGGCATCCTGCCCGGCACAAGGCTTCGCGCGGCCTGAAAGCAACGTGGCACATTCAGATGTCAATCTGCAGGCTGATTGCCCAAAAGGCCCCGCGCTGCGGGGTCTTTTTCGTTTCTTCAAACAAGCTTAAGCGCTTGTCTGAAGGAAATTCCGCGGGGGTCTTTGTCGCTCTCGCGCATCCATGCGCTTCGCGACATTTGGGCATCCTGCCCGGCACAAGGCTTCGCGCGGCCTGAAAGCTACGTCGCTCATTCAGATGTCAATCTTCAGTCCGACAGCACAAAAAACCCCGCTGGGCGGGGTCTTTTTCGTTTCTTCAAACAAGCTTAAGCGCTTGTCTGAAGGAAATTCCGCGGGGGTCTTTCAGGCCGGCTTCGCGCGGCCTGAAAGCCGCGCGTCATTTCACCACGGAACAATCTCACCGGTGTAATCAAAGAACGTTCCGCTATTCGCTACCGAGAAACGATCAATATTGCGGATCATGTCGGCTGCTGCTTCCGGTGGCGTCTGTATTCCTTTAATGGCCTTGCGATACTGCTCAGGAATAAAGTCCGTCGCAGTAGCGCCAGGCGTTACCAGCCCAACGATCATTTTCTTGCGTTTTACCTGCAGCGCCAGATTAACCATCTGCATGTTCAGTGCGGATTTGCTGCTGCGATACCAGTAGAGCATGGGGCTAGTGACGCTGCTGATAGAACCTTGGCTGCTGGAAACCGCAACCATTTTCTTCAGGCTGCTGGCTTCGACGTTTTTGCGGAATTCCTCGCACATTTTCATCGGGCCGGCGACGTTCACGGCCATCACCTTGTAGAAAACGTCGTAGTTCATTTTGCCGAATATCTGGTTTTCTATGCCACCGCCTATACCAGCGTTATTCAGCAACAGGTCGATCGGCACACCTTCATATTTAGCGGCCAGCGCCTCGATCGCAGCGTGATCAGTCACGTCAAGTTTCTCGACCACGATGTTCTTATTCGCGGCAGCCAAAGCATTCAATTCATCCGCTTTTTCCGGAGAACGAGCAGTGGCAATAATTTTGGCACCGCGCTCTGCATACTGGCGAGTGAACTCCAGACCCAGCCCCCTGTTCGCACCGGTAACCAGTATCTGCATACCCTCGCTGACCGGCACAGCCAGTTTGTCCGCCTCGGACAGTGGCGCTGGCGCCCGTGTATGCCCACCCGCCACTGCTTCGTTAACTCCAAATGCCGCCGCAGCCAGCCCGGCGGCGCCGGCAAAAAAATCGCGGCGATCTATTGAAGCATTCAATTGTTTGTCTTTGACATCACTCATGGCTTATTCCTCACAGCATCCAGATCGCGCGAGAATGTGCGCACTGGAAAATTAAAGTTCACTAGCTAAATCGATTCAAAGAAAATAGCCGGCAACTGCCGGCTATTTTCAATACACACAAGACTGTTAGCTTGGCACTAAATCAACCGGCTGCTTTTAGCTTGGCACCCGATTCATCTCCAGACACCAGGGGAATAGCGTCCAGGACCCAACCCTTCTGTTCATGACGTGCAGGTGAAGGTATTGCATAGGCAACCCGCCCCTCATTGTCAGCAACAGACCTTGTATCAATCTTCCAGCCCTTGGTTTCCCATCCCTTTAAGGACTCTCGATACATCAGGATACATTTATCAGCAGGCAGCATGAACTCCTTCGTATTGGTATCCGGAGTCAGTCGCGGATGCAGCGTCTCCACGATAACCACATCCTGTTCCGCTACATACTGATTACGGTCCATGACATTCTGATCAAATTTCTCGTCGGTATAGCAGTTACGCATACACAACAGGTAAACCGCTATATTTTCTTCATCAATTGGACGTTCCAGAAGGTACTGATGCATCCAGTTGGTTTTAGACATGTGTATATATGTCCAGACCTGGCTCGGCCCGTGATAGCCGGTACCCGCCTCGAGGTCACCAGCATCCTTGCGCGCATCTTTAAACTTAGCGTCATCGGGCAATGGTGGCGCCTGGAAGGTATGCCAGAAACCCTGCCCCCACTCGGTCACCTTGTCTAGTCTCATCTCGCCCACGTGATACTCCTGATCCTCACCCGAGAACCCATGCGTGTCATGCACGAATTCATTGTGAGCCGGATCGATACCATTTTCGATGGACCGCTCGTAGTTGCCTTTAATCGTGTAACTCTGCAATGTGCCGCGCCAGCCTTCCTGCCCCCATTCCGGCACATCAATAATCGGGGGACGTTGCCCTTCCGGCAAATCACCCAGAAATGCGAAGACGAGACCGTGGCGCTCATCGACAGGGTATGCATCAATGCGCGTGCGAGAAGGAACTTTTGGGTTAGGCCCGAGCGATGGTATGCGCGTAACGCAACCCTCTTCATCGAACTCCCAGCCATGATAGGGACACTGGATACAATTGCCGGCTATCTTGCCGCCTGACAGCGAACCACCGCGGTGCGTACAGGTATTGCTCAGGCATTTAGCCTTGCCATCCTCACCGCGGAACACGACGAAATCCTGACCCAGACCACGAACTTTGAGCGGCTTGTCAGTGAGCTCGTCGCTCATCGCCATGGGGTACCAGAAATTGATGTACATAGGATCTTCCTCTATTCAGGGCGGTGCGATTGA
>Ga0209475_10005521_pt1 | contig 10339 bp, 4 predicted proteins | sample tdDd471_FD_187128 | JGI IMG/M metagenome (GOLD analysis project Ga0209475, IMG submission 187128) | Marine sediment microbial communities from the Atlantic coast under amendment with organic carbon and nitrate - tdDd47.1 (SPAdes)... | ecosystem: Environmental > Aquatic > Marine > Coastal >...
TTTGTCCTTGGCCATCCTTTTCAGATCGGTCTTGGAGACGTACTTGACGTGGATGAAACGTCGCAGAGTCTTGACCGGTACATTCACCGGACTCTCCAGCAAGGCCCGGGGCACTTCCTTGTTCGCGTTCCCACTGGTCAGGGCCCGCTCACCGGCGACGACCTCGATCACCCGGCCCGAACGGGTCCGTCGCACCACATCCGCCACCAGCCCGGGAATCGCCGTCATGGCGGGGTTACGCAGGAATCCCAGCAGGATACTCACGCTGCCGATATTGTTCATCACCAGTTGCTTGACTGCAGTCGCCGACTTGTCCTCGTCGGGCTTCTCCTCGGTCACGTCCTCCACCGGTTCGACTGTTTCCTCCTCGGCCCCGCCGGTCATCTCCTCCAGGGTCGGCAAATCATGCCGCCAGATCCGGTCGCCGAGGCCGAGTTCCGGCTCCCGCAAGACCAGGGCGCCTTCACGGACTTCCAGTCCGGCCAGGTCATCGGAACCGCCTCGCCTCGCCGCCACCAGGAACCGTCCCACGGCCTCCTGCAATTCAGCAGTCAACTCGATCTTCAGCTGCCCACCAAGGCCGTGCTCCAGGACCAGGAGCAAGGCCTCGAGCAAATGTATAGGCTCCTCACGCAGCCCATCGCTGGCCAGGTCACGACCCAGGATCAGGAGACGGGCGCTAGGTCCGGCCAGTTGACGGATCGTGGGCGGGTCCTCGGCCAGTGCCTCATGGATCCGGGCCAGGCGAGCCAGCCGAGGGTCGGAGTTCACGGCCGCAGTTAGTTTACGCTGCTCGGGATCCTCCAGGACTTCCATGAAGCGGGGAATCCGACGCTCGAACGCCGCCTCCACATTGCCGGCTTCGAGCCAGTGTACCAGCCGCTGAAGATCTCTGATCTCCGCATCCGACCGATTCAACAGGGGCAAGGCCCTCATCACGGCCGTGACGCGGAAGGGGTCGATCTCACCGGCCAGGCGGCTGACCCGCTCCTGATAGGCATCACATTCCAGTCTAATCAATTCAGCTAATATCTTGAGGTCATTGGTGTTAGGATCGCTTCCACGTTGGGGCATCATGGTGGTCAGAGCCTGGCGTAGCAGAGGCAGCGGCTGGCGGTCCATGGGTTTCGTGGATTTGGTCGCAGGGCGTTTGCCAAGCCGAGCCTCGCAGGTGGCAACCAGCTTCACCAGTCGCTTTTTCCAGTCCTCCAGGAAGACCTTACCCACCGACTCTTCATCGGCGTCCAGGAGTCGCGATGTCGAGGTGAAACGCTGAACCTTGGGCAACAGCTGGGAGCCGGGAGTGTTCGCATCGAGGTAGGCCGCCAGAAGACGGGCCCCGGCCGGGTCGCCACAGGCAGCCATTTCCTGAATCCCGAGCAAGCACGAGATCAGCCGGTCCTGCCCCAGCATCTTCCGCAACTGCTCGAACAGCTGCCGGGACCTGGTGGAGAGCTGGTCCTGACGTAGAGCCAGTTCACGCAGTTCATCCCGCAGGGAATCCGGCAAGTCGGCCGTGGAGCCAGGGCGACTGGCTAACAACGGATGGATGGCCTCGGTAACGCTCATGATCCTCACATGGGATTCTGGGGGCGAGCCGGCGGAGCCTCCCGCCCACCGACTCTCTCATCATCGGCGTCAACGGCCCATGATTGAGCACTCAAAAGCGGTGTCCCCAGCTCGCCCTCATCTCGGCGTCGAGGTCGCCGAGTGTGGATCGCCTGACTTCGCCACCCAGCTCCCATTGCCAGGTACCCTGACCCTGGATTCCCATGAGGATGCCACTGTCCCAGGAACCCCAGTGACGGAGGCGAATGAGCCCTCTGACCGGGGCCGAAACGGACACCAGGTCCAGAGGATCTCCCCAGGCACTCTGAAGCCCCAACCTGATCTGCACGGTCCCCAGCATTTGCTGCCACCGGATCGAGCTGAGATTCCGGGCTTCGGTCCCCTCCTCCAGGCGGCGCCAGCTCATGCGCACCTCGCCCCTATCAGTGGGCAATTCGGTCTGGAACAAAAGCCAGTGGCGCAGGCGATCACTGGTCACGGCCGCCGGCAGCCACGGCTGGTCCGGATCCCAGGACCGCTGCCGATGTTGCGCACGACGCAACCGGACCTCCCAGTGTCCGCCCCAGGACCAGCGACCGGACACCGCCACGGCCAGTTGCTGGCGCTCCAGGGGCCCCCGGTCCACCCGGTCCGGATCCCGACTCCGGTCTCCACTCCAGCTCATGCCCAGATGCATCCCGGAGCCCGGCCGTCCACTCCATCGGGCCGCCCAGCCCTGGGCTCGCCAGGACCCCAGGCAGGCTGGTCGCAGGGCGCCGGCAAGGGGCGCGGCAGCCTCGGTGGCCGCACCCTGGATCTCGGCGCGCCATCGCTTGTCACTCCAGCCCACGACCAGGGCCCAGGCCCCTTGCCAGTCTCCGGCAGGACCCAGGCGCCAGCGGGCTCCCTCACCCATCACCCTCCAGGGACCTCGCTCCCAGCGCGCATCCAGACTCTGGCCCTGGGATGGGCCACGCCTCAGGCCCATGAATCCAAGATGAGACCCGTCGGCCGCCAGGCCCACCCGGGCGCACTCGGTTGTCTGCCCCAGGTCATCCCTGGATATGGCCACGAGGAATTGCTGTCCCCCTAGCTGGCCATCCAGCGCCAGCCCCACCTGCCCATGGGCTGCCGTCAAGGCCGTGCTGGGCCTCCAGCCCGGTGTCCTCGGCAACAAGGTCGACTCCGGGGAAAGACTCTGGCGCGCCCCGATGGGAGCCGAGATAAGTCCGAACCCATGGCGCACCGATCCGCCGCCACCCACCAGTTGCCAGGCTCCTGATTTTACCTGGAGCCAGCCACCGACCAGGTCTCCTCCCTGATCACGGCGCCAGCGCATCCGACCAGACAGAAGGGATCCCCGGCGTTCGAGCAGGGCATCGAGACGAGTGGCGCCATCCAGACGCCGGCCATAGCCGAGGAAGAAGCCGCCGGTGGCCGGTGGTCGAGGCCCCGATGACAGCCCGACGATTTCCGCCTGGGTGAGGACCCCTCCCGATGCTTCGAGATCCGACAGCAGGGCGGCCAGGTCATCGGGGTCCGGCGTGGCGGCCTGGAGAGTCCCCGCAATGAGCAGGCCGAGAAGCAGCCCTGACCTTGGCCCCATCATGACCGACCACCAGCTGTCAGCGACCAGCGATGACTCGGTCCCAGGACAGGATGGACCAGGTGGCTCGAGCGGAGCAGGAGACCCTTCAGGCGCCAGGCCGTGGTCAGCCCAGCCGTTCCCGACCAGGGCTCGACGCGGACCCCGAGGGCCATCCCCGGCACCATTTGCAGTGAAACCGCGCCCTGCAGAATCAGCGGTCCTTCGTTGGCTCGATCCAGTCCCAGGGCCCAGGCCCAGGCGTGGCGGCCACCGTCAAGGCAGAACCAGCGTCGCAGACCCGTCCCGTGCCAGGCCGGTGCTTCATCGAGGTGCACCCAGGCCGCCAGCTTCGTACCGGCCGGTAGATCCAGCTCAGCCAGGATGGCCAGGGCCGGATGTCGATGGGCCGGGTCGCCACCGACAATCAGCCGGTGTTCCCCCAGGCGGATGCCCAGGGACTGGCGACCTCCGACCATGAAATCCACCTGCCAGCTATCTTCCCGGTAGAGTTCGCTCCCCAGTCTCTCCCAGCCCACCGCCACTCGCCAGCGAGGATGGTTTCGGCCCATCTTCAGGCCGAGCTGAGGCAATTCGGGCATGCCGAACAGACGACCCTGAGCCACCTGCATCCACCAGGTTGACGAGGATTGCCCCGGGGCCAGCATCCCGACCAGGCGTTGATCCGGGATGAGCCAGGCATCACCCAGATCACGATGACCACCGGCCCACGAGGAACCGGACAGGGCCCCCAGGAGCACGAGCCACAAGCTAACTGCCCTCATGGCGCCTCCTCACGGATGACAACCAGCCGCCGCCCCGTTCCCGCTGTGGCCCCACCGGCCGCACGCCAGCGCACGACCACCACGTAGCCCCCCATGGGCAGGACAGTTCCCTGCTCATTGCACCCATCCCAGGCCAGGTTCCGGGGCCCAGGCCCGAGATCGTCACCACCGAGGTCGCGCTGGAGCCGACCCCAGAGGTCGTAGATGCGCAGCTCCCATCCCACCGCCCGGTCGGGCACATGGAGGCCGATCCGCAATGCCCCGGCGCCTTGCCCCGGGCTGAATGGGTTGGGCTCGACCTTGATCTCCCCGGGATCCGCCACTTCGTCGATGGGGAGCAAGCAACCCGGGGTGGCCCCCGCCCGAGCCGTCGCCGGCCGCCAGTCCAGATCAGGTTGACGCTCCAGGCTGCGGGACTCCGGTGCCCGACCGGAGCCCTGTCCCAGGGTGACATGGTCCAGGACCGTTCCATCGCTTGACCCCAGATGCAGACGGTCGGCATGGCTTCGCCCTTCGGGAGCCGTATTGTTCAGCGACGGCCAGCCCGGGCATGCCACCGGTTCCACCGGTTGACAGAGGGAGGCCGTGCCGGCCGCCGCCAGTTGGGCGAGCCACTCCGCCAGGGCCGTAGAATCCTGGGCCACGAGCCGGCAGTCCCCCGGAGCCAGCAGTACGTCGGGCAGGCTGCACCAGGCTCCATCCTCGTCGCGCAAGGCCAGCGCACCGAGACTCCGGGGGACCGTTCCCGTGTTGTGGATCTCACACCATTCACCACCCTGGCCTGGGGCCGCCATCACTTCGGTCAGCCGCACATCGGGGACACCGATCTGGACTGCTGGCAAAGCGAATGTGAGGGTGTCCAGGGCTGCCTCGCCATGAAACCGCAGCCAGGCTGCCGCCAAGCCAGTCATGGTCGGTGTCACTTCCAGAATCAGCTCGCAACTCGACTCAGGCGGCAGGGCCGGCAAGAGAGCCGAGACCGAAGCTCCCCCCAGTGTCAATTCGACCCCGGCACCGGAACAGTCATCCAGCCCGTCATTCATCACGGTCAGCTGGACAGCCAGATCATCGGCCGGGTGAACCAGGGATGGCGGTTCCCAACGAACCTCGGTCAGCCGAGGCGCAAAATTCGCCCAGTTCCGTTCTCCCGGGCTGGGTTCGGCGACCCTGAAGTCCTGGGCATTGTCCTGGCTGTCCTGCCCATCGGGACGACGGGCCAGAACTCCGTTGGCCACGTCGGTCGCCGGGGTCCCCTCATAGAGGTCGGGCCACTCGAGGTTGCCCCACCCCACCACATCGGTGGTTTCATCGGGACAGACCAGCCGGATGGCGTCGGGGCCGTTCTGCAGGTCGAGATTGACGACAGCGTGAGGAGGCGGGCCCGTCCAACCCGTGTCGACGATGAGGTAGACATCCCCCGCCGCCAGCGAGGTGGACTCATCCCCATGCCAGCGCTCGACCCAGGGTAAACCCACCGCCCCGTTGGCGAACTCCAGCCGACAGCCGGCCAGGGAAACCACCTGAGGTCCAGGATTGATGATCTCCACGTATTCGCCGCCGGCGTCAGCACCGGGCGGGTCATAGCAGACTTCATTGATGACCAGGGCCGAAGCGACAGTCAGGATCGCCGGCGTGAACCAGAAGACCGAGATGAGCACGGGACAAGCCCGCTTCCCGGGAGGGATTGGGGAGGATCAAGCAGGTCGAATCAGAGCAGGCCGTAACGGCGGCGCAAGAGCCACTCGGAGGCCAGCAGCCCCACCACCAGGGCGAGCCACACCCAGCCGGACATCGGCTCGTGGCGGTCCTGGCGCGTGACGTGCCGGGGCTCGAGGTCCAGGGCCGACAGGTCGGCGAGCAGGCGTTGCCGTCCCTGGGGCTCACCGGCATCCAGATAGGTGCCGGCCGCCCGGGCAGCCACCTGACGCAAGTTGCGCCGATCCTGCCTGATCTGGGCCAGCTCACGCTCCGTCCGGGAGATCACGATGTCCCGGGGCGTCCCCATGGTCGGCGTTTCACCCAGGCTCCGAGGCGTCAGGCGCCAGCGTCCGGGAGCCAGGGGAGGCAGTTCAACGGTAGCGACTCCGGGCCTCCTGGGATCGGGATGCAGGTTGTGCACCTGGCCCGGTCCAGTGTCATCGGGGCGTGACACCTCGATGGTCATGGGTTGCCCCGTCACCGGGTCGCCCCTCAAATCCCGCCAGCGGGCAGCCACCGGTACGGGCTCGCCTTCCTCGAACAGCAACCGCTGCCCCAGGAGAGAAATGCCATCCACCTCATCACCCAGCGCGGTCCAGACCAGCATCTGCTGGATCATGCGGCGTCCGGGACTGGGAGTGTCCGCAGGACGGCCGGGAGGTTGCCAGAAGCCTTGCTGCCACATGGGCGTGGCTCCAAACCAGAGCACTCGCCCCTCGCCCGGTCGTCCAGCCGCGAGCAAAGGTCGCCCTCCAGTCACCTGGAGCAGGACCACGGCCTCGGGCCTCGCCTGGGCCGACTGCAACCACTGGAGTGGCGGCAGGTCGGTCACCCCGCCTACCCGATCCGGTCCTGAAGCCAGTCCCGAGAGCAAGGGGTGGATACCCGTCGAATCCGGCACCATGGCAAACCACTCACCCTGCCGAACAGCTCCCGGGGTCATGGCCACCGGGAAGACGCCTGCCAGAGGTGCGGGCCAGATCCGAGGCCGGCTATTGCCATCGGTGTGACCCATGACGGCCAGCAGTCCGAGTCCCTGCCTCACGGCCTGGCTCAGCGCCGAGCCTCCGTCGGGCAACAGTCGCCCCGGGGGCCCCACCAGGACCACGCCATCCCAGGCATCGAGCCAGGATGTGGCGTCGCGGGGAGCTGTCCAGGCACTCAAGCTGTCTGCAAGGACCGGGCCCTCGGGACCAGGGCGCACCACCGTCAGTTGCAATCGAGGCTCACGCAGGGCCGCCTGGGCCAGGAAACGGACATTCCAGTCGGGCTGAGAACAGAGGAGCAGGATCCGTGCACGGTCCTTGCGAACGTCTACCGCCAGAGTCGCCTTGTTGTTGGCAAGGAAACGCTCGTTGTCCAGGGGCGCGACCTCGAGTTCGAGAACGGCGAGACCATTCTCGGAGGGTGTCCAGGTGAGCTGGAAACGTGTGAGGTCCCGGGCATCGGCGACCTCTTCAACCACGACCTCACCCTCGTGAAGGAGGCGCACCACCAAGGGACCGGGCTGAGCACCCTCAACACCCCAGCGCTGACCCACGGCGACATCCACGGTGATGGGTTCACCGCGGAAGGCGGTATCAGGATATCGGAGGTCGGCCAGGAATCTATCGGCGGATCCCTGCACATCCCCCACACCAACGAACCAGAGCGGGACCGACCCGGTCAGACTCACCTCATTGCTCGTGTTCTGGGAATGGCCGTCCGACACCACGACCAGGCCACGCAGGGACCGGCCCAGCAAGCGTTGCCGTGCCTGGACCACCAGCGCCGGCAAGTCGCTGCCCACCGTCCGCGGAGTGTCGGCCAGGGCGCTGGCCAGGTCGGTTTCCACGAGGGAGCCGCGGCCGGTGCCCCGCAGCAGGATCAATTCAGGTGGGTCGGGCAGCTGGATCAGGAGGGAATCCACGGCGCCGGCAATCGACCAGGCAGCTTCCCACCGACCGGAAGCATCGTCCCGGTCTTGCAGGGCCATGCTGCCGGAATCTTCCACGACCACGGCCATGACACCAGGCTCGCGTACAGGCAAGAGGCGCATCAAGATGGGGCGGGCCAGGGCCAGCAGGATGAGCAGACAGGTGAGCGTGCGAAGCCCGATGAGGAGCCGGCGAGCTCCGGGAGGCGGAGGCGGGACAGTCTGTTCATAGCAGCGCCGAGACCAGAGGAAGCAACCCGCGGCTACCAGGAGCAACACGGGCCAGGCCCAGGTCGGAATCAGCCACTGTACCTGCACTGTTGCTCCCTGGATCCTGGTTGATGGTTCACGGCGGTCGCTGAACGAGCCAGCGACCGCCGCAAGGGGCTCGACGTACTACGTCAGGATCAACCCTCGAGTTCCTCCTGGATCACGATCTGGGCTGCGGCGAGCCGGGCGATGGGCACCCGGAACGGCGAGCAGCTCACGTAGTCCAGGCCCACCTTGTGGCAGAACGCGATGCTGGAGGGGTCTCCTCCATGCTCACCGCAGATGCCCAGGTGCAACTTGGGGTTGGCCGCGCGGCCCTTCTTGGCCGCCATTTCCACCAGCTGACCGACACCGGTCTGGTCGAGCTGCTGAAAGGGGTCGGAAGGCAAGATACCCTTGCCGAGGTAAATCGGCAGGAAGGTATTGATGTCATCCCGACTGTAGCCGTACGTCATCTGGGTCAGATCGTTGGTCCCGAAGCTGAAGAAATCGGCCTCGGCGGCCACCTGATCCGCCGTCAGGGCGGCCCGGGGAATCTCGATCATGGTGCCCACGAGGTAGTCGATGGTCTCGCCCATCTCCTTCATGACCCGCTCCGCGGTGGCGATGCAGAGCTTGCGCAGATCGGTCAGCTCACGCGTGGTGCCCACCAGGGGGATCATGATCTCGGGGTGCACGTCCAGCCCCTTCTTCTTGTCTACCAGGGCGGCGCCGATGATGGCCTCGACCTGCACCTCGTAGATCTCGGGGTAGGTCAGACCCAGGCGGCAACCACGATGGCCGAGCATGGGGTTGGACTCGTGCAGCGCCTCGATGGTGTTCTCGATGTCGGCCACCGACAGATTCAGATCGCCGGCCAGTTCCTCGATCTCCTTCTTACCCTGGGGCAGGAACTCGTGGAGCGGCGGATCCAGGAGGCGCACCGTCACCGGCAGGCCTTCCATGGCCTCGAGGATGCCCTCGAAATCGGCCTGCTGCAGCGGACGGATGTGATCGAGAGCCTCGCGGCGTGACTGTTCGTCCGGAGCCAGGATCATCTGGCGCATGCGCCGGATGCGGTCCTCGCCGAAGAACATGTGCTCGGTGCGGCAGAGGCCGATGCCCTGGGCGCCGAACTCGCGGGCCTGGCGGCTGTCGTGGGGACTGTCGGCGTTGGTGCGCACCTTGAGGCGGCGAATGCCGTCGGCCCAGCCCATGACCTTGGCCAGGTTGGGGTCGTCCATGCGCGGCGGCACCAGTGCGGGCGCGCCGTCGATGACATCGCCGTTGCCGCCGTTGAGGGTGATGACATCGCCCTCCTTGTAGGTCTTGCCGGCAATGGTGAGGATCTTCTTCTCGGCGTCGACATGCGCGTCGCCACAACCGGCCACACAGGGCTTGCCCATGCCGCGGGCCACCACGGCCGCGTGGCTGGTCATGCCGCCACGACTGGTCAGGATACCCGACGCGGTGTTCATGCCGGCGATGTCCTCGGGGCTGGTCTCGCGACGAACCAGGACCACCTTCTTACCCTGCTCGGCCGCGGCCACGGTGTCCTCGGCGGAGAAGCGGATCTCGCCCTGGGCGGCGCCCGGGGAGGCTGGCAGACCATGACCCAGCACGGTCAGCTCGGCATCGGGGTCGATCTGGTCGTGCAGGAGCTGATCGAGGTGATCGGGCTCGACGAGCATGATGGCGCCCTTCTGGTCCACGAGACCTTCGGACTCCATCTCGGCGGCGATGCGGATGGCGGCGGCGCCGGTTCGCTTGCCGCTTCGGGTCTGCAGCATCCAGAGGCGGCCCTCCTGGATGGTGAACTCCACATCCTGCATGTCCTTGTAATGCTTCTCGAGATTCAGCCGGATGGAGTCCAGCTCCTCGTACAGCTCGGGCATCAGCTCATGCATGGTGGGCAGATCCTTGGCCTCATGGCTGGCGGGCAGGGTCTCGCGACCAGCCTCGTTGATCTGCTGCGGCGTGCGCACGCCGGCCACCACGTCCTCGCCCTGGGCGTTGACCAGGAACTCGCCGTAGAAACGATTCTCACCATTGGAAGGATCACGGGTGAAGGCCACACCGGTGGCACTGGTTTCACCCAGATTACCGTAGACCATGGCCTGCACGTTCACCGCGGTGCCCCACTCGCCGGGGATGCGGTTGATGCGGCGATACTCGATGGCCCGCGCCACGCCCCAGCTCTTGAATACGGCCGTGACGCCGCCCCACAGCTGCTCCCAGGGATCGTCGGGGAACGACTTGCCGGTGTCCTTCTTTACGATGCTCTTGAAGGTGGCGATGAGTTCCTTGAGGTCGTCAGCGGACAGCTGGTTGTCGAGCTTCACGCCCTTGTCGGCCTTGATCTTGTCGATGGCGTGCTCGAAGTGTTCGCCCTCGACGCCCATGACCACGTCGCCGTACATCTGGATCAGACGACGGTAGCTGTCGTAGGCGAAGCACTCGTTGCCGCTCTTGGCCGCCAGTCCCTTGACCGACTCGTCATTCAGGCCGAGGTTCAGGACGGTGTCCATCATGCCGGGCATGGAGACCCGGGCGCCGGAG
>Ga0209475_10005522_pt1 | contig 10338 bp, 8 predicted proteins | sample tdDd471_FD_187128 | JGI IMG/M metagenome (GOLD analysis project Ga0209475, IMG submission 187128) | Marine sediment microbial communities from the Atlantic coast under amendment with organic carbon and nitrate - tdDd47.1 (SPAdes)... | ecosystem: Environmental > Aquatic > Marine > Coastal >...
CAAACCTGGCAGCCATCCGCGTTCCGCCATGGTTTCCGCCACGGCGAATACATCGAGGTCGTCCCGCGTGTAGTTGATGATCGAAAAGTCGGGCTTCGCGATCATGCGGTAGCCTTGTGCCTCGACCCCTGCAACATAAGCGTCGATCATCGCGGACAGGTTCCGCGCGATCCGGCAATAGCCGCTCTCGCCCAGATGATTCAGCACCGCCCAGGACGCGGCAACGGCCCCGCCCGGCCTCGTGCCCGCCAATGTGGCGGTGACGAAACGGCCGTTCGGCCAGGCGTCCGAGTCGAATTTCGCGCGTTCCAGGTCATCCGCATCGCGATAGAAGACCGTCGATGCCGGCTTCGGGCAGAATCCGAATTTGTGCAGATCGGCCGAAATCGACATGACGCCGGGATACCGGAAATCGAAACTCGGCGTCGGCCGGCCGATGGTGGTGAACCAGGGGGCAAGCCAACCGCCCACGCAGGCATCGACATGAAGCCAGACGCCGGCCTCCAGCGCCAGGTCCGACAACTCGTCGATCCGGTCCACCACGCCATGCGGAAAACAGGGCGCCGACCCGACGATCGCGATCGTGCGGTCGTCGATCAAGGGCCGCAGACTGTCCGCGCCGATGCGCTTGCCCTCGCCGACCGGACCGCGCCGGACTTCGATATCCATCGCCGCGGCGGCCTTGTCGAAGCCGGGATGGGCGGTGATTCCCATCACCAGGTTCAGCCTGTCCTCGCCTGGGCGAAACCCGCGTTCGGCGCGAAGCTTGTCGCGCGCCGCCTTCATGGCGAGGAAAATGCTTTCACTACCTCCGGTCGTGAACGCTCCTTCCGCTCCGGCAGGCGCCGTGAACAGGGAAAGGCCGTAGTCGAGGATATCGCGCTCCATTCCACCGATGCTGTGAAAAGCGCGTTTTCCGCCCAGGGCGTTTTCGCTGAAGAACTCGAAGAAAGCCTTCTTGCCGACCTCGTAGGTCTCCTGGTCGGCCCAGAACAGGAACAGCGGCGTGCGGCCGTGGCGCCAATCGATGTCGCCTTTCGTACGGCCGATCATTTCCGCTTTCAGGTCCTCCCAACCGCGCCCTCCCATGGGAAAGGACATACGCTGCCGTGTCATATCAGTTCGCCTCCTCAAAAATCATTGCTCGGACCGTGGGTCCGCGGTTGAAGGTTATTTGGCCCGTGCTCGCGAGAGCGTTTTCTCGATGCGCCGGCCGTACCAGGAGATGGAGCCGCACATCATCACGTAGACCAGCGCCGCGAAGGCATAGGCTTCCACGTAGAAGCCGATCCATTTTGGATCGGCCATCGATGCCTGCGCCGCGCCGAGCAGGTCCATCATCGCCACGATGACGACCAGGGACGTCCCTTTCAGCGCGCCGATGAACAGATTGACCATGGCCGGCAGGACCGCTTCGAAGGCCTGGGGCAGGACGATTTTCCAGATCAGCACCGGATAGGCGATGCCCAGCGCCCTCGCCGCCTCGATCTGCCCCGACGGGATCGACTGCAATCCGCCGCGCAGCACCTCGGCCATATAGGCGGCGAAGAACAGGACTATCCCCGCCATCACCCGGCCCAAACCGTTCGGCGTGAAACCGTCGGGCAGGAAGATCGGCAGCAGGACCGACGCCATGAAAAGCACGCTGATCAAGGGCACGCCGCGGATCAGCTCCACATACAGGGTCGCCGCCCAGCGATGGACCGGGTAGCCGGAATAGCGCGCCAGGGCGACCGGCACGGCGACGACCAGACCGAAGAAGGTCCCGACGACGGTCAACAGCACGGTGAGCGGCAATCCGCCCCAATACGAACTTTCGATGAAGGTCAGACCGAAGACGCCGCCCCACATGAGCACCGCGTAAAGCGCCAGACCGGCCATCCAGACAGGGCCGAGCCAGGGACGCCAGAAACGGGGATTCAGGGAAAGCACCACCAGCCCGATCATGGCCGCCGTCGCGAGCGCGGCGCGCCATTGCTCGTCGAACGGAAAGCGCCCGAACAGGATCAGCCGGAGTTTGGACCCGATGAAGGCCCAGCACGCACCCGATCCGGGCGGGCATCCGTTCATGTCCTCCGCCCGCCACACGGCGGAGACGACAGCCCAGTCGACAAGCGGCACGGCGACCAGCGCCATCAACCCGATCGCGAACAGGTTCAGCGCGATGGTCATGGGCGGCGCCTGAAACAGGCCGCGGATATACGCACCGGCGGTCATCGTTCCACCAATGCCGCGCGGACGTTCACCCAGTTGAGGAAGGCGGCGGTCAGCAGACTGAGCGTCAGATAGATCGCCATGATGATGGTGATGCACTCGATCGCCTGGCTGGTCTCCGCCAGCGTGATATTCGCGACCCGAACGACTTCGGGATATCCGATGGCCACCGCCAGGGAGCTTTCCTTGGTCAGGTTCAGGTAGGAATTGGCCATCGGCGGAATGATGATCCGCAGCGCCAGGGGCAGGACGATCATGCGCATGACCTGTCCCTTGGAAAGGCCGAGGGCCAGACCGGCTTCCGACTGGCCTTTCGGCACGCTCTGGATGCCGGCGCGGAAAATCTCCGCGTTGAAGGCGGCCGTGTAGACGGTCAGTCCCAGCAGCATCGCCGCGAATTCGGGCGAGATGTCCATGCCGCCCCGGAAGTTGAAGCCTTTGAGGGCCGGCATATCCCAGGTCAGCGGCGCCCCGAGCGCGAGAAACATCAGTATCGGCGGCGCGGCCAAGGCGGCTGCGGCCCGGCGGAAGGTGGGACGCGTCCGCCCTTCCCGAAACAAAGCCCGCCGGTCGAGCTTGACGACCAGGATGGCGAGGACGATCCCCACGAGCGCCGCGAGGCCGATCCAGACATGGGCCGGATCCGATTCCGGAAACGGCAGATACAGACCGCGGTTCGTCAGGAAGACACCATCGAACGGGGAGAAGGCCTGGCGGACGCCCGGCAGGCTTCTGGTCAGGAATGTGTGCCAGAAGATCAATTGCAGCAGCAGCGGCACGTTCCGCACGATTTCGACATAGCCGCGGCACAGCCGCGACAGCGCGGGGCTCTTGGACAATTGCCCAAGCGCGAGGAAGAGCCCCAGAAACGTCGACAGCACGATGCCGAGCACCGCGACCTTCACCGTGTTCAGCACACCGACCGCGAAGGCCCTGAGGTAGCTGTCGCCGGCACGGTAGGGAATGATGGTGTCGCCCAGTTCGAAGGGCGCCGAATTCAACAGGAAGCTGAACCCGGATTTGACGGCGAGGCGGGATAGGTTTTCTTCGGCGGTGCGCCAGACGACGACGGCCACGACCGCCACGACGATGAGGAATATCGCCTGGGAGAGGAAACCGCGCGCCTTCACGATGTTCCGAATGCGCGTCGTCACCCCTCCGGGGGACGGCCGGCGCGCGCCGTTCTCGACGCGCGCCTCCATTTGCCTTGGTTCCGTCACTGCCAACCCGGGGCGGTCAGCGCGCCACCCATGCTGAAGGGCGCGTTCATGCCGCGGCTGACTTTCAGGATCGATCCCTGACCGAGGTTGCGCTCATAGAACTCGCCATAGTTTCCGACCGCCTTGATGACGGAGACCATGAAGTCGTTCGGCAGGCCCATATCCTTGCCGATCGTCTCATCGACGCCCAGGAAGCGGCGGACCACGGGGTCCTGAGAAGTCTTTACCATATCATCCACATTCGCGCTGGTGATGCCGAGTTCTTCAGCCGTCACCATACCCCAATGGATCCACTGCAGGGCTTCGCGGAACTTCGGATTGCCTTCCAGGATGACCGGCGCCTCGAAAGACTTGGCGATGATGTTGTCCAGGATGACGTGCCCGCCGGGATTTTCCGACCGGGACCGGCGGATCGCCAGATAGGGCGGTTCCATGGTCACGGCATCGCAGCGGTTGTCGAAATACATCGAGAACATCTGATCCGAGTTTTCCGCGGCGACGGGGCTGAAGCTGATGCCGTTGGCCCTGAACCATTCGGCCAGATAGCGTTCCGTCACGGTGCCGGAGAGGACGCAGATCGTCGCGCCGTCCAGCGCCTTCGCGTCCTTCACGCCGGTTTCGGCATGAACCATGAAACCCTGGCCGGTCAGATGGTTCGGACCGATGAAGTCGAAGCCCAAGGTGGTTTCGCGCGACGTCGTCATGGTGACGCTGCGCGACAGCAGGTCGATTTCACCGGATTCCAGCACCGGGAATTTGTTGGCGCCGGTGGTGGAAACGAATTTGATCTTCTTCGCATCCCCCAGGATACCGGCGGCGGCCGCTTTACAGAAATCCACGTCGAAGCCGGACCATTCCCCTTTGTCGTTGAGAAATCCGACACCCGGCAGGTAGTCGAGCGTGCCGCAGATCAGCTCGCCCCGTTCCTTGATCGTGTCCAGAAGGTCGGCCTGTGCGCTGGCCGTGGACGCCGCGAGCAACGCCGCGGACGCAATAACGAGTTTCTTAATCATCACATTTACCCCTGTTCTTGTGGTGAGCCTCCCGGTGAATTCGGCGTTGAGGTCCCGATGCCGCTTCACCTTGTTTGGCAATACAGTATCACTGAAAAATGACATATGATATATCATTTTTTCACAGCATTCGTTCTCGCCGATTATGAATGTCGGCCGGTCTCCGCATACCCGAAACTAAAGATCCTTGAGGCGCTGAAGACTCATTCTTCAAGGGTCACGGCTGTTCGAACAGGCCGTCACGCTTTCCGGCGCCCCCCGCATCAAGATCCACGGGAGAATTCAGCAGCACCCGGACCCGGTTGATATTCGGCATGACCGTCCGAATCCGGCTTTCGATCATGTCGAGAACCAGTTCGATCTCCGATGTGTTGAGATCCTCGGAAAGATCGAGATCCGCATCGACCAAAACCTCCGACGCGCCGGCATAGATCGCCACCAGGCTGTTGACCGCATCGACCATCGGGTCGGCAAGGATCGCCGCCCGAAGCGTCTCGATATCTTTCTCCGGCAAAGAACGCCCGGTTATCAGCGCCCTGGCCTGGGACATGAGCACAAGCGAACCCGCCGCCATGCAGGCCGCCGCGAAGAGCGCGCCGAGTGCGTCGATGACGATAATTCCGAACGCATTGTAGAGAATCAGGGCGGCAAGGCCCACCAGACTGGTGAAGGTTCCGATCACGTCACGGAAAAGCGCGCCTTTCACCAGCGGCTGATCGAACCTTCGATAGATCGCGCGAAGGCCCTGGCCCGGAAACCCCAATTTCCGGGCGCTCAGGATCACCGCGTAGCTGTTGGTGAAGACGGCGAGAACGAGCACCGCAACGGCAAGCAGCGGCGACTCCAGGGGTTGCGGGTCAAGAAGCTGCTGCATCCCGCGCCAGGCGCTCAACCCGGCGCCAAGAACCAACATCGCCCCGGCGGATAGCAGGCCCCAGAAAAATGCCTCGCGGGCATATCCCAGGGGATGCGCGGCGTCGCGCGGGCGCGCGGCCCGCCTTTCGCCCAGCACGAGCAGAGCGGACCCGATACTGTCGGCCACGCCTTGCGCCATCTCACTGAAAACGACCGCACTGCCCGTGACCAGCGCCACAATCAGGTTTGTGAGAATGTCGAGCAGATCCACCACGAAAGAGACCATGATGACCCGGCGGGCCGGCAGATCCTTTTTCAAGGCAGGCTCCCTCCTTTACACCTTCAGCGCCCCCTGGATCGAACGGATCGCAGGGCTGCGGATCGCGGGGTGCGGCCGGGCGCTACAGCGTCACGCCCGTATGGTCGCCGACGACGCGGGTCTGGCGCAGGTAGCGGCGCCAGCGGTCGGCGTCGTAGCCGGTGCCGCGATGCAGGATGCAGCGGTTGTCCCAGATCACCGTTTCGCCAACCGCCCAGGGATGGGAGTAGATGTTCTCCGGCCCCGTCGCGAAATCGTTCAACTCGTCCAGCAGTTTGCGGCTTTCCAGCCCAGTCCAGCCGCAGACCGACCGTGCATGCGACCCGGTGTAATAGTTCTTGGCCCCGTTTCCGGGATTGGTCCGCACCAGCGGATGACGGATCGGCGGCAGGGACGCGCCGTGATTGAGGTCGATCTTCACCACCTGGGTGCGCGAGAAGACATAGTCGTGAATCACCTCAAGCGGATCAATGCGTTTCTTCATCTCGTCCGGCAGCCGCGCATAGGCGGCCCTTGCGCTGACGAATTCGGTCGCCCCGCCCTCGCCCGGCACCTCATGCGGCTGGGTTATCGTCACGAAGGTCGGCACGATGCGGAAGGAGCTGTCGGAATGCCACAGATTGTTCCCGGTCTGGTGCTTGGTCGAGATGTGCTCGTTGCCTTTCTTCGTGCCGTCCTCGCCCACATTGCCGATGGTGCCGAAAAAGGTTTCCTCGCCGGTCTTGCCATAGGCGACATGTTCGATCTCCGGCTCCCCCAAGGCGCGCGTGAAGGCGAGCAGTTCGTCGTCCGGCAGGTCCTGGTCCGGGAAACACAGGAAGGAATACTCGTCGATCGCATTGCGCAGGAAATCGATTTCATCGGCCGTCATGCCGCCGCCCAGTTTCAGCCCGCTTATCCGCGCCCCGAAATCCGGATGCAGTTTCTCTATGCCGACAGTGTCCATTTCCGCGATCCCCCTTGGGCGTGTTGCCGTAAAGCTTAGCCGATCCATGACGCGGGTGAACGAAAAACTTCGACCGTGGGAAAAACGGTCTGTAAATGGTCGCGCGGAAGCTATTTCCGCCCCCCTTCAAACCGTATATCCAATCGCAATCCGGCCGGGGCCGGCGCATCCCTTACAATCGCATCGGATCGGCCATGGAAACACGATTGGGTCAGAGTGCAGCGGGCAGGCGGGCGCTGGTCATCCATCACCTGCGCCCGGTCTTCGACGATGCCGCAACCGCCGCCTTGATCGCGGCCGGCTATCAGATCGACCGGCGCTTCCCGATCGAGGGTGACGCCCTGCCCCATCCCGACGAAGGCCATGACATCGCCCTGATGCATGGCAGCCTGGCCGACGTCACCAGGCCGGAAGACCCGGGCATGGCGGCGGAACATCGCTGGATCGAGGCATGGTGGAAGACGGACCGGCCCTATTTCGGAATATGCCACGGTTTCCAACTGGCCAGCATGGCGCTCGGCGGCCGCGTCGGCCCGCCGGACCACGGGCAGGCCGAGTTCGGCTATTATCCGCTGGTGAGCGCGCAGCCCGACCTGGTGCCTGACGGATTGCATGTCTTCCAATGGCACTATTACGGCGCGGACCTGCCGGCGGGGTGCGAGCGGATCGCCGGATCGGCGCTCTACCCGAACCAGATCGTCCGGTTCGGAGAAAAGCGGCTCGGCGTGCAGTTCCACCCGGAAATGAGCCTGGAGGGCCAGCGCCACCTGCGCGCGACGGTGCCGGACTGGAAGACCCGCGCAGGCGTGCAACCGGCACACCATCAGGAAGAACTTGCCGCCGCGCATCACAAGCCGATGCAGGACTGGTTCGCGGGGTTCCTGCATAATTGGCTCGAGGAAATCGAAATATAGGGCCGGAATTCAGAACCAAGACCGTCCTGGCCCCTGTTGTCCTGGCACGACTCTTGAGAGAGTGGAGCCATGGCACAACATGAACATCTCCTCCGCTGGTTCCTGGGCTTTCAGTCCTTCGTGCAGGCGCATGAGGAATTCCATCCGCTCGCCGGCGCGATTACCGCGCCGCCGGGCACGGTCATGCACCCGGAAGCCTACCGGCTGATCCATGTCCGCGGCGCGGTCCATACGATCTATTCGCCGCAATCGGAGGAGATGGCCGTCAGGGCGGTCGACGCCTATGTCCGGGAAACCTACGGTGTGACGAACCCGATCGCAGACGTCCCGGCCGAGGCCCTGGCCCATGTCGCCGAAATGCGGGAACGGGGATTCAGCCTTCTGCCGGATATTCCGCCCGAAACACTGTCGGCGATGGCGGCGCATTTCCGGTCACGTCCGGTCTACCAGCAATCCTCCGACGCGACCGGTCCGGCGCTTTCGCTGGAAGAAGCGGAAGCGTCCCTCAATATCGGCCATTTCCGGGAACAGGATGTCGTCAACTGCCCGCATCTGCTGGAACTCGCCACCGATCCGCTGCATTTGGGTATCGCCCAGGAATTCCTGGGCACGGTGCCCCAGATCATCACCTGTGCCGCCTGGTGGAGCTTCGCCCAGGCGGACCAGGCGCGGGACGCGCAATTGTTCCACCTGGATCTGGACGACTACCGCTTTTTCAAATTCTTCATCTATCTGACCGATGTCGACGAGGAATCGGGGCCGCATGTCTATGTCCCGGCGACGCACAGGCCCGAGACGCTGATCCAGGCACGGCAGGCCGCCTCCTCCCCGGAAGCTTTCGACGCCTGGCTGGGAACGCTGCGCAAGAGCGACGAGGATGTGCAGGCGGCGTTCGGCATCGACCCGGTCAGGCTGGTCGGCAAGGCCGGCACCAGTTTCATCGCCTGCACGCGCGGCATTCACAAAGGCCTGCTGCCGAAATCCAAGAACCGGCTGATCTGCCAGATCGCCTATGGAATAACGCCGCAGCGGGTGGCCGAATGCCTGCCCGTCACCCTGTCGCCGGAAACGACCCCGAACCTGCCGGCCGATTTCCTGACGCCGCCGATCGACTATGTCATGAACCTCTATCTGCGAAAGCAGGCATAGGAAGGGCTAGGCGGCCCCTTCCTTCATGAACATGTCGTCGAACATGGTCATGATCTTCCCCACCGTCTCGTCGGTCACATGGCGCTCATCGGGGCACCAGGCATCCTCGGCGCAATGCATGACGTATTCGTAGCTTGGGAAATAGAAGACATTCTCGTTCCGCGCCACGATTTCCTCGGCGGCCACGCGCAATACCGCCTTCGAATGCGCGTTCGCGGTAATGACATGCTGATCGGACCGGTGCGTCGCCATCAAGGGTATGGGGGACAAGGAGAGGATCAGCTTGAATCCGGGATTGTGCTTCCGCACCAGGGACAGGAAGCGCTCCACTTCCGCAACATTCTCGGCAACCGTCAGCGTCCGGGGGCGCGTCAGCGCATACATCCAGCCGCGGCGCGGCGTGTTTGAGAGAGCGGCCCCGTTCTGCTTCAACTCCCAGCACTCGTTCAAGCCGAGCGTAGCGATGAAGACCTCGGTTTCCGTGAAGGCGCGCCGCACCGCTTCCAGATGTTTTGGCAGGTCCGCCGCGTAGGCGTCGGGCCCGGCAAAGGCCAGGCCTTCGCGATAGGGATCGGTATAGATCACGCCGCCGTCCCGGAACCTTTCCTCCAGAAGAACCGGCGTCGCCTCCCCCTCGCCGAAGGCGCGCTGCGCCAATTGGCGCAAACTAGGCGTATTGAAGATCAATCCCCAGGTCGCGCTGAATCTCGGATAGGGATTGCCGGCATCGTAGCCATCCACCACGACGCCGTCCGATCCGTCATGTTCGGGTTCGGTCACCACATAATTGAAGCCGCGGCGTTGCAGATTGCGGGCGATCTCAAAAGCAAAACAACTGCCCGCCGACCCGATCGGCGTCGTTCGATCGACCAGTGGAAACCGTTCCGCGACGGGCGTCACCGTTTTCAGACTGACGCCGCCTTGCCGCGTCGGGTTGGGCCAGAACACGCCCTCCGGATTGGCTTTCCCCTCGCCCGAATAGGCGTTCGTGGCCGTTTCGGTCTCGTCGCGGTGGCGTTGATACTCGGCGGCACTGGCGATCAGCCGCTCGCGGTCGGCCCCTTGCGCCGCCGGGATCGTCTGCTGGAAGAACCCGTCCAGCACGTCCAGCAGTTCTGTGTAGGTCCGCACCCGGTTGGGCGCCGACGAAATCTGCTGGAACAGATAGGCCTGAATCGCGGGATCGCTGAAGATCGTCTTCAGCAGGAAGGCGAGCGCCCCATCGTCGAGCAATCCTTGCTGATCGCTGAATACCGCAGGGTTCGCCACCATCGTCCGCTCCATATACCAAACGGAGAACAATCTAGCGGATTCGGCGCATCGCAGCGAAATTCCGCGCGAATATCCTTACTGGGGCGACGCCCAGCCCTGGCTTGCCACCAAGGCCTTCACGCGCGCCTCATCATACTCCGCCTCCAGTGCGGCGGCCGCCTTGTCCGCTTCGGCCTGCAGGTCGTCCGAAACCTCGACAGGGTCGGCCTTGCGCCATTCCGCCAGATAGTCGTCGGTGGACCGCGCGCCGCCGCGCATGGCGGCGCGGTCGATCGCCTTTTCGAACCGTTCGTCGAGCTGGATCTTCACCTGGTCCCGGCGTCCCTTTTTCACGATCACCTGGGCCGGAATGTCCCGCCAATATACCACGATCAACTGCGCCATCAGACTGCGCCCCCACCCTTTCGAACCGTTTTGTCCCACCCCGGCGGAACGT
>Ga0209475_10005523_pt1 | contig 10338 bp, 6 predicted proteins | sample tdDd471_FD_187128 | JGI IMG/M metagenome (GOLD analysis project Ga0209475, IMG submission 187128) | Marine sediment microbial communities from the Atlantic coast under amendment with organic carbon and nitrate - tdDd47.1 (SPAdes)... | ecosystem: Environmental > Aquatic > Marine > Coastal >...
TCTTATTGTTGTTCACAGCAGGTTTGCGGATACTGGGTATTAGCTACGGACAACTCAATGCCGATTATTTTCCGTCGACAGCACCGTATCATATGCTTCATGAGCAAGTGCCGATACAACCTGATGAATATTTAAGTGTTTCTGTCCCGATGGATATGGCACTCCATCAACGTCTAAACCCTAACTTCTTTGAATATCCGGGATTCATCGTCAATACGAATTTTGTTCTGTATCATTTGACAGGCGCGTTGGATGGCTTGTCACTTGAGGATCGGCAAGGCGAAAGTCTTCGTGTATTTGCTGATTTTTCACTCTATGTCATGTCGCGGATGATGTCAGTATTTGGCGGATTATTGATGGTGACATGCGCCTATGCTATTTCACGTTTGGTTGCAGGGTCTTATGTGGCGTTGTGTGCTGGATTATTGACGGCTGTTTCGTTTACGCTGGTACAACATGCTCATTATATCAAACCGGGGACACTTTCGGCGGGTTGGATGATGCTGGCAACATGGGCATGTATTGCGTCGCTATATAGTCATCAGCGACGCAATCGTGAATGGCTCTATATTCTGGGTGGGATCGCAACAGGATTGGCGGCAACGACCCGTTACAATGCGGCGGCTGTTGGGTTGGTCGTATTGTTGATTGGCTTAATCTTACTCTATCGTTATCGTACATGGCGCATGGTGTTCGTGATTTTTGTGTCATGGTTTATGATTCCATTTGTATTTCTGCTGGGCTCACCCTATGTTCTGCTTGATTTTGATAATTTCTGGAAGGGCTTTACTTATATTGTTGGACAATTTACGGTCACTGGGCAAAATGTTCAGAGTTATTTTCTGGTTGATCCATGGACTGGATTAGGTTATGTGCTGACCTATGTTCTACTATTTGCGATTGGAATACCTGCAATCCTATATATGGTTCTTGGAATTGTGGGTGCGTGGCAAAATCGTCCTCGAAACTCAAGTCTTTTAAAAGAGAATTCACAATTATTAGTGGTTTTCATCATTGGTATTTTTGTTGTAGTGTATGCTTTCGTGGTTTTACGGACAATTCGCCCCGGACACAGTGATAATCTACTGATTCTGGTTTTACCATTTATTGCATTACTGTCGGCGGTGGGGGCTGGTTGGTTGGTCAAGATTATTCCATTATCGTCAAGAATTACGATGCCTTTGATTCTGCTCATTCTGATTATTCAACCGCTCGTCTTGTCGGTGCAAGTTGTCAAAATGTTCCGTCAACCCGATACACGCCATATTATGCTGGATTGGATTCATCAGCGTATCCCCTACAATTCTCGGTTTTTCTTAAATGGACCGTATAACGTGCCTTTAGATGTTGCACTATATCCCTATGAACAGCAATTTGGAATCTATGTGCAAAATTTGCCAGATGATGACGAATACGATTATATGATTTATTCAGATGCCCTAGCATTTGATATATACCGATCAGAATCGCTTGTACCTGCTGATGTTATCGCTTATCAGCAAGACTATCTGACAGAACTCGATAAGCAATTTACCCGTATTGCTGAAATTTACCGTCCAACGTGGACAGGCTCAGAGGCAATGATGAATATGGCTGCCTATTGGCATAACCCAAGGCTCATTCTATATTGTCTTAATCGTGTTAGTTGTGAGGAAATAGCACAAAACTAACGTATGGCAAGATGTAAGACCCGTTGATTTTGTGGTAGAATTTTGCCGTTATAGAGCATGAGGTAGATATGCACGATTTAGGAATAGTGATTGTCAATTGGAATACTTGCGACTATCTGGAGCGTTGTTTGGAGACTGTGTTTGCTAGTGAAGGTGATTTCTCCTATACGGTCGTAGTAGTCGATAATGATTCTGATGATAATAGTGTGCCGATGATACGTGAAAAATTCCCACAAGTTGAGCTTATTGTGAGTGAAGAGAACATCGGCTATCCCCGTGCAAATAACGAGGGATTACGTTATTTAGGGTATCATGATCAGCATCAAGTAGATGGGTCAGCCCCGCGTTATGCGTTACTTTTAAATCCTGACACTGAGCTACCAACGACTGCGCTAGTCGAGATGATACACTTTATGGATTCACGCCCTGATGTTGGGGTCGCTGGTCCCAAGCTGATTTTGAGTGATGGGAGTCTGGATAAAGCGTGTCGCCGTGGATTCCCTACGCCAATGGTGAGCTTTTATCATTATTCAGGTTTAGCAAAATTATTCCCGAAGAATGAACGTTTCGGACGGTATAATATGACCTTTGCTGATGAAAACGAAGAATTAGAGGTTGATTCTGTTGTTGGTGCATATATGCAAGTGCGTAAAGAAGCGATCGAGAAAGCAGGTTTGCTTGATGGAAATTTCTTTATGTACGGGGAAGATCTGGATTGGGCATATCGTATCACACAAGTTGGCTACAAAGTCTGGTATTATCCGAAGGTGATCGTTCACCATGTCAAACGTGCCGCGAGTAGCCAGAGCAAAAAAGCACAATTTGAATTTTGGCGTGCTATGTTGATTTTTTATCGTAAACATTTCCGTCAAACAACCGCATTACCGATTCATATCATGATTTTGAGCGTGTTGTTGATGAAAGGAGGACGTGATTTATGGAACGAGATCCGGAAACCGACAATATAGATGTTGTTGATACATCTCATCGTTGGAATAATCAACGGCTGAAAGCAATGTCAAATCTTGCGCTGATACTCTTTGATATTGGTATGTTGACGCTGGCATTTGTAATCGGGTATGAAGCCCGTGAAGCGTTGCCTTTTTTTGCTCGTCCACAAGGACAACCCCCTTTAATTGATTATGTTCCGATGATTATTCTTCATAATGTCACAATTATTGTGATGTTCTATTTTCTGAGGCTATATCATCTCCAACGATCATTCAATCGTTTTGACCAGATGCGGAACGTTGTGGGTATCGTCACACTCGGGGCATTACTCGCTAATGGAACACAAGAATTGGTTTTTAAAAATATATCCTTGTCAGTGGATTATCCCGACAGTTTGTTTTTTTATGTTTGGTTTTTTAGCGTTGTATTTACAGGGCTGGGTCGAGAATTCCATAACAGGATATGGGTATCCTTGCGTAGACGTGGTATTGCTCAGGATAATTTGTTGATTGTTGGTGGCGGACGAGTTGCGCGGGATATTACTAATAAGATCCGTAAACGACCTGATCTTGGGTATAACATTGTCGGTATTGTTGATCGTGGCGAACCACGGGGTAGAATGCTTGGTTATCCATTTATCGGTAAATATGAAGATATCCCGCACCTGATTGATGAACTCCAAGTTGAGCAAGTAATCGTTGCCTTATCCGATGCAAAACGGGCTGAATTAGTTGAATTGATTACCTTGTGTCAGCGTGGTCAGGTCGATATTAAGGTCTATCCAGATATTTTCTCGTACATGGCTGGGGATTTGAATGTTGATGATCTCGGTGGGACTCCGTTATTAACGGTGCGAGATATTGCTTTACGTGGTTGGAAACTTAGCCTTAAACGTGGTCTCGATTTGTTTGGGGCTTCCGTTGGGTTGATTTTGTTGTCACCTTTTATGATGTTGACGGCATTATTAATTCGCTTGGAATCAAAAGGGTCGGTATTTTATGGGCAAATTCGCATGGGTTTGGATGGTCGCCCATTCCCGATGATTAAGTTTCGCTCGATGCGCTTTGATGCCGAATTAACAGGGCAAACATGGACAGTTGAAGATGATCCACGGGTGACGAGATTAGGGCGGTTTATGCGTCGCTCGAATTGGGATGAATTCCCCCAATTGATTAATGTTCTTATGGGACATATGAGTTTAGTAGGACCGCGCCCTGAACGCCCCATGTATGTGCAACAATTTCGTGACCAAATTCCACGTTATATGGAACGTCACCGCGAAAAAGCAGGTATGACAGGTTGGGCACAAGTCAATGGGCTACGAGGGGATACCTCAATTGCTGAACGCACAACCTATGATTTGTGGTATGTTGAAAATTGGTCGCTCTGGCTCGACATAAAAATTATTGTACGGACGATTCTCCAAACGGTTATGGGTTCAAGCCCGAATGCCTATTAGGAATGATGATCCGTAACTAGGATAGCGCATGGATTTAGAAACACTGACAAAAGCGATGCACACCTTCGTTGATAGTAAAGGATGGTATACTGAAAATTCACCTAAACCGCAGACCCCTAAGAATCTGGCGATTTCACTGGTTTTAGAAGCGAGTGAAGTGTTAGAACATTTTCAGTGGGAGGATGTAAGTAGCAATAAAGACGAGTTGGCATCGGAATTAGCAGATGTGATGCTCTATTTGCTTCAATTGGCGAGTATTAGCGAGATTGACCTCGGTAGTGCGGTAATGTCCAAGCTAGAAAAAAACTATACTCGTACATGGGCAACTGATCGCTCACCAGACGAAACACCTTAATACGACCCTATGACATCTCAATCATCTGATATTCCTAACTTATCCAAATATTGGCGTTGGTTATGCGTTTTCCAAATGACGCTGTTGATTCATATGATCGTCTATATTGCGACTCCGAATCTTGGTGAAAGCACACAATTTCGGTTTTTAGCGATGGGACTATTACTACAAGCGTTGCTTGTGTTCATTGTGACAACTCGGTTACCACGCTTCCTATCAATGCGACGGATGAGATCTATCGGACGTTTGTATCAGTTGGGAGCCATTGGATTCTTATTCATCTTCGGTATGTTAATGCGTCCGGAGTGGTTATACGCCCATGCTGGATTGGTCTTGAGCATGACTTTAGGATTAGGGTATAGTACATTTTTTGCTGAAAAATCCGTTGATCATGTGCCAAAATGGATGGTGGGGAGTGCTGTGCTACTGGGCATTGTATTCATTGCCGTGAAAATAAATGCACTAGCCGTTTATCCGCACATTATCCCCACTGATGAACCGTGGTTATTAGGATGGCCTATCGCATGGGTGCGTGGTCTATATCCGAGTGATTTGCTATTCTTCCATGGTGGTGAAGATGTATTCCATTATTTCATCCCGATGGGAATTTGGATGCAGATAGTAGGAACAGGGTTTATTCAAGCGCGAGTCTATCAGTTGTTGATGACTCTTGTGCTGATGATAATCATGTATCCGCTTGTAAAACGCCTCTATGATAGACAAACTGCATGGCTTGTTGTATTGATGTTGTTTGCAGGGTCAGTTGTCGTATTAGCAACAACTATCCGTCATGATATTGGACTTGCGATTTTACTAGTTTTATCTTTTCTGGTGCATCAGATTGCTATGGATCGCAATCAGCAAAGATACCATTTTATTGCTGGATTAATGGTTGGATTTGGATTATTCACACATTATCACGCGATTGCTTTTGGACCTGCGTTGATGATTGCCTTGTATGCACCCTATTATGTGCGCGATTTTAGAACCCGTAACGGACGACCTTCCATTGAACTGGTATTATATGCTATTGGTGGATTGGTCGGAGCTGGCATTGTTTTTGGGGTGCAAATTTTGCCACAATTAGATGCTGTCTTGGGTGTCCGCGAATTTCGTTCGGCAGACTTGATAGGAATAATACGATCATATGTTGAATATGTAGGTGTGTTAGCAGATTTATCACAATTTGAATTTGTCTTAATTGTTGCTGGTGTGGTTGGGCTTGTGATACGGCGGACTTTGGTCGATATTCAGATTCTGCTGATGATTCTGCTCGGGCATTTAGCGATTGCAGTGCTGGCGGCACAGATTACACTAGAGTATTATATTATTCCGATTGCGCCGTTTTATGCAATTGCAATTGTTACCCTATTCACACGCTCGATAACAAAGATCCCAAAGCCTATAATAGGTTGGATAGTATTGTTTTTCATAGCAGTGAGTCTTGGATTAACCATGTCTATACCGATAAAATATGCGTTGGATGGTAAGACATCTGCTGATGCTCCTGTGCCAAAGGGTATTGGTTGGATTAGAAAGCATGTGCCAACTGGATCACGGATTATCGGTGATTTATATTACTCATTGTGGCTGACAGATTATGAATTTTATGCGTCTACGAGTGATCGTTATCTTGCGCCACAATATCGTGAAATATATGAATCGACTCGTGATTTGTGGATTGATGTGAATTCTGACTACATTATCGTTGATCCTAATATTACAACATACGATATGCAACGCGTGTTAAATAGTGGTTTCCTAGACGATAATCCCAATTATGAAGTTGTGGCGCGTCTTGATGGTCGTCTTGATGAAATTGTGATTTATGGTCGTGTTCAAACAGATTAATTCCTTGTAAAAATAGATGATGTGGTACATAATGACCTCTTAAGGTCTAATAGTGAATGGAGATATGATGAGGATAAGTCAGTTATTTGGGTCTACATTACGTGACGTGCCTGCCGAAGCCGATACAATCGGGCATGGGTTATTATTACGTGCAGGCTACGTACGGCAACTAGCAGCAGGGATTTTTACCAACATGCCACTTGCTCAGCGTACCCTCCGCAAAATTGAAACGATTATTCGCGAAGAAATGGATGCCATCGGCGGGCAAGAGATGACCATGCCGGTAGTACATCCAGCTGACATCTGGAAAGAGACAGAACGCTGGTATCAAATTGGGGATGAACTTACCCGTTTTCATGACCGTGGTGAGCGTGATATGGTGTTGGCAATGACCCATGAAGAAGTGGTGACCGACTTAGTGCGGAAAGACATTAATTCGTATCGACAACTGCCTAAACTCGTCTATCAATTACAAACCAAATGGCGTGATGAGCCCCGTCCACGGGCTGGTTTGATTCGGACTCGTGAATTTGTTATGAAGGATAGCTATAGCCTTGATATGGATGATGAAGGTCTTGATAAACAATACCGAGCGCATTATCAAGCATATTATAATATTTTTCATCGTTGCGGCTTAAAGGTTATTTCAGTGGCATCTGATACAGGCATGATGGGTGGGAAGTTAGCTCATGAATTTATGTATCTAACTGATATTGGCGAAGATACATTGCTGATTGATGAAGCGAGTCAATATTATGCGAACGCAGAAGTCGCCAATTTTACGAAGTCGATTCCTGCTACAGAAGAAGCTCTTCCTCTAGATGAGGTTGCTACACCCGATACCAAAACTATTGAAGCATTAGCCGAATTGCTCGGTATTCCCAAATCCAAAACAGCAAAAGCAGTATTTATGGTTGCAACCATGGTTGAGGGAACGGACAAAACGGAGCAATTTATATTTGCTGTTGTTCGTGGTGATATGGATGTCAACCTTATCAAACTCGCAAATGTTACACAAGCGAAAGCCTTACGTCCTGCTACAGAAGATGAAATCCGTGCTGTTGGTGCAGAACCCGGTTATGGATCACCAATTGGTGTGAAAGATTGTCTGATTGTTGTGGATGATGTTATTCCACAATCCGCAAATTTAGTGGCTGGTGCAAATAAAGAAGGCTATCACTACCTCAATACCAATGCAAATCGGGATTATAAACCTGATATTGTTGCGGATATTGCGCTGGCTCAAGATGGTTATACTGCACCTGATGGCAAAGGGACACTCCAAGCTGTACGGGGTGTTGAGGTCGGGAATATCTTTAAGCTCGGTACGCGCTATACGGCAAATATGGGTGCGACTTATGCAGATAAAGACGGTAATAATATTCCAGTTGTGATGGGGTCATATGGTATCGGCGTGGGACGTTTGCTAGCGTGTATTGCTGAAGAATTTCATGATGATAATGGTCTAAATTTGCCAATTGTGGTTGCTCCTTATCAAGTGCATCTGGTTGGACTAAAAGGTGCGGACGAGGAAGCTGAACAATTATATACGGATTTACTCAAGCAAGGGGTTGAAATTTTGTTTGATGACCGTGATGAGCGCCCCGGAGTTAAATTTAATGATGCGGATTTGATCGGTGTGCCAATTCGTCTGACAATCAGTAAACGATCACTGGAAAATGGTGGTGTCGAATATAAATTGCGTCGTGAAGATGACCGTGAGATTGTTCCTATGGATGCTCTGATGGCACGGATACAGCAAGACATTACGATGCTAAATGGTGAAATCCTTGATATGGTAGTTGAGGTTGACTACCGCGTATAGGGCTGTAATTACCAGCTCTGATGATTATAATATCTTGAAGAGCTGGTAACAATTATGATTATATGGTTGTTAATTTAATGCTAAATCTGTAACTCACTATCCCGTAACTCACTATATTGAGGATGATATTAGTAGATGCAAAAATGGACGTATCGTGTTCTGCAAGGATGTATCGTAATCGTCACATTATTATCGTTATTGGTTATTCTGGGAAATCCCTTGAATGTGAATGCCGATATCGCTTATTTTATTGACGGTGCATTACGTATTCTTGATGGTGAGCGTCCATATGTTGATTTCTTCAATGTTAATTTATTAACCATTCAATATCTGTATGTGATACCTGTTGTTATTTCAAAGATCACAGGATTTCATGCGGTAAGTATTTGGATGATCTCTACTTGGGTTCAAATGTTAGTTAGCATGGGTGTATCCTATCGCTTAACGAAAATTGCATTTAAGAATGCAAATCCTTCGTTTCATTTAAGTATCCCCTTAAGCCTTGGTTTTATTTCTTGGGTGATGTTGTTTACTGTTGATTTTGGTCAACGCGAACATTTATTTGCACTATATGCAGTCCCATGGATATTGCTCCGATATTGCACGTATGAAGGCTATGTATCACAGTCAAAGATTTATTTTTTTGCAGGCCTATTGCTTGCTGTTGTGGCAAGTATCAAACCCTATTTTGTTTTAGCGATCATTGTTATTGAATTCTACTGGATTGTTCGCTATCGCAACCTGTGGAAAATATTCACATTTGAGATATATGGTGTGATCGTTGCAGGGTTGATCTATATTGGTTTTCTTATCATTAATCCTGATATGCTTGAGGGCATGGTGGATACCATACAATCAGCTGTTCTCGGGTATAGAAATCGGAAGGACTCACTTTCTAACGAAACAATTGTCCCACATTTTCAAGTCCCCCTCTTAATCGGATTGGTTATTTTTGCCATAAGTTGGATGAGGGATGAGGGATTTTTCCGATTCATAGGTGGGTTAGCTGTATTTACACTAATGGGTGCTACTTTAGTTGTATTCCAAGCGGGCTCTAATATTTATCTTCATAGCGCTCTTTTTATGGGAGCAATGGTTTGTGTTAGTGTTCTGATTACCTCACGACACAGTCGATCTGATTCAGACGTACCTAGTCATAATATTTCATATGCAGGCATATTCCTTCTACTATTTATAACTTTGTTTTCTATTGGTAATACTGCGATATACTGGACATCGCTAACGACTATTCGCTTAGAAACCCCAAAAGAATTGCAAGAAGTGGTTGGATCATACTCTAAGCCGGGGGATGATGTACTGTTTTTATCTTCACGCTTGGGGGATATGATGCCTTGGTTACGCTTGATTGATAGAAATCAAGCAAGTAGTTATATGACAACTTGGGCACTTATTACGCAACGAGGGGAATCTTTAATTGATAATTCGACACTACAGAAATATAGAGATATAACTGCAAAAGACCTTAATAAACAGCCTCGTCTGCTTATTATTGATATAACCGATACAATGGGTGTAGGGTCGTTTTTAGAAGAAACTGAACTCGATGATTTTATTTACTCTCACTACAGATTTGTGAAGCAGATTGAGAGTTATGCGGTCTATGTGCAAGTTGGAGATCCTCCTGTACAAGGGGTAGGTTTTAATATCGGAGATCGTTTTACATTATATTCTTGGGAAATTGAAACTCCAAATGAAGAATTGGTCGCGTGTGATACAATTACGATCCATTCATGGTGGGAACCTAGCGAAACTAAATCTGTGAACCCGTATACGGCTAATTTCTTATTGATTCATAATGATAACGTGGTTGTTGACTCCGTTGGACGGTTGGGTGGTTTAGAGGATTACTCAAGCCAGTCCAGTATTATTGATACCCGTGAGCTTTCACTACCGTGTGAGGTTGAGGACGGTGACTACCAATTGTTAATTTCATTAGAAAATTCACTTGAAGAAGAAGTTCTTTCCGTGACATCGACGGACGGTGCGGGTTATGGAAATTATGTATTTCTTAAACAATATGTGGTTCAAGGTACTAAATAGCAAAAAATATGTCAACATGTTTTGGCTTGGTTGTGCCTTTGATGGATTAAAATTAAAATGAAATCCGCGATAGGGTAGTCGAAGTAGCATTCGTGGATAGGACTTTATTTATCAACTCTGACAATTATAATGATTCTCTGAATTGATAATTCATTATATATAAAGG
>Ga0209475_10005524_pt1 | contig 10338 bp, 7 predicted proteins | sample tdDd471_FD_187128 | JGI IMG/M metagenome (GOLD analysis project Ga0209475, IMG submission 187128) | Marine sediment microbial communities from the Atlantic coast under amendment with organic carbon and nitrate - tdDd47.1 (SPAdes)... | ecosystem: Environmental > Aquatic > Marine > Coastal >...
AAGCTCATGGCACCTATATTCCCCAATTCGTAGAGGTCAGGCAGGGCACGTCCGGCCACTACCCATTCAGAATCCTTGCGCTCTGCCATTACAAAGCCTTCCCTGAAACGGCCATCAACCGTCGTATCAGGCTGCATCAAAGTAAAAACCATCCGGCTTTCATCAAGGGTGATGGAGTTCACAAATTCATCGTGCCTGGAGTTGATGAGCGCTCCCAGGTTTACAGGCTGGAAAGGCACAGGATTTTTCAGGGCCTCCTCCCGGAACTGTGACAACACAAGCATCCTATATGCACTCTCCATTTGATCCCTGGTGATACCCTTCATAGATAAAAAGCTGTTCAGGTGCAGGCTTGCCTTTGTATTATCACCATTATCGAGACATGCTTTACCCAGAAGGTAATAAACTGTCGGAGAATAGTTTGGATCTATCGATAATACCTTCTCGTAGAGATCAATGACCTTATCAAGCTTCTTACGATCGTAATTTATGTCTGCAAGGAGCAAGTAGGGATCAATAAAGAGGGAATCAAGACGTATCGCCTTTATCAGCTCTTTTTCAGCTTTGTCGGCATCTCTCTCGTGGTAGTGCTCAAGCGCATTGCCGAAGGCCTTCTCTGCTTTTGCGTTCGGCTTATATTCTCCCTGCTGTGCATACACCATGCCGGTGATCAGCAACAAGGCCAGGGATAAAAAAATATGTCGTCTAATATTCAGCATAAAATATTTCTTGGGATCACGGAATGCGCATGTACTTATGACTTTGCAATGACACATGCCATTGAGGATTCTCCAGGATAAAGTCAACGATCAGTGGCATCATCTCCTCACTCACGCTCCATTCTGCCTGCAGATACAGCAGGCAATCAGGACTTACTTTTTCTTCCTGAGCAGCTGCCCACTTCAGATCATCTTTCTTACTGATAATAACTTTAAGTTCATCAGCTTTATTATATACTGAGTCAATTGGATGGCTATGACGTTTGGGCGACAGGCATATCCAGTCGAAAATTCCGGTGAGTTCATATGCCCCTGAAGTTTCAAGAAAAATACTTACATCATTATTTATCAATCCCTTACAAAGCTCCTCCAGATTATAAAGCCCGGGTTCTCCACCGGTCAGCACAACTGATTTTGCCGGGAAAGAAGATGCCCGTTCAATGATGTCAGCAGTCTTGACAAGGGGATGGAGTTTGGCATTCCATGACTCTTTCACGTCACACCAGTGACATCCAACATCACAGCCACCTATCCTGATAAAATAGGCTGCCTGGCCTGTATTGTAGCCCTCTCCCTGTATACTGTAAAACTCCTCCATAACAGGCAGGAGCATTCCTTTATTCAGTAGTTTTTCCTGATCTAAATTCAAATCTGTAGTGTTGAGGGACGGTTTCTTAACCGTATATTTCTTTTTTATGTGCTTTGAGCGTGTTCTGCAGGAGTCCGGTGATGGTCATAGGTCCCACGCCTCCGGGTACAGGAGTAATATGGCTGCACTTTTTTGCGACCTCCTCAAAGTTAACATCACCCTTCAGCTTAAAACCTGATTTAGTTTCTTTAGAGGGAACCCTGTGGATACCCACATCAATGATCACAGCATCTTTTTTAACCATGTCGGTGGTAACAAAGCCCTCCTGCCCTATGGCAGCGATAAGGATATCGGCACTGGCCGAGATCTTTTTAATGTCTTTTGTACGGCTGTGGCAAATGGTCACGGTACAATTACCCGGATTGGCTTTTCTTGAAAGTAGGATACTGATAGGTGTCCCTACGATATTGCTTCTACCAAGGACAACACAGTGTTTCCCTTCTGTCTCAATTCCCGATCTTTCAAGTAGTTGCATAATTCCGTATGGAGTTGCAGGGAGATAAGAAGGCAGTCCTGATACCATACGTCCAAGGTTGACGGGATGAAAACCATCTACATCTTTTTCAGGGGCGATGGTTTGGATGATCTTGTCTTCAGAGATATGATCAGGCAGGGGAAGTTGTACGATGAATCCGTCTATTTCAGGATCATTATTCAGAAAACTGATGAGTTCAAGCAGCTCTTCTTCAGTTGTTTTTTCAGGTAACTTATACACTGAAGACATGAATCCTACCGATTTGCATGCCTTTTCTTTGGCAGCAACATAAGTCTGGCTTGCAGGGTCATCACCAACAATGACGGCTGCCAGGTGTGGTGACCTGTCTTCATCATCGATAAGCTTGGCAACCTCGATTTTGATCTCCCCGCGGATTTCTTCCGCAATCTTCTTTCCATCAATTAACTGCATATAATATTTTTTAGCGTTTCATGCCGGGGGCACCCTTCATATTCTTCATCATCTGCATCATATTTCTTCCACCGCCCTTGGTCATCATGCGCATCATTTTACTGGTTTCATCAAACTGCTTGATAAGCCTGTTCACTTCCTGGATGTCAGATCCACTTCCACTGGCGATCCTTTTGCGTCGGCTGCCATTTAACAGCTTGGGGTTTTCCCTTTCTTCGTGTGTCATGGAATGGATGATGGCTTCAATGCCTTTAAATGCATCGTCATCCATATCGAGGTTGCGGATCGCTTTGCCCATGCCGGGGATCATACCCATCAGGTCCTTGATATTTCCCATCTTCTTGATCTGCTTGATCTGTGAGAGAAAATCATTAAAATTAAACTCGTTGCGGGCAATCTTCTTTTGAAGCTTCTGGGCTTCTTTCTCATCGAACTGATCCTGTGCACGCTCCACAAGGCTGATGATATCACCCATACCAAGAATACGATCGGCCATCCTGTCGGGATGAAATACATCTATGGCCTCTATCTTCTCTCCTATCCCAACAAACTTAATGGGCTTATTTACTATTGCCTTGATGGTGAGGGCAGCACCACCACGGGTATCACCATCCAGCTTTGTCAGCACCACACCCTCATAGTCGAGCTGATCATTGAAGGCCTTGGCTGTGTTTACCGCATCCTGTCCTGTCATAGAGTCAACCACAAACAGAGTTTCCTGTGGGTTTACTTTATTCTTGATTGCCGTGATCTCTTTCATCATCTCCTCATCAACGGCCAGTCGGCCGGCGGTATCGATGATCACAACATTATATCCGTTGCTCTTAGCATGCGAGATAGAGTTGCTGGCTATCTTAACAGGCTCTTTGCTGCCTTCCTCGGTAAAGACCTCAACACCAACCTGCTCACCCAGTACTTTTAGCTGTTCAATGGCGGCGGGACGATATACGTCACCAGCAACCAGCAAAGGCTTGCGTCCCTTTTTGATCTTCAGGTAATTGGCCAGCTTAGCAGAGAAAGTAGTCTTACCTGAGCCCTGTAATCCTGCAATGAGGATGATGGCAGGGGACCCTTGATCGTTGAGCTCCTCAATCTGGCCTCCCATAAGCTCAGCCATCTCATCACGGACGATCTTCACCATCAGCTGCCCTGGCGACACTGCGGTCAACACATCGGCACCCAATGCCTTCTCCTTCACATCATCTGTAAATTTTTTGGCTATCTTATAGCTAACGTCAGCATCGAGCAATGCTTTCCTGACCTCTTTGAGGGTCTCGGCAACATTGATCTCCGTTATATGTCCTTGCCCTTTAAGAATCTTAAAGGACCGCTCTAGTCTATCACTTAATCCTTCGAACATTATTTTTTATTTTGATGGCGCAAAATTAATCAAATTTTCAATGCATTTGGCTGATGGCAAATACAGACGAAACAGATGCCTGATAATTTTTGGCAAAATCTTTGCATCACTACTCATGAAATAATTAAGTTTGACAATTTTTCCAATAAAAACAATTTTATGAAGAATATAATTCCTTTCCTGATAAGCATCATCATCCTGCTCACCCTTTCAGCTGAATCAGGAGCACAGTCGTTAAGTCCTGTTACCAAATTAGGAGGCCTTGAACCTCCTACCAACCTTCAGGCTACGGTTTCAGGAGCCAATGTACACCTGAACTGGGATGCTCCATCCGGGGCAGGTGGCATTGAAGAAGAGCTGATCTATGATAACAACACTGTAAGCAGTTCATATAAGTATCCCGGGGTTGTGATGTCAACAAGGATGTCGCCTTCTGACACATGCCAGATACTCACCATAAAATATTATACCACCAGGGATGGTAGCGACGACCAGTTTAACGCCAGGATTTACAATTGGGAAGGGACGCAGCCAGGCACGACTTTGTTACACAATACACTACAAACAGCTGTTGATGACGATTGGGTTGAGATCGATGTTTCATCAGGAAACATCCAGGTTACCGGAGATTTCGTTGTTGGCTTTGGAAGTTTCACAGAGCAGGCATTCCTGGGCTATGATGAAAATCTAAATAATGGAAGATCCTGGGACTACAATGAATCAACACAGGCCTGGGGCACATGGCATCAAGCCTACCTCATCAGGGCTGTTGTATTGTACCAATCAGGCAAGATTGAAACCCTGGGGACAAAGCTACCTGAAACAGTGAACCTTATTAAAGAGAATAAGAAAAGAAGCGAAAGCAAAAATAACTCAAGGCAAGCCCAACCCATAAGCAACCAGTTTGACCGCTTGCTAGGACTTCAGGGATATGCAGTTTATAGAGATGGTATAGAGATTACAGCTAATCCAATCCCCTACACTTACTATGATGATGACCTGCTGGGACAGGGTACTTACTCATATACAGTAAAAGCTGTTTATGATGAAGGCAATTCAGAACCGGCAGGACCCGTTGAGGCCACAGTTTCTGGCAATCCATTATTACCCCCAACGAAGCTTGATGGATACACCATTGATGACCAGATCAGGCTCTGGTGGGTGAGCCCTGAAGGAGGCACCGAAGAAGAACTAATTTATGATAATAACCAGAATACAAGTGCATATATATTTTCGGGGATTACCATGTCAACACAGATGTCGCCACAAGATGAATGTGAACTCATTAAATTGAAATACTTTACAAGCCTGGAAGGCAGTGATGTTCAGTTTTATGCACGTGTTTTTAACTGGACTGGCTCGCAGCCTGGGACAAACATGCTGCTGAACCGGTCTGAACAGGCTGCTAACAATACCTGGGTAGAGGTGGACGTGGAAGGCTCAGGATTATATTTTACAGGAGATTTTGTTGTTGGCTTCGGAAGTGTATCCGAAGAAGCATTCCTTGCCTTTGACGGAGATAATAACAATGGCAGATCCTGGGATTTCAATGAAAACACACAAGAGTGGACAAGCTGGGATGAAATCTATTTGATCAGGGCAGTCGTAAGATATGGCGACGGCACCCTGGCAGAGATCGGAGGCATCAATAGCGTGTTCCAGGGCTACAACATGTATAGAAACGGAGATAAGATAAACACCTCTCTTATTCAAGCTACAAGCTATACTGATTACCTGCCTGGTTTTGGCGACTATAATTATAATGTCAAAGCAGTATATGATGATGGAGAATCAGCCTTTTCCCTGACGGTCTCCTTCAGCTATCATCTGAGCATATCAGAATTTGATGAGCTGGGTGTGAAGATTTATCCCAACCCGGCAACAGATAAGCTAAATTTAAAGACTCAGGAAGAAATAATATCTGTTCGCTTATTTAACATGCTTGGCGTAGAAGTGTATCATTCCCGGGATCTATCAGGTGATCATATCATCCGGCTTGACAAACTCACCAAAGGGATCTATGTGATGAGAGTAGAAACTGAAAGAGGAATTGTTTCTACAAAAATTGTGATTAAATAACCTTTCACCTGATAAGCTTACATCTTTTCAGGAACATCAATCCCTAAAAGTCCCATGGACGACATGATGACCTGTGCTGTGGCAGATGACAGGCTAAGGCGGAATCCGGCAACTGAAACATCTTTTTCTCTCAGGATGTTGATCTCCTGGTAAAACTGGTTGTATTCCCTGGCAAGTTCATATACGTAATTAGCTATTATCGCAGGGCTGAAATTCCGGGCTGCATCTTTTATAATGGCAGGATAATCATTTAGAAGTTTAATAATTTCCTTTTCCTTGGGCAGGACCTTCCCCTGATAACTTTCATTCAATACGTTCAGGCCTTTGCCCGCTGCCTTCCTGAGCAATGACTGTATCCGTGCATGCGCATATTGAACAAAGGGTCCGGTATGACCATTAAAGTCGATGGATTCTTCAGGATTGAAGAGCATGTTCTTCTTTGGGTCAACGCGCAGAATAAAGAACTTCAGCGCACCCATGCTTATCATCTCAAAGAGATTGCTGGCATCTTCACTTGAAAGGCCTTCCACCTTACCCAGCTCACGTGCCATTGCCTCAGCGGTGCCATGCATCTGATCCATCAGGTCGTCAGCATCCACCACAGTCCCTTCCCTTGATTTCATCTTTCCATGCGGAAGTTCCACCATGCCATATGAGATGTGAATAATATTTTCAGCCCAGGCCCTTCCAAGTTTCTTAAGAACGATCTTCAGCACATCGAAGTGATAGTTTTGCTCATTCCCAACAACATACAGAAGTTTGTCAGGATTATAATCATCATACCTCAGCTGTGCTGTACCGAGATCCTGTGTCATATAAACAGATGTTCCGTCAGCACGCAAAAGCAGCTTTTCATCCAGCCCGTCAGATGACAGGTCGGCCCATATGGATCCATCTTGTTTTTTGAAGAGTATGCCCTCAGCAAGGCCTTCGTCAACGATATCTTTACCCAGCAAGAATGTTTCAGACTCATAATAGATCTTGTCGAAATCTATCCCAAGTCTTTCATAGGTCCTGTCAAAGCCTTCATACACCCACTCATTCATGGTCGACCATAAATCCCTAACATCCTTATCATTGTCCTCCCATTTCTTGAGCATCTCCCTGGCTTCCTTCATCAAGGAGGATTCTTGTTCTGCCTTGTCCCTGTCAAGCCCGGCAAGGACCAGCTTCTCAACCTCCTTCTTCATCTCAAGGTCAAACCTCACATAACATTCACCAACGAGCCTATCGCCTTTCATTTCTTCCGACTCAGGAGTTTTCCCATGAAACCATTTTTTCCACGCAAGCATAGATTTGCAAATATGGATGCCACGATCATTTACAAGGTTTACCTTGACAACCTCATGCCCTGCGGCCATCAGTATCTCTGCCACTGACCATCCCAAAAGGTTGTTTCTGATGTGACCGAGATGCAATGGTTTATTGGTATTAGGGGAAGAATATTCAATAACGACCGGCCTGTCGCCATCGGGCTCTTGCTTTCCATAATCCTCTCTCAGAATTTCTTTAAAGAGGGTTTTGGTCCAGTAATCATCTATAATGGTCAGATTCAAAAATCCTTTGATCACACCGAAGCCACCTACTTCAGGAATACTCTGCTGAAGGTACTCACCTATCTTTTGTGCTGTAATCTCCGGTTTTTCACGGCTAACTTTCAGGAAAGGGAATACATTAATAGTATAGTCACCTTCAAAGTCTTTCCTGGTCTGCTGAATAATAACATTCTCAGGGGCGACCTCAGCATTATATAAAGATTTAAAGCCTTTGGCTGTAAATGATTGTATTTGGGTTTCGATCATTTTTTGGTTTTAGTTGGTGCAAAAATAAGCAAAAAAGAAGTGGGTTTCCAACCTTAATAGGGTTGGAAACCCTAATCATCTTCCAAACTTATTTCCTTTACTTTTCGTTCATCATGCAAGCAATTATGATATAAGATAAAATCTTCTACATCGTTGAACCAAGATATTACATCTGTTGACCTGATATTTTCTCCAGATTGATTTATTACCAGATTATAAGAAGAATGAGGGTAATAACGGAAATTTTGAATCAGCTGATGTTTTTGAGGATTAAAGTGAATATAAAATACCAATCGTCTCAAGTAATTCATGTCTCTAATATGGATTCTCCTAAAATATTTTCTAAATAAACTTCCATCTCTACCTTCTTGTTTGTTTATCGAAAGTGCGTAAGATTGAAATAATCTTCTAAACTGGTGGCTAACTTTGAGATGAAATTTTTCATCATTGGACTCCTTCACCCTAACCAGTAAATGAAAATGGTTAGGCAATAAGCAATAGCAATATGTATCTATATGATCTTCAAGTAGTAAAAAATACTTGTTGAGAAAATATCTATAGTTTTCCTTTGAATAAAATATTCTAACATGATCATTGCCACGATTAAATATGTGATAATAATTTCCTGGTAATAACGGGGTGATAATTTTCTTTGTTGGCATAAGTATCCCTTTTATTATTAATACCAAATTTTTGAAATTGTCACAAAAAAAAAGGGTTTCCAACCCTATTAAGGTTGGAAACCCATATGTTCAAAAAAAATCTCTCCCCAAAACATCTCATTCTCAACTTAAACTCCTACTTTTGCAAAAAATTAAATTAAACCTGGTTGTTAAACCATTAAAAAAAAAGAGGAATTCTATATGAAACGTAATGTTATCATAATCGGTGCTGCGGGAAGAGATTTTCACAATTTCAACACTTATTTTCGCGGTAATGAAGCCTACAATATAGTCGCCTTCACTGCTGCGCAAATTCCCGATATCGACGGTAGGAAATATCCGGCCCAGCTGGCTGGTGACTTATACCCAGATGGTATCCCGATCTTTGCAGAGGAAGACCTCCCTAAACTTATCAAAGAGCTTAAAGCCGACGATTGTGTGTTTTCATACAGCGATGTCACTTACCAGAAAGTGATGAGCATGAGCGCCATCGTTAACGCTGCCGGGGCAAACTTCATGCTGCTCGGTCCTGAGGACACCATGGTAAAATCTACCAAACCGCTGATCGCAGTGGGAGCTGTCCGGACTGGTTGCGGAAAAAGCCAAACCTCCAGAAGGGTTATTGAACTGCTGATGGAAAAAGGCCTTAAAGTTGTTGCTGTTCGTCATCCAATGCCTTATGGCGACCTGGTTGAACAAAAAGTACAGCGCTTTGCAACCATCGAAGACCTGACAAAACACAAATGTACCGTTGAGGAGATGGAAGAGTATGAACCACACATAGTTCGCGGAAACGTGATCTATGCTGGTGTTGACTACGAAGCTATTCTTCGTGCAGCAGAACAGGATCCTGATGGATGTGATGTCGTTATCTGGGATGGTGGAAATAATGATTTCCCATTTTACACTCCTGACCTGAACATCACAGTTGTGGATCCTCACCGTGCTGGACATGAGTTGACTTATTATCCAGGCGAGGTGACCCTGAGACTTGCTGACGTTGTTGTTATCAATAAAATGGACAGCGGTTCACCAGAGGGAATCCAGGAAGTGAGAGAAAATATCAATAAAGTGAACCCTGATGCAATTGTCATTGATGGTGCATCACCTATTAAGGTTGACGATCCTTCATTGATCAAAGGCAAAAAAGTTCTTGTCGTTGAAGATGGCCCAACCCTTACACATGGTGAGATGAAGCTTGGTGCCGGTATTATTGCAGCACAGAAATTTGGTGCAGCTGAACTGGTTGACCCTCGTCCTTACACGGTAGGAAAACTCAGCGAAACATTCGCTATATATCCAAATATAGGAACACTGCTTCCGGCAATGGGATATGGAGCAGAACAGCTGAAAGACCTCGAAACAACCATTAACAATGTTGAATGTGATGCTGTAGTGATCGGTACACCTATCGACCTGAACAGGATCATCAAAATCGACAAGCCTAACACAAGGGTATATTATGATCTTCAAGAGATCGGCTATCCTGACCTAAAAGGTCTGCTCGATGATTTTGTTGAAAAACATAACCTGAAATAATTATTAAGCGGCTCCGATGAGCCGCTTTTTTTTTTACTTTTATTTTTGATTCACAAACTTGATATATGAAACAAGACTTTGACGCCAGATTGGTCCTCCAGGATGGGACAACATTCGAAGGATATTCATTTGGCTACAAAGGTTCTACTGCGGGCGAAGTGGTTTTCAACACGGCCATGACTGGTTACCCCGAAAGCCTCACCGATCCATCATACAAAGGTCAGATACTCACCCTGACCTATCCCCTGGTAGGAAATTATGGCGTTCCCGGGTCTTTATTGGAAGATGAGATGCTAAGACATTTTGAGTCGGACCAAGTACATATTTCTGCACTTATCATCTCCGACTACTCGTTTAAATACAATCACTGGAATGCCAGCCAAAGCCTCGATGAATGGCTCAGAGAAAATAAAGTTCCAGGCATATATGGTATCGACACCAGGGCATTGACCAAGCTTATACGTGAGAAGGGCTCTCTGCTTGGGAAGGTCATAGTAGATAATAATGATTGTGAATTCTATGATCCTAACAATGTCAACCTGGTGGAAGAGGTCAGCATTGATACTAAGAAAGTATATGGTGAGGGCAAGCATAAGATATTGATGATCGATTGCGGTGTTA
>Ga0209475_10005527_pt1 | contig 10336 bp, 9 predicted proteins | sample tdDd471_FD_187128 | JGI IMG/M metagenome (GOLD analysis project Ga0209475, IMG submission 187128) | Marine sediment microbial communities from the Atlantic coast under amendment with organic carbon and nitrate - tdDd47.1 (SPAdes)... | ecosystem: Environmental > Aquatic > Marine > Coastal >...
ACGTATTGAACCTAGAGCAGTGAAACGAAGACCAAAGCCTTTCCCGCTACTTATGAAGCCTAGAAAGGAAGCAAGAGAAGACGTGAGGAAAAATGGGCATCCAAAAAAGCTTAAGTAAGTGCCATTCGGGGGAGACCTCTTTTTATATACCTTAAAAAAATTCTGGGGTAGAAAAATGAAAAAAATAACCACTTTTATACTGATGCTGGTCCTTTATAATCCGTTCTTTGTAATGGCTGAGGAAGAATTAAGTTGCGAAGATCTGAGTGAATTGGCCGAAGTTTTAGATGAGGTGGCCGATGTACTGAGTGAAACTGAGGTTAGCGATATTCGAGGTGATCAGAGCTTTGACCGTCAGTTAGGGGAATTAATTGAAGCTCTACAAACAGTTGCTGAAATTGAAGAGAATGATGGACTAAGTGATAATGTCGATGCCATGGAGCGCGTTTGGGATACCGAAGGCGAATGGACAAAAAGTGAATGGAATGAACTGCGACGTGCTTTAGATAGTGTAATTAATTCCTTCGGCCGGATTCATTATAGAGATTGCAAACGATAAATAAAGGGAGATTAAGCTTGTTACGTACACATTCATTAGTATTAAAAATATCTCTGGCCAGTGCCTTAGCTTTGGCTGTCAACCACAGCTTTGCTGATTGTGAAGAAGGAGTTACCGCCATACCCGGAACACCAACTTTACAATTATCAGTCGCTGATTTAACTGCCAATGCATCATGGAACAGTACTGGAGAGGTGGAGGAATATGTGCTTTATTATGCTCCCTATTCCAATCCCATTAGTGATGTCACTTTACAAAATATCCAAGCTCTTGATATGGGAACCAATACCAGTATTAGCGCACCTCTTCCGGCTGGAACGGAACTTTATGTGGCGGTAACCGGTGTAAATTGCTCAGGTGAAAGTCCTTATTCCAATATTGAAGTATTACGTATAAGTAGTGGTTCTACAGGTGGTTCTACGGATTCAGGGTCAACTGACACGGGGAACACCGATTCCAGTGGTACAAGTACAGATTCAGGCAGTACAGATAATGGTAGTACTGATACGGGAAATACAGATTCAGGTAATACGGATACGGGAAACACGGATATCAATGAACCAGCAGCCGTAACCGCAATGCGCGAAAAAGCGACCAGTGTAGCTAAAAACAGCCAAGGTTATTACGAAGCAACTTTTAGTAATGGAATGACTTTTATTTACATTCCTGAAGGCACGTTTACCATGGGCTCTAATAGTATTACAGAGCTTGAAATACCGGTGCATCAAGTGACTTTAAGTGCTTATTGGATTTCAAAGTATCAAGTCACTAAGGGTAATTTTAGTAGCTATGTCACGGCCACTTCTTATGTGACGGATGCGGAAAAAGCCGGAGCTGAAGGTTGTTATGTCTATGATGCCGAAGATAAAGGTTTTGCTCCCAATCCGATAGGAAACTGGAAAAATACACTATATAGTCAGACCGATAGTCATCCGGTGGTCTGTGTCAGTCATAATGATGGCACAGCATATGCTGCTTGGTTAAGCACCCAGCTAGGCGTGACGGTAAAACTACCCACCGAAGCACAATGGGAAAAGGCCGCCCGAGGTACGGATCAACGGACTTATCCTTGGGGTAACACCCTACCTAACGGAACCTTGGCCAACTATGCCGATATTACCTTTGCCAATGCCTATCCAGGTTCTAATCAAGGCATACCGGATTTAAGTGTAAACGATGGCTATGCAGCGACCTCTCCCGTTGGAAGCTATTTGGCTGGAGCTTCTCCTTATGGTGTTTTAGATATGGCAGGAAATGCATCCGAATGGGTGGCGGATTGGTTTGGTGATTACACGGCCGATGCCAAAACAGATCCAACTGGGCCAAGCAGTGGTGATTCTAAGGTCAATCGAGGTGGCAATTGGGTAGATAGTGCCGGTCGTCCTGGTCAAACTCCGAGTGAAATTACTGATGGTCATAATCTTTTATCAGCGGGTCGTACCAGTGATGATGCCGCCAGTAGTGATGATCACAATGGCTTTAGAGTAGCTATTCAATAAGACAAAAACTAGCGGTTGCTCTGTTAACTGCTAGTTTTATTATTTTTCTAATTGTGCCTGGGTAAAACTTAAACACCGTTCTATTTCGTCCTTATCCAGGTGCTCACCCTGCTTTGCTTTTAAATGTAGCTCTGTTCCCGCTTCTGTTTCTTCAATGGCTAAAGAATCTAGCTTATCATACTCATCGGTCGGGCAAGAGCATTGTCCCTGTTGACAGTCTTGCAGAGCATCTAAAAGCTCTTTTTTCTGAGCATCGCTATTTTCGATATGAATATCGATGCCGTCCTGTTTGTCATTGATTTTATATTTCATCGCTTGAGTTTCTTATACATTTTTCAGTGTTAGGTACTGGTTTATCTAGAGTTGTTTTAGACGTAATTCAACTAATTGTATATCTATTTGCTATATGTACTATAGCTAAAAAGCAAAAATTTTAGTCAAAGAAAAGATTTAACAGATTGAAACTATCAAGGAATATGGACTATATTATCAAAGGTGAGTGATGCAGTGTTACCTACCTCACTCGATACACTAGTAAATTGGATTGCTCCAGAATATTAGTGCAAGGGTTATGAGTATTGCCGTGAAAGCTCTCAAAATACCATCCTTGATGGTTGAGGGGTACAGTTGCCATTGGCCTGTATCTCGTTCAGCCAACTTCCAGCCTTTATAGCTCAAAGTTTTCTGCCTGCTTCCACTCAAACATCTCTACATTTTATAATAAAGAGTTGTAATGTTAGATAAGTTTATAAATCAATTTAACATCATATTGTTATTCACTTGCTAATTGTTATTTTATTGAGTGAAAAAACTATAAACCTTAATTTTCTAGTCTGTTAAAGCTCATTAATATTCAATTATCTCCAAAATTCCTTGCTGTCAAATTCTCAATTTTTTATCCTTAATTTTCCATTTTCCATTTTCCATTTTCCATTTTCCATTTTCCATTTTCCATTTTCCATTGCCTTAAACTATTTTATTGCAATTATTAAACACTCTGTCATAATGTGACGATTCGTCATATTCTATTTTTTGATTATACTAAAGAATTTAGTTGGTCTCGTTTATGGTCCAAGGTATATAATCTAAGCTATATGAGTAAATTAACACGTAAAGAACGAAATTTTTTAGAACGCGAGCAAGAGTTAATCCAGCTGGCTTTGGAAATTATGCATGATGATGGTTTTGCAGGCCTGACTATGGATAAGCTAACAGCCCGTTCGGATTTTTCTAAGGGTACAATTTATAATCATTTTACCTGCAAAGAGGATGTGTTAAGTGCCATTGGCATAAGCTGTTTGAATGAACTTAATAGTTTATTTACTCGGGCAATGGCCTTTCAAGGGCGCCCTCGGGAGCGACTAATTGCCGTGCATATCGCCTATATGCTAAATGCCCGTTTAAAGCCTGATCAATTTATGTGTGTATTGAGCTGTAAAACTTCTACAGTGACTGAAAAAGCCAGTGAAAAACGACGTTTGGTCTCTTTTGATAAAGAAACAGAATTATTAGCCCTATTAAATAGTTTAGTAAAAGACGCCGAAGAAGCTGGTGATTTAGATGTCTTGAAATCCCGAAGTATTGAAGCGGTGACTTTTTGTAATTGGTCTATGTCATTTGGAACTTTGGCTTTAATGATGCGAGCGGAAGAAGCTCAAATAGTAAAAAAATTGGATATGCAAGAAGCACTATTACACAATATTTGTGTATCTTTAGATGGTTTGGGCTGGAAGCCTTTAAGCCGTGACTGGGATTATCACAAAACGGTAGAGCGTATTCATAAAGAAGTGTTTGCTAAAGAAATGGAAATCTTAAAGCAACAAGAGCATTAAGTTTATTTACATAAAATAATATCCGGCTTCGGCCGGTTTTTTTGGATTATCTGATGACGAATCGTCATAAAATGGCGCAGCGTCATTTTATTAATAAATGTAAGGTTATTGTAAGTCAAAATTTAGTCACTTACAGGAGAAAGTGCAATGAAAGAACAATGGTTTAAATTTGTTGTCGACCGGCCAATTATTGTCATAATACTAAGCCTAGCGTTTATTATGGTAGCAGGTTTTGGTGCGTCAAAATTGGTATTTAAGAGTGACTATCGTGTCTTTTTTGGTCAAGATAACCCCCAATTAATCGCCTTTGAAGAAATGCAATCGACCTATAATAAAAATGATACGGTTGATTTTGTTATTGCCCCGAAAGATGGTAAAGTCTTCACGCCTCAAGTCATGCAAATGATTCTTGAAATCACTCAAGAGTCCTGGCAAATTCCCTATTCCACTCGAGTCGATTCGATTAGTAATTTTCAGCACACCTATGCCATCGAAGATGACATGATCGTGGAAGACCTGCTATCAGAAGACGATGAAAAAACTGCCGAAAAGCTGCAAGAAATTCAAAAAATTGCCATTACTGATCCCCTTTTAATTGATCGCCTTATTTCCAAACAATCGCATGTCACCATTATCACGACCACCGTTCAGTTACCGGCTATTGATCCGACCAAAGAAGTTCCCGAAGTGGTAAGTTTTGTACGGGACTTAAAAGCCAAATATAAAGCTAAATACCCGGATGTTGATATTTATCTATCGGGCATTGTGATGATGAATAATAGTTTTGCCGAATCCTCGCTTAATGATGGAAAAAATTTAGTCCCACTTATGTTTTTAGCCATTATTGTGATGATGGTGTTAATGTTAAAAACCATTAGTGGAACGATTGCAACTGTCTTAGTCATTGCCGGTTCGATTGCCGGAGCTATGGGACTGGCCGGTTGGGCAGGGTTTTATTTAACCGGACCGTCAGCGAGTACACCCACGATGGTCATGACGCTAGCCGTTGCCGATTGTATTCATATTTTAACTTCACAGTTTTATGAAATGCGTCGTGGTGTGGAAAAACGCGAAGCCATTTTGACCAGTCTACGAATTAATTTCCAACCCATTTTTCTAACCAGTATAACCACTGCCATTGGATTCTTAAGTCTTAACTTTTCAGATGCACCGCCATTTAATGACTTAGGAAATATGGTGGCGACAGGGGTTATGCTGGCCTTTTTATTATCCATTACTTTGTTCCCTGCCTTATTGAGTTTGCTACCGATTAAAGTGGCGAAACGCGAAGGTACTAAACGGGACTATATGGAAAAGCTCAGTCATTTCGTGATTGAGAATAGAATGAAGCTACTTCCTATCAGTAGTATTTTGATTGTCAGTCTGGTGATTTTTGTACCCAGCAATGAATTAAATGACAATTTTGTAGAATACTTCGATAAAACGGTGGACTTTCGAAATGCCACCGATTTTATGCAGGATAATATTCATGGTTTGACCAGTATTTCTTATTCTATAAAAAGTGGCGAACCCAGTGGTGTAAATACTCCGGAGTTTTTAGCCGTGACGGAGAATTTTGCCAATTGGATGCGTGAACAGCCAGAAACGGATCACGTCATGAGCATTACGGATACCATTAAACGCTTGAATAAAAATATGCATGGGGATGATCCCGCTTATTATAAATTGCCTGAAAATCGCGAACTCTCAGCTCAATACTTACTTTTGTATGAAATGTCGTTGCCGTATGGTTTAGATTTAAATAATCAACTTAATGTGGATAAATCGGGTACTCGGCTTATTGCGACATTTAAAAATCTCACCTCTAATCAAATGCTGGATATGGAACAACGTTCGTTGGATTGGTTTGCAAAAAATGGTAATGGTTACGTGATTGAAGCGGCCAGCCCTAATTTGATGTTTTCACATATTGGTCACCGTAATATTATTAGTATGTTAACAGGGACCACCGTAGCCTTGGTGCTTATTTCAGGTATTTTAGGTTTTGCCCTTAAATCTGCCCGATTTGGATTAATTAGTTTGGTACCCAATTTAGCTCCCGCTGGTATTGCGTTTGGATTATGGGGAATTTTTGTCGGTGAAATTGGCCTAGCGCTTTCAGTGGTGGCAGGTATGACTCTAGGGATTATTGTTGATGATACCGTGCACTTTTTAAGTAAGTACTTACATGCTCGTAGAGATAAAGGCTATGATGCCCAGGAAGCGGTTCATTATGCCTTTGCCAGTGTTGGTCGCGCCCTGTGGATCACTACTTTAGTATTGACCCTAGGCTTTATGGTATTGGCACAATCCAGTTTTAGGCTCAATGCTGATATGGGACTATTAACGGCGGTCACTATTACAATTGCACTAATTGTGGACTTTTTCTTCTTACCTCCCCTATTAATGTTAATTGATAAAAAGAAAACTGAACCCAATCAAGAAAATTCGATACAAGAAGAACAAATCATGCTAAACGAAAATGCTATACAGGAGACTAAATAATGAAGTTATTGCAACGCTCTCAAATCACTTTATCCATCATACTTGCTTTGGCCTTAGTAAGTCCCCTAGCTTTAGCTGGCCCTGCTGAGGATAAAGGGTTGGAAATTGCTAAACAAAGGAAATTACGTGATCAAGGCTGGGGAGATAGTCAGGCTGAAATGATTATGATTCTACGCAATAAAAGTGGTCAGGAAAGTAAGCGTGATATTCGTATTAAAAATCTGGAAGTCGATAATGATGGAGATAAGGGGTTAACTATTTTTGATCGTCCTCGTGATGTCAAGGGAACGGCGTTTTTAAGTTTTTCCCATCCCTTAGGTAATGACGATCAGTGGTTGTATTTACCCGCCTTAAAGCGGGTTAAACGGATCAGCTCAAAAAATAAATCGGGCCCTTTTATGGGGAGTGAATTTGCTTATGAAGATTTAAGCTCTTTTGAAATTGAAAAGTATAGCTATAAGTATTTGGGTGATGAAAAGTGTGGTGCCTTAAATTGCTTTAAGGTAGAAAATACTCCGCTTTATAAACACAGTGGTTATACCAAAATTATAACCTGGATTGACGATCAAGAGTATCGTGTACATAAAGCTGAGTACTATGATCGTAAATCGAGTTTATTGAAAACATTGACCTTTATTGAATACAAACAATACAAAAATAAATTTTGGCGTGCCGATCAATATATGATGAATAATCATCAAACGGGTAAAAGTACCCAATTGGACTGGAAAAATTATAAATTTTCAGTGGGTTTGACGGATAAAGACTTTAATAAAAATACCCTAAAACGAGTGCGCTAATATGGATTTTTGGGTAAAACAGATAAGACAAGGCCATAGACTATATCCCCTTGTAGCACTAATGGTCTTGTCGCCTTTTTCCCAGGCTTTGGAAGTGAATGGAAAAGTGGGTGTTTCCGCCCTGCTATTTCAACATGCCCCTTTGTATGATAAACAACACCGACAACAATGGTCAGCTTTAGCAGAGTTGGAGTTTTATCATTCCTGGAATGATGACCAAGATAGTATTCTCTTTAAACCCTATGCACGAGTTGATCAGCATGATTCAGAGCGTAGCCATTTTGATATTCGTGAATTAATGTGGTTGCATGTGGGAGAAGATTGGGAGTTACGCACTGGTATTGGCAAAGTCTTTTGGGGAGTAAATGAAGCCAATCATTTGGTCGATATTATTAATCAGGATGATCAGGTCGATGATATTAGTGGCGATCCCAAATTAGGGCAACCCATGGTTAACCTGAGTTTGATCCGTGATTGGGGAACGGTTGATCTATTTGTTCTGCCTGGATTTCGTGAACGGACATTTCCGGGTGAAGAAGGACGTTTAAGAGGACCATTGGCCGTTGATACGGATCATGCAGAGTATGAATCGTCAGCTGAAAATAAACACGTAGATTTTGCCTTGCGTTGGAGCCATACCTTTGATGACTATGATATGGGACTTTACTATTTTCGGGGGACTAATCGTGATCCCCGGTTAATGGTTAAACAAACTTCCTCTGGAGAAATTAGTCTCATTCCTTACTATGATCAAATTGATCAATTTGGCCTAGATTTTCAAGCGACTTTAGAAGCCTGGTTATGGAAACTTGAAGCATTACATCGAAAGGATGAGTTTGATAGTTTTGCAGCGGTTAGTGGTGGTTTTGAATATACCTTTGTGGGCATAATGGAGTCGGCGACTGATCTAGGGATTATTATGGAATACTCCTGGGATGAACGAGCCGACCCTGCTTTAAATCAATTTCAAAATGATGTAATGTTCGGTGCTCGATTTGCTTTTAATGATGCACAAAGTACGGAAATTTTGGCAGGATTGGTTCAAGACCTTGACTATAGTGAACTGCGCAGCTTTCAAATAGAAGCAAGTCGTCGATTGGGTGAAGATTGGAAGCTCAGTTTAGAGTTACGCTTATTCTCTGACCATGAATTAAATCCCATTAGTGATGATGATCATCTACAACTCACTCTGGAAAAATATTTCTAATTTAGTGAGAATACTGAGTAGGGCGTCCCTGCTCAGTTCCGATGTATCCCTACTTAATGTCGCTTTATCTCTGTGTATTTTCTAGGATCATACTTTACCCTAAAAACGCAGTTGCTCTAACTACATGCATGACTACCATGGATGGTGGAAATGCAGCGAGAGGCAGGAGCCGGAGTCGTCCATGCACTAGTGCGGTCCCCTTAAGCACTCAATCTTACGATTCCATGGATGGAGGAGGTAGAGCGAAGCATGGAGCCAGAGCCGAAGGATTTCCCGGAACACTTGGGTCGGCTGCCCAGGCTGAACCTCACTACGAAGTCAACTCCTTTTTTTAGGTTTACTAGAGTCTCAGGGAAGAAATTTTGGACCATTTGATTGCCCCACCTGCGGATTACAAACTTCTACTATAGTAGCTTTTATAACTAGATTGCAGCCATTCCATACTTTTATCTGTATGGCACCCACCATTACCACAGCTATTTGGTACACCATATTTCAAGCTATCTTCGGGTGGAATAATTCCAAAACGATGACTATGTAGCGTATATCCTCCACCATTTTTTACAGTGAGCGGCATATGACAGTTTACGCAAGTAACTTTGGCTGAGTCAGTGCAAACGATATGATCGGTGTTATTATTTTTTTTATGATGATATGCCCCATCTCCATGACAAGTATCACAGCTTGTTCTAGGTTTATCCAGATCACCATGCACATTGTGACAAACCGCACAGGTGATGCCGTACTCCGCTTCTTCTAGAGTTAGCCCATCATCGCCACCTGACAGTATCGCTTTTGCTGCATGACAGTTGAGACATTTATTGGTCACCTTTCCATACTTTCCATCATAGTTTTCTTTAAGTGATTTCAAGCTATTAACATGCCCACCCTGCCGCCAGGCATAATATTCTTGATGCCGTTTTCGTTCCCGGCCATTACCCCACCATTTATTCGAATTTTGTCCCGGCGTGGGTTTACGTTCCTTGAAATAGTCTGTCAAGCGGTCTCCTGGTTTATAACCTGCGGCGAAAAAATATTTGTCATCCAAAGATTTTCCACGAGTATGGCATTGACCACAGATTTGAGGATCCAACGAGCTGACAATTTTTCCCAAACCCCGAGTTTTAATGTGCCAACTTCCCGGACCATGACAGGATTCACAACCAACACCGGGTTCAATAAATTCACCGGTGTTAGTATTCAAACCTACAGTATGACAGCCATGACAACGCTTTAACGGCTCAGGCACCTTCCAGCCATCCCATCCTGTGACCTTCCATTTATTCTGTTCTACCAACCAAGCACCAGGGAGTAACGTTTCGGTTTTGCCATTATGCCCCATAAACTGCTGTTCCCATTTACTTCCAATAGCCCAAACTGCATCTCCCAGTTCAAATTGAAGGCCTTCTGCGTCTTCCGAAAAATCTGCAACTACAACTCCTGATTTATCAACCCTTTGCATCATTTTAGGATGCAAGCTATCGTGCCACCCCTTATGTTCATTATCATGACAAGCAGCACATGCATTCGACCCCATATATTCAGCATTATTTGGAATAGGCATACTTCGTAGTTTATCAATTGCCCAAAGTCCTCCCCCAATAAAAAAAATGCCGAATAAAACAATAAGGGAGTTTCGCAATCTATATTTTTTTACCATCAATCTAAACAAACCTAAAAAATGAGAACAGAGGCTGGTGTCTATTTTTTAATCCTTAGTTAACCACTTTAAATCGAGATAATAAGGCTAAAAAACCAATCACTATAACCTTTTGTTATTAAACTAGCTAGTGATTGGCCTATTTTTCAGCAAAACTCGGTGAAAAATATTATTGCTAAAAATTTTCCCAAATTGCTCCATTTCTAAATTGAGGGGAACATTTTAAAACTTTTTAAATCTAGTACTCAAAATAACAGGCAGGATTCAAGCTACA
>Ga0209475_10005529_pt1 | contig 10333 bp, 4 predicted proteins | sample tdDd471_FD_187128 | JGI IMG/M metagenome (GOLD analysis project Ga0209475, IMG submission 187128) | Marine sediment microbial communities from the Atlantic coast under amendment with organic carbon and nitrate - tdDd47.1 (SPAdes)... | ecosystem: Environmental > Aquatic > Marine > Coastal >...
CTACTCCTGTGGTGCTGTTCTGAGTCAGGTTAAATCCTGCGTTGGCCCAGGCATCTTCATACACATGCTTCTGTGCTTGTGAAGGGACAAAGGCAAATACCAGTAACAAGGTCAAAGACATTGCTAAGGTTTTAGGTAGTAAGCTTAATTTCATCATTATTAAGTTTATAGTTACAGATTAGTTTGATTTTGATAAGGTTAACAAATATAGTATAAATTACTCAATCACAAGTTTCCTTGTAAACATCATTTCACGGGTGACGATCCGGCATAAATATATTCCGGCCTGAACATCGCTAATATCCTTTTGAATGCTGTAATTCCCGGCCATGATATTGTTTTCATTCAATAGAGCAATTACTTCTTTACCAAGAAGGTTATAAAGCACTATGGAAACATTGGATTCGGTAGTCAGAGAATATTCAATATTTAATATGGTTCTGGCCGGATTTGGCCAAACATTCATGTTCATATTCTCATTAGCGATCAGATTATTAATGTTTGTAGCAATATCTACCGGAGGCAAAACAATAAAATCGACCCAGGCACAATCTTCGCCATTAGAAAAATAAGGATCTTTATCATATACCCATCGGAACGTATGCAGGCCTGCCTCTACAGGGTAACTCACCATCTCCCAGTCGAGTTCGCCTGACCATTCGCCCATCATTTCATAGTCGATGTAAAATTTCAGGAAATCCCATTCTGCTTCTGACGACAACTTGCGGTAGAATGACACATCTCCATCTGCTAATACTTCTAAGGTTACATACAGTTCTGATTCCTGGTTGTCATCAATATCGCCTGATCGAACACAGTAATCACCTTCCCAGGGGTCAATATTGCATATTTCCCATGGGGCATCGCCGGCAAATTGCCAGTTGAATAATTCAAAGGTTCCTGTTTCCCAGTCTTCAACCAGGATTCCAATAGTGCTGGCATAATTTTCTGAAACAATATATTCACCTGAGGAGGCGGTAAACATAAACTCAGCCACTGTTCCCAGGGGTGCTTCTTCATCAATACTGACTTCAAAAGTTGCAAAGTAGTTCATGCCTGTTTCCAATGTGCCCAGTTCCACTGTCGTATTGTTTAATGTCACCCATGTGTTTGAGGCAGAAAGGGTGGCTATTGCTGCAGGGGCATCACTATGGCCGGTATTCAGCACTCCAATGCTGAGGTTGGCTGTCTCACCGGGATCAAGGAAGCCATCTCCATTTCCTCCAATACCATCATCTATTGTCAGCGTTCCTGCCTCCAGCACCGGTGCATTGAGGGTGACATTAAAGCTCGCAGACCAGTTTTCTTTGCTGGTTCCTGTGATATCCATGCTCAACTCAACAACATGCTGATCAGGTACAAAATCATCTATGTCAAAGGAAAATTCGTTGATCGGCGCTGATGCTGTGCCAGCAACAATGGTCCCATAATCACCGAAGTTATCTGTAACGGTTAGGTATTGATCCCCATTGCTCAGGATAGCCTCTACATTGCTTGCATCAGTTGCCCCGGCATTGGCAAGGCTTACGGTAAGCATGATTGTTTCACCAAAATCAGCTACACCATTAGAATTGCCACCAATAGTGTCGTCAAGCTGGTGGTCATGGTATATGATTAATGGACCACTGGCCGGGCTGATCACAACGTTAAAAGATGTGGCCAGGCAGTTATATCCACTCACGGTCAATTCGGCAAGGCCGGTACTGCTTATTAGTGGATCAATGCTGATGCTGGCTTCTCCGTTTATGTCGGTGACAGCAACACCATGCAGAACGCCATCTTTAATAAGTGTGCAACTCAGTCCTTCTGCCGGCATACCGTCATTATAAGCTGTCAGACTGAGCACTGTATCTCCCATCATTATAGGGGAGTTATATGTTGCTGTTGGAGTAAAGGGTTCATCAGTCCATATCTGGAGGGTAGGATCTCCCAGGATGTTGATATCATAAAAATTCCATCGCAGCGCACCTTCTTCATGTTGGCCGGGTGCATTTACCCAGGGTGCTGTTTGAATTTTACATTCTACAAAGGCAGCACCAATACGGCCCATCTGTTCCTCATAGAGGGCATCTACCATCTCACGATGGAGGTGAGCTGATGGCCCCTCAGTTTGTCCTTCGTTGAACCAGCCATACCTGGAGTTGCCAATCACGGCGGCAGCAAAATTTTCAATCTTCACCATGTATTCCATGATGCAATCAGAATTGTCGAAGGCCCCACAGATACATCCGTGACTCATTACGAAAGTGTAATTGTGGGTGATACCATTCACTTGCGAAAAGTTTGAATTCGTGATATCTGAGGTTGAAAGATGCATTACTGTAGAAGAATTGGCATGTCCACAATGGTGTACAAATGATTTCCCAGTGTTGATCTCAGCAATAATATCACTGCCTCCCCAGGATTGATCTTTTTCATATAAGCTGTCGAGGTTATGCTCAGGCGGTATACCGATGGTAGTATACCCATTATCGTCATGATAGCCCACTACCAGGTTGATATAATCGGAACCCCATGTCTCAGGGCTGCTCCATAAATGTTCGCCTGCAAGGAGAGGATAAGTTAATTCACCGAGGATGGGGTTATCCTGATAAGTAGTGGTTTTGTTCAGCATGGCACTCAACTCTGTAAAGTTGCTGAACGAAAGTCGTCCGACAGCAACATCCGGAAGGAGGTCGTCTTCACCAATCTCAGCCCACAGGTTGTCGCCATTGTCATTCCATGTGCCATCGAGGCCTGAATAGTACAGGTCAGCCGGAATATCGGTATCAGAATAACCAGCACCGGACTGCACGTAGCAATAAAAACCACGATGTGGGATAAACTCAACATCGCCACCCAATAAAACAAACTCCACATTGTTATTTTGCACTTCCTGGATAATGTAATTTCTGATCTGCTCCTGCAGGTCCTGGCCAGTCATGCTGCCTGCGATTTCCTCGGTAGTGGCAATTTCTGATTTAAGCCCACGGTACAAATACAGGTTGCTGAGATCATCAAACTGGCTTTCGTAAGCCTGGGGTGTAATGATAAGCAACTGGTAATCATTGGTAAGTGTTTTTCTTACCGGATAAGATGAAAGCATCCCGGGATTCTGAACAAATCGTTCAATTCTATCAATGATTTTTTTATTGCTTGTATGCATGGAAAATGCCTGCTCAGAATCCTTTGAACTCTCGGTGATGATCTGTACAGTCGCTTCTGAATAATAACTCAGCTTTCCTTCAGAAGGGATGTAAACCAGGGGACAAATATTGAGCATGGCAATGGCATGGCCATTCATATATTCGGTTGTCATAATTCCGAATGGCTCTTTCGGATAAGGTACATTGGATCGGTATAGTTCTTCATTGATCTGGAATTCCCCACCCGGCCCATGTGATAAGGGCCTTGATGCTTGCTGAGGATACAATGTGTACTCCCCCGAGATCAAGGTTTCACCGTCAAAGATCACTGAGTAAGAAACTGCCTTTTCACCAGGAGGTAGCAGCAGTTTAACTGCATACCATGGCAGGGAAGGGGCTCCGGTATACCCGGTATTCAAACAATTCTCAAAATGTACCAGCTGAAATTGATCCGCTGTCTCAATGGAAAGATCCGAGAAGGTGTAGGTTTTGGTAATCTCACCGGCCAATAAAGCCATGCTTAAACATGAAGCAATGATCACTAAAGCTAATTGTTTCATTATTTGGTTCTGTTTTTGTTTCCTGCTGCTCTATAATATGCTGCAAGTTATTATAATATTTTATTCTGTTACAATAACCTGCCTTATTATTCGATCCTTCACACCTTCTATGACGATGGTATATATCCCTGCAGCATTTTGCCTGAGGTTGACCTGTTCGACTTGCTTGCCGGAAACCAGTTTGTTTTTGCGCTTAAAGATCGTTGCTCCTGAAGGAGTTGATATATGTATGTTTACGTAAATATCTTTACTGGCGTTGAAGGACATATTGAAGCTTCCCTGATTGGGGTTGGGGTAGATCTCCAGTCCCAGGGCATCTTCAAGTTCTGCTATGCCGGTAGTATTCACCACGCTGATCATCAGGCTCTCTGACCACGGACTGCTTCCACACAAATTAACATACAGGACTTTAAGTTGTGCCTGTCCAACATAAGTTGTATCCCAGTTAAGTACAGCCTGGTGTCCATTATTTTGTATTTCAGCGGCCTCCGCAGGGATGATCTCCCATTGGTATTCCTGAGCGTCAGGGGCCAATGAGGTCTCATAGGTGGTCATTTGTGTTTCATAAAGGTCGATGAGTGACGGGCCAGCGGGTTTGGCAGGTTGCTGAGCAGGGTCCTGTACGATCAAAAGGAGTGAGTCACTGATATGACAGCCATATTCGTTGCTGACCTCCACCCAGTAAAGCCCTTCTTCACTTGCGGTAAAGGTTTGTCCAATTGAACCATCCTGCCATTCGTATGTGGTGTGGTCCGGCCCGGCATCGATTATGATCGCATCACCGGGACAGATGACTGTATCAGGGCCGATAGATAATTCAGGATAGGGGAAAACTTCAACCATGACAGTATCTGTACCTGAATTGACACCATCTGCAGCATGAATGATGTAAGCTGTGTTTTCCAAAGGCGTGTGTGTAGGATTTTTAAGCGTAGAGTTAAATCCCGGTGGATCTGAAGTCCATGTGTAGGCATAGCTCCCCAGTCCTCCCACTACTTCAACATCAAGTTGAACCTCATCCCCATAGCAGGCACTGGGAGGGCTTGCACTACCCACTACAGCAAATTCAGCTACGTGCAGTGTCACAGGAACATTCACAAGAGGCAGGTTCGGGTCATTGCTATTGATGTGAAATTCAGCAGAATAATCACCTAGATCAAGACCTGAAGAATTAAAAGTTACTTCAACTTGCTGGGTCTCCCCCGGCAGGATATTACCTTCCTTGGAATCAATTGCCAGCCACGAATTTACATTAATACTGTAGTCCTCGACTTCACCAAATGAAGTGATGCCACAGGGTTCGGGAGTGCCTCCGTATTGAATCCTGACCCTCATTCTTGTCATTCCACCAACAGCATTCTCAGGAGCGGTGATATCAGCAGTAAATATTTCAGGTCCACCATCAATAGTAATGGCTTCATCATCTGTAAAGTCATCATTCTGGTTCCAGTCAACCCATACGCCAAAGGAATCTCCTGTATATGCGCTTCCATTGGTTACTGACAGGGGAATGGTTTCCCCAATGTTAATGTCAGTGCTTAGATTTGTATAATCACCATATTCATCGCAGGCAGTAGTATTGTTGATGTCGCCAAAACTAACATTTTCAATAAATTCATCACAACCACCACTGGCTTCACAATACGAGAGTGATACATCCTTATCGGTTAACAATTGAGTAAAAATGTTGTAATGGAGGTCTAGCTCTCCGGTATTGGTGATGCTTAGATATTGTATGGCGCTGGAGTCAGGACCCAGCGTTTGTTCCAGTTCTGCAGGTGTTACAAAAATTTGGGGATTGCCCCATTGCACATAAGCGGTAGCAGGAATTGATTCTCCTTCAATTTCGTAATAAGCACTCACCTGGTACTTGTAAATGTCATGCTCAGGCAATTGATCAGGGTAATTCTGTTCAAGGGTCTGAGCTATCTCAACTCCATTGCGATAAATGATAAAGGTGAGAAAGCCCGGAGCAGGATCATATTGCCATACCAAATCAACAGAACCTGTTGCATCGTCAAGGATGGCAATCAGCTCATAAGGCATTGACAGATCATTGGTCTCATAGGGAGAAACATAGCTCATTGTAGTTCCTGTCCTGTTGTCAGTCCAGATAGGGTAAACATATGAGTCGCGAGCACTGATGCCCAAATAATCCCCCATATAGTCATCTGCATATCCTGGCATGGGTGTAGGAGTAAAGGCTACGTCGCTCACCTTAAAATCCTCCCAGTTTTCGCCGCCATCATATGAGTTGGCACAAAATACTTCACACTGATTGCCTCCTACATTTCTGTCGTCATAGAAGATTACACTAAGGGTTCCCAGTACGGGGTCAGATGTGATCCATGGGAAGTAATGCTCATGTCCGAGGCCTGCTTCATCCTGGTTTACCCTGATAGGGTCACTCCAGGTATCACCCTGGTCCTCTGAACGGATCATGTATATATCAATGTCCGGACCAGTATTTATTCCGGGTGTTCCAATATTGGTCCACACCATGTATAGGTTTCCACTATACATACCATCACTGATGTCCACTGCCAGTACCGGGAAAGAGTTCACCCGCATATTTTTTGATGTCAGCGAATTTCGTATGCCCTTGACATCCTCAATGATCCTGACAGCCGGCTCCCAGGTAGCACCACCATCCAGTGAACTTGAAAAACCGTAGGCTATCTCATCGCCCCCACCGTAGTCATATATGGCAAATACAGCATACACTTTGCCATTAGGCCCGGTATTTATATTCACTCCCTGGCAATGGCTGAGGGCATTTACATCTGCACTGATATTCACAGCGGTCGACCAGCTGAGTCCTTCATCGGATGAGTATGACAATGCTATATCTTCATCGTGCGGACCACCAAAGTCGGTCCAGGCACAATATAAATGTCCTTCATAAGGGCTGGACAGACCATTATCTATCCAAAAGTGATTCTTATCAAGTATTGATGAGGAAGCTCCCTCATCAATGATCACAGTGTTCCAGCTAGCTCCCTGATCAGTAGAATAGGACATCTGTTGTCCCAGGTTTGCCCCGGATTTAATATAATTGATATAATACCATCCATTGTTTCCGATGACTACTGCCGGGTCACCGTTGTTATCTTCTCCTGCTCCTGTAATTTCACCCATCCAGGTGAGTCCGCCATCAAATGAACGCAGATCGTTGGCACCATATATTGTGGGGTCGGGATGATCAGTAGAATTATTTGAGTTGACAATATTCTGAGGGTCTTGCGGATTCACAAAAACTGAGTTCTCACTTTGTGTGCTGCTCTCAGTAGTGACCGGTACATCCGGTGAGTCGAGGGTCACCGAACTACGGGCATCTATCGCAGAGCCCGTATATACAGCCTTGGGAACCGAGACCATTGGGTTCAATTTAGTAAGACCTTTTTCTGCCATTCGTTTCCAATAGCCATTATTGTCTATACGGGTATCTGCTTTCTCTGACCATTGAGGCTTTTCCTTCTGGGCCCAGAGCGAGGAGGTGATCACTAAAAATGCCAGAAGTACGAATGGTAATTTAAAAGTTCTCATCAAATATAATTTTATATTAAAAGAGATGTCAATTAGATAGCATAAATTGCTAATTGGTTGTCCTGACAAAAGTACTAATATTCAAAGACTTCAAAAAAAAACCACCGTGCGAGGGCACAGTGGTTTTTAATCATTTATATATGATTAATTATTTTTGAATTACAACCTTCTGGAAATAATGTTGTGTTCTTCCTTCCAGGACCATAAAATAGATACCTGTTGAAAGCTGTCCGAGGTCAACCTGGTTTTTGAAAGGACCATTTACATGGATATTATCTTCCTGGTATACTATTGCATTGGTAGCATCGTAAACCTTCATCTTGAGAACATCCGGAGTGGAGGTGTTTATCTCAAGGGTAAACCTACCCTGGTTTGGTGTAGGATAGATCTTTACTGCCTGGTTTGCGAATTTCTCAGCTACACCAACCCAGATCACATCGTAGTTTTCAGCAAAATCTGAAGTACATGTACCCTGCGTAACTGTCAATGAGTAAGTGCCATTTTCCATAGGAGCGTAGGTTTGTGCTGTGGCTCCGTCAATAATATCACCATTCAGGTACCATTGGTTACCATCTGTTGCACTTGAGACCAGTTCATAGTTCTCTAAACTGATTTCCGGTTGCTCAGGAGTAATGGCAATATTCATATAGTCATCTTTGCTCATTTCGTTACTGCCTGCAGCATTTGTAGCTACAAGTATAACATCATAAACGCCTTCAGTTTCGTATGTTACAACAGGATTGTTCTGGTTTGAAGTTTCTGGTGTTCCACCCGGGAAACTCCATGCCCAACCTGTAGGTACATTTGCTGAAAGGTCAGTAAACTGAACTTCATAACCTTCGCAGGTTTCTGTCACGTTAGCTTCAAAATCAGCTGTAGGTGGCAGCGGAGGTGGAGGAAGGAAGAATGCAGGAACCTTCATTCCCTGGAGGATCTCCTTGGTATCGTTCCTTTGCATGAAACTGACAAACTCAACATGCGCCAATGGCCATCCACCCATGGTAAAACTGAGATTTAAGGTAACAGTGTCGCTGTCAGCAAAACTAATGCTTGTACCGTTTTGGTCAGGTACCATCAAGCGGTTAACATTATTCAGTTCCTGAACCAATCCCCAGTTGTATGGGATGCCAGATTCAGTAATGGTAAGGTGATATATCGGATCAGGACCACTGTAAGACCCTACCTTGTATATCTTCACCACCATGTCGTAGGCAGCCCCGGCACTGGTACCATAGAGTTCCAGGATAAAATCCGTAGGTACAGCAGACCTTGCTGTTACTTTAGGAGCAAAAGTACTATATAAGGATGATGATGAGCTCCCACCAACCGTACTGTTACCACCATCAAACCATGTAGTGGGATAGCCTGAAATGTTATAATAACTATTACGGGCATTTGAATACTGGTTGGCCCAGGAATCACTGTTATGGTTATTAATGACCGCAACAGGATGTCCGTTTGCTATCAGGTCGTCAGCTCCTAGTGCTGCGCCTGGACAGTAGGTTCACCAAGTTCCCGTTCCCAGCTCAACCACAACCTTGTCGCGGTCGACCTGCTGCCCGTAAGCAAAAATCATTGCTATTGCGAGCGTAAAGACTAATGAAAGTTTTTTCATAATTAATCAGTATTTAGTTAGTATTTATATTTATTTCTGTACAACAATCTTCTCAGTCAGAATCTTGTTGTTATTTTCAAGCACGAGGAAGTAAATGCCTTCAGCATAGCTGCTGAGGTCAATTACTTTTACAAACTCACCGTTTATGTTGAGGTCTTCCTCAGCAAAGAGTACTTCACCAATAATATTTCTGATCTGCATCCTGACATTTTCATTCTCTTCGGATGAGAGTTTAATGGTAAAAGAACCATTGTTAGGATTCGGGTATACTGAAACACCAACATTCAGTTCATCCTCATTGATGCTAAAGGTATTCTCAACAGAAACCTCATAATTGGCAGAAACAGGACCGTCTCCACAGTCATTGGTCCCAAATACGCTGATGAAAGCCTGTCCTTTGAAGTCATTGGCCCAGGTTACATTCAGGCTATACATGTCAACAGTCAATTCTTCAAATGATGCTTCTGGCTCAACTGTCCATGTATATTCAACAGTATTGGGATCGTCAGTGGTCGTATAAAGACTGCTAGGAGTTTCGTATACGTCAATTTGATCAGGACCGGCAGGAACATCTAATCCTGCAGGGAAGAGCTCAATTGACATCTCCAGTGCTGTCGACATTGCCGGGTTGCCCGTGATACATTCAGCATCTGAAGTAAGTTCACAGGTGATCATATCGCCTTCGGCAAGATCAGCAGTTATGAATTCAGGACTATTGGTTCCCACAGGGTTGCCATTCTGATACCATTGGTATGCAGGATTCATGCCACCGTATTCAGTAACTGCAGTAAATGTAGCCTCACCACCTTCACAAACGGAAGTTGACTCAGTTTCAACAGTAACGCCCACGGTCATGATATCATGAACCAGCATGGAAATTTCATTTGACATCACAGGGTTCTCAATTGTACACTCAAGAGAAGATGTAACTTCACATGTTACTATATCGCCATTAAGGAGTTCATTGTTAATGTAGGTATCTGTACCATCACCCACATCATTTCCATTGAGTTTCCACTGAACAGTTGGTTCTGTACCTGCATTGGTCATATCAACTACGAAAGTTACCTCTTCACCATCACAAATTTCTTCGAAAGAAGCTTCTACAGCAGCAGTCACCAGGCTATTCTCAGCAACAGTGATATATTCAACCATGGTATAAGTGTCTGATGAGGAACCATCACTGATTTCAAGAGTTACATCAAATACACCGTCAGCAATGTACATAATACCTTCAGGGTTCTGATCAGTTGAAGTAGCGGGATCGCCACCTTCAAATGTCCATAACCATGTTGAAGGTCCTCCCTGGCTGAGGTCAGTATAATTTACACTTCCGTCAGCACAAATATTGGTAATGTCGGCTTCAAAGTTGGCTGACATGGCATTTTCAACCGGGATCAGCTCTTCGTAGCGTATATAATTTTGCTTTGTAACTGTAAGGGTTACATTGTCTCCCAACTGTAAGCTGGATGGTAATGGGATTAATG
>Ga0209475_10005531_pt1 | contig 10330 bp, 26 predicted proteins | sample tdDd471_FD_187128 | JGI IMG/M metagenome (GOLD analysis project Ga0209475, IMG submission 187128) | Marine sediment microbial communities from the Atlantic coast under amendment with organic carbon and nitrate - tdDd47.1 (SPAdes)... | ecosystem: Environmental > Aquatic > Marine > Coastal >...
AACTCTATCTGTCTTTCAGGGAACCTCCAAATCTTAGACTGTCCATTGAAGCCTTTTCTATCGCCTACCAACTCTGTAATTCTGTCAAAGATGCCCTCTAGCTCAGTTCCCTCACGCCTGTAGACGATAGACCTCCTGTGCTTTTCTAGGGCAAGTCCTATCACTAGGTCTGATTTACCACCACCAGCAGCCCCGCCGTAAAAGGTTATATCTGCCTCACTGTTCCACGCCTGAAGCTGTGGGCCAGGGAGAGGGCTCCAAAGTCGTCCATCACTTGTTATAAGCTCGTCTATCTCTGCCTTTTCTTCGTCCGTCAGCAGATTCAAGACTTCTTTAATTTGTGCTAGGTTGAGATCCACGATCTAACGCCTGACTGAGTATACTTGCAAGCTTGGCCGCTCGCTGGGTTTCTGTTATTTCAATAGCGCCGCCATCTTTGCCGGTTATCTCAACTGTCTTATCAAACGCCCGAACGTTTGTGTGTTCGCCAAGCATCTTCAAATACTTAGATTTATCGACTGAGGCGAGGCTGATAATCTCGCCCATTACGTCCTCGTCATCCCCATATCCGGCTGTAATCTTCTTTATAGTCAGTCCACCCAGCATACGTCTCCATGCCCGTGGTATCTCAGATAGCTTGCGCAGCTCGCCCTTGTCTGTGAACAAGTCAGCTAGATCTGCCTCCCAGCAATTAACCAGCTCTTGTAGTACGTAATTGGCATCAATCTCGACTTTTTCCATTCTTTTACGCAATAAAGTATCAATATAGGCCCTTACATCTGGTTTCCTTAAGTTCTCGCTAGCAATTGCATTAGCACTAGACTCGCTGTAACCCGCTGCTATCGCTGACCTTGTGCCATTGAAGTCTTTAATGTATTCTTTGCAAAACAGATCCTGTTTGGCTGTTAAGCCATTTTTATCTTTTGGCACAGGCATACTGGCTCCTTTTTAGCTAACGGATGTTATCATATGGGGAGAGGTTTTTCAACGAGTTGTCTGGGTGATCCTCCTGCTCATTTCCTCGGCCTCGATCACTGTTATCCATTTACTTTCATATTCTGTATTGCCGCATGGTTTTCTAGCTTTCATTCCCAAACAGTGCCTGCTTTCTGGGTTCCAGCCTATCCACAGCCCAAGCTCCTTGTTGTAAACGAATCCACCCTTCTTTAGGGCTTTTTTGTGCTGTCGCTTATTCATAACATGTCCTCTCGACAATATTTCTTTTCCATCCTGCCAAGCTCCTCGGCAACCAGCTTAAGCCTATCCATGTCAGGATAGTAGTGGTAGCCATAGTTCCCTGTGTCCTCGCTGCCAAAGTATAAATGCCTTATGCCATCATAGTACGCAACACCATGGCAGAATGTCTCTACTGTGCATAGGATTGGGTACCAATTGTCTATCTCGGAATCCGGCAATCCGTTCTCTTGCTCAGTAATGGCTCGCCCTGTCCACTCAAGCACATGGAAGACAAAGCCTGGATTCTCTTCTGGATCGTCATCAACCTTGTAATAGATTCTTATATTTTCGTCAACGCTAATGTATGGAAAGTCGTACACTCTGGTGTAGTCTGCTGATCCAGGTCGGAGCTTGACGCTTAATAGATACTTTCCGTTCTCGGTCATAACACATCCCCCAATCGCTCAAATACTCCAAAATACTCGCTGATTACACCATCCTCAGTGTGCCAATTAAACGCAAGGCCGTTCACATCAAAGGCTTGCAGTATGCCACGAAACTCTTCGCGCTCCTGTTTCCACCTATCAGACTCCGGTAGCTTTCCGTCTAGCTTGCTCACGCCTGCGCCCTCGACCATATCGAATCCGTACAGGTTTATGCAATCAGCATAGCTAAATTGTTGGAGCACTTCAAACAGTGTAGCTGTTCCAGTGTATCCGTATCCATGCTGTGACAGATCTGTGCTGTAGCGTAAGTGTGGTGTTACTGCGCTAGCGAATTGTGCTTGTTCTTTGTTGGTCCACAGCTCAAAGGGTAGTCCAGGGAACAGATCAGCGTATTGCCGGATCATTACCTTGTCCATTGCTGACAGGATTATTCTTTTGCAGGACCCGTAGACGTCTAAATTGAGTTCTTGCAGGGCAAATGTCATGCTTTCTATAATAGCTGCGTGATTGATCAGTGTCAGATATGTGTCATCTCCATCCAACTCGCACCCGCTGAATGTCTTAATAAACAGCTCAGGCAGTGTTACCTCCGCCGATTTCCCTGCGCTTACTACGTTAATGATCATTAGTTGGCTCCGCGAACTTATCTTCTGGCCATTCGCCATACGAACCAGACCACAGCTCTTTGCAATCAACCTTTTCTGCGTAACCGTTCTTTACTAGCCATTCAGCCACTAGATCCTTATCGTAAACAATGCATGTTGTATCTTTGCTGTACTCTCTTCTTATGTCATTGTCCTGCCACTTTTCGTCCACCCCTCTAGCAGGGATCTTATCTATCTCCTCCTTGACTTCGCTCATAGTAAAGTTTTTGAGAGCTCTATAAGTTCCTATTATTCGGAAGTGTGAATACTCGCCATGAGTCAGATTAAACAAATCGCCTTTTTTCATTAGTTGGCTCCTACCATAATATCCTGCATATGTGTGATTTGTACGGGTTCCAAGTCTGCAGTATAACCGTGGCCCCCGCTGAGATTTGCCAAGCCGGACGCAGATACACGCCCTTTGACTCTTGGCCATCTAGTATAGTTCTGTATGGGATCTCTGCAAAGTCGAATGGCTCAACAAAGATCCACTGTCCTGTTTCTGTGCATTCAGCTATGCGATAGTGTTCAATGCTCCGATCCATCAGTCTTTTAAAATGCTCATAGGGTGTCATCTGGTTGTTCCTCAGTTAGTCCATAGTACCACTTGATAGCATCGCGTAGTCCTGTGTATCCGACAACTTTATATGCTGCATAGCCCTGAGCACGTACATTTACTATCCAAGACTTCTGTGCCTTGCTTAGTCGCCCTGTCTTTGTTTTTAGCTCAAGGTAGAGACCGTGATAGCCGTGCCTGGACACTGGGAGGAAGATGTCAGACACACCAGGTATCAGTCCCTCTCGTGCTGATCGTATGCGCTCTGCCTCTGTGCGCTGGCTGTTCGGAATGCAATGCAGGAGATCTAGCCCTGGGAACGTCTCAGGAGCATGCTTGGCCTGCATCCGTGCCCACTTTATGAACTCGGACTGATGGCTTGACTCCGTTTGTCTCTTGCGTTTAGCCATGCGTTGAAACCTTCGCTGATTGAAACTCTTCTTGTGATTTTCGATAAGCTGCCAGAGCCTTTCTGATTGTGTGAGTCGATACACCGTGCTTTTTAGCTAACTGGGTTCTGTTCATCCGGTATTCAGTAGCCGCTATCTCTTCGCCCATTGTTATGAGTTCATCTTGAGTTGGATACTTACGCATGCCTTGTCTTCTGCGCTTTCGCTCTGCGTAGATGCGTGCCATGGTTCGTTTGTGTTCGTCTAGGGGGTTAGTCATTGTTTGCTCCTTCCTCTATTTGGTCTGCTAAGTTTTCTAGCGTGGATGCGTCAACAATACCGCCTACATTATAGAATCCGTCTCCTATCTGTATCTCAATTTCGATCTGCATATGGCGGTCTAATCCTGCTTCAAACTCGACATTGTGTTCTTTAAATATCGCGGCTATGGCTCGTAGCGCTTCTGGTTTAGTTGTCATCGCTCGCCCTCGGTTTCTGTTTCGTAATGTTCATCACATTTAAAGCATAGTTGGTGATAGCGTCCGTCTATTTTTCGCGTCTTCATATGTTCGTGGCAAAAGTATTTTTCACACCCTGGGTCTTCGCCATGCATGTCACCGCACGCATAAGACAAACCTCTGTCTATTTCTTTGCTGCACCCTTCGTGGTCACATGTCGCATCATGCATGTAGCCTATTGGCCTGCCCTGGCTGTCTGTTCCGCAATTACCCCAGCCCATTACTCGCCCACCTTTTTGCTGGGTAGTGGATCTATTGGCTTCCATGCGTAGGGTTCGCAGTTATACATGCTTGGCGTTGCTATTTCTGGTGGGTCAAACATAAATGACATGACATAGAATGTGTCACCGTCGAAATAGGCTGCGTTTTCTATTAATTCACCGTCCAAAGATCTTGTTATCAATTGGCAATCACATGGGTTTTTTGGCACTCGTTCGAGTACAGAAATATAGCCGTTGTTTATTTCCTGTTTACTCATCGCTTGCTCCTTTTGGATATGTATGCATACATTCGGTCGTTAATAGATAGCGACCATCGTCTAATTTTATTATAGAAATTCCTGGCTCTTCTATGTCTTCACGGACAAAAACACCTCCGATGGTGTGCGTTGTGTCGTACTTGAAACAAACAGTTGTGCGTTTGCCTACCCAGTCCCCCTGTTTCGGGAAGGATTCGTAGTCAATTGTTTCCTTAATTCCCATCGCTTGCTCCTTTTGGTTTACCGTTCGTGCTGATTAGTATTGGTAACTCTCTCATTAGAATCCCATCTCGTTGTTGGTAACCCTGGTTACCTCGATCTTCTTTTCTCATTGTTCTTGTTTGTTTTATCAAGCTCACCCTCCAGCCGATCGACTTCTTTTGACAATTGCACAATCCTGGCGCGCATATTTCTATACTCCTCCACATGCTCACTATTCCAATCTTCAACGCAGCCTGGGCAAACACACGACCCGTCTAAAGTGCTCTCTGAACAGTCTTCGCATAATTCCTCTCCGCATTGGTGGCAAGAAAATACATCATATTGACTGTAACACTGTTGGCATGGGTTACTCATGTTGATCTACTCCTCTGTTTGTTTGGTGTTTGTGTTTAAAAACATATCCGGGTCGCTAGGTTGGTATCTTGGATCTCTTTCTGGCAGGGTGTCTAATGCTTTATGAAATACCCTTTCTAAATCCCCCTCTTCTGGTCTATGTGCCCTGGGGTTGTCTACATGCATTTGTTTTACCCCTTCTTCAAACGCTTGTTTATCGTCTAACTCTTCCTGCATTGGTGGTTTTGGTATTTCACATTTCATATACATGCACATCTCTCCGCCTCCATGAGACTCATCGAACCAGCAGTGTTCCAGTTCATCGCCGTCCTTATGGTGGTAGGAGCCTAAAACAACATAACTTGGCGACTTCCAATCTCCGTGATCTACTGATTTGTAATATAGCCAGCAGTCGAAAGACGTGTTTTTAGGGGCTTCTTCTATAGGCTGCCATTTGAATTTATCCCGCTCGGCACGAAGTTGGACCAGTTCGTCCATCATCCTCTGAGGATTTTTGCCAGTGATTTCTTCAACCTTATCGCATGCGTCTAGGTATTCGACTATATCGTTATAGCCTTGTGCCTCGCACATTTCTCTTACTGATCCGTATTTTCTGCCGCTAGAATAATCCGTGTATCCCCATGTTGACCGTTGCTTTTTAATGTCGTCCATGTGCATATTAAAGCCTCCTCAGCTCATTGTGTTCATTGATTATTTTCATTGCTTCTCTCACATCGGATGTGTTACCTAGATAGTGGTGCATGTTGTTTCCCCAATGTGTGCCTATGTTCCTGCAATCCTCGGTAAGACACTCCCATCCGTCAGGTCCACGGTTTTGTTTAATAAGCCACATGGGCAGTCCGTCTTCGTATGCCCATATGTCGAATTGTTTTTTCTCTTGATTATTCATGGCTCTTTCCTTTGGTTTATTGGTAGGTGCTTATTCGCCTCGTATTGGCTCCTAGTCATGCCGAGAAGCCTAGCCGCTCTTCCCTCTGTTCTATCCATATACCAAAGGTAAATCTCCCTGACGGTAACTTTAACCATTACCCAGCTCAGGATAACAAATAGAGCGACATGAAGAAGTATGCCGCATTGGTAGAAATAATTATCTAAGCTCATTATCTGTTCCGTTCTATGATTATAGACTTTGACTTTGCGCTTACCCGACCACTGCTATAAACGTTGTAAAACTCAACTGCATCGCCATGTCGTGTATAGTCGTTAGTGAAGAATCTCCTGCCATCTATTGTTATAATGTACTTAGGTGGCTGGAATGCTCCCATAAATGCTAGTGTGACGATGAAGATAATTCCTACTAGCACGGTGAGTGGAATAATAGCTTCCTTGAGGTCGTTTTCGTATTCTCTCATTAGTTTCCTTTGTCTGTTTTGTTATTCGCTAGTGCCAGCATGGGGCCTCCATAGCCCCAAATGCTGAGCACGACTAAGTGATTTAAAGTTTTTGACATTTTCGCGCTCTCCCTCTCTATCTCTCTCTTTTTTATCTATCTCTCTCTCTATCTTAATGCAGTGCGAAATTCTACGGTCGCTATGCGGTCGCATTACTTTTGCTCTGCGGGTTTATGCCATCGCTTACGTGCGTTTTCTGCATTCTGATAAGCCCTCTCTTGCATCTCTAAGTACAGATCATCTAAGAACTTAACACAAATATGGTCATCTATAATTTTGATCACCCCCGCGCATTGCAGCTCGCTTAGCAGCTCGCTTAGCAATTCTTGCTTTTCGCTATGCGAACCCGATGCGACCGCAATGCGCTTGCATACCTTGTCCGTGGGAAGAACCTTGTCGCTCTTCCAGTAGAGCGCACAAATGATTTGAAAAACGCCTTGGGCTTGCAGTGAGCAGAACATAATCTCACCGCTTAGGTACGCATCTACATCAAATTTATAATACGGTTTTTTCATTATGAGTTTCCACAAAAAAACACACTGAGAGAACCGCGCAAACTAAAAGCTTGGCAACTTCGGTAGGATAAATACCGAGTCTGCACGATTCTCTGAGTGTGATTTGTTGTAGGCTCATTCTTATCCTTTTGCGGGTTGCCATCCGCTGCTTGGATCATCTTATACACACCCCCACCCCCAAAGTCAACACTTCAACAACTGACAATTTTTGTCACTCAGCACATAAAAACTTATCGCTTGACTCTCGTTTATACAGCATATCGTGCACATATCAAAGGAGCCAACAATGACACAAACAATCATGTCAATCATCGAAGTCCTAACGCTAGCCATTGCGATAACTTTCTTTTTCCTGGGAACTACCGCAATGCTCGCTTGTCTTTTCAAAGACGCACGCAGCCACGCGGTTGGAGCAATCCACATTGACGGCATGAGTCAAGAAGAGGTTGACGAGCTGTTAGAAGAGATGGGAGTGTAGTATGAAATCTCTATACGACTACTTGAGAGATGAAGACCGCGCAGAGTTTCTGCAAGAACAGGCTAAAAAGTTAGTTGCTGATCAGATTGATGACGGCGATTTGCTTATCTGTGTCAAGTTCAACGACAAGCTTGAACAGATTGGTTATTACGCGATGCAGGATACACCATTTATCATAAACACACATGATGAAGAAATTAAGACGGTTGAAGATGTCATTGAGAGAGTCGTGGAAATTTACGTCCAGGTTATGAGTGATGGGAAGATGCCAGTAGATAAGTGTCGTCATCAAAACCAAAAATCAAAAACCAAAGAGCAGAAGGACCTCCCGGGACAAACTTACTTGCTAGATCAGCTCAAAGAACCCGATGCCTAACTGCACATACAAATTCTGCTCAAACGAACTCCATCATGCAACCAAGGGTCAAGGCTTCTGTTCCAAAGGATGCCGGCTAGAAGTGCTCCGATTGGAATGGGCAAACGCAACCGGCGACACCAAGAAACGAATCGAACACATGGCCGAGCGGATTCGGTCGAATAACTAACAACCAGGGGAAACAAAATGAACGAATTGAAAACAGATATGGACAACCTGAGGCACATGCTAGGGGCTGACGAACGTTACAGAAAGTCACAATGGGGATTTAGAAATCACTTCTGTGCTGGCAAATCTGACATTGCTAGCATGGAGCGACTGGTTGCAGCAGGTTATGTCGTCAATTGTGGTGATAAATTCGGGAACACTTATTACAGGGCAACAACAGCAGGGTGTAAGGTGCTTGGATTCGGAAACGCAGCCATCAAGCGAGCAGAGTGCGGAGACAGTAAATGAAACCAACAATCCTAACAATAATCGCAATAGCCAGCATATACGCGATGGGATACATCAACAAGTTCCATGTGCACGACTGGTGGAATGGGCCAACAATGGCAGTGATAGCATTTCTAAACGCATTTATCATTTCGACTGTTTTAAGCGAGATTATACACAAGAAATCCAAGGAGTCCGAATCATGAACTTGAAAGCAAGCATGAAGCCAGTATATGAAAGCCTACTCAAGATTATAAACGATAATCAAGATGGTCTTAAGTATGACTACAATGTTAATATAAAGAGTCAACTAGAAAATAGAATCAAGCAATGTGAAATAGCTGAGGATTTCAAAATTGATCTTCCATTCTCACATTCAACTAACTGGATAGAGATTTCTAGTGAAAGAGTAATTGGATACATAGACGGTGAGACTAGTACTATAGGCTGTTCTGATAATGGAGAACAACCAAGTGGCGAGCATCTGTACATCATTCGTTTCCCCTGCGGAGCATATACGCTGAACGATCGGTCAGGGGAAATAGACAAGTACCCATGTGAGACATTTAACAAGATGTTTAATGAGCTTAAATCGTTTGGTCCGAAATACTGTGACACTCCTAATAACAGCCTATATTTTACCAGTGAGAATGCACACTTGGTCCACAATGCGTATATTGGAATATTTAAGAAGTACAAGGGTATGGTTGACGATGAACTGAAAAAGCAGCATTTGGAAAAACTTAAGAAGGAGGTTGAAAAACTGGAGTCCGAATCATGCGAACCTGGAGCCGACAATGACTAACACATTCGACCCAACCAGAAAGAATATCGAAGATCTTGTTCAGCGTGCAGGGGATCCGTTAAGTTTTTCAACAGATTGTCACTCAAATACGTCAGTTTTCAAAGACCGTGACGGCAATCCTAGTTGGAAATTTTCTAGGCAATACGCCGACCAACAAGAAGAACCATCCGAACCCGAATATTTAACTACTGAGACGGATGCTGGTTTTAGGGCAATTATGATGTCAGGCGACTTCGATAACATCAAGGATTGCATACAAATAAAAAATGGCCCTGAATGGCATAGGGCAATGTGCTTTAAGTCTTATGAAGAGATTATTCGTATGCTGCATTTTAATTATGTTTGCCGCATAAAAAATCCCAATTTCAAACAACCAAAGCCACAACCGACCATGCCATCCGGATGGGTCAAGTGCGAAGTTGGAGATCGGGCCAAGGATTACTACTGGGACGACACTGAAAACAAATGGGACAGAGCGACTAGTTGGACTGTAGTAAAAAAGGAATCACGAATCTGCATCAAGCCAGCTCCAGGATTCGAGGGACATGATGCTAATTGGTGGAAAAAGCAGCCAGAGGAGATATATTGTTTTGCTGCTGACCATGATTTTGAATGGTTTAAGTACGATAAAATGGTTGAAATAAACAAGACAGTGGGGCGCGGCGAATGGTCAGATGATAATGGTTGTGGTTATGCAAAAATGTGGCCCTCCGAATGCCCCAAAAACTTCAAGGGCGACTGGAGAGACAGCTTAATGGTACGTCCTGACAAGCTGGGAGGTGAGTGATGCCTATCGTATCATACATATACCAAGGAAGCCCAGATCGTAAGCATAACTATCATGTAGTGGAATGCTCAGTGCATGGAGTTATTTCATCTACACCAATAGGCGAGAATTGGTATACACTATCTCACGAAGTCCCAAAAATAGAAGAATGCTTTTATTGCAATGGTGATAGGCATGTTCCACTACCCGGGCTAAACCAACTCTCGGAGGACACAAAATGAACAACAAAATAGAAGAAAACTTTATCCATATGCTAGAAGCGTTTGAGTTAGAAAGCAAGGAAGCAAGACAGCAAATGATCGAGGGCCATATTTCTATGGAGGAAGCACAGGACAAGATAACACAGTTTATGTTTAGATATGATGATGAAACCTACGAGCTGAAGGATGTCACAAAATGACCACGCAAAGAGAGATAACCCAAACCGGAGCAAGCGATGATCGACAAAGTAAATAAGATACCAGACTTCTTCATTGATATGTTTCACGACTTAGGCATTGAACCAACAGATGAACAAAAATGCGTGGCTCTCCAGTATTCAGATGAGATACACAGAAATCTAGAAACAATAGGGGATCACATCAAATCATTAAGGCCACGAGATGCATTAGGTACGATAAATATCTGTAAGCTATACATGGGCTGGAAAATCGGTAACGCTACCTTGCGTCTGATGGAATCAGTTATGGAAGGAGCAAGCGATGAGTAAAGACGAACAGTACACAATGATGTGCCGTAAGTATGACAGCATGAAAGAAGA
>Ga0209475_10005534_pt1 | contig 10327 bp, 7 predicted proteins | sample tdDd471_FD_187128 | JGI IMG/M metagenome (GOLD analysis project Ga0209475, IMG submission 187128) | Marine sediment microbial communities from the Atlantic coast under amendment with organic carbon and nitrate - tdDd47.1 (SPAdes)... | ecosystem: Environmental > Aquatic > Marine > Coastal >...
TTCATGTAATCCTAAAAGAGTACCATTTTGAGAAAAAAGCAACTTATTTTATTGATTATACAAAACGTTATACTGACAGCCCCTTTCTGGTAGAAGTGGTAGAACAAGAAGGCAAGCTTGTTCCGGGACAAATGGTAAGGGCAAACACGGTAAGTAAGTATAAAAAAATTGAAAAGGGTGAGTGGAAGTTTCTGAATATAGACTCCACCAGTGGTGATCTGGTGTGTCCGGGAGGTAGCTCCGGACATAGATGGGATGGTAAAGATGGCAATTGGAACATGAAATTTGAAGATGCGGAAACCGGAAAAGCCTACGACCCTCTTCTCACACTTCTTGACAACAACGATGAAGTGCTACAGCTCGAATTTATAGAATATGGTAAAGACATTTCTACAAAAAGAGGTGTTCCGGTGAAACTCATAAAAACCATTGATGGTGAGATGAAGGTAACCACAGTCTACGACCTGATTATGGCCCAGTATGGCGTTGATCGCGGGTTGGGGGGTGATTACCCTGATTCTTATAATGTGAAAGATGCTGCATATACACCTGCCTGGCAGGAGATATTCACAGGCATCGGTCCTAAAACCGTCTTACAATTTGCCAGAGAATGGAGCAGAACAGCTGAAGCTACCAATGGAAAATGCAGTATCATTATTGGTGCTGGCATCAACCATTGGTACCACAACAACCTTATTTACAGGGCAGGGACTATGGCCCTTATGCTTACTGGTTGTGTAGGTGTGAACGGCGGTGGCATGAATCACTATGTCGGCCAGGAAAAGCTGGCACCCACCGATTCGTGGGGTGCGATCATGTCGGGTAAAGACTGGCAGGGGCCACCTCGGTTACAACAAACACCAATATGGCATTATATTAACTCTGATCAATGGCGTTACGATGGCAATCAGGCCGACTACAACACCGTTCCTGAAAATGATCTATCAGGGTTGCATTCTGCTGATATGACCGTTAAAGCTGTCCGTAATGGCTGGATGCCTTTTTATCCACAATACAATAAGAGTAACCTTGATATTGTAAAAGACGCCGAGAAAGAAGGGGCTAGCAGCGATGATGATATTATAAAGCATGTTGTTGACAAATTGAAGAATAAAGAGTTGGTCCACGCTGTGGCAGACCCAGATGAAGAGAATAGTTTTCCGCGGGTATGGTACATATGGCGTGGAAATGCTCTAATGTCAAGTGCCAAAGGTCACGAATTCTTTATGAATCATTATCTGGGCACCCACCATAATGCTGTTGCTGATGAGGTGGCTGACCAATTTGTGAAAGATGTTAAATGGCGTAGTGAGAGTCCAAAAGGTAAAATGGACCTGATCGTAAATCTCAATTTCAGGATGGATACCTCCGCTTTATACTCCGATATTGTTCTTCCAGCAGCTTCATGGTACGAAAAGACCGACCTCAATAGTACGGATATGCACTCTTTCATCCACCCACTGGCTGCTGCCATCGACCCTGTATGGGAATCGAAAAGTGATTGGGAAATTTTTCGTGAAATAGCAAGAGCAACAAGCGAATTGGCAAAAAACCACTTTGCTGAACCTGTAAAAGATATTGTTAATACACCAATTGCTCACGATAGTGCAGGTGAAATAGCACAAGCTGAAATCAAGGACTGGAGTAAAGGTGAATGCGAGCCGGTACCCGGAAAAACCATGCATGGCATTACAGTGGTTGAGAGGGATTATACAAAAATTTATGACAAATTTATACGACTTGGACCCAATATTAAAAACGGATTGGGAGCCCATGGTAATAGTTATCAATGTGGTGATTTTTATGATCAAATGCTTGATGACAAAGACCATGTAAGTACGTTCGAAGGAAAGGAATATCCTTCCATCTATGAGGATGAAGAAGCTGCAAATGCAGTGCTGCATCTTTCCAGCCTTACTAATGGTGAACTTGCTCACAGGGCATACGAGATTGCTGAAAAGAAGACAGGTTTAACACTTTGTGATCTGTCAGAAGGCAACAAAAATGTCAGACTGAATTACAAAGACCTTCAGGTACGGCCTCAACGCTACTTGAATTCGCCTGTTTGGTCAGGATTGATGACTGATGGCCGGGCTTATTCAGCATTCACCTATAATGTTGAAAGATTAGTCCCGTGGCGCACACTCACAGGGAGGCAACATTTTTATTTGGACCATGAGGGTTATATCAAATTTGGGGAGCATTTGCCTACTTATAAACCTTCACCAAAACCAGAAGTTTATGGTGAATTAAGAACCTCAGTTGCTACAGGAAAAGCCAAAATGATGAATGTGCTAACACCACATGGGAAATGGCATATTCATTCGACCTATGGTGATACCTTGCGTATGTTGACATTGTCCAGAGGAATGGAACCTTGCTGGTTAAGTGAAGAAGATGCAGCAGAGCTGGGTGTGAAGGACAATGACTGGGTTGAAGTATTTAACGACAATGGTGTGTATTGCACACGTGCCTGTGTAAGTGCGCGTATTCCGAAAGGAATCTGTATTGTTTATCACTCGCCCGAACGAACCTATTCCGTCCCTAAATCAGAGGTAAGGGGTAACAAAAGGGCCGGAGGGCACAATAGTTTCACAAGAATACATCTTAAGCCTAACCTGATGCTTGGGGGTTACGGACAGTTTACCTACCATTTTAATTATTGGGGACCCGTTGGTGTGAACCGCGACACCCATGTCTTGATTCAGAAAATGACCAATGTAAAATTTTAATACACCGAAGAACCATGGATATTAGATCACAAATTGCAATGGTGTTTCATCTTGATAAATGTATAGGATGCCACACTTGTTCCATCGCTTGTAAGAACATCTGGACCGACCGCAAAGGGGCTGAGTATATGTGGTGGAACAATGTAGAAACCAAACCCGGTACAGGATATCCTAGCAAGTGGGAAGACCAGGACATTTATAAAGGAGGCTGGGAGAAGAAAGATAAAACGATCAAGCTAAAAGGTGCGGGTAAGTTTAAAGGCTTGAAAAATATGTTTCACAATCCAAACATGCCGGTACTTGAAGATTACTACGAGCCATGGACCTATCAATACGAACATTTGTTTGAGGCAGAAGAAGGCGACGACCAGCCTGTTGCGAGGCCGGTTTCATTGATCACGGGTGAACCAATGACTCCAAAATCAGGCCCTAACTGGGACGATGATCTGTCGGGGAGCCAGGAATATGCCAGAAAGGATGTGAATTTTAAAAACTTATCGGCTGCTGAGCAGGAAGCTATGTTCCAGCTCGAACGGATGACCATGCACTATTTGCCAAGAATTTGCAACCACTGCCTTAATCCAGCCTGTGTTGCTGCATGTCCATCAGGGGCCATATATAAAAGGGGTGAAGACGGCGTTGTGCTTATCAACCAGAAAAAATGCCGGGCATGGAGGATGTGCGTAACAGCTTGTCCATATAAAAAGAGCTATTATAACTGGAGCACAGGCAAATCGGAGAAATGTCTGTTGTGTTATCCACGACTAGAATCGGGCCAGATACCTGCATGCATGCATTCATGTGTAGGCCGGATTAGATATCTCGGTGTAATGCTTTACGATGCCGACAAAATTAAAGCTGTTGCCTCATGTGATGAAAGTGATTTGGTTGAAAACCAAATGGCCATCTATCTTGACCCCTACGATCCGGAAGTGATAAAAGCAGCAAAGGAGAATGGAATCGCAGACTCAACACTTGATGCTGCTCAAAAATCACCCGTATACAAGTTTGTAAAGAAATGGGGATTGGCATTGCCATTACATCCTGAATTCAGAACGATACCGAACTTATTCTATGTGCCGCCTCTACTTCCAACCATGGCATTTGTTGAGGACGGAACATATGAAACTACCAGTGAATCTTTCTGGGGAGCCATTGAAAAATCAAGATTGCCAATGAAGTATCTGGCAAACCTGTTTAGTGCCGGGAATGAAAAAGTTATTGAAATGGTTTTGAAGAAGCTAATGGCAGTACGGCTTCACAGAAGGAGGGAAACCGTTGGGGATTTGGAAGAAAAAGAAGTAAATGGTCCCATGAATGAAGTATTAATGGACAAAGATACCGCTGATGCTATTTTCAGGCTTACATCTCTGCCACTATTTGATGACCGTTTTGTGATTCCTGCTGCTCATCGTGAGGAAGCAATGGAAATGCTGGAAAGCACAGCAGATGTTAAAGGAAAACATGGATTTGGATTTAAAGACCCTCCCAAAAGAGGATTATAAAAGATGTTATCGATGCGAAGTTTAGATTATTATAGAGTTATAGCCGATGTTTTCAGGTATCCTGATGAACATTTTACAAAATATTCCTCAGAATTCTTGCAGATGATTTTGGAGGAATTCCCCGAAAAGGTAAGTGAGATGCAACAATTAATTGATAATCACATGCAGTTATCAATTCGGGAACAGCAGGAGTATTATATGAAAACCTTCGATGTACAGGCTATTTGCTTCCTGGATATTGGCTATGTATTATTTGGTGAAGACTATAAGAGGGCACAATTACTGGTAAATCTTCAAAATGAACACAAGAAGGCTGAAGTAGATTGCGGAAGTGAGCTGGGGGATCATTTGCCCAATGTTCTTATGCTTCTGTCAAAAGTAACAGATCCGGATTTCGCAGAAGAACTGGGATTTATTATCACATCGCCGGCAGTACGGTTTATGATCACAAAATTCAAAAATATCAACAATAACTATTACAAAAATTTGCTCGAGGTATTGCTGGAATTTCTTCAACGAGATTTCAAGGGCGAAGAGCTTTTGGAATATGCAGTTCCTGAACAGGCATTTCATGACAGTAGAGATTTTGTAATGCCTTCACCAAAGTCAGCTATATGTGATTCTCATTGTAAAAAACGCAAAAGTTTATAATTATGTTTAATAACTTTTTCTTCATCGGCCTACCCTATATTGCCCTGGTGGTATTACTGATTGGGTCCATTTTCAGATACCTTCATCGTGGTTTTTCAGTATCTTCATTATCGACGCAATTCCTTGAAAGCAGGGAATTATTCTATGGAAGCAGGCCTTTCCATTGGGGTATTATCTTTTTATTTTTTGGCCATGCAACTGCCTTTATTTTTCCACGGACCGTTGTTCTGTGGGGCAGTGTACCATTGCGCCTGATTATTCTTGAAGTTGTGGCTCTTGGTTTTGCCATCACAGCACTATTCGGACTCTGGATATTGATTCAAAGGCGTTTTAAAAACGCAAAAATATTGGCTGTAACCTCAGCAATGGATGTATTGGTTTACATCATGCTTCTGACTCAAATTATCTCAGGTATTTGGATTGCCTATTTTGCGCGATGGGGATCGGTATGGTTTGCTTCAGTTCTAACACCTTACCTAAGGTCAATATTCGTCTTCAACCCCGATATCGCTGCAGTTTCTGCAATGCCTTTATCAATTCAGATCCATATTATATCAGCGTTTGTATTGATTGGATTGATCCCATTTACACGCTTCATCCACTTCCTTGTTTATCCTTTTTCATATACCTGGAGAAGTTACCAGTATGTAATATGGAATTGGGATCGCAAGAAAATAAGGAATTCAGGCAAATTGGTGAACGGAGTCAGATCAAAGAACAACTAATAACTTATAATCCAATAATCATAAGAATATGGCATTACCAGAATTAATTGATTTTAGTAAGGAAAGGATTCGAACACTACATTTTACCTGGATTGCATTTTTTGTTACATTTTACGTATGGTTTAATATGGCCCCGCTGGCCACAACCATGCTCGAAAACATTGACTGGCTAACAAAAAATCATATCAAAGTACTGGCCATCTGCAATGTTGCCCTTACCATTCCTGCAAGGATCATCGTTGGGGCATTAATAGACAGATATGGTCCTCGAATAGTATTCAGTTTGTTGATGATCATCATGTCAATTCCGGCCTTTTTATTTGCGTTTGGGGATACCTTCATTCAATTGCTTATTTCAAGGCTTATTTTAGGTTCAATCGGGGCTGGTTTTGTTATAGGGATAAGAATGGTAGCTCAATGGTTCCCTCCAAAAATGGTTGGAAGAGCAGAAGGGTTTTATGCAGGTTGGGGGAATTTCGGGTCAGCCTGGGCAGCTTTAACTTTACCATGGATTGCGATCCACTTTTTTGGCGGTGAAGATGGCTGGAGGTATGCACTGGCAATCAATGCTGGTGTTTCATTAGCCTATGGAATTGCATATTATTTCCTTGTCAAAGATATTCCTAAAGATGGGGCAACAAAAGCATATCACTTCAAGAAAGCCAAGAAAACGCAGCCTATGATAGTTAGCTCTTACAAAGATTTAATTCAATATTTGCTTTGGTCTTTTCCGCTGGTAGGAGCCATGGGGGTATTAGCATGGAAAATAGGAGGTGTTAGCCTGGACGGAGAACCGATAATTTCAACGAATGTATTATACATCATTTATGGTATTCTTGCTTTTATTTATGTTGTACACGTAATAAAAGTACTTCAGGTAAACTTGCCCGTTTTAAAGGCTGGAGTGCCCGAAAATGACCGTTACCGCTGGGGTAATGTTGCAGCTTTAAATAGCACCTATTTTGCGAATTTTGGTGCTGAACTGGCTGTTGTTTCTATGCTGCCTATGTTTTTCGAGAATATATTCAGGAACCTGACCAACGGGGAGGGCAACCTCATCATGACAGCAACATTTGCCGGGATTATCGCCGCTTCATTTGCTTTTGTGAACCTGTTTGCACGCCCATTAGGAGGTTTACTTTCTGATAAGATGAAAAACAGGAAAAGAACCATGCTGATCTATATGCTTGGAATATCCCTGGGATTTTTCTTTATGGCTATCATCGCAAAGTATGGTCCTGTGGGAGAAGACGGCATAAAAACTTTAGAACCTCTCTTTGATGGTATGTGGTGGCTTGTAATTGCTGTGATCATAACGATTGCAACATCTATGTTTGTACAAGGAGCCGAAGGAGCAACATTTGCAATTATTCCCATGATTAAGAAAGAACAAACTGGTCAGATTGCAGGCATGGCAGGCGCATATGGCAATGTCGGTGCAGTTGTATATCTGGTTCTGTATTCTATCGTGGATGATAAAACATTCTTTTACATATTATCAGCCGGTGCCCTTTGCAGTTTCTTGTTTTGCTGGGCAATGCTAAAAGAACCGAAAGGATCATTTGCCGAAGAGTGATCAAAAATATCTGAATCAAAATATTGTATGACCATAATTATACTTAATTGGGAAAGAATCAGATGGGCAATTAACTATTTTCAAAATAACCATTAACCCCCTATGTAATGTCAAGAACAAACATATTAGAATGGAATGTTGAAGATGAAAATTTCTGGAACAAAACCGGAAAGAAAATAGCAGCTAAAAACCTCTGGATATCTATACCAGCATTATTGCTGGCTTTTGCAGTATGGATTATGTGGAGCATTATTGCCGCTAAACTCAAAGAATTTGGTTTTAATTTCGGAATGATCACCGCCGATATGAATCCTGAGCAGATAAGCACTAAATTAAAGGAAATAAATAGTCTTTATTATACCTTACCAGCCATTGCAGGGCTTGCCGGTGCAACATTACGAATCCCAAACTCCTTCCTTATTTCTTTGGGAGGTGGACGAAATGTTATCTTCTTCACCACTTTGCTGTTATTAATCCCTGCCATAGGGGTTGGTTTTGCGTTACAAGACGTAAACACTTCATACTTGACTTTTGCCATCTATGCAGGACTTTCAGGGTTTGGTGGTGGAAACTTTTCATCCTCGATGAGCAATATCAGTTTCTTCTTCCCAAAACGAATGCAAGGAACTTCTTTGGGTCTGAATGCAGGGATAGGCAACCTGGGAGTAGGTGTGATGCAAAAAACTATCCCTTGGGTAATAGGATTTTTTCTATTTGGTGCCATTGGTGTTGACGGAAACAAAGTTATTGGACAACCCTTATCTGGTCTTCAGAATGCCGGCTGGGTTTGGGTACCTCTTCTCGGATTCGCCGCCATTGCAGCCTTTTGGGGAATGAATAATGTGATTACCGGAACACCCAAACTACCGACAACCATCCAGGGTGTATCAAAAACGCTATATATGGTTTTATTGGGATTAGTTTCGGCAGGAATAGGCGCATTTCTTTTGATCCAATTAAAAGTCAATATGTGGATTGTATTACCCCTTGTAATTGTTTTGACGGTAATATTAATGAAGTATGCAACGCCTGCTGGAATTAAAACAAACCTCAATAAACAGTTTGCAATATTCAAAAACAAACATAATTGGGTGATGACTATCATCTATACGATGACGTTTGGCTCATTTATAGGTTTTTCCGCTGCATTTCCAAAATTAAGCCAGGACATATTTGTTTATTCTGATCCCAATGATCCAAGTTTTATTAACCCTAATGCCCCAAATTTTATGATGTGGGTTTTTCTTGGACCTGTAATTGGCGCATTAATCCGTCCTGTTGGAGGCTGGTTCTCTGACAAAATTAACAGCGGTGCAAAAGTCACTGCAATGAGTACTATTGCACAAATTCTGGCCACCATGGCGGTTGCTTATTTTGTGATTCAGGCAAGAAACAGCGCAACACCAGAGCAATACTGGTGGCCTTTCTTTGCTTGTTTCATGGTCCTGTTTTTAACTACCGGAATTGGAAATGGATCTACCTTTAGAAGTATCCCATATATATTTAGTAAGGAACAGGCTGGTCCTGTTCTTGGCTGGACAGCTGCCATTGCCGCATATGGTGCATTCATTATTCCAAAAGTATTTGGGCAACAAATTCAAAATGGCACTCCTGAATATGCATTGTACGGATTCGCCGCTTACTATTTTATTTGCCTGACACTAAACTGGTGGTTCTACCAAAGGCCTCAAGCAGAAATCAAGAATCCATAGAAGTAAGGTTTAATAATTAAAACAACCACTGTAATACATGACCATTCAAAAATAATTTATGGTAAAGGACTTTGGCCAAAAGTAAAATTTCTTTTCTTTGCCCCCTTTAGTAAAATTAGACAGGACAATGACAACTGCGACTAAGAGAAAATGCGAGACCTGTACACACTATAATTGTTTTATTAACAAGTATTGTTCTGACGAATGGAAACCAATTATCACTTTTAATAAAACTACTAAGGATTATCCACCTGGGGCTACCATTTTTTCAGTAGGTGAACCCGTAACAGGAGTCTATGAAATATATTCAGGCAAGATTAAGGTCGTGAGTTCCTATGGTAATGGTAAAGAAAGGATAATTAGTTTTGCTACTAAGGAGCAAATTTTAGGATACCAGGGTCTTGGTGGGAATAATACCTACCCCGTATCTGCAGTAACTCTTGAAAAGTCACAAGTAACTTTCATACCGATAGATATCTTTTATAAAGCGGTCAAGGCAAATCCTGATATGGCTTTACACCTGGTACAGTTTTTTGCCGACAAACTTAAAGAATCGGAAACCCGGATTAAATTATTCTCGGTAATGTCAGCTTTTGAAAAGGTTGCATATGCCTTGCTTACTATAGTTAACTCATTCGGCATTGATAAACAGGATGAATTAAAGTTAAGGTATACCCCTACGCGTAAAGATATCGCCAGTTTATCCGGCACAACCTACGCAACTGTTATCAGGGTACTGGCAAAACTTGAAAAGACTAATGTAATAAAACTTGAAGGGAAGGAAATTAGAATCCTTAACCTTACTGGGATAAAAAGCATTTGTGATAAATATTCTCTGTACTAATTAAATAAGTAGGCAGGTAAATGTACAATGTACCTAATACATAGTACCTGGTACTTAGTACTTACTTATAATCCTTGTGATTCTCTGGCCTGACGGCCGCATAGCTCCATCCAAGAAGAAATTCCCAGATACGGCTACGGTCGTATGATTTTTCCTTTTCGAGATATAAGGAATTTTGGGTGTGTACCAGTTTTCCGTTCTCATCCAGGATCACAAGCACCGGGAATCCGAAACGCTGGGGGGCATCGAGGGATTTCAGAAGTTCGAGGTTCTTGTTCTCTTTGCTGTAATTAACCTTTACCACTTCGTAGTTGGCATGTATCAATGAATCCAGCTGAGGGTCATCAAAGATAAAAGCATTTAAACGAACACACCAGGGACACCAGTTGCCACCTATAAAAAGGAATACGTGTTTTTGTTCTTTGGCAGCCTTTTGTATTGCTTCAGCTACCTCCGCTCCAGCATCCGCACCTGGATCATAAACCTGTGGTTTTTCCTGCGCAGTAATTTGACATACTATCAATAAAATAAAGGTAAGACTCATCAATATCTTTTTCATATCAAGCAATTTTTAAATCTAAA
>Ga0209475_10005538_pt1 | contig 10326 bp, 11 predicted proteins | sample tdDd471_FD_187128 | JGI IMG/M metagenome (GOLD analysis project Ga0209475, IMG submission 187128) | Marine sediment microbial communities from the Atlantic coast under amendment with organic carbon and nitrate - tdDd47.1 (SPAdes)... | ecosystem: Environmental > Aquatic > Marine > Coastal >...
AGCAGGCTGGCGCCGCAAAGCAGCAACGCCTTCGTTTTCCCCATCATCCCCGTCTACTCCTGTCAATTCCTAGGTTGTGGTGGCTGGCTGAAGGCTGGCTTGCACATTGATTTTTATACCTGACTACTAAAGTCCACTATTGGCATTGATAAAAAACATGACTAAAATTGTCAAGTATGAACGGCCGGCGCATCGGCGGGCGGCGGCAGGCGAACGGAACCAGGCGAAACGATCTTGTCCAAGCACGTCCCCCCCACAGACCCCGAACCGGAATTCGACGAGCGGAGCGACCGGCCCTCGCCGCTCTATTCCAGCGAAGAGTTGTTCAAGGGGCATCGGACAATCCGCATTCGCCACCGGTCCGCGACCTATCGATTGATTATTACCCGGCAAAGCAAACTCATTCTCAACAAGTAGGAAGGACGGTTTTCATGGCACCCACGAAGGACCCGGAAACGATCCGGCAGGCGCGAAAGGACAATCCCGGCAAGCGCCCGATCGACCTGGCGCGCCAGCTCGGCATCAGCGAAGCCGAATACGTCGCAGCCCATATCGGCCACGGCGCGACGAGGGTAACGACCGACTTCGCGCGGATCTTCCCGGCGCTGGCCTCCGTGGGCGAGGTCATGGCGCTGACGCGGAATGCCAGCGCGGTCCACGAGAAGATCGGGGTCTACGACAATTTCATCGGCGGCAAGCACGCCGCGATGATGCTGGGCGAGAAAATCGACACCCGCATGTTTCCGGCGAAATGGGTGCAGGGCTTCGCCGTTGAGACACCGACCGACGACGGCGTCCGCCGCAGCCTGCAGTTCTTCGACGGCCAGGGCACGGCCGTCCACAAGGTGCACGCGCGCACGGCGACCGATCTCGACGCCTGGGCCGAACTCGTCGGCGATATCGCGCTGGAAGACCAGACCGGCGAAATCGCCATCGAGCCGCTGGCCGATGCGACCCCGCCGAACGAGCATGACGTGCCGGTCGAGGCGCTGCGCCAGCGCTGGAACGCGATGACCGACACCCATCAGTTCGTCGGCATCCTGCGCGACCTCGGCATCTCGCGGCGCGCGGCGGTGCGCAATGCCGGACCTGAGCTCGCCTGGCGCATCGCCAACGATGCGGTCAACCGGATGATGACCGACAGCGCCCGCGAAAACCTGCCGATCATGTGCTTCGTGGGCAATCGCGGCTGCATCCAGATCCATTCCGGCCCGATATCGACCTTGCGCGAGATGGGTCCCTGGCTGAACGTCATGGACGCCGATTTCCACCTGCACCTGCGCCTCGACCACATCGCCGAGACCTGGGCGGTCAGAAAGCCGACGGACAGGGGCCACGTCACCTCGCTCGAGGCCTATGACGCCGACGGCGCGCTGATCATCCAGTTCTTCGGCAAGCGCATCGAGGGCCAGGACGAACGCAGCGGCTGGCGGCGGATCATGGAAGATCTGCCGCGCCTCGACGAAGCGGAGGTCGCCTGACCATGGCAAAGGCAAGACAAATCCTCCGGCATTTCCGGACGCTCGGTCCCGCGCTGGCCCTGATGGCCGCCACGCTCTCGCCCGGCGTAGCGGCTGAGGCCGGGGAGCCGCAACGGATCGTCTCCATCGGCGGATCGGTGACGGAAATCATCACCCGGCTGGGCCAGCGGCACCGGCTGATCGCCCGCGATACCACCAGCACCTTTCCGCCCGAGATCGCCGAGCTGCCCGACGTGGGCTACATCCGCGCGCTGTCGCCGGAAGGGGTTTTGTCGGTGAACCCGGACCTGATCGTCGCGCTCGAGGGCTCGGGTCCGCCCGAGGCGCTGGCGGTACTGAAACAGGCGAAGGTGCCGCTGGTCGAGATCCCCGAGGGCTTCGACCGGCGGGCGATCTCCCGCAAGATCCGCGCGATCGCCCACGCGCTGGGCGCCGATGAAGCCGGCGAAAAGCTGGCGGCGGAGGTCGAGGCGAAGCTGCGCGCGGCCGAGGCGGTCGCGGCTAAGGTCAAGGACAGGCGCAAGGTGCTGTTCATCCTGTCGATGCGCGGCGGCCGGGCACTGGCGGCGGGCGCGAACACCCATGCGGACGCGATCATCGGGCTTGCCGGCGCGCAAAACGCGCTGAAGGGCGTCGAGGGCTACAAGCAGATCACCGACGAGGCGGTCATCGAATCCGGAGCCCAAATCATCCTGATGATGGATCGCGGCGGCAATCACGAAATCCTCGACGACGCCCTGTTCAAGCATCCGGCGATCGCGCTGACGCCGGCGGGGAGGTCCCGGTCGGTCATCCGCATGAACGGCCTCTACCTCCTCGGCTTCGGTCCGCGGACCGCCGCCGCCGCCCTCGACCTCAACCGGGCGATCTACGGGCGGGAAGGCGCGTCGGGAAAGTGAGCCGGTGAGCTTGTCGAGCGAAACGCTCAGGGTGCGGCGCGAAGTGGACCGCGCGGCGACCGGAGACCGCTCGCGACGGGCGCTGGCGGTCGTCTGGCTGCTGCTGGCCCTGCTGGTCGTCGCCGCCCTGTTCGCCCTGACGGTTGGGGCCTCGGCCGCGTCCACGCGGCAGGCCGTGATGGTGTGGCTCGGGCTTCTCGACCGCGAGGCCGCGAATGCCCGCGACCTTCTGATCGTCGAGCAGATCCGCCTGCCGCGGGTGATCCTCGGCATCCTGGTCGGCGCCTCGCTGGCGGTCTCGGGCGCGGTGATGCAGGGCCTGTTCCGCAATCCGCTGGCCGATCCCGGGCTGGTCGGGGTCAGCGCCGGCGCCGGGCTCGGCGCGGTCTCGGTCATCGTGCTCGGCGGAACGGTGCTGGCGCCGCTATTCGCCGTCGCCGGCATGTACACGCTGCCGCTCGCCGCCTTCGCCGGCGCGCTCGCCACCACCCTGATCCTCTACCGGATCGCCACCCGGCAGGGGAAGACCTCGATCGCGACCATGCTGCTCGCCGGCATCGCGCTGGGGGCTTTCGCCGGCGCGGGCACGGGCATCCTGGTCTATCTCGCCGACGACCTGCAATTGCGCGACCTGACCTTCTGGGGCCTGGGATCGGTGGCCGGCGCCACCTGGACGAAGGTACTCTCCGCCGGGCCGATGATCGTCGTCGCGCTCGCCACCACGCCGTTTCTGGCGCGCGGGCTGAACGCGCTCGCCATGGGCGAAGCCGCCGCCCACCACATGGGCGTTCCGGTGCAGGCGCTGAAGAACATCGCCATCGTCGCGGTCGCGGCGGCGACCGGGGCGGCGGTCGCGGTCACCGGCGGCATCGGCTTCGTCGGCATCGTCGTCCCGCATCTGCTAAGGCTCGCCATCGGCCCCGACCACCGCCACCTGCTGCCGGCTTCGGCACTGCTCGGCGCCCTGTTCCTGATCCTCGCCGACTGTCTCATCCGGACGATCGTCGCCCCGGCGGAGCTGCCGATCGGCATCGTCACCGCCGTGTTCGGCGCGCCGTTCTTCCTGTGGATCCTGCTGCGCCGACGCGGGCTGGTCGACCTGTGAGCGGGACGGGGGCGGACATGGCGCTGTGGGCCGAAAACCTCACGGTCGGCTACGGGCCGCGCATCGTGCTGCGCGAGGTCGCCTACGAGGCGCAGGCCGGCGAGTTCGCGATCATCGTCGGGCCGAACGGATCGGGCAAGACGACGCTGATGCGGGCGCTCACCGGCGACCTCACCTATCGCGGCTCGGCTCGTCTCAACGGCCGCCCGATCGGCGACTACCGGGCCTGGCAGCTGGCGGCGATCCGCGCCGTCCTGCCCCAGGACACCCAGCTCGCCTTTCCATTCACCGTCGGCGAGGTGGTGCGGATCGGCCTGACCGCCGGCCAGGGACGCGGAAGTCCGGCGCGCATTGAGGCGGACAGCGTGCTGGAAGCGCTCGATCGCGTCGATCTCGCCGGCTTCGGCGGCCGCTTCTACCAGGAACTTTCCGGCGGCGAGCGCCAGCGGGTGCAACTGGCACGGGTCCTCTGCCAGATCGGCGAGCCTGTCGGCGAGGACGGGCCGCGCTGGCTGTTCCTCGACGAGCCGGTGTCGAGCCTCGACATCAGCCACCAGCTGATCATCATGGAACTGGCCCGCGACTTCGCCCGCGCGGGCGGCGGCGTGGTGGCGGTGATGCACGATCTCAACCTCACCGCCATGTTCGCCGACAGGGTGACGGTGATCGGCGAGGGCGCGGTCGCCGCCACGGGGGCGCCGGAGGCCGTGTTCCGCGATGAAATCCTGTCGGCCGTCTTCGGATGCCGGCTGCGGGTCGGCGCCGTGCCCGACAGCCACACCTTCGTGCTGCCGCAATCCGCCTCGATCGGCCGATCCGGGACAGCGGCGGCCGTGTAGACTGCCTTCGGGCGGCCGCTCAGCCGCGCTCGCGGGCGATGCGCTCGAAGATCCTCAGCGTCTCGTCGCTGACGTAGTGCTCGATGCCTTCCGCGTCGACCCGGGCGGTTTCGGAACTGACGCCGATCGACAGCAGGAAATTCTCGACGATCCGGTGGCGTTCGCGGCTCATTTCGGCCAGCGCCCGGCCGGCCTCGGTCAGGAACACCGCGCGATAGGGCCGCTGGGTGACCAGATCCTCCTGGGCGAGACGTTTGAGCATACGGTTGACGGTCGGCTTGGCGACGCCGAGACGGGCGGCGATGTCGACGGCGCGCGCCTCGCCCGATTCGTCGATCAGGTCGGCGATCAGCTCCACATAATCCTCGACCAGCTCGGTCCGCCGCGATTCCCGGACCTGGCGAAAGCTGTTCGCCTGGTCCTCGACCGTATTCTGCATGTCGTCGCGGCCGTCTGCGGCCACCTTGCGAGCGGGACGCTCGGCCATCGCCGATGCCTCTTTCCGATTCAAAAGTTAGCAGAAGCTACCTGATTTCAACAGACGGTTCAAAGTTTTTACGGCTGTCAACAATCCACGAAGGCCGGACCCGGGAACAAAGCTATAGTTAGCTATTGCTAACTTTTAGCGTATGCGCTATCGAAAACATACTTGCCTAACATCATTAGGCATGGGATGGTATGCAAGCAGGGTGAAACAAATCGATGCAGGGCTCAATCGGACGGATTGGTCGGCGCGCGCTCCTTGCGAGCGCGTTCGCGCTCGGCTTTGGCACGGCGCTGGTTCTTCAGACACCGGAGGCGATCGCCGCCAAGAAGATGAAGGTGGTCACCACCTTCACCGTGATCGCGGACATGGCGGCGAATGTCGCGGGCGACGCGGCGGAGGTGGTTTCGATCACCAAGCCCGGCGCGGAGATCCACGGATACCAGCCGACGCCGCAGGACATCGTCCGCGCCTCCGACGCCGACCTGATCCTGTGGAACGGGCTGCATCTGGAACTCTGGTTCGAGCAGTTCCTGTCGCATCTGGGAAATATCCCCTCCGTAACCCTGACCGATGGTATTCGCCCGATCCCGATCCGGGCCGGCACTTACAAGGGCAAGCCGAACCCGCATGCCTGGATGGGTCTCGAGAATGCCGGCATTTATATCGACAACATCGTCGCTGCGTTTTCGAAATACGATCCCGCGAACGCGGCCGTCTATGCCAGCAACGCCGAGGCCTACAAGAAGAAGCTGACCGCCACGATCGAACCCCTGCGGCAGTCGATCGCCGCGATCCCCGAAGAACAGCGCTGGCTGGTTTCCTGCGAGGGCGCGTTCAGCTACCTGGCGCGCGATTTCGGCATGAAGGAACTCTACCTGTGGCCGATCAACGCCGATCAGGTCGGCACGCCGCAGCAGGTGCGCAAGGTGATCGACGGCGTCCGCGCCCACAAGATTCCCGTGGTGTTCTGCGAAAGCACCGTCAACACCGCCCCGGCGAAACAGGTGGCGCGGGAGACCGGCGCCAAATACGGCGGCGTCCTCTACGTGGATTCGCTGAGCCGGCCCGGCGGGCCGGTGCCGACCTATCTCGACCTTCTCAAGGTGACGGCGGGGACCATCGAAAAGGGACTGCGCGAGGCGATGAAGAAATGACCGGCAAAGCGAACGGGAACCGAACCGGAAATCCGAAATGCTGAAATCGACACGGCAAAGCACCGAGACTGCGGCCGACACCGACGGGCTCGTCGTGCGCGACGTGACGGTAACCTACCGAAACGGCCACACCGCCTTGTGGCACGCGAGCTTCGAAATCCCGCGCGGCACCATCGCCGCGCTGGTCGGCGTCAACGGCGCCGGCAAGTCGACGCTGTTCAAGGCTATCATGGGCTTCCTGCCCGCCGCCGAGGGCGAGATCGAGATCCTCGGCCTTACGGTGCGCGAGGCTCTGGCCAGGAATCTCGTCGCCTATGTGCCGCAGTCGGAGGAGGTCGACTGGGCCTTCCCGGTGCTGGTCGAGGACGTGGTGATGATGGGCCGCTACGGGCATATGGGCTTCTTCCGCCGTCCTGGCGCGGCCGACCGCGCCGCAGTCGATACGGCGCTGCGCCGGGTCGGCATGCAGGCCTATCGCGAGCGCCAGATCGGCGAACTGTCCGGCGGCCAGCGCAAGCGCGTGTTCCTGGCCCGGGCGCTGGCCCAGGACGGCCGGGTGATCCTGCTCGACGAACCGTTCACCGGCGTCGACGTGAAGACCGAAGAGCAGATCGTCGCGCTGCTGAAAGAGTTGCGCGACGAGGGGCGGGTGATGCTGGTCTCGACCCACAATCTCGGATCGGTGCCCGAGTTCTGCGACCGGACGATCTTCGTCAAGGGCACGGTTCTGAGCTACGGACCGACGGAGACGACCTTCAACCGGCACAATCTCGAACAGGCCTTCGGCGGCGTCCTGCGCCATTTCACCATCTCCGAGCAGACGCTGCATACCGACAGCGACAGCCGCCAGGTGACGATCCTGACCGACGACGAAAGGCCGTTCGTCCAGTATGGCGACGAAGTCCAGCGCCGCGAAGACCAGCAAGGCGGGGATCCATCCGGGGAGGACCGGTCGTGATCGAGCTTTTGTGGCAGCCCTTCACCTATTCATACATGACCAACGCCATGTGGGTGTCGGCGCTGGTCGGAGCGGTCTGCGCCTTCCTGTCGGCCTATCTGATGCTCAAGGGCTGGTCGCTGATCGGCGACGCCCTGTCCCACTCCGTCGTGCCCGGCGTCGCCGGCGCCTATATCCTCGGCCTGCCCTTCGCGCTCGGCGCGTTCCTCGCCGGAGGCCTCGCCGCCGGCGCCATGCTGTTCCTGTCGGAGCGCTCCGGGCTGAAGATCGACGTCATCATCGGGCTGATCTTCACCTCCTTCTTCGGGCTCGGCCTGTTCATCGTCTCGGTCAATCCGATGGCGGTGTCGATCCAGACCATCACCATGGGCAACATCCTGGCGATCACGCCGGAGGACACGCTGCAACTGGCGATCATCGGCTTCGTGTCGCTGGCGATCCTGCTGGCGAAGTGGAAGGACCTGATGGTGACCTTCTTCGACGAGACCCAGGCCAGGACCATCGGCCTCAATCCGGGCCTGCTGAAGGCGGTGTTCTTCGTGCTGCTGTCGGCCTCGGTCGTCGCCGCGATGCAGACGGTCGGGGCGTTCCTGGTCATCGCGATGGTGGTGACGCCGGGGGCGACAGCCTATCTGCTGTGCGACCGGTTCCCGCGCCTGATCGTCGTCTCGGTTGCGATCGGCTCGATCACCGGCTTCGTCGGCGCCTATGCGAGCTATTTCCTCAACGGCGCCACCGGCGGCATCATCGTCACCCTGCAGACGCTGATCTTCCTCACCGCCTTCTTTCTCGCCCCCAAGCACGGGCTGCTGGCGGCGAAGCGCAAGGCGCGGATCGCGATACGCACCGGACCCACCGGAGAGGCCGAGTGATGGAACTCGCCGCGCTTCTCAAACCGCTCGAATTCGGCTTCATGCAGAACGCCTTCCTGATCTGCATGATCGTCTCGGTGCCGACCGCGCTGCTTTCCTGCTTCCTGGTGGTACGCGGCTGGGCGCTGATGGGCGACGCGATCAGCCACGCCATCCTGCCCGGCATCGTGCTCGCCTATATCTTCGCTCTGCCGCTGATCCTCGGCGCCTTCGCCGCCGGCATGACCTGCGCGCTCGCCACCGGCTATCTGTCCAACAACAGCCGGGTGAAGCAGGACACGGTGATGGGTGTGGTGTTCTCCGGCATGTTCGGGATCGGCATCACGCTCTATGTCGCCATCGACACCAACGTGCATCTCAACCACGTCCTGTTCGGCAACATGCTCGGCGTCGGCGCCGAGGATCTTTGGACAGCGGGGATCATCTCCACGCTGGTCGCCGCCGGGCTGGCGTCGAAATGGAAGGACCTGCTGCTCACCAGCTTCGATCCGGCCCAGGCGCAGGCATCGGGCCTCAGGGTCGTGTGGCTGCATTACGGGCTGCTCGCCGGCCTGTCGCTGACCATCGTCGCAACGCTGACGGCGGCCGGCCTGATCCTGGCGATCGGCCTGCTGATCGCGCCGGGCGCGATCGCCTATCTGACGGTCCGCAAGTTCAGCACCATGATGGTGGTTTCGGTCCTCGTGTGCATGGCGTCGATGCTGGCGGGCACCTATGCGAGCTTCTTCCTCGACAGCGCCCCGGCGCCGACCATCGTGCTGATCCTGACCGCCGTCTTCATCGTCGCCTTCGTCCGCCGGCAGATCCTCACCCGACGGGCGTCGACGCGGCGGGTGGACATGGCGCAGGGCGGCGTCACGCCGGCCGAATAGGCGCCTTACCGTTAGTACGACTCGACCACATCGATCGAGAGCCTCGCAGGCTTGTCGGCATTCTGTTTCGTCATCTCGTGGCGCACGACACTCACGTTGCGGTCGAAGCGGAGCGACAGCCGCGTGTAGCCGAAAATCAGGAAGCCGAAGGCCCAATCGCTGATCCAGCCAGCCTGCTTCCTCAGATCGATTGGTCGCTGGAGGTCGAAGTCTGCCCGTTCGAGATCGACCGCGATCCGGTTCGGACCGGGCCGGGTGATCCGGTAGCTCGCCGCACGGGTCAGCGTCACCAGGATCGTCATCCGAACGCCCCCGTCCTTCACTTCCACATTCACGATGGTCGTGGCACTCGGCGGAGCGGCGGTCTTCGGCCGCGCGGATATGGAGCCCGGAAGCGACAGGACGATCGCTCCGGCCAACAGGATCGCTCCAGCGGACGGAACGAGGCGTTTCCGGGAGTCCGGGTCATGCATCTTCATTCGGCCTGCATATCAGACTGCGCGCGAGGTAACGACGGATTTCATGACGATTGCAGAGGGTAGACATGTCGACAGGCGGCATCGCGTCGGCCAAACAGGGTCGACACCTGCGACCGGGTTGATATGGTGGAGGTGCGACCACATGGCCATTCCGGACCGATTGATTTCCGTCGACATCATTCCCACCTTTCGACCGAAAGCAGCGCGGCCCGGATGGGGAGGCGCCGGCGCGGACACCGCAGCAGACGGAGGCACGGATGAGCAACACGGCGACTATGGAAAATCTTCAAAAGGCCCTGCAGATGGAACTGACGGCCGCCCATCAATACCAGCTGCATTCGCATGTGCTCGACGATTGGGGGCTGGACCGGCTGGCCGCGCAGATGCGCGAGGAGATGCAGGAGGAACTCGGCCACTCCAACGAGTTCATCGAGCGGATCATGTTCCTGGGCGGCAAGCCCGAGATGGGCTTCGCCAAGACGCCCGAGGCGGCGGAATCGCTGGTCGCCATGTTCAAGGCCGACCTCGCCGACGAGGAAGACGCCATCGCCTTCTACACCAAGGCCTCGCAGCAGGCCAACGAGGTGGGCGACATCGGCTCGCGGACCCTGTTCGAGCGGATCGCCCTCGACGAGGAAGGCCACAAGAGCTGGCTGGACCTGCAGCTCGGCCTGATCGAGCGCCTCGGCGAGAGGTCCTACAGCGCCAAGCACGTTTCCGGCGCCGAAGCCGAGGGCGGCGAATAGCCGGCCGGTCCGAAACTTCAAGGCCCGCGTTGCCGACGCCTCAATACGCCGCTTCGTAAGCGGCGCAGCGTTCTTCCTCGCCCAGCCCGTCGAGAAACGCCAGTTCGCCGCGCTTGTGGGCGAGGTAGACGTCGGCGAACTCGCCGGGGAACCAGCCGCGCACTGTGTCGTTGGCCTCGAAGCGGGCGAGCGCTTCGGCGAGCGTCGTCGGCAGGCGCACCAGCCCGCGCCGCTCGAGCTCCGCATGCGGCAGAAGCGACAGGTCCTCCTCGGTCACCGACGGAGCCTTTAGCCCCTCCTCGATGCCTTGCGCGCCGGCATGGACGATCGCCGCGAGCGCCAGGTAAGGCGAGGCGGAGGCGTCGCCGGCGCGGAATTCGAAATTGTACTGGCGGGCGATGTCGAGCGGATCGGCGGCGGTCACCGGGCAGATG
>Ga0209475_10005541_pt1 | contig 10324 bp, 8 predicted proteins | sample tdDd471_FD_187128 | JGI IMG/M metagenome (GOLD analysis project Ga0209475, IMG submission 187128) | Marine sediment microbial communities from the Atlantic coast under amendment with organic carbon and nitrate - tdDd47.1 (SPAdes)... | ecosystem: Environmental > Aquatic > Marine > Coastal >...
TTAATCCATGACGATAAGGGTTTCTCTGCTCTGAGTCTTGTCTGCTCTCATCTAGGTTGTATTGTGCAAGACAACAATAATGGGTTTATCTGCCCCTGCCATGGCTCTTATTTTGATATTAATGGGGATGTACAACGTGGTCCAGCAAGACACGATCTGCGTTTACTACGTGTGGAAAATATAGAAGACAACCGACTAATCCTATTCATCACTTAAGAATCTAAAAAAATACCCCTACCAATTTAATCACTGGCAGGGGTAAAAGCTTAAGTTTCAAATGTTATTCTGTGACAAGCGGTAACATATCTTTTGTCCATGCGGCGACACCACCCGCTAAAGCTCGGACATTATCATAACCCATCAAGCGCATAAGCATCATTGCCATTGTACTTCTATGAGTAGGATTATCATAAATTACGATAGTTGTGTGTAAATCTTGTTCCCATTCAGATTGACGTGCCATAAAATCACTGAGAGGTATATGTATGCTATCTTCAATATAACCTTGTTGCCACTCACCATCAGTGCGGACATCAATGAGTACCAGCGGATTTTCTGTCATTTCCAATTTTAGATCTATATCTTTAACTGTGTAGTATCCTGCTGGAATAGTCGTCATAAAATTATCAACGACCTCATATATATTCGAGTCAATTTCTGGGGCAGTTTCCGCCATAACACTGGGAATATCTAGGGACATCGGATTACCACTACTTGTCCACATTCCAAATCCACCAACTAGGCTACGTGTGTTATGATAGCCAAACAGGTTAAGAGCAGTCATGGCAAGTGCTGAACGATGACCACTACCACAGTAAACCACGATATTTTGATCCAAATTTGGTAAGAGGCTGAGTTGCTGTGTTAGTTCATGTAATGGAATATTTACTGCACCCTCGATAAACCCTTCAACATATTCATCGGCAGTGCGAACATCTACAAGCATAATATCAGTAGAATCTGATAATTCTGTTACCAGATCAGCTACTCGTACAGCATTAAAATTGCTCGGCAATGAACCAACATAATCGGTCAGATAGCTGTTAAGATCAAACTCATCATCTACAGCACCGACTAATGGAAAACCTGCGGATGTCCACGCATTTGTTCCACCACTTAGGTTTCGTACATTAGTATAACCCGCCATACGCATCATGACGGTTGCAATTGAACCACGATAGCCACTCGCACAGGTAATGACGATTGGCGTATCTTTATCAACAGGCCATTCATCTTGACGACTCATGAATTCGTTGATCCAAATATGTTGTGAACCGTCAATATAGCCCGCATTCCATTCCTCTAAACCACGCACATCAATTACAATCGGTGCGTCTTGAGTCATTTCAACTGCTAGATTTTGGGATGAAACAAAGCCAAATCCATCTGGTAATGTGCTTAGGTAAACATCAACTGCTTCAAATACTACACTATCGAATTCTGGTGCTACACCTTGTTCGGCAGTATATACTTCAGTTGTTGTTGGCAATTCGGCAGAATCCCATGCCCCATAGCCCCCCTTAAGAATTTTAACATTATCATAGCCTAAAATTCCTAGAGTTGTTGCTGCAAGGGTTGCTCGTCCACCACCTTGGCAGATAACAACAATATCTGCGTGTAGGTCAGGTAATAAATCTAAATTCTGAGAGAGTGTACGAATCGGGACATTGAACGAAGCTATCAGATGACCAGCTTCATATTCTTCTGGCTGGCGTACATCTAATAACAAAGTTGTGGGTTTCTCTGCAAGCATTGTTGTGAGGTCTTCAGCACTGATGATGCCATAACCCTGTGGCAATGTGAGATTATACATTTCTAGACGGTTAATAACTGCTTCGCCTTCTGCCATCACCGAAAATACAGGGAAAGCAAATACGAACAGGATCATTAAATAAACATATTTCTTCATGTTAATTAAACTCGCTTTCTACATATCAATACAAAAAATTATCAGGAAAGCATCGTCGCTTCCTGATTTTCTTTAAAATAGGGTTATTATTTTACGTACCATAATCTGAGTCGTAATGCCATCAGATTTATCTTTACAGCGATAGGGAATCAAAAGGCAGTTTAGGTCTCTCAATGACGAACAGATATGATTGTCTAGTTTGCTTAACTCTTTAAAGAGCTGTATCTTCATATATATACCCAAATATTCATATATAGGCATTATCTGATAATTTGCTAAAAAGTGGCATGTTATGCGTAATTTAAAGAGGGTGAAGAATGTCACTTATCTAGTTAGTAAGCGATGCCCTAAAATAGCGGAGTATATGAGTTTTATAGAGTGCGCTTGTAAAAACGCATAATAAAGTGGAATATTTCAGCATGAACCCATGATGAGAGTCAAAAATAACAGAAGCACGTGTCAATGAACTTAACATGTCTGTCGATTATCTCCTCCCATCATTTTTGAACTTTATCACTCTGTCACACCGTTTGTCAGTTCATAACCTTCATAAACAGGTAGAAATCGCATTCCCAAAGAGAAAACAAGTGCAAGGATAGCAATGATAGCAAATACAATCATCCATTCCGAAACCGCTGGCGTATACACGGTTTCAATAGTATTGGTCACACGCGGATTTTCGGTGAGCGGTTGGGTGAAAGCGAGTAATGTTGTATGCCAGCGATTTGCGATCAAACCCGCCATCGCTAACCCACTCCCAACCAACAACGACAACACACTCTGACGTATCCGAGCCTGAATTAAAAGGAACGCTGCCAATACTCCACCAAGAATCATCTCCCACGCCCAGAAGGAAACCGCAAATTCACCATTAATCAGAACATTTTCCGCCTCACTCCGTCCGGGTACATATCCATATGTTCCTGCTGTCGTATCCCAAAAACGCATATAGAGATAGAATAACAATACGCCACCTGCTATCTGACCGACTTCAAATAAAACATGTAAGGGAACGAGTGTGCGCTGTTTGAACCACTGGACAATTAAGGTGACATGCACAGTAAATGCCATACCAACAGCCGCTGCTGAGACGATGAATAACAGTGGCATCGTTGAACGCCACAAGGCTGATCGCCCGATCACGACACCATAAGTCGCACCAAGACTAGATTGATGTAATAGCGATAAACACAAGCCAAACACCGCTAGCACAGGGGCAAAACGATGAATCCGATGGGCAATATGTTGTAACCAACCAAAACGATCAAAGAATGGGTGCTCCACTACCAGCGGGAAGACTTCTAGCAACAATACGCTAAAGTACAATGTGATACACATTGTGACTTCCCACAACATCGAATGCGAATTCCAGAATACCCAACCATGCCAGAAACGATCCGGTCTACCGATGTCCACGATCAGTGCCATCAGCGCACCACTATAACCTAGCAATCCTACGAACACAGCAATACGCGCGAGGGGTTGGAAAGTATCACGACCTAGAAGGTAGGTAATTGCCGAGATCGTAAATGCACCTGCCGCTAATCCAATACAAGACAGATCAAGGATAATCCATAATCCCCAGGGTGAGCTATCGCTCATGTTGGTGACAACCAGCCCCTGTGTAAAGACAACAAAGACAGCGACTAATCCCGCACAAATGATGACCACTAGAAATGCTATCCACAACCAGAACATCTTTGCTTGCTTAAACATCATAGCCTCCTAAGCGACCTCTGTTGGTAACAAGTAAAACACACGTGGATTCGTTCCGAGGTCGCTACGCAAAACAACCGATTGACGATTGACGAGAGCCTCTGATACAGGACTATGCGGATCACGTAAGTCACCAAATACCCGTGCTCCTGTGGGACACACATTACAACATGCAGGTGTTACTGCGCGGTCAATCCCCGGACGTAAACCACGCTCATTTGCCATATCCAGTCGGTGGGCGCAAAATGTACACTTTTCAACAACACCACGAGGTCGCCGTTCGATTTCAGGTTCGCCCCATGTTGGCACTTGAGGATTTTTGGCTATGTTATCTTGCCAATTGAAGACACGTACACCATAAGGACAAGCCACCATACAATAGCGACAACCGATGCACCGGTCATAATCCATTGCAACCAAGCCATCTTCACGATGATAGGTCGCACCCACCGGACACACATCCACACAAGCTGCATGTTCGCAGTGCATACACGGACGGGTTATAAAAACAGGTTTACTGAATGTGTCTTCATCTTCAATCATGATGTTCCAAAGATGCCCATCAGCAGTATCATTTGTTGCCTGACAGGCATGGACACAGCGTTCACAACCGATACATGTTTCCAGGTCAATCGCCATTGCCCAATATGGACCCTCGTTGTTACTATGTTCTGCTTGGGCATGAGGGTCATTGATTGCAATAAACCACTGCCACACTTTATCAGCGGCTACAATACCCATGCCCAATCCGGCAATCAAAAGCAAGACTTCGCGCCGCGTCATTTCGCGGGAATTTGATTGGTTTGTTACCCCTTGAGATGTATTCTCGTGATTGGTATTTTCAGGACTGTTTAAGTTAGTCATCGAATCCTCCCAATGCGGATTACAAGTAGTAAGAACCCAACAAGCACCAATGCCCCTACTGCACCACCGACAATACCCGATTGCAAATTAGTATCTGCTTTGGTTTCCAATGTAGAAATTTCTTCTTCCATGACACTGAACATTTCCTGTTCACTGTTGTTCAGATCACGTGTGATGTCAATTTGTAAGGTATGAATATCACCATGGCATTCGGCGCAGGTCTTGGGGTCAAAGAACATAGTATGATGGATCACTTCTCCACTCTTGTCAGTACGTGTCATATGACAATCGACGCAATCCATGTCGTCCCCCATATGAACCTCATCGTTCATCGCATCAGTATGGCAATCAGCACAGGTTTCGTTCACACTGCCTAAGCGCAAACTGTTATCATGCGCAACATGACAATCCACACAATCAATATTAAATGTGCTATGATCACTGACCAACCATTCATTATATTCTGGTGAATGTTCACCGCTATGGCATCGTCCACACGATTCTGAGGAATTATCGACAGAGACAGGCGAAGGCGGGTGTTCACTACCTTCTACGGTATGACAGGTGCTACAAACCACTCCCTCAAATACATAGGTTTGAGTAGTCGCATCGTATCCAGAGGCATGGCAACTCATACAATAGGATTGTTGTCCATTTTCTGCATAAGCTTGCTGGAATGTTTGGCTCAAAGACGCATTGGCATGAGGTGATTCTTGCCACATATCATGTACATCAGAGTGACATTCGGCACATTCAGTTGGATCAGATGCCGTAATAGATGGCATATTAGTGACTAATTGCGCTGTACGTATCCCTAATTCCAGCTCCACTGCATTCAGCAAACGCGATACATAAGCGAAGTTATGAATCCCACCACTACCATCGTTATGGATAACGTCGACGACTGTCTGTACCCATTCTGGTGCATCACTCCCTAATATGGAGTCAATCTGCTCTAAACGAGCGGTGACCTTTTCTTGTGCGCCATCTGCAAAGTCACGTATCGAATTTTGGGTCAAATCAGTGTGACAATTGGTGCAGGTTGTATCTAATGTTTGATCTTCCGGTATCGAAAGGACACTATGTACATTGTGGCACGATTCACAGGTAACACCTTCATCATAATGTGCGGATGGCTTTCCCTCTATGTTGTCTACAATCACCGCGCCTGAAATTAGACTTTCGGCATTGGTATCATGACACGCGACACATGTATTTTCTGGCGATTCGATTAATAAATTAGGAAATGTATTGTCGTCGTTATGAACACTGTGGCAACCTGAACATGCTAGTAAATACTCGTTTTCGTCATCTTGTTGAGCGTGAGGTGATATTTCCCAAGCATCATAAGCACCCATTGTACAGTGAATCGCGTCTTCGCAAGATGCTCCCGCTGTCAATTGCGTGTGACAAGTCGCACAAGTTGATGGTTCTGGCATGGTTATGATTGCCGACTGAATTTCTAGCAATTCCTCAGCATCAACCCGTCCGCCAGCATCATCTGCGGCTTCAACATGTTGTAGACCTGCACCATGGCATGCCTCACAGGTGACAGAATTGTCAACCCATTGATGACTATTCGCATCGTATCCAGTGGTATGGCAGGTCGAACAATTACTCCAACTATCACCATCAGGTAATGAGAATGTCTGCCAGTCATTTGACTCTACATTCCATTCTACAGGTAAGACACGATAATCTCCTTCGCCTGCATCAATAACATAGCGTTGTGCTACTTTTCCTGCTCCAACAACAAATACAATATCCTCGACAGTAAATGGTCGCGGAGTAGGGTCATTAGAAAATGTGTATAATCGTGTATCCTCTCCAATCGAAAAATCACCAATGATAGCTTCGAGATTGTCCAGTGTTGAGACAAAAGTCATCGCATGTGTAGACTCTTCAAAATGTTTACTGATGCTAAGATGGCAGTCGCTACATTCTTCTACGCCTACATAGTCGTGTTCTGATTGTGCAAGAGCAATGCCTGAAAATGCAATAACATAACTCAAGCATATACAGGCAATCCCGATAAAAAATGTTACGGTCATAATTGATTTCCGTTCTGGTATCATATCTTTACCTCCTAACCAAAACGTGTAAGTTATAACGCAAATATTTATATTGATTTTGTCATCAAATACCTACTCATTTAGGGAAATAAGTCCTTTGCGGATGGCATATTTCACCAGCGCTGTACGTGAATGTAGGTTTAGTTTCGACATGATATTTTCACGGTGACGTTCTACAGTCTTGATCGAAATTTCAAGCTGATTAGCAATACCTTGGTTGGTTTCGTCCTCAGCAATTAAGGTCAAGACTTCACGCTCCCGATTTGTCAATCCATCGTAGCTTTCTTTTTCGCCACCTTGTTGTACTCGCGCTAAATAATCATCAACTAATTCTTTGGCAACTTGTGGTTCAAGGAATACGTTACCCTCCGCAACCACATGGATAGCTCGTAGTAAGTCTTCTGGGGCTGCACGCTTAGGCACATAACCCGATGCCCCTGCTTGCAACATCTGGAAAAAATAATCTGTTCCCTCATGAATAGTTAATGTCAAGATGGGAGGTGCATTCTTAAATTGTTTGATCATACGGGTTGCCTCAACTCCATCCATTACAGGCATGGTCACATCCATCAAGACAACATCAGGTGATAATTCTTCTACCATTTCGACGGCTAACTGTCCGTTTTCACATTCGCCAATAATCCTTAGCTCTTCGTCACTTTCAATCAACATCCGTATACCGGCGCGCACGACAGCGTGATCATCAACTACAATTATGTTAATTGTCATTTTCACTTACCTCCTGAACTGATTTTGGTACGTGAACTCTAACTTGAGTACCTTCGTTAGGTTGCGATACAAACGACCAGCTGGCATTAATTAGGTTTGTGCGTTCTTCAATACCACGTAAACCCCATGCTGTATGGGTTGTTGTATTGAGAACATTGTCGGGTTGGCATCCTACACCGTCATCACAAATACATACTGACATACCGTCTTCATAATTTAGGCTGACAGATGCTTTATTCGCATGAGCATGTTTCGTTACATTAGTGATACCTTCTTGAATAATTCGGAATAAGATCGTTTCTACCTCAGATGGTAAAGGGAATGGATCGCCTACAATTTTCAGTTCAAAGCTCGGACTACCTTCAGTGTCGAATCGCTTGAGCATTGACCGAATTGCGGGGATTAATCCCATATCATCTAATTGTGGAGGACGTAAGTCTTGAATGAGGGTGCGCAATTCTCCCATCGCGGTAGTTGCCATTGTCTCTAGGTCAGAAAGTCGTTGAACCGCAAGCGCTGGATTTTTGTACACCTGTGAACTTAAGCCACGCAGACCCAATGCCAACCCAGTTAACATTTGCCCTGTCCCATCATGTAACTCGCGCGCGACCCGTTTGCGTTCTGATTCCTGCGCAATGGTGACTCTCTGTAGGAATTCAGTCCGTAAAGTATCCCGTTTTTTAAGCTCAATCAATAACTCACGGGCTTCGGCTTCACTTGCTTGCAAACTAGCATTTAAGCGGGATAACTCTGCACGACTACGATATTCTGTTTCGCGTCGCTCCTTATCAATTGCCTCTAACCGTTGCTGATTTTCGATTTCAAGCACACGTAACACTCTAATCATAGAGACAGCGATGATGATGGCGACAATCGAGCGCATCAATTGGATGGGGAATCCAAAAATATCTATAAATAATTGATTGTTGATGATATTGGCAGGAAAAATGATAGCATCTTGAACGAAGATTTGTCCTACCAATCCATATATCAAGATGGATACAGCTGCAACAGAGAAGTGAATCGTAAAGCGTTGCATCTCAACATTTTCGATCGATTTACGCTGACGATACAAAACCAATCCTGCTAGGACGCTGGCCGGTATGCCAAGGATATAACGCGCTAGAATCGAACATACAACAATCCAGCTTTGCTCATCTAATCCATTTGTCAATTGAATCACAATACAAGACACGGTATACCATAGTACTGCCAGCATCAATAGTGGTACCCGCATATGATCCCGTCGATCTAAGGCACGCAAATGCTCACCAAAAGCCAATAGCGCCAGAAATGATGAGACTAGCAACGCAACTTGTATCCATGATAACCATAGAGGAAGGATTCCTCCGTTATAGACATGTAACGATACTCTGAGAAGGTCAATCCATTCATGTACCCCATGTAACAAACCAAACCCCGCCAAAAGGCGCATTGATCGAGCAAAGCCAAGTTCTGATGCGCGTCCGGACTCGATCAATAATGCAAACCCCATGGAATAAAATGCCAATCCGTAGAAGAAGTACACAGGTATGATGAGTAAATTCCAATCGAGGCTCATGAAGCAATTGTCCTTACATTCTCAGTATCTACTTTTAGTATAGGGGAAACAACTGATCGACGGTATGGGATAAGCGCCCCATGACATTTGGGTAAGAAAGCGAATTTATCGGTTCTTCTGAAATTGGTATGCTAAGAGCAATAAAAGATAAGTTAGACGAGTATAGGAGAAATTATCATGACAGAATTGGCATTAGTTATCAATGTAGTCCTCATGTTCTTCGGCCGGATCGGTATACCACTAATTCTGTTAGTCATCTTGGGTGTATTGATTGATCGCTGGCAACAAAGATTACATGAAGAAGCCGACCACTATCGTCACAAGAAAGGGCCTGAACGCATATGAAATTGTCGATTAAAATCCGGCTAACCGTTTATGGGAAACGCTCTACACATTATCTATCAGCGCGTTTCCCATTTAGGTGAACAACCTATATTGGCAAAATCATCTATAGGCTTTATCAAGATGTGTGGGTAGTGATAACATGGACACCCTTTTTAAGGTTCTGTTGCAAAAAATGGTTAGTTATGCTATGTAACATAATGAAAATACAGTGAAAAGATGGTCTAGCCAAAGGGGAAATCTGTCCGAATTAACGGAGTAAAGCTCACATTAATCAGATTGAATTCTGATCAAGAGTATTCAGAGCCCAATTAATTATTGAGTGGATTGGAAATCGGGATAGTAATGGTGAAGGTTGTACCTTTTCCAATTTCACGTGCACTATTTGCCGCCAATATTGTTTCGAAATCTTCGAAGCGTAACCATTCTACTATCTCTTCACGCAAGGTTGCTTCATCTTCAATTATCAGAATTTTCGTCATCGAAAGCACCTCCTGAGCTGATAAATGGGATTTCAACTGTAAATGTTGTACCTGACCCGACTTGACTCGTTACACGGATCGTGCCGCCATGTAATTCTACGGCTTCCTTTGTGATGACCAATCCTAATCCTGTACCAGCAATTGTCCCGACATTACTAGCGCGGTGGAAGGGTTTGAACAAATGCTTCATATCCTCTTCAGGTATACCGACACCTTTATCTTTCACACTTAGTGTTATCATATTGTTCGATCGTTGCAAACGAATCATAACAGTGCTATCTTCTGCCGAATATTTTATCGCATTAGATACCAGATTGGTGATTATCTGTCGCATCAGTTTTCCATCAAGCTGAGTTTCTGGCCATACTCCATCATTTGCATAGTCTAAGCGGTGACTGTCGACACCGAGTAGCTCAAATTCATCGAGGACACTTCTACAAAGTTTATCGATATTAATTGCTACGGGATTAAATGCTACAGTGCTTTCTTGAATGCGTGCCAATTGAAGCACGTCCTCCATAATCTTTGTCAGATAATGGATATGATTTCTTATCTTTTCGAGGCGTATATCGATTTGTTCGTCGGAGAGTTTATCTCGATATACACTTAAGGTCTCACTCAAGGCATGGATGGAAGCTAACGGTGTACG
>Ga0209475_10005543_pt1 | contig 10323 bp, 10 predicted proteins | sample tdDd471_FD_187128 | JGI IMG/M metagenome (GOLD analysis project Ga0209475, IMG submission 187128) | Marine sediment microbial communities from the Atlantic coast under amendment with organic carbon and nitrate - tdDd47.1 (SPAdes)... | ecosystem: Environmental > Aquatic > Marine > Coastal >...
CGCGGCGCCTTATAGACGGGTATGGCCGACCTGACGCTCGGCCCGGTTCAGGAACGCCTCGATCGCTTCCGGAATGCCGTCCTTGTGGAGCAGGGGCGGATGGCCCTGGCCGGCGATTTCCATGACCTGCATGTCCGGATGGCGCGCCGACATGTCCTCGACCGTCTTTTCCGACAGCAAACCCGAATGCTCGCCGCGCAGCAGGAGCACCGGCGTCCTGGTCAGTCCCATGAATTGCGGCCAGAGGGCGGGCAGCTTTTCGCCGAGATCGATCTCGGCCAGCGGCTTGACCAGATCGGGGTCGTGATCCGGCCGGATCTTCCGCCCGATCTGCCGGTATTTCGCATGCGCCTCGAAGGCCCAGTCTTCCTGGCTGAACGCGGGAAAGGCCTTTCCCATCGCCGTTTTCTGGATCGCGACGGCCTCGTCCCAGTTTTTCGGCGCGGGCAGCTGCGTCAGCATCGCGCGAATCGCCGCCAGCCCGTCGCCTTCGATCACCGGGCCGACATCGTTCAGTACGACGGCCTTCAGCGCCCCCGGCCGCATGGCCGACAGCACCATCGTGATCAGCCCGCCGCGCGAGGTGCCGATGACGGCGGCATGCGCAATGCCGAGCGCAGTCATCCCGGCGAGAATATCCTCGGCTTCGGTAACGACATTATAGTTCTTCCAGTCGCGATCGTGCTCCGACAGACCGCGTCCGCGATAGTCGAAACAGATCACGCGGCGTTTCGGGGCGGCCTTTTCGCTGAGAAAAATCGCGAGAGGCTCGAAATCGCGGGCGTTTCGGCTGAGCCCGGCCAGGCAGATCACGGGCAGGGCGTCCCGGTTCTCGTGCCCGTAGTCGACAGCATGCAGTTTCAGTCCGTCGGGAGCCGAAAAGAACACGCTTTTGCCGGGTCCGGTCTCGGCCGGTTTGGCGTCTTTGGCTTTCGCCTTCGATTTGAAGAATGTCATCGGGAGGCCAGGGGGGCTTTGTCCGCCAAATTCATTGGGGTTTGATATCTGTTTTTATTCAAAGGGTTACAGGTATTTCCGGAATCAATCTGTCCAGCCGAATCGCAAGTCCTGGGCAATATCCGTGGGTTCGTCGAAGCGCGCCTTGTAGATCTGCAAATTCTCCATCACGCGCTGAACATAGTTGCGCGTTTCCGTGAAGGGAATTTGTTCCACCCAGTCGATGACCTCCTCCAGCGGCTTGCCGCGCGGATCGCCGAAGCGCTCGATCCACTGGCCGACCCGGCTTGGCCCCGCATTATAGGCGATGAAGGTCAGGATATAGGAGCCGCCGAACCGGTCGAGCTGGTTTCTCAGATAGGCCGTGCCGAGCGTCGCATTGTAGGCGCCGTCCGAATCGAGCCGGGCTGGCTGATAGGCAAGTCCGGCTTCGCGCGCCATTTCCCGTGCCGTGCCCGGCAGGAGCTGCATCAGGCCGCGCGCATTGGCGCTTGAACGGGCGGCAACGTTGAATTCGCTTTCCTGCCGCGCGATCGCATAGGCGAGGGGACGTTCCTCCGGCTCGATCGGCGTCGAGGCGGGGATCGCGCCGATCGGATGGGTCAGCGCCCCGGTCTCGATCCCGCGCCATTCCGCTGATTTCGCGATCCTCAGCGCCGTGAAACGCTCGTCCATCCGTTCCCAATTGACCACGAGTTGCGTGATGGCCGGCACGTTCTCCAGCGTTCGCCCGAGCCCGTAGGCCATGGTGCGGGCGAGATCGACCCGGCCGATCTCCTGCAGTCTTGCCATCGCGGCCACGGGTTCGCTGTTGCGGAAACGATCCGCGTCGTCCGGGGTCACCGACGGCCGGCGAATACCCTCGAGCTTCATGCCGAGATGCTGGCGCGCCAATTGCCCATAATAGGTCGTCGGAAACTCCGCCGCGCGGGCATAGTGGCTTTGCGCGTCCGGCGATCCCATCGCCTCATGGGCCCGCCCGAGCCAGTAGGCTCCTCGTGCCCGCGAGATCGCGCCATTCGCCAGTTCCTCGATTCGCGCGAAATGGGCGGCCGCCGCCTTGCCGTCCTTCAGGCCGCGCAGCGCATACCAGCCGGCATGGAAGGCCGCCTCGATCTGCGTCGCCGCCGACCCGCCATGCTGCATGGCGGCGATCTTGTAGGCGGTTTCCGGATCGCCATGCTCGAAGGCGTCGCGCGAGACGATGCGCCGCTCCACCCACCATTCGTCCGGATCGACGAGATCATCTTCCGCCACGGGCGATTTCAGCAGCAGCTTCGCCGCATCGCCGTCGCGCTCCATGCGGCGCAGCCAGGTGATGCGCGCAAACAGCGCATGCGGCGATGCCTTGAAGCTCTCCTCCGCATTGTCGAGCAGCTCCAGCGCGTTCTTCTGCTTGCGGACCGCCGCCGACCAGGGCTTCACAAAGGCGCTCATGCCGGCGGCGTCGGCGATTCGCTCGGCGGCGCGGATGCGTTCGCGATACATCATCGCCAGGAACCGCCGCTGGTGATCTTCCTTCGTCAGCACGTCGACGAATTCCGACATGATCCGCAATTCGCTGCGCACATCGATCGCCTGGCTGTGCCACCAGGGGATTAGCGCGTCGCGCGCGCCTTTGGGATCGTCGAGCATCACCCGGGCGCGGGCCAGCGACAGCGCGCCGGAAAGCGTTTTCGGCGGGTCGCTCTCGTAGGCGACGACGATTTCCTCGGGCGAATGGAACTCGCGCGCCAGCGCACTTTCGTAATTGGCACGCAGACGCGCCATGTCCGGCCAACCTTCATGGGTCTTGATCGTCCGGTCGATCTCGGCGGCGGTCACCGCCGCCTTGCCCGAATAGGCGGCCATCCAGGTGATGATCTTGCCGTCCAGCGTGTCGTCGGCCAGCATTTGCCGGAGCTTTCGCAGCGCGTCGAAATCGCTCGCGTCGAGCGCATCGAGCGCCTCGATCAGGAAGGCGCGCGTCGCCGCCGGATCGGGCGCGTCGCTGGTCACCGAACCTGTGATGCGCTGGTCGAGACGGACGGGCCTGTCGAGGGGCGCATCGGCCGGCGTATCGCCAAACATCGTTGCGCCGGCAATGGCCGCCGGAAGGACGACCGCCGCTGCGAGTAGCTGTGTTCGGCGTGACAAGGACATGTGCTCTCCCGATATCGGGTCCCACTTGGGTGCTATGATACAAGAATGGCCCGTTTATGGTGAACGGACCGTGAAAAACGGCACACAACCCCGTGATCTCTTGGCTTGCCGCCGACAGGGCGCATGACTATGGTGCGCCAAAAAATTCGAAACCACGGCGCGGCATACCGCGCGACTTCATGCGGGAGTTTTCAGTTCATGGTTGAGCGTTCGGCGTTGCGCGGGTCTATGACCGCGCTTGTCACCCCGTTCGACATGTCAGGCGCGTTCGACGAGGAGACGTTTCGCGCACTGGTCGATTGGCAGGTCACCGAGGGGACGAAAGGCCTCGTTCCGGTCGGAACGACCGGCGAGTCGCCGACGCTGAGCCATGACGAGCACAAGCGTGTCATCGAGGTGTGCATCGAGACATCGGCCGGCCGCGCGCCGGTGATTGCGGGCGCGGGGTCCAACAATACCCATGAAGCCGTCGATCTCGCCATGCATGCCGAGAGCGCCGGCGCCGATGCGGTTCTTGTCGTCACGCCCTATTACAACAAGCCGAACCAGCGCGGCCTTTACGAGCATTTCGCCGCCGTCGCCCAGGCGATCGACATTCCGATCATCATCTACAACATCCCGCCGCGCTCGGTTATCGACATGACACCGCAGACCATGGGTCGTCTCGTCGCGGACTTCCCCAATGTCTGGGGCGTCAAGGACGCGACCGGCAAGATCGAACGCGTTTCCGAACAGCGCATCACCTGCGGCCATGATTTCATCCAGCTTTCGGGCGAGGACGCCTCGGCGCTTGGCTTCAATGCCCATGGCGGCGTCGGCATGATCTCGGTGACGGCCAATGTCGCGCCGCGGCTTTGCTCGGAATTCCAGGCGGCCTGCCTCGCCGGCGATTTCGCCAAGGCGCTGGAATATCAGGACCGCCTGATGCCGCTGCACAAGGCCTTGTTCATCGAGCCGGGCGTCGCGGGCGCCAAATACGCCCTGTCGCGGCTCGGACGGATCAAGAACCGACTGCGCTCGCCGATGGTCCCGGTCGAGGATTCCACCGCCCACGCCATCGATGAGGCGATGCGCCATGCCGGCCTCTTGAACTGAGCCGGCGCGATCACACCTTTCCGTTATGGCAACCAAGAAGAAATCAGATCCGGCGCGCAAAATCGTCGCCGAGAACCGCAAGGCGCGCTTCAATTACGAGATTGATGACACCGTCGAGGCGGGGCTCGTGCTGCAAGGCACCGAGGTCAAGTCGCTACGCAATGGCGAGGCCAATATCGCGGAAAGCTACGTCTCCGAGGAAGGCGGCGAGATCTGGCTGATCAATTCCTACATTCCGGAATATCTGGAAGCCAACCGCTTCAACCATGAACCGCGCCGCCGCCGCAAATTGCTGCTCAACAAGCGCGAAATGGCGCGCATGGCCCAGTCGGCCGACCGCGAGGGCATGACTCTCGTCCCGCTGAAACTCTATTTCAACGACCGCGGCCTCGCGAAACTCCAGGTCGCCGTCGCCAAGGGCAAGAAGACCGTCGACAAGCGCGAGACGGTCAAGAAGCGCGACTGGGATCGCCAGAAGGCGCGAATCCTGAAGGAGCACGGGTAACGGCGTTACCCGCGCAGCACGTCCCGCACGGTCTCGAAAACTTCCTCGAACATCTTTGGCGTCAGCCGGCCCGTATTGGTGTTGTAGCGCGAGCAGTGATAGCTCGACACGATCCTCAGCCCGTCGATTGCCGTCGTCGCACCATGCGCGAAAGGATGCGCCGCAACGCGGCCGCCCAGCGTGCGCACGGTCGAATCATGGGCAATTCTGCCGAGCGTGACGATGACGCGGAGCTTTTCCAGACGCTCCAGTGTCCCCGTCAGGAATGGCCGGCAGGTGTTGATCTCGGCGGCTGTCGGCTTGTTCTGCGGCGGCACGCAGCGCACCGCATTCGTCACGGCAGTCTCGACCAGTTGCAGGCCGTCATCCGGCCGCTCGTCAAATGCGCCGCTGGCAAAGCCATATCGCTTCAAAGTCCCGTAGAGAAACGTGCCGGCGAAATCGCCGGTGAAGGGACGACCGGTGCGGTTCGCGCCGCGCAGGCCCGGCGCCAGCCCGACGATCAGCATCCGCACGCTTTCAGGCCCTTCCGGCGGCAGCAGGGTCGGCACCGGCGCATTGTGCCAATCCGGCTCGCGGGTACGCCATGAGGCGATGAAGTCATGCAGCCGCGGACAGAGCGCGCAATCCCTCTCAGGGTCGGCTTGTTTCGATGCAGTCAACGGCGGGGCAGGGCTCAGTAGTCGGTATCGTCGTCTTCGTCGTCGTCAACGTCACGCGCTGCCTGTCGCGGGGCAGGGCGATCGGACGCATCGCGCCCGATCTCGTCGCGCAGCGTCTTCAGGTCGATGAAATGGTCGGCCTGGCGGCGCAAATCGTCGGCGATCATCGGCGGCTGCGTCGACATCGTCGAGACGACGGAAACCTTGCAGCCGCGCCTCTGCAGCGCTTCCACCAGCGAACGGAAATCGCCGTCGCCGGAGAAGATGACGAAATGATCCACCGTTTTCCGCAGTTCCATGGCGTCGATCGTCAGTTCGATGTCCATGTTGCCCTTGATCTTCCGGCGGCCGCTGGAATCGGTGAATTCCTTGGCCGGCTTGGTCACAACCTTGTAGCCGTTGTAATCCAGCCAATCGATCAGCGGGCGGATGGAGGAATATTCCTGGTCCTCGATCAGGGCCGTGTAGTAATAGGCGCGCAACAGATAGCCGCGCGACTGGAACGCCTTCAGCAATTTGCGGTAATCGATGTCGAACCCCAGCGCCTTGGCGGCTGCATAGAGGTTGGCGCCATCGATGAACAACGCGATTTTTTCGCGGGAATCGAAATTATTCATATATCGGGCCCTCGGGCTAAATCTATTAATTACCAAATGTCGCGGAATCCCACGGATGCCGCACTGAATCAAACCCCAATTGTTGCAGGATGCACAGGAAAGCTGGCCGTTTTGTGGCTCCTGCCATGGTCATGCCCCAATCCTGTGTTCGGCCGACAGTGAGTTGCGCTTGCCGTCATAAACCGGTATAGCGCGGAATAATCCTGTTGGATGCGAATTTCCAAACATAATTGACGTAGAGGAAACGCTTTATGGCTCGCGTTACCGTCGAAGACTGCATTGACAAGGTCGAGAACCGTTTCGACCTCGTTCTCCTGGCCGCGCACCGCGCTCGCCAGGTCTCCCAGGGCGCACCGATCACGGTCGACCGGGACAACGACAAAAACCCGGTGGTCGCACTTCGCGAAATCGCCGATCAGACCCTGTCGCCGGGCGATCTGAAGGAAGACCTGATCCACTCGCTGCAGAAGCATGTCGAGGTGGATGAGCCCGAGAGCGAAATCGTCGACACGGCCGAAGCCGCCGATAGCGATGACGCGCCCGAGGCGCTCACCTTCGACCGCATGTCGGAAGAGGAACTGCTGGCCGGTATCGAAGGCCTTGTTCCGCCGGAAAAATCCGACGATCTCTGATCGGCTCTCCCGCCTTCAAGGCAGCGCCAGGAATGGTTATATTGAAGCGCGCGGACGATCCGGTCCGCGCGCTTTTCATGTTTGGGATTTCGCGTAGATGATGCGCCAGGTCGAGCTTGTCGAACGCATTCAGCGTTACAAGCCGCAGGTCAATGAAGCACTGCTGAACAAGGCGTATGTCTACGCCATGCAGAAGCACGGCGACCAGAAACGTGCATCTGGCGACCCGTATTTCTCCCATCCGCTCGAAGTCGCCGCCATTCTCACCGACATGCGTCTCGACGAGAGCACGGTCGCGGTCGGCCTCCTTCACGACACGATCGAGGACACGACGGCGACCCGCCGCGAGATCGAGGAGCTGTTCGGCGACGATATCGGCCGTCTCGTCGACGGTCTGACCAAGCTGAAGAAGCTCGACCTCGTCTCCAAGCGCGCCGCGCAGGCCGAAAACCTGCGCAAATTGCTGCTCGCCATCGCCGACGATGTTCGCGTCCTTCTGGTCAAGCTCGCCGACCGCCTGCACAATATGCGCACGCTCGATTTCGTGCCGCCGCAAAAGCGCACCCGCATCGCCGAGGAGACGATGGACATCTATGCGCCGCTGGCCGGGCGCATGGGCATGCAGGACATGCGTGAGGAACTGGAGGAACTGGCGTTCCGCCATATCAATCCGGAAGCCCACCGCACCATCACCGACCGGCTGGCCGAACTGAGCGACTACAATCGCGAGACGCTTGGCGAGATCACCGACACGCTGAAGAACCTGCTCGCCGCCAACGGCATCGAGGCGGAGGTCTACAGCCGCCAGAAGAAACCGTGGTCGGTCTTCCGCAAGATGGAATCGAAGGCTTTGTCCTTCGAGCAATTGTCCGACGTCTTCGGCTTCCGCATCATCGTCGAGAATGTCGACGACTGCTACCGCGCGCTCGGCATCGTCCACCGCAAGTGGAACACCGTCCCCGGCCGGTTCAAGGACTATATCTCGACGCCGAAGCAGAACGACTACCGGTCAATCCACACGACCATTGTCGGTCCCTCGAAGCAGCGCGTCGAACTGCAGATCCGCACCCGCGAGATGCACGAGGTCGCCGAATACGGTGTCGCAGCCCATGCGATCTACAAGGACAAGGGCGTCGCGGCGAAGGCGAACGGCTATGACGAGGCGGATTTCGCCCTGTCGAAGGATTCCAACGCCTATGCCTGGCTGCGGCGCACCATCGAATCCCTCTCCGAAGGCGACAATCCGGAGGAATTTCTCGAGCATACCAAGCTCGAACTGTTCCAGGACCAGGTCTTCTGCTTCACGCCCAAGGGCCGCCTGATCGCCCTGCCGCGCGGCGCCACCCCGGTCGATTTCGCCTATGCGGTCCACACCGATATCGGCAATTCCTGCGTCGGCGCGAAGATCAACGGCCGCATCATGCCGCTGGTCACGAGGCTGCAGAACGGCGACGAGGTCGACGTGGTGCGCTCCAACGCCCAAACCCCGCCGGCCGCGTGGGAACATGTCGTCGTCACCGGCAAGGCGCGCTCGGCGATCCGCCGTGCCTCGCGCATGGCCGTGCGCAAGCAATATGCCGGCCTCGGACACCGCATTCTGGAACGCGCCTTCGAGCGCGCCGGCAAGGAATTCTCCAAGGACATCCTCAAGCAGGGCGTCCGCCGTCTCGGTCACAAGGAGGTCGAGGACGCGCTGGCCGCTGTCGGGCGAGGGGAGATCCCTTCCGACGACGTGGTCCGTGCCGTCTTCCCGGACTATCAGGATGCGCGCAGCACCTCGGTTCCCGCCGGCGGCGTCGAGGGCGATGGCTGGTTCAACCTGACCAACGCCACCGGCATGATGTTCCGCATCCCCGGCAATACCGGCCCGCAGGACGATCAGGGCGCGGCGACGCGCGAGGCGATGAACCGGGCGATCCCGATCCGCGGCGCGGCAAGCGACATGCCCGTGCGCTTCTCGCCGGAAGGCGCGGTGCCGGGCGACCGCATCATCGGCATTTCGACGCCCGGCAAGGGCATCACCATCTACCCCATCCAGTCGCCGGCCCTTGCCGCCTATGACGATCAGCCGGAACGCTGGATCGACGTGCGCTGGGACCTCGAAGGGCACGACAGGCAGCGTTTCTCCGCCCAGGTCATCGTCACGGCCATCAACGCGCCGGGCTCGCTGGCGGAAATCGCCAAGATCATCGGCGATCAGGATGCCAATATCCACACGCTGTCGATGGTGCGCACGGCCCCGGATTTCACCGAGATGATCATCGACCTCGAAGTCTGGGACCTGAAACATCTGAGCGGCGTCATCGCGCGTTTGCGCGACGCCGGCGCGGTCTCGACGGTGGAACGGTCGAGCGCATAGCAAAAACAGGCAAGGGACAGGAACAGGACGCATGGCAAGCGAAATGACGACCGAGGACGTGCTGGCGGTATTCGAAAGCGCAGGCGCGGTGCTGCACGGACATTTCATCCTCACCTCGGGGCTGCGCAGCCCGGTCTTCCTGCAGAAGGCCCGTGTCTTCATGCATCCCGACAAGACCGAGGTGCTCTGCCGCGCCCTGGCCGACAAGATCACGGCCGCTGGCCTCGGCCAGATCGACTATGTCGTCGGTCCCGCCGTCGGCGGCATCATCCCGGCCTATGAGACGTCGCGGCATCTCGGCGCACCCGCGATCTGGGTGGAGCGCGAGGACGGCGTTTTCCGACTGCGCCGCTTCGAGATGGAGACGGGCGCGCGGGTCGTCATCATCGAGGATATCGTCACGACCGGCCTTTCGATCCGAGAAACCGTCGAAAGCCTGCGCGCGCTGGGCGCCGAAGTTCTCGCCGCGGGCTGCCTGATCGACCGCTCTGCCGGCAAGGCCGAGGTTGGCGTGCCGCTGATCGCGCTCGCCGAATATGAGGTGCCGGCTTATCCGGCAGACAAATTGCCGCCGGAATTGGCTGCGATACCGGCAATCAAACCGGGAAGCCGGGGCCTGTGATCGCGTCGCGGTCGCGCAGGCGGCTTGATGCGCTGATCCGGGATCACTATTTCATTGTCGGTTACCATGCGTTGAGGAATGCCCGTTACGCGTGGATCGATGAACATGTTGCAGGTACGACCTGAATGATCTTGGGACGCAGGGAACGCGAGAATTGGCGCAGAAGATTTCGCGTCTGGATGTTTCCGCGCCGTAATTACTCGCGATCCTTCCGCTATTACTGGAAGCGCATGCTGCGCATCAAGGCGACGCCGCATGCCATCGCTGCCGGTGTTGCGGCTGGCGCTTTCGCTTCCTTCACACCCTTTATGGGATTGCACTTCATTCTCGCCTTCGTGCTGGCCTGGCTTCTCGCGGGCAACATGATCGCTGCGGCACTCGGCACAGCGGTCGGCAATCCTCTGACGTTCCCGGCGATCTGGGCAGCAACGCACGGCGCGGGAACCGCGATCCTCGGAATGGCCGAAGCGGGGGCTTCGCCCAAGCCCGTCAATGTCGGCTCGCTTCTGCACAATGGTGAGATCCTCGCGATCTGGGATCCGATCCTCAAGCCGATGCTGATCGGCGGCGTGCCGCTCGGCCTGCTGGTCGCCGCATTCCTCTACGTTCTGACGCGCATTGCCGTGACCGCCTTCCAGAGCCGCCGCAGCATGCATTTCGAATCGCATCGCCGCGCTGCGGGAGAAAATCCGGAGTTCGAAGCGTGATCATCGGGCTTGGCAGCGACCTGAT
>Ga0209475_10005545_pt1 | contig 10318 bp, 7 predicted proteins | sample tdDd471_FD_187128 | JGI IMG/M metagenome (GOLD analysis project Ga0209475, IMG submission 187128) | Marine sediment microbial communities from the Atlantic coast under amendment with organic carbon and nitrate - tdDd47.1 (SPAdes)... | ecosystem: Environmental > Aquatic > Marine > Coastal >...
GCCATCGCGCCCTATGGCCCTGTGGCCGTGCCGACTCTGGTGCAGGTCGCCACTCGGCCCGGTGTGATCCGTCCCACGTGTCGGGCGGCTCTGCTTGCCCTGGGACGCCTGCCTTACCAGCGGACCGTGGATGCCTTGATGAAGCCATTGGTTCAGGGTGGGGCCATGTTCCGTGATGATCTTATTCCCGTGCTGCTGAGGCTTCGTGAACGCCGCAACAGCCTGAAATTCCCCCGGGGAGCCGTGGAAAAGGCCATGCGTCTGGAAGTGGACGAAGCACGTCAGCTCATGAAGCTGGGAGTGTTGCTGGGGCCCGTTCAGGATAATCCGTGGGATAACATGCTGCACGGCAGCGTGAATGTGGCGCGTCGGAAACGGTGGGAGCGCATCTTCCAGCTCATGGCCTTGCGTCATGATGTGCGGGACATCATGGGTGCCTGGATGCGGTTCACCGATGACGACCGTCGCCGGCGGGCCGATGCCGAGGAGTTCCTGGAGAATTTGCTGGCGCCCCGTCTCAAGCTCATGTTGCGTGGGCTCTTGACGGTGGATCCCAGCTGGCAGAAACCGGATCGTGAGCAATCACTCAGGGGTCTGCTCGCCATGGAGGACCCCTGGCTGCGAAGCTGCGCCATCTCTACCATCGACCTGCAGGACCAACCGAAATTCAGGGATGACCTGGAACAAATACGAGGTGAGGATTCATTCCTGGTGTCCGAGACCGCTGGTATGGTCCTGGACGCCCCGAGGAGAAGCGGTACAATGCTGACCACCATCGAGAAGGCGATTCTCCTGGAGAAGGTAGATTTTTTCAGTGCCGTGGCCGGGGAACAGATGGCCGGCATTGCCATGATCGCCGAGGAAATGGCCCTGGGAGACGGCGAGGTCGTGTACCAGGCCGGAGAACCGTCCGATGCCATGTATCTGGTGGTCGATGGATTCATCTCCCTGAAACGGGGGGATGAGGAGATTGCCCGGTCCGAAGGTGGTGAAGCCTTCGGAGCCTGGGCCCTGTTCGATATGGAGCCCCGCATCGTGAGTGCGGTGGCCGATGGTGCCTGTCGACTGCTGCGGATCGACCGTGAGGACTTCGCCGACTTGATGGCCGAAGATGTCCATGTGGCTCAGAGCCTGATCAAGTCCATCACGAGCCGTCTGCGTCAGCTGGCCGCCAGAGTATCCTGAACCGGAGACCGGAATGGAATTCAAGGAAAACGACAGTCGAATCTTGCTGGTGGATGATGACGAGATGGTGCTGGCCAGCCTGACCGCCTTGCTCGAGCTGGAGACCGAGTACCGCGTGCAATCGGTGCCCGGCGGGAGCGAGGCGCTGGCCGCCGCCGGCGAGCATGATTTCGACCTCATCATCACCGATTACCTCATGCCGTCCATGAATGGCATCGACCTCCTGGCCCGGTTCAAGGAAGCCCAGCCCTGGGCTCCGCGGATCCTGCTCACCGGCTACGCCGACAAGGAGAACGCCATCCGAGCCATCAATGATGTGGGCCTCTTCCAGTACCTCGAAAAACCGTGGGACAACGCCCATCTCCTGCTGGTGATCCGCAATGCGCTGGAGCGCCGCCATTTGCTGCGCGTCCTGCAGGAAAAGATCCAGGAGGCCGACCAGGCCGCCGGGCAGTTCACCGGGCTGAAACAGGACATCCTGCGGGCATTCATCTAGGCAAGGGAGCACTGAGGTGATCCGTCAACTGGTCGTGATCCTGATCCTGATCGCCGTGACTGTGGGCCAAGCCGCCGAGCTGGGATCCAAGGTTTATATCGGGGGCTTTGTCAGCCAGGGCTATTTGAATTCCGAGGACAACAATTACCTCATGCCCCGGGCCCGTGAAGGGTCTGGCGAATTCAACGAAGCTGCCCTCATCGTGTCGGCCCAGCCAACGGACCGGATTCGGGTGGGAATCCAGCTCCTCGGGCGCGATTTCGGCACCAGGCAACGCAGTGCGGTGGCGGTGGACTGGGCCTTTGGCGAGTATCACTGGCGCGATCAGCTTGGCTTGCGAGCGGGCAAGATCAAGCTTCCCTACGGCTTCTACAACCAGTCACGCGATGTGGACATGCTGCGCACCTCGGTCCTCTTGCCCCAGAGCGTTTACTCGGAGAACGATCGGGACTTGCTCATCGCCTACGAGGGTGTGGGCCTCTATGGCAACATCATGATCGGATCGCTGGGTGACCTGGACTACGAGTTGTCGTTCGGCAGCCTCAATGTTCCCGAGTCGGGCCATGCCGACACGGAGCGCCTCTTCATGGCGGTCGGCCGGGAGTCGGAAGAGGGTGTGGCCGAATATGTGGCCGACTACTACGGCCTGCCGGCAGACAGCGCCACGGCCTCTCTTGATCGCGTCGATGACCTGGAACTGGCCGTCCCCTGGATCCTGGGTGGATCGGTGATCTGGAACACGCCGGTGAGCGGACTCCGGGTGGGAACCACCTACATGGAGGGAGATGCCGAGGCCTCGGCTCTCTATCGCTACGACGTGCAGGTCGATCAGGGAACGACCGTGCCGGCCTACGTGCCCTATACCCAGGAAGTGAGTGTGGACCTCGACCTGAATGAGATCTTCACAGGATCTCTTGAGTTTCATCGTGGTCACTGGACACTGGCCTCGGAATTTGGTCGCCAACGCATGGGCAAGATCACGAGCATCGGCTGGTATGCCAGTGTCGATTATCGGCTGAACAAACACTGGGCATTTCAGAGTTACTATTCCTCCTTCATTCCTGACGATTCCGATCGCCACGGCGAAAAATATGAGGCTGCCGGCCTGCCCGATTACTATGCCTGGCAGAACGACCTGGCCCTGGCCGTCCGCGCCGACATCAATGATTTCTGGTTGATCAAGTTCGAGTACCATCACATGGATGGCGCCGCCCTGGCCGACAAGATCGACCTGCCCGAGGGCGAGGTCGCCCAGCAGCACTGGCGTGTCTGGACGGCCAAGACGACTTTTCACTTCTAGCGGGTTGGAAGCATGAGACGCCGCCTGAGAAAACTGTTCATGAGCCTGGTCCTGGCGCTCCTGGTCGCCGCCTGGACCATGGTGGCGCATGCCGAGGACGAGGCTCCGGTGAGCCTGGTCCTGGTGGCCAATGAGCAGGTCCCTTCGAGCGTTCTGTCCCAGCGTCAGATCCAGCGGATCTTCCTGGGCAAGGCCAAACGATGGGACGGCGGTCTGTCGATCAAACCGGTGATGTTGCATGTGCCGCCCGTGCAGGAGCAATTCATCAACGAGATCCTGGAACGGTCGGAGGAGAGTTTCAGTGTCTACTGGAAGCGCATGGTGTACACGGGCAAGGGTCAGCCGCCCCCTTCCTTCGATACCAGCGAAGACCTCGCCGACTATCTCCGCACGACGCCCGGCGCCATCGGGTATCTGCCCCTGGATGCCGATCATTCCGGCCTGAAAATCGTCACCCTCGACTGATCTGCCGTCAGAGGAGCACCGCGTGCGTTTCACCACCCGTATCATGGCCTTGCCTGTGCTGACCGCGGTGACCTTTGCGGTGATGTTCGCCATCGGTTTTTCTAATTTCCGGACGACCAACCAGCTGGTGTCGCGCCTGCAGTCCGAGTTCTTCACGGCGGTGAATCTGAGTCATGGCCTGGAAACCGAGGCCATGAGAATCCGTCACGGTCTGGATACGGCCGTCAGCCTCAGCGATGCCGAGATGGTCGAAGAGATCGATCGTATGGCCGACCGTTTTCGGGAATTGCTGGAAGCCGGCCGCCAGGTTCCTTCTGTGGATCCTGCCCAGCTCGCCGAACTGACCACCACCTTCGAGCGTTTCCTGGCCCTGGCTCGTCAGGTCACCCTCCAGCTCATTGCCCAGGATGATGTGGCCGTCGTGGACCCTCAGATCCTGGTGTCGGCCGGGAACATGAACCGCGATTATGAGGAGCTTCGGGCCCAGCTCGATGGCCTCACCAGCACCCAGGTCATGAACATGCGTACCGCCATGACCGATGCCCGTGAGCACATGGCCAATCGCATGCACCAGAGCATGATCTTCGTCGGCGTGGCGGTGCTCATCCTGGTGTTCATGGCGGCCACGGCGATCCTTTCCATCGTTCACCCATTGCGCAAGCTGAGCCAGGCCGCCGGGGCCATTGCCCAGGGCGATCTGGATCAGGAGATCGATTACAGGTCCCGGGACGACCTGGGTCAGCTGGCGGACAGTTTCCGCAACATGCAGCATGCGCTGGAAGCCGACATCGCCCGGCGCGAGGAAGCGGAACTCGCCCTGCGTGAGAGTGAGGAACGCCTGGCCCTGGCCCTCGATGCCGCCAACGATGGAATCTGGGATGTCGATGTCCCCACCGGGGCGTTCTACTGCAGTGATCGATTCGCCGCCATCCTGGGTTATTCTCCAGAGGAGAAGCCCGTCACCATGGCCGAGGTCAACACCAAGATGGAAGGTGTCGACATGGAGGCCGTGGACAGGATGTTCAACCAGAAGCATCGAGAGGGTAAGGACTCCTTTTTCGAGGCCAGGCTGAAGCGGCGAGACGGATCCCATGCCTGGGTCCAGATCAAGGGCCGGACCGTGGAGTGGACAGACGACCAGCAGCCGCGGCGCATGGTGGGCACCATCAGCGATATCTCTGCCCGACGCGCCGCCGAAAAAGAGCTGGAGCAAGCTCGTGAACGGATCATCCGGTCGGAGAAGATGGCCAGCCTCGGTCGTCTGGTGGCCGGTCTGGCCCATGAGCTCAACTCGCCGCTGGGGGCGCTGGTCTCGGGCAGCGACCTGACCAGCCGTAGCGCCTCGTTGGTGCGCGATGGGTTGCCCCACGAGCAGACGGAGGATCCCCGGCTGCAACGAGCGCTCAACGCCCTCGATCAGAGTAGTCGCAGCACGGCCGTGGCCACGGCTCGCCTCCAGGAACTCCTGGGCGGCCTGAAGCGATTCACTTCCCTGGACCGGGCCGATCTCCAGGAAGCGGATCTCCACGAGTTGCTGGACACCACCATCACGGTGATGTGCGACGCCAACTGGGAAGACGTACGCCTGGAGCGTCATTACGGTGAAATTCCGCGGATCCTCTGCTATCCCAGTCAGCTCAATCAGCTTTTTCTCTCGCTGATCCAGAACGCCGTCCAGGCCATGGCCGGCCGTGGTTTGCTGGTTGTCAGCACCACCGTGATCAGGCCGGGTTGGGTGACCGTGTCCATCGCCGACACCGGGCGGGGGATTCCAGCGGAGGATTTGACGGGCCTGTTCGAGCCGGGGTTTCGCACCGATAGCGACCGGGTCCATCTGGGCTGGGGGCTGGTGACAGCGGCCCGGATTGCCCAGGACCACGGCGGCCATATCAAGGTCGACAGCGAGGTGGGGCAGGGCAGTACGTTCACCGTGGAGTTGCCTGTTCGACCCGATCGGGCGGACGCTTGACCCTACAAGGTCAGCAGCACGATCCCGCCCACGGTCATCACCATGCCCAGGGCTGTCTTGATGGTCAGCGGTTCACCACCGAGTAGCACGGCTGCCAGCACTCCGAACAGCGGTGAGGTGAACGCGATGGGCATCACGCGGTTCAAGGGCGCGCCTTTGAGGGCAGCATAGAAGCAGAGCATTCCCACCGACCCAGCCACCACACCACCACCAATGATGAGGTAGATCAGCGCCTTGCCGCCGGCCTGGGGGATCAGTCGCAGATGCGGCCAGCTCACCGCACCCAGGACCACCAGCGCCACCGCCGTGCGTAAGGTGATCCCCACCTGGGGAGGAAGATTCCCGAGGTGCAATCCCTTCTTCTCGAAGTAGCCGCCCAGGCCCCAGGCCACGGCGGTGATCAGGGCCAGCAGTTGCGGTTTCACGAGGCCACCTCCAGGGAGAAACAAGGACGCCACCTGCGAAGGGCAGGCGGCGTCCAAGTTGGCGCGGAAGCTGATGACGGTCAAGGATGACCGATCAGATTTCCACTCGTTCGGGCTCGTAGCTGGCGCCGCTGTCGGCGATGGCGTGGAGCTTGTAGTCCTGGGGATCCAGGTTGCCGGCGGCAACGCCTTCACCACTGACCAGGCCGTGGAGCTGTCCCACCACCGAGCGGAGCTGGCTGGCCTGGGCCGACAGTTCCTCGGCCGACGAGGCCGATTCCTCGGCGTTGGCGGCCGCACCCTGGGTGGTCTGGTCGAGCTGACCGACAGCCTTGTTGATCTGCTCGATGCCCATGGACTGCTCCCGGGCGGCGGTGGCGATACTGTCGACCTGGACGGCGACCTGGCTGGAGTTCTCGGCGGTCTGCTCGAAGGCGGTCCGCGTCTGCTCCGTCACCTGGACACCACGGTCGGCATGGGTGACCGACTCGTCGATGAGGGCGCTGGTCTCCTTGGCGGCTTCGGCGGCCCGCTGGGCCAGGTTCCGCACTTCCTCGGCCACCACGGCGAAGCCCTTGCCCGCCTCGCCGGCCCGAGCAGCCTCGACGGCGGCGTTCAGGGCCAGGAGGTTGGTCTGGAAGGCGATCTCGTCGATGGTCGAGACGATCTTGGCGGTCTGATCGGCGCTGGACTTGATGGTGCTGATGGCCTCGACCATCTCCTGCATGGAGCCGAGCCCCTGCTGGACCACACCCTGAGCCTCGGACATCAGTTCCTGGCAGCGATCGGCGGCCTCGGTGGTATTGCGCACGTTGGCAGTCATTTCCTCGAGGCTGGCCGAGGTCTCCTCGACGGCGGCGGCCTGCTCGCTGGACTGTTCGGCCAGGGCCACACTCGCGTTGGCGATCTGGTCGGCGGCGCTGTTGGTCTGCTCGCTACCGGCGTTCAGCTCGGTGATCATCCGGTTGATGGGGCCGGACACGGAGCGGGCCACCAGGAAGACGACACCGGCGACACAGAGCAGGGAGACGACGGTCAAAAGGATGCCGAAGTTCCGCAGGGCGTTGCTGGCGGCGTAGATCTGGGAGTTGTCGATGCCCGCGGCAACGATCCAGCCAAGCTTGTCATCGCTGGCGAAGCAGGCCTGCTTGTCGACACCCTTGAAGTTGTACTCCATGTGGCCGTTCTTGCGGGCCAGAATCTCCTGGCCGAACTCCCACTGGTCCAGCTTCTGGTCCAGGATCAGTGCCTTCTTGGGATGGGCCAGGAAGGTACCGTCAGCATCCACGATATACACATAGCCCGTTTCACCGATCTTGATGGGGTCGACCACACTGGCGGTGAACGCACCGAGATCGATCACGCCGATGATGGCGCCACCGGTCTTGCGTCCCTGGGCATCGTGCATGGGATGACAGGCCACCACGATGGGGTTGCCGGTCACCTTGCTCTTGAGGGCCTTGGACAGGGTCGGCTGACCGGTCTTGATACATTCCTGGAAGTATCCGCGGTCCTTGATATTGAGTTTGCCGGCCATTCCGTTGACGCTGGAAGCGATGGCCAGGCCGTCGGGGCCGATGAGGTGAATACCCTCATAGTCCTTGGTGTGACTCTCGATGCCTGCCAGGACACGATTGGCCTCGCCAGCCAGCGAGGGATCGCCTATCGCAGACTGATTGATGGGCAAGTCCGCCCAGCGAGCGACATCCATATCTCGGTGAGCCATCCAGCTCGAAACCTGGCCCAGCACCAGCTGGTCGATCCTGGTCATTTCCTCGATGGTGGCAGTCTCGAGGGCTTGACTGGTCTTGTAGGTGGTGACACCGAGATAGACACCGAAGGCCAGCAGCAGGGCGATGGCCGTCGGAATCAGGAAACGGTTGCGAAGATTCATTTTCATGACGGACTCCAATGCAAACAGTCAGACGAAAAGACCTCAGGGCTACGTGATGCCTTCAATTGATCGACAGTCAATATTCCGGCTTTAGGAAAAAGTGATGGCACTATTTCAGTAGGAGTTCTGTCTTTGAATTTTTGGAGGCCAATGGTATTAAGTAAGAGCTGCTCAGGCCCTCTATAGGTGCGATTGCACCAAAATGAGTTATTCTGAGAGCCTGTGATTTTCACCCCGGAAACCAGCCCTATAATGAGGAGATCCCATGGCCATCGCGACGACTGTCCAACTCGTGCGTGACACCTACGCGCGAACCCGCAGCAACCTTGAGATCATTCGCCGGCGCCTGGGTGGGCCACTGACCCTCACCGAAAAGGTGTTCCTGGGGCATTTGATCGACGCTGAAGGGCAGAAGCTGGAACGTGGCGTGGCGACCCTGGCCTTACTTCCCGATCGCGTGGCCATGCAGGACGCCACCGCCCAGATGGCCATCCTCCAGTTCATGATGGCCGGCCGCGACGAGGCTGCAGTGCCCACCACCGTGCATTGTGATCACCTGCTCCTGGCCTACAAGGGCGCCGAAGCCGACAAGGCCGCCGCCATGGAGACCAACCGCGAGGTCTATGATTTTCTCAGCTCGGCCTCGGCTCGTTATAACCTGGGCTTCTGGAAACCAGGCTCGGGCATCATCCACCAGGTGGTGCTGGAGAACTACGCGTTCCCCGGCGGCCTGATGATCGGCACCGACAGCCACACCCCCAACGCCGGCGGCCTGGGCATGGCGGCCTGCGGTGTGGGCGGGGCCGACGCCGTGGACGTCATGGTCGGCATGCCTTGGGAAGTTCTCCACCCCAAGGTTACCGGGGTTAAACTCGTGGGGGCTCCCAGTGGCTGGACCGCACCCAAGGACGTGATCCTCAAGCTCTGTGGCCTGCTCACCACCAAGGGTGGCACCAACCACGTCATCGAGTATTTCGGCCCCGGCTGCGAGGCCATCAGCTGCACCGGTAAGGCTACCATCACCAACATGGGGGCCGAACTGGGCGCCACCACCAGCATCTTCCCCGGTGACAAGCGCATGTATGATTATCTGCGCTCCACCCGCCGGGCCGACCTGGCCACCCTCGCCGAAGAGAACCACGACCTGCTCGAGGCCGACATGGAAGTCCTGGCCGACCCCGAGAAGTATTACGACCGCGTGGTCACCATCGACCTTTCCGCCCTCGAGCCGCACCTCGTGGGGCCGCACAGCCCGGACGTGGCTCATCCGGTGAGCGAGATGGCCGCCGACACCGAGCGTGAAGGCTACCCGAACAAACTCACGGCCGCCCTCATCGGCTCCTGCACCAACAGCAGCTACGAGGATATCGGTCGGGCTGCCGACATTGCCCAGCAAGCCCTGGATCAGGGCTTGACCATGAAGATCCCGCTGCTCATCTCCCCGGGATCCGACCAGATCTACGAGACCATCAAGCGCGATGGCCAACTGGCGGTGCTCGAGAAGATCGGCGCCACCGTGCTCACCAACGCCTGTGGGCCGTGCATCGGCCAGTGGAAGCGCGACGACCTGGAAGAGGGCGAGTCCAACAGCATCATCACCAGCTTCAACCGCAACTTCCGCAAACGCAACGACGGCAACACCGGCACCCACGCCTTCATCGCCAGCCCCGAGGTCGTCATGGCCTACGGTCTGGCCGGCCGCTTGACCTTCGACCCTTGCACCGACAGCCTCACCACCGAGGATGGCCGCGAGGTGAAGCTCACCGAGCCGGCTCCGGCCGACGATATTCCCCGGGATGGATTCGTGTTCGCCGAAGAGGGCTACCAGGCGCCCCCCAGTGACCGGGCGGGTCTGTCCGTGACCGTCGATCCCGGCAGCGAACGCCTGGCTTTGCTCGAGCCGTTCACGGTCTGGCAGGCCGGTGATTTCAAGGGTCTCAACTTGCTGGTCAAGGTCGAGGGTAAATGCACCACCGATCACATCTCCATGGCCGGACCGTGGCTGAAGTTCCGTGGCCACCTGGACCGGATCAGCGACAACATGCTGATCGGCGGGGTCAATGCCTCCGGGTACGAACCGGGCCAGACCCTCAATCCTCTGGATGGTTCGGTGGGCCGGGTCCCCGATGTCGCCCGGGCTCTCAAGGCTGCCGGTCGCCACTGGATCGTGGTGGGTGACGAGAATTATGGTGAGGGCAGCAGCCGGGAGCATGCGGCCATGTCGCCCCGTCACCTGGGAGCCGTGGCCGTGGTCGTGCGCAGCTTTGCCCGGATTCATGAGACCAACCTGAAGAAGCAGGGAGTTCTGCCCCTGATCTTCGCCGACCCGGCGGATTATGACCGGATCCAGGAGACCGACACCTTCGATCTCGGTGGTCTGGAAGCGCTGGCCCCGGGCAGCACGGTCAATCTGGTGATCCACCATGCCGACGGCTCCGAGGAGACCGTGGTCTTGAAGCAGACACTGACGGCCGAACAGATTGCCTGGTTCCGGGCCGGATCGGCACTCAACCTGATTCGAGGGCAGTAGTGAGCGTGGCATCCCGGGTGGGTGAGTGATGGCTCACGACTCCCAGTCCAAACG
>Ga0209475_10005548_pt1 | contig 10311 bp, 11 predicted proteins | sample tdDd471_FD_187128 | JGI IMG/M metagenome (GOLD analysis project Ga0209475, IMG submission 187128) | Marine sediment microbial communities from the Atlantic coast under amendment with organic carbon and nitrate - tdDd47.1 (SPAdes)... | ecosystem: Environmental > Aquatic > Marine > Coastal >...
CCTCGATCCCGATCGCCTGGCGGTACACCACGTCCCCGAACCGCGCCGCCGGCCCGGGGCAGAAGCACCCCTCGCCCACCGGCTCACCGAGGGTGAGCCCGCAAGACGTCAGCCCGGCCGGTCCCGCGTCCGTCGGCGCCGGTCCAGCGTCCGGCGGCGCGAGCGGCGGCCCGCCGTCGACGTCGAGCATCGGTCCAGCGTCCGCCGGCGGGTCGACGTGCGAAGAGGAGCAAGCGAGAGCGAGCGAGGCGAAGAAGCAAAGGAGGTAGCGCATGGGTAGATGGTGATGGCTACGCGCCGCGGCGAAAGGCCACCTACGTCCATGGCTTCCATCACCGCGCGCTATCACGGCCGGGCGCCCTCACCTCCGCGACCGCCCCGGCGTGTTTGCGAGTGGTCGACCCACATGCCACGCCCCGACCCACCTCGACTCGGCATGGCCGCCCGCCCGGAGCACTGATGACAAAGCGAGGAGACCCCCGCGTGCCGGGGCACACCAGAGCCCAGGAGGCGCTCTTCGCGTTCTGCTTCGGGTCGCTCTCGATCGGCGTGCTCGGCCTCGTCGCGTACCTCGCGCGCGAGCCCTTCTTGTTTCCTTCGCTGGGCCCCACCGCCTTCCTGGTGTTCCACCGGCCCACGGCGTCGGCGGCGAGCCCGCGCAACGCGATCCAGGGCCACCTGATCGGCGTCGTCTCCGGAGTGGCCGCGATCTGGATCTTCGGCGTCATGGACGCGCCGGATGCGCTCTCGCAATTTTCATTGACGCGGGCCCTCGCGGCGGGGTTGTCCCTGGGGATGACCTCCGCGCTCATGGTCGCGCTCGACCGGGGCCATCCGCCCGCCGGCGCGACCACGCTGATCGTCTCACTCGGGCTGATGCGGACCCCCCGCCAGCTCCTGATCCTCATGGCGGCGGTCGTGCTGCTGATCGCATTCGGTTGGCTCGTCCACAAGGTCGCCCGCACGACCTACCCGATGTGGGCTCCCTCGAAGCCACCGAGCCCCTTCACCGGCGAGCGGAACGAAGCCGAGCCCTGACGGCGCCAGGCACACCGCGAGTCGAGGCGTTGGTCGAGCGTCGTGTCCCGCCACGACTCGTGCCCGCCGTTCGTCGAGCCCATTGCCCGGCTCGCACGGGCGGTTCGCGCGCGCACGAGATCGCGTCTCGTCGATTGCCCCCGGTGGCGCGGGGACGAACCTCCCGAGGAGTCAGTGAGGGTCGCGTCCCCTGACGAACTCGTCTCGCCGAGGAGTTAGTCAAGGGACGCGTCCCCTTGACTAGCGCGGAGACGAACCTCCCGAGGAGTCAGTGAGGGTCGCGTCCCCTGACGAACTCGTCTCGCCGAGGAGTTAGTCAAGGGACGCGTCCCCTTGACTAACTCGGGGGGCCCGGAGGCGTCGAGGCGCGAAGCGCGAGACGCTGACGGCGCGGAGGACGAGCCACCACCTGGCGCCTCGGAGGCCGTGGCCGGCGAAGCCGGCCCGGCCGACCCGGCGCGCGCCGAAGGCGCGGGGCCGCTCGCGCAGCGACGGCGCAGCGCCGAGGCCGCGCGCCGACCGCGGGGGCGCGAGGCGAAGCCGAGCACTCCCCCCGCGCAGGGGGCGCGCGCGGTGTGAGGTGCGCGCCAGCGCACCGAGCATCGCGCGCGGCGGGGGACGAAGTCCCCCGAAGACTCAGTACTGCGCGCGCATCTCGGCGCGGTCGCCCGTGTTCACCTCGCGCACCGAGCGCGTGATCATGACGGTGCAGGAGTTGGGGCGGACGTGGACCACGCGGCCCTCGGCGATCACCTCGGTGGGGTACGCGTCCGGCTCGTCGGGCGGGTCTTCGAGCGCTCCGTGTTCGCGCGCGCCCGCCGACAGGCCGTCGCGCCAGCGGTCGCCGGACTCGGTCATGAAGAAGCGGTGGCCGGTCTGCACGCCCTCCTCCGCGCCGACGGGGAGGAAGATGAGCTGCTGCTCGCCGAGGAGCTGCACGGGGCGCAGCGAGGCGGCGACGTGCGTCTCGAGGTCGCGGTCCGCGACGCGCGGCGGGACCATGTCGAACTGACGCGGGATCGCGGCGACCTGCCAGCCGCGCTCGATCGGATCGAGCGCCTCGATGATCGTCGCGCGCGCCGTGCGGTTGTCGGCGTCGTAGGAGTCGATGCGGACCGCGCCGTAGATGCGCACGAGCTGGCCCTCGCCGTCGTCCTCGCGCTCGTCCTCCGGCATGATCCGGAACACCGTGTACTCCCCGTGCGGCGTCTCGTTCAGGTCCTCGCCGAACTCCAGGTACACCTGATCGAACGGCGCGAGGAGCATGTGGTCCTCGGGTGAGCCGACCACCACGCCCGCGTCCTCGAGCGCCTCGTCGTCGAGGTAGCCCTCCTGGCGCAGGTGCACGGTGCCGGTGCCGAAGCTGCGCACCGTGGAGGCCACGCGCGGCCCGTCGTCGACCGGCTCGGCCGGCTCGTTCGGGGGCAGCAGCCGGAGCTGGTCGAGCGGGTAGATCCAGTGCGGGTTGGTGATCTCCGGGTTGTACGACCACACGCGCGGCCACTCCCACGGGTTACCGTAGAAGTGCCCGGTGACGTCCCAGAGCGTGTCACCGCGCCGGACCGTGTACGTGCGCGGGATCATCCGGCGCCGCACGGTCCCGCTGATGCGGATCCCCTCACGCGCGCGCGCCGCGTCCTCGAGGCTCTGGGGCTCCTCCTCGTAGACTCCCACTTGCGCCTCGGCGTCGTCGGCGGCGCTGACGGCGCCGCCCGCGAGCGCGAGCGCGATGAACAGGGTGCGCCAGGACTTCACTCAGGCATCCTCCCGCGACGCCATCCGCGCCGCCACGGTGTTCGGAAACTGGCGCCTGAGCCGCGAGAAGACGCGGCGCGCCTGTGCGCTCCGACCCGTCCGCTCGTAGCAGAGCCCGATCCGCAGGAGCGCGTCCGGCACCTTGTTCCCTCGGGGGTAGCGCTCGATGAGCCGCGAGAAGCGCGCGAGCGCCCCCGAGTAGTCACGGCGCGTGAAGTCGATCTCCGCGCGCCAGTACATCGCGTTGTCCGCGTAGGGGTGATCGGGGTGCGCCTGGACGAACCGCTCGAACCCGCTGACCGCGTCCGGGAACCGCCGCTCGGAGAACGCGCGGAGCGCGGCCCGGTACGCGAGGCCCGCCACGTCCTCGCGCGGCCGCGGGTCCGGCGTCACCGCGGGCGGCGGCGCGCTCCCCTCGACCTCGACCGGCTGCAGCGGGATCGCGGGGACCCCCGCCGTGGGGTCGTTCGGATCCGCGGCCACCACCGGCAACCGCGCGGCGGCGGCGGGCGGCGGGCCGAGGCGCAGCGGCGCCTCGGGGCCCGGGAGCGCGGACACGCCGCGCGCGCTCGCCGCCGGGCGACCCGCGCTGGCCGGCGGCGCCGTGCCGTACAGCCGCAGCACCGGCCGCGGACCGGACGCCCGGGGCTCGGCCTCGGCCGGCTCGGCGGCCGCCGTCGGCTCGCACTGGGCGGGCGGGGTGATCCGGGTGACGTGGCGCGCCGCGGCCTCCCGCAGCGAGCCGACCTCGTCTCGCAGCTCGGACGCCTCCGCGCGCGCCAGCCCGAGCTGGGCGGTGAGCTCGCGGTTGCGGTCTCTCAGCCGCGCGAGCTCCGCCAGGTGCGCCGTCTCGCTGGACGTCTCGCTCGCTTCCGATGACACGGCCGCTGCGGTGGTGGTTCCGGCCGCGGCCGGAGCACAGCCCCCGAGGGCGAGGAGGACGACGATGAGGATGCGGCGCTTCACGTTCCCGCAAAGCGTAGGGAGCGCGCTCGCGTAGCGTCAAAAAAGGCGCCGCCCGACGGAGCGGCTCAGGAGCGCTGCCAGGTCCCGTTCACGGGCTGCCGGGCGGGCGTCCGCACCGCGTCACGCACCGCGGTGCCGAGCGGCTGGATCCCCAGGAAGTACGCGACGCAGAGCACGCCCCCGATCGTGCTCACGGTGCCGAACCACGGGCGCCACAGCGCCAGCGCCGTCACCGCGGCCAGGCCGACCGAGGCCGCGAGCACGAAGCCGCCGAGCAGCCAGGCCTTCGAGCGCGCCCAGGCGAAGGGCTCGACCATCGACAGCAGCAGCGGCCCGCCGTCGGGCGCCAGGACGCGGTCGCCTTCGCGGGCGCCGACGACCCAGACGCGGTCGCCGCCCCGGACGTCGACCGACACGTCGCGCCGGTGGCCCTTGTACTTGTTCGCGTCGCCCCAGGCCTCGTCGAACGCGTCCTCGGACGGACAGGCCGCCGCCTCCTCGGCGCGCGGCGTCGCGACCCAGACCTCGGCGCTCTCGTCCGGCGCCGGCGCGATCTCCACCGCCCCGTCCGCCGTCTGGATCCGCCCGCCGAGCACCTCGAAGGACTGCGCCCCGTCCGTGAACAGGATGGTCTTCTCCGAGCGCGTGTCGGTGCGCGCTCGCCCGAGCTGCTCCACCCGGCGCACCGCGATCGGTGAGTCGCCCTCGACCACGCCCTCGATGAGCCGGCCCTCGCCTCGCGCGCGGGCGAACCGCGAGCGCATCCGGTTCACGGCGGCGAGCTGCTTGAGCGCCACCGCGACCACGAGCAGCCCGTTGACCCAGAGGATGCCCAGGGCGAGCAAGCCCATGATCTGTTGCGTCAGCATCGCGGGCGCCCTGCGGTCAGCTGGCGATCGCCTCGGCCTCGGCCTGCTCGCGTCGCTGCGCTCGGGGCTCGAGATCGATTCGATCGGCGGCGCGCTCGGCCGAGGCCACGTCCTCGTCGTCGGGCCGATGCACGCCGAACACGAACGTGCGGAGCAGGTACAGGACCATGCTCGGCTCGTTGAGGCTCGGGTCGGTCCGCGGCCCGCACTCCTGGTCGTGCTTGTCGGCGAGCACCGACCAGTGCAGCCCGGCCCGGTTGTGATGGATCGTGTGGTAGCCGTTGTTGCACATGACCCAGTTGAACCACTTGCCGACGAAGTTGCGGGAGTGGTTCCACTCGGACGTAATGTCGCACCCGTCGTGCTGGATCAGGTTGATACGCAGGATCCCGCGCGCGCCCCACAGCTGCGGCAGCAGGATGAAGAACAGCGTCGTCCAGAAGTCGAAGACGAACAGGACGCCGGTCAGCCCGAACGCGAACGCCTGCTCCAGCAGGTACTGTCGGCGGAAGTCGCGCTGACGGGTCGTCTTGGCCCAGCGCGAGACGCCGTTGAAGGTGTTCGGCCCCACCACGTTCGGGAAGTGGAGGAGGTTGAGCAGGTGCCACCGGAACCCGACGTTGTCCGGCGCCGCCCAGTCGGGCTTGCCGTCGTCGTCGAAGTGATGGTGCACGATGTTGTGCGACGCGAGGTTCGCGGAGGCCGGGTACAGCACGCCGAAGCTGAGCACGCCCCGGAACAGGCGGTTGAGGCGCTTGCTCTTGAACATCCCCTTGTGCAGGTGGTTGTGGATCACCACCGCGTTGAGGAACGCGAAGTAGCAAGCGGCCAGGAAGAACACGACGTTGCGGCAGTCCTCGACGAAGTACATCGAGAACAGCAGCGCCCAATACGTCGCGACGATGCCGACCTGGCGGTAGTCCGCCGTGTTGTGCAGGAGCCAGTCGCCCCGCGCTTTGGTCCGCGCCGTCATCGCTCAGGCCGCCGCGTACTCTTCCTCTTCCTCGGGCACGGCGCCGACCGGCTCGGGCTGCTTCGCCCGCATGTGCTTGGGCGCCTTCATCGGGTTGAACAGCATCGACAGCTTGTGATGCGTCCCGTGATAGTAGATGCCGAAGAAGATCCGGTTGCCGAGCCAGAACCAGCCGTAGTCGAGGTCGGCCGGCCCGATCGGGTACTCCGCCCGGTGGGCGTTGTGGCCCGACCAGTTGAAGTGGATCACGAAGAGCGCCGCGAGCACGAACGCGGGCAGGTAGACCACGAAGAAGCCGCTGGCGCCGAGGACGAGGAACCAGCAGACGATCATGCACGTGCCGCTGATGAAGCTCAGCCGGGCACGCCAGCGCTCGTAGCGGCGCGCCTGCGGCGTGTCGCCGTGCGTGTCGTAGTACTCCTGGCGGAGCTGCAGCTCGACCTTGATCAGCGTGTTGATCGCGTAGCGCCAGTAGCCGCGCTCGGCGGGGTGGGGATCCTTCTCCGCGTCGTCCGAGTAGCGGTGGTGGCGGCGGTGCACGATCTCCCACGAGGCGAACTTCGTCCCCACGACGATCCCGCAGAGCTCACCCACGATCCGGTTGATCGCCTTGGGGAAGTTCCCGTGCGACGCGTTGTGGATGAACACGTGCGCCATGATCGTCAGGTACGTGGCCACCGGGAGCAGCGCGAGGTGCCACAGCTCGAACTCCGGGAGCAGCCCCGTCCAGCCGCTCTGGATCAGCGGCAGCGCGATCGCGAGCGACGCCACGGCATAGAACGAGTCGTACCAGAGGTAAAACGTCGGGTGTCGCCGGAATTGGGCGAAGGGCGAGGTCGTGAAGGAAGCCGTGATCGCGCTCACCAGAATGCTCCTTGGTTCCTCGGACGCCGAAGCAGGTCCCGCGCCGTCGAGCCAGCCAGGACATATTCGATCGAGTGCCGGTTTTCCAGTATCCGAGTGATCTGGCTCAACCAGTTCGCGGGTTCACACCGTGACAACTCCGCACACCCCTGAAGGACCACCCGTCCAGCCGCTCGACGTAGCCGATGAATCTCGCGTTGTCGAGGCCACCCAGGCATACTCGGAGCGTGCGTGGAGAGGTGCAGCTCGTTCGCGAGACCCTCGAGGGGATCGTCGAGCCCGCGGTCGCGACCTCGGTCCTCTTCGAGTCGCTGTCGCGCTGGGGCAAGGGGGTCCCCGAGGGCGCCGAGGAGGTGCTCGCGCTCGTCCGAGGGCCTCTGGCCGAGCTGCTCGAGGCCCGGATCGGCCCCCAGGCCCGCGGCGCGCTCGCCACGCTCGAGGCGCAGCTGTCGGACCTCGCGCAGCCCGAAGGGATGGACGTCGACGTCGAGATCGACCTCGACGTCGACGAGCCGGGCGACGACCCCGACGAGATGACCGCCCAGATGGCGGCGGTGCAGGTCCCGGTGAAGGTGCTCGTGATGGCCGGCTACGGTCAGTTCGCGCACCGGCTCAACGCCGCGATCGGGTCCGAGCGCTGCCACGCGGTGACCGTGAGCAGCGTCGAGGAGCTCACCCGGACGGTGTTCCGCCTCTCGCCGCAGATCGTGGTCATCGACGCCTCTCAGCCCGCGGCGATCCGCACGCTCGAGCTGTCGAACGCGATCAAGGGGCTCCCCGACGCCATGCTGTCGTTCGTGTGGAGCGCCGACTCGCACTACGGCCGCGACCTGCGGAGCCAGCTCCTGCAGACCGACTGCGACACGATGTTCCTCGACCGCGACGAGGGGATCGAGCCCCTGCTCGACCTGGTCCTGAGCCGGTTCAAGACGACGACGCTGCCGCCGCCGCCCGATCTCTGATCGTCTGCGCGAGGTCATTTGGGTGCAGAGCCCTCGAGGTCGAGAGGGGCTTCGCCCCCCTCGAGCTCCCCCCGAACTTCGGAAAAGCCGCGAATCGCGCTTCGCGCGAACGACTTCGCGTCTTTTCCTCAGGAGGACTAGCCGCCGGCGCGGCGGATGACGGCGTCGAGGATCGACGGCGCGACGCGATTGGCGCGCCAGAGCGCCTTGGTGCGTAGATCGACGAGCGCGAAGAGCCCCGGCTTGTCGCGCTGGCGGAGCCAGCCGTCCACGATCTGCTCGGCCGTGAACAGCGGCGACAGATCGTAGATCGGCGGCCGATGCGGGAGGTTGCGCACCATCGGCGTGTCTCCCGCCGGCGGGCAGAGCACCTTCACCTGCACGTCCGTGCCCGAGAGCTCGTCGGCGAGCGCTTGGCCGAACCCCACCACCGCGAACTTGCTCGCCGAGTAGCCGGCCAGCTGCGGCATGCCGCGCAGGCCGGCGACCGACGCGACGAGGGTGAGGGTCGCCCTGCCCTTCAGCGACGCGCGCTTCAGCCCTTCGAGGGAGGCGAGCGCGACGTGCACGCTCCCGAGGTAGTTCACCTCGATCATCCGGCGGTACTCAGCGGCCGGGACGTCCTGCGCCGGGCCCACCGCGAGCACGCCGGCCGAGTGGAACACGTGGCCGAGCGTGCCGAGCGCGCGCTCGGCGTCCTGCACCGCGTCCGCCACCGCGGCGTCGTCGGTGACGTCCACGACGGCGAGGTGCGGCTCCGGCCCGTCCGGCAAGGAGGCCGCGGTCTGCTCGAGCCCGGCCTCGTCGCGGTCGAGCAGGGCGAGCGCCGCCCCCTCGGCCGCGAGGCGCTGCGCGACCTCGCGGCCGAAGCCGCTCGCCGCGCCCGTCACGAGCCAGCCCCCCTCGACCCTCTTCTTCATCCCGCGATGGTAGTACGATGCGCGACGATGCCGCTGAACCAAGGCGTCCACTTCCTCACCCCGACCGTGTCGGTCCACGTCATGGACGCGGCCGAGGACGGCCCGACCGCGCTGATCCAGGCCGGGATCCACGGCGACGAGGTCGCCGGGGTCCACGCGCTCGAGGAGCTGCTCGAGGGCGGCATTCGCCCCGCGCGGGGGCGCCTGATCGTGATCCCGACGATGAACCGGGCGGCGTATCGCGCGCGACAGCGCGCCGCGCCGGGCGGCCTCGACCTGAACCGCTGCTTCCCGGGCGACGCGAGCGCCGAAGAGGTCGAGCGTCGCCTGGCCCGGCAGTTCATGGACCTGGTGGAGGACGAGCGGCCGGCGCTCATGGCCACCCTTCACGAGTCCCAGAAGCGATACGACCCCGAGGTCACCCCCTCGTTCGGCCAGACCCTCGTCTACGGCGTGGACCCGATGCCGGAGATCGTCGGGGAGGCCGTGCGCCGCCTCGACGCGAACCGCGAGAGCGACGACGAGGCGTGGGCCGCGCAGTACTACCCCGTGTCCACCTCCTCGACGGAGGTCATCGTCGACGCGATCGGCTGCGTCGGCATCTGCGTCGAGACCTGGATGGGGTTCGACGAGCGGCGACGCATCGAGATGCAGAAGGAGGTCGTCCGTGTCCTCCTCGACGAGATCGGCGTCCTGCCCTGGAGTGACGGATGAGCGAGTTCCCCTTCGGCGCCTTCGGGCGCACCCGCATGCGGCGCAACCGGCGCCACGACTGGTCCCGCCGGCTGATGCGCGAGAGCCACCTGTCGGCCAACGACCTGATCTGGCCGTGCTTCGTGCGCGACGGCGACAACGAGCGGACCGCGGTGCCGTCGATGCCGGGCGTCGAGCGGCTGACCATCGACCTGCTCGTCGAGGCGGCGGCCCACGCGGCCGAGCTGAAGATCCCGGCCATCGCGATCTTCCCGGTCACCGATCCGAAGCTCAAGACGCCCGACGGCGACCACGCGCTCGACCCCGAGAACCTGGTCTGCCGCACCGTGCGGGCGATCAAGGAGGCGAAGCTCGACATCGGCGTGGTCTGCGACGTCGCGCTCGACCCGTACACGACCCACGGCCAGGACGGGATCGTGTCGGGCGGCTACGTGGTCAACGACGAGACGCTCGAGATGCTCGTCGGCCAGTCGATCAACCAGGCCAAGGCGGGGTGCGACGTCATCGCTCCGTCGGACATGATGGACGGGCGCATCGGCGCGATCCGCGACGGGCTCGACAACGCCGGCTTCGGCCACGTGCAGATCCTCAGCTACGCGGCCAAGTACGCGAGCGCCTACTACGGCCCCTTCCGCGACGCGGTCGGAAGCAGCGGCGCGCTCGGCCAGGGCGACAAGCGGACCTACCAGCAGGATCCGGCCAACGGCGACGAGGCGCTGCGAGAGGTCGCGATCGACCTCGCCGAGGGCGCCGACATGGTGATGGTCAAGCCCGGCATGCCGTACCTGGACGTGCTCCGCCGCGTCAAGGAGACGTTCGCGGTACCGACGTACGCCTACCAGGTGTCGGGCGAGTACTCGATGCTCCGCGGCGCCGCCGACAACGGCTGGTTCGACTGGGAGAAGATCATCTTCGAGACCCTGATCTGCTTCAAGCGCGCCGGCGCCGACGGCATCCTCACGTACGCCGCGGTCGAGGTCGCCGAGCGCCTGAAGTCGGGCTAGCGGGAACGAATTCTCTCGCAAAGCCGCCAAGGCGCAAAGAGTTGCGCGATGGAGGTCGCGACCAGATCGGCCGAACGCGCGCCGCCTCGACGAAGCCGCTGCGACCGCCATCCGTCCACCTCCGCGCCTCCGCCCCTTTGCGAGAGAATTGCTCGAGAGCGACGAGTGCGCGCGATGGAGGTCGGCCGGACGCGCGCCGCCTCGACGAAGCCGCTGCGACCGCCATCCGTTCACCTCCGCGCCTCC
>Ga0209475_10005549_pt1 | contig 10311 bp, 19 predicted proteins | sample tdDd471_FD_187128 | JGI IMG/M metagenome (GOLD analysis project Ga0209475, IMG submission 187128) | Marine sediment microbial communities from the Atlantic coast under amendment with organic carbon and nitrate - tdDd47.1 (SPAdes)... | ecosystem: Environmental > Aquatic > Marine > Coastal >...
GCTCGGGCCGCAACCGCATCGTCCGCAATGCGCTGATCGCCATCGGAAATAGCGGCGACGCCGCGCTGAAGGATACGGCTGCGAAGCTTCTCGACGACGAGGACGAGGCGGTGCGCGACGCCGCCGCCTGGGCGGTGGATAAATTGGGCGGCTAAGCTCCTCGCTTAAAGCCTGGAAAAACCGCCTCCGATTTGTCACATTATTTGTGTGGTTATGGGGGCGGGATGGAAAAAGCGGAACTGCCAAAGATCTATCGGAAGTGTACGGCCTGCGGAAATCCCGGAATGGAGGCCGAGCGCGCCGTGTTGGGAGGCGGTTGGGGTGGAAGCGGTGTGCGTCATGTCTATCGGTGCCCCCAATGCAAGGCGACATTCGCCATTGAGAACGGCAGGTCGCGGATTACCTCGGCGATTGCCGGTCTGCTGCTGATGGGTGGCGGCGCCGCCTTGCTTTTGGCGGTGCCGACGTTGGGCGGTCTTGTCGTGGGGTTGTTGGGGGTCCTTTTGGGCGGATGGGGGATCGTTTCGGGGTTTCTGTTGGTCGAATTGCGCCATTCCGCCACCGGTGAACGCGAGGGGCCGCCACGGACGGTTCCGGTCGAAGAGAGCCTGGCGGAGACGCCTGAAGAAAAAGCGCGAGAAGCAAAAACAAACCGCCGGGCCGCCTTTGTCATTTGGTCTATTATCGGGTTGGCTGCCGCATTCATGGTCGTCGATCTGATTTGGGGGGCGGGATGATCCGGCGGTGTTTCGTCATCGCGTTGCTCGCGGCCTGTTGGTCAAATCAGGCCGGAGCGGAATCCGAGCCGTTGTCTATCGAGGTTTGTCAAAGGGCGCAATCGGGCGTTTTCTATAAAAACTGTTTGGGCGAATTGCTGGAACTTGAAGAGGACAGACTGGCCTACGCCTTGGCGGCGGCGAGGCAAGAAATAAGCCGGGACGAGGTGGCGCGGCAATTCGATGCCGCTCAAAACGAATGGGCTGGTTTTTTGTCGGAAGAATGCGCCTTTGCTTTTGCCAAAGTGGCCCCTGGCTCAGACGCCTCGGCGGCGGAAACCCGTTGCCGCATTTTGCTGATCCGAGACCGCATCAGGTATTTGGCGGAGGACTATTGAGATGTGGAAATGGTTTGCGCTCGGGCTCGGCTGGCTGGTTCCTCTTTCGGCGCAAGCCAATGATTCGACAGCCGCCCTAACGGCAGGCGGACTTGTATTAACCAAAACCGATGCCATTGCGATGGAGACCGAGCGGCTGGTGATAACGCCTGACAGTGTTTCCGTCGGGTACCGTTTTAGGAACGTCACAGACAAACCGGTCGTCACCCAGGTTGCCTTTCCTTTACCCGACCTTAGCCTGTCCGATGCCTTTTACGGCCACCCGGCAATTCCCTCGGACGACCCCTTGAATTTCGTCGGGTTTCAAACCCAGGCCGATGGAAACCCAGTCGATGCAAAAGCCCAGGTACGGTTTCGGGTCAACGATGCCGATGTCACCGACCGTTTTTTGCAATTGGGCCTGGTGCCGTCGCTGGCCGATCCCGGCGTGCATAAGGTTTTTGACACGGAGGCGGCTCGCGATAATCTGAAAGCCCTCGGGGCGTCATTGGAAGGGGCGCTGTCTGACCTTACGCAACAAACGACCTTTCACTGGCGGCAGTCCTTTCCTCCGGCGAAAGAGGTGGAGATTGCCCATCGTTACCGCCCCGTTGCGGGTTTTCAAAATCTGTCGCAGCTCGAATGGCGGAAGCTATCAACGACCGCGTTCAAGGAATTGTTCTGTCTCGACGACGGAGCCGCCCGCGGCATTGAAAGCTATCTTGGCACAAAGGCTTTTTACCCGACCCGGACGGTCCGGTACGTTCTGATGACCGGCAACAACTGGGCTGGGGGCATCGGGCACTTCAAGCTTCAGGTGCGGCCCTCGGGAGAGTTTGAGGTGGCGATCTTTTGTAAGCCGGACGGTTCGGGCGGCGTGGCGGGCCGGACGCTGGAACTTAATTTCAAAAACTTCAGCCCAAAACGCGATCTTGATATCTTATTCATCGGCAGGAGGGGCGGCTATTGAGCGGAAACCAAATTATTGAGGCCTTGATTAGGGCAGGACTGAACGCCGAGCTGGCCGGGGCTTTTGCCGGGGGACTCGCGGCAAGGGCCGGTGCCGTGTTCGGCCAAAGCTTCAATAAACTGACACAAGCCGAGCAGGCGTTTGCCGTGCCGGGTGACGCAATTCAAGCGGTCCGCCAAGCGTTCCAGCGTATAGGGAAAATCGCTGCCGAAGAGGTGGATGATTCAGCTGGTCAATGTGTTTTGGCGACGCAAACCAGAGCCGGATGGCTCAATGCGAACCCGGCGCTTTTGATCGCCGTGATTGAAAAACAAAACGTCCAGGCCGTTGTCTTGGCAAAAGAAGGTCTGATCGATCAGAAAACCGCGGCGGGCGCGCTGCGGCGGTTTGGGGACGTTCTTCTCGATTTGGGGGAGACCGCATCATGAGAATGATATTCACCGTCCTGGCCGTATTAACCGGCTTTGCGGCCAGCGCTTGGGCGGTTTTGCCTCCGTCGGTGTATCTTGAGGCGCGTCAGAAAGCCGATCATCATGTGCAGGTCGCCATTACCGATGTGGATGTCCCTAGGATAACTCCTGGGCGGTGTAAGATTGAAGGCGTGGCGGCGACGGTATTTCGCTCAAAGAACGAGATTCTGAAAAAAGGCCGGGAAGTCAGTTTTACCGTCGATTGCCTCAGGCCCGGTGATGAGCCGATGGCTGGCGGAACTCTCTGGGGTAGCGCCTCCGATCTAAAATCGGCGCGTTTTATCGAAGCGTACCTTAGCGGTGCCGGTCCGAAGCGTTTCGCGGTCGCTGGCTGGCAGTACGTGATCATCCCCGTGCCGACAAACGTTCCCGCCTGCCCGCCGGATAAGCCCGGCCTGACCTGCCGGTAGCGGCCCATGGAAGAGGACGTCCAATTCGCCCTTTCGGTTTATGGGTTTGCAATTTGGGGCTGGGCGGCCTTGCTCGGCGCGCTGGCCTGGTGGTCCTCCAGGCCGCTCAAAAAGGGTGCGCCCAGAGTGGCCGCCGCACGGGCCGCTTTTCTCCTGTCGCTTTCGAGTATTACGCTTGTGCCCGTCCTCTTTCCCTTGGAGTGGCACCTCGGACTCCTGTTTGTGCTCCTTTTCTGTTCTTTTTTGCTGTGGTGGCGTAAAGAGATTTGGCCGATCTATCTTTTTCTGCTCAGCGGCAGCGTGGTTTTTGCCAATGACGGTGCGACGCTCTTGAGCTTTGTTCAAACGGACGGGCTGTTTGAAGATTTTCTGGCGATCCTGACATTCCAAAGCGAACCGTCGCTGGACAGTTTTTTTGATATCTTCGTCGGCCCTTTGGTCTACGGCAGCATCGTCGCTTTGTTTTTCAGGGTGGCTTTTTTTCTCCTGGGGGCGTGGGCGGCGGCGAGGGTTTTGCGGGAGGGGCGGAAAATATGAGGTGGGGCCGATTGTTTTTCCCGATGGCGCTGATGGGCGTTTCTTCCGCATGGGCTGACCAACCGGCCTCGGTTTTCGAGGGATTTTGGTCGGCTCAGTGCTTGGGTCGTCAAGGGGGCCTCGTTTCTGAGTACACGGTTTTTACGCCTAACGAATGGTGCCGCCACATAGTTGACGATTGGCGGACGCATAGCATGTGTCAAAATACCCGCTACGAGCCGCTGCCGAACGGCGAGGCCATCCTTGATGTCGATGGCATTGGGCGGTACAGAGCGAAATGGACCGGGGTAAAACTTATTCTCGAGCCATTGGATGGGGCGGAGCCTGAGGCCTATGCACCGGCAATCCGCCGCAAAGACGGAAAGGACCGCTTTCTGACCTGTCCTTAGAGTGCGATCGGATTAGGTTACTCAACCTAATCCGTGAATCGCCCTCTAAACTGTTAATAGGGGCGGATTCACGCTTTAAGCGGAATCACTTGAACGTGATTCCACCTATAATGATCCGGCTCGATCTCCAATGGTTGACGACGGGTAAGTTTAAACAATTATCGGTATGGTAGGCTTGATGAGGTATCGGGCCTGAAAAAGAAAAAGGGAGGACTCATGAAGAAAATAATATTTGCCGTTCTTGGGTTGGCGCTAAGCGCCGGATTCGTAGCCAGCCAAAATGAGGCGAATGCCCAGGCGACCAAAGACAAATGGTGTGTTTGGTATCGAACGGCGGCGCCGTCACACGCCAATATTCAAATGCTACCGGCGAAATTCCCGGCTTGCGGCGGCAGCGTTCAAAATATCCCAAATGGCTATAAGCTTTGGGTGTGGTGCCGACAGGCCGGATGCGCCTCGGCGAAACAGGCTTTGTCGAACCACTACCAGCAGACCAAGCGGGTGCCCGATTGGCGCGGACAGGTTCGCTGACAAGTATCGACGGCTAAAAAAAGGCCGCCGGAGGGGTGCTCCGGCGGCCGCAAGTTCCAGGAGTAGATTAACTGGTGACCGGGCGATCTTGGATCCTTGGTCGCCGCAATTGCGAGGGGATGAGGGAGGGCCCCACCGCGGAGGAGGCGGCTTCGGCTGAAGCGTTCTTCACCGCGATGAGGCCCGCCGTCCGGGATCTGGGTTAGTAGCCGCCCTTCTTGCCCGCACCAGCGTAGACAAATTCCCAAGAGGTGCTGAACGGCGCCCACCATTTGCCGACGCCGGTTTCCTTGTCCGTATGGCGCAGGAAGCCCTGTTCGGCGGGTGAGGCAATGTTAAAAGTGACGCGGTATTTGCCCGCACCGTCCATTTTGATGTTCTGGCCGTAGTGGGGGCCGTCGGAGGCGCACATGGGCAACAGCAGCCCCATTTCCGACCAATCGGAGCCGATTTTTTCCAGCTTGTAGGTGACGTTCATGAAGGGCATCCATTCGCCCTCGCCGAAGCCGTTGTTGTTACCCTTAATCGCGTGGATGTCGGCTTCCAGGTGAATGTCCGTCGGGCCCTGAGAGGGCAGGATCGGTTCCATCTGAACGGCTTGGAGATAGACGGCCGCGATTTCCATGCCGTTCTTTTCGATCGGTTCGCCGATGGCGACTTCAGCCGCCTGAGCCGAGGCGGCAGCAAAAAGGCCGCTGGCGATGGCAAATCCGGTGAGGGTTTTCGTGAGGTTCTTCATGTTCCGTCCCATAAGTTTTTAAAAGAATATCCGAGGGTGTGATGCGAATGATAGTGATAATCGTTCTCAAGTCAATGGCTTTTTTGGCGATTGGAGAAAGTTTCTTCAGCGCACGTTCTGCGGTGTTAAAGACCGAAAATGGCTGGCCACCAGGCAAGGCCGACCAGAGCGCTGCCAAAGATTCCAGGCGCTAAAGGCAGCCAGGAGAGCTTCGCTGCAACGCCCTGATTGCGGATGATCCGATAGCCGAGGCGAATACTCCATAGAAGAGCGGCCAGAAAGAAAGCCCCTTTAACCCAGCCGATCTGCTCGCTTGTCAATCCCAAAGGAGCAAGGCCGTTAAACAGCTCGGCCCCCAGGCCGATGATCAGCGACACCATGGCAATGGGGGCGTATTGATAGCCGAGCTCGATGAAACGCTGTTTGAAACTGCGGACAGCCCCCAATTTGCCGGTGATCCAGGTCGCGGTCGCCGTCGTGATGGAGAGCGTGGCGGCGAACAGCGCCATGAACCCGGTCATAAACAAAACGATGGAGAAAAAGTCGATCCAGCCGAAGACTTCGCGGCGCTCGGGGTGAACCGACATCAGCCATGAAGGGCCCGGATTGCCGATCCAGTACATTTCGTGTTCGATGAACCAAGTGGCGATGGCCATCCGCATATCTTGATAATGGGGCAAAATCAGCCACAGAAAACCGCCGATGGCGACGCCGGTGCCCAGAAAGAAAAACCAGATCTCCGATTTGTTCGGATTGCGGTGCTGAATTTCTTCGACTTCGCGTCCGGGCGGGCGGAACTGGAAGGAAACGCCGCCTTTCGCATCCGGATTAACACAACGAAAACATTCGATGCAGTGCCGAGACTCTTCCTTGCGCGTCAAATCGATCATGGTCGGGCAAACGCCCTTTTCGGTCCAGCTGTCGCCACCCTGACGCTTGATCTTGGGGCGGAACTGCACCGCGCCGATCCGTGAGAAAACACCCAGCAAAAGGCCGATGGGGCACATATGGCGGCACCAGGCGCGTTTCTTGCGGCCATATAGGAAACCGATAACGATCGCCGCCAACATGGTTCCGCCAAATACTTCGGCAATGGCTTCCGGATGATCGCGCACGCCGACCGTCTGACCGAGAATGGTGATGAACAGGAAGCTGAGGATCGGCGTGCCTTCCCATTTCAACCAACCGGGAATGGCCCGCTGCAGCCCCTTTTTGTTGGCCCATTCGGAGGCCGCGCCCATGGGGCAAAGCAGACCGCACCAACTGCGGCCGGTAAAGATCACCGACAGAAAGACCAGTGGGAACCATAGGCCCCACATCACGTAATTGGAAAAGGTTGTGAAATGGGTTAGCGGGGTTGCGGTTTCGGGTGGGTCGGGAAGAAACGCCGGGACGAGAACCACGGCCAGGAAAAACACGAACATAAAGCCGTGAATCCAGACTAGCTTGTCTTTGTGGCGGTAGAAAAATCGTTCGACCGGAAGCGACATCCTTTTCAGCAGCGAACCCTCCGCCGGGGTGTAGGTGACGGAGGGGGCGGCCGATTTGGTCGTCGTTTTCGGGTCCTGAAACGTCATCATTCGGCAGCCCCGGAGGTTCGGGCCATGAGACGGCGTTTGCGGGCGAACCAAATAAGGGCGACCGGCAACGGCGCTAGCAGCGCCAGTTGAGCAATGACGGTTTCCAGGGTTGGGAACAAGCCGACCATCGGCAGGTTGGGTATCCAACCGACCGGTGTGATGGCGACCCATCCCGCTTCTTGCAGTTCAAGGATCCCTTTCCCGGCGAAGATCACCGATAGGGCGTAAAGCAAGATGGCCGTGGCCGAGAAAAACAACCCCAAAGGCAGCTTGATCGAAGCGGTGCGCATGGCCCAGTAGATGGCCGCGAGCGCGACCGTCGCCGCGGCAAAACCGCTGATGATGGCCGGAGTTTGGCCTTTGCTACCCGCCAAGAGAGCCTGATAGAAAAGAACGGTTTCCGCCCCTTCGCGGTAGACGGCGAGGAAAGCGGCAAAGGCCAAGGCGAAGATATGATCGCCGGCGACGGCCTTGTCGATTTGCTTGCGGACGTAGGCCTGCCAACGGTCGGCTTCGCGTTTTGCGAACAGCCAGTAGCTGACGTAAAACAGAACGGCGGCGGCAATCAGCATAGTGATGCCTTCCAGCGCCTCCTGGCCTTTTCCCGAAATCTGAAATAATGACTGCAACCCCCAAGCGGTTAGGCCGCTGGCGACCAAGGCGATCCCGACGCCCGCCCAGATGTGGCGAATTTTTTCTTCGGCTCCGGACCGGCGCAGGTAGGCGACCAAAGCGGTGACCACCAGGATCGCCTCGAAACCTTCCCGGACCAGGATCAGGAAGGATTGAATGGCCGTGCTCCAGAAGCCGCTTTCGGTTTTCTCAGCTTGTGCCGCGGCCGTCGCTTCAAGCTTTTGACGAAGCGCGGCCCAGGCCGTGGACACGGTTTCCTTGCTTTCGCCTTTCATGGCGTGGCCGATGGCCTGGGCAAACAGCGACTCGATTTCGGTTTTTAGGTTCGCATTTTCGAGGCCGACGGACAATTCCATGCCGGAGCCCTCGAATACATCGAAGTACAGATCGGAAAATGCCGTTCCCGTTTCATCGCCTGCTGTCGGGTCGTAGGCGGCAAGGGCGGCTTCGCCACCTTCAACGATCTGGGCGACGATAGCTGTGTAGTCGACCCGCGCATTTTCCTCTTCGGCCAGTGCCGGAGCGGCAAAAAAGGTAAGCGCGAAAAGTAAAAAGGCGCGGAATGCGTTCATTGATTAACCCTAAAGACGTCTTTCGAAATTCCGGCGGCATCCAGCTTGCCGCCATCGGCGAGCAACAGACCTTTGAGTTCCTCGGTTAAGGCTTTGACCTCGTCCGGAGTTTGGCCCTTTTTGATCGCCTTGCGAATTCCGCCAAACCGCCGTTCAACCTTAAAAGTATGCTTGGCGCCGACTTCCGTGCGCATGGCGGCTTCCATTTTGGTGCTTTCAAAAACACCGAAATAAGCGTGAAGCACGGCCTTGGTTGCCGCCTTGGCGTCACCTTTGCGGTAAAGCGCCTCGGCTTGATCGAGAGCCTCGTTGACCTGTCCGGCCACCCCTGTCCAATAAGTTTGCCCAGCTTGGGCCGAGGTCGCGGGGGCAAATAACAAGACTGCGAAAAAAAGAAAAGCGATGCGTTTCATGTAACCACAAAAATATTACGGGTATTGTCCGAAGGCGATGATAATCAGTCTCAACTGCATTGCAAGGGAAATTAATAATTGATCGCAAATTGGCAAGGCTTGATGTTTGTCAAGTCCGGCAACTAAAAACGATAGGCGCGCTCCACCTTGGCCACTCTCAGAGCGAAATCGGCGTACCATCGTTCTCTTCCCAATTTTTGCGCCACCAGATGTTCGGCGTCGGCCTTCCAGGCCTTGATGCTTTGGTCATCCGCCCAGTATGAAACCGTCACCCCACGTCCCGCCGCGTCCCGGGCCGATTTAAGGCCTAAAAAACCAGGTTGTTGGGCGGCCTGCTCGATCATTGCGGCCGCCATCGCGTCATATCCCGCGTCGTCGTCCGGCGTCCGTACCGACGTAAAAATGACGGCATAGTAGGGTGGGGCGGGGAGCTTGGCGGGAAAGTCTTCGGTCATGGAGGTCTCGTCAACTGGTGTGATGCGCCGCACAGCGTTTGTAGGCTGTTTTTGGTAAATTAGAATTACTAAAACAGGAGAAAAGCCGTGTCACCCCGATTTGGAATAGGATCGATCATCTTCATTTCCCTCATCTGTTTGATGGGGATCGTGCCGGTCGCCGGAACGCCGGGGGGCGAAATTCTGGGCACGGTCTGGGATTCTCTATTTAACCTTGGCTACAATAAATTTTAGCCGTCTTTTTCCCTTTCATGAATAATCCGCCCGTTGTTGGTCCCGGCCAAAGGGATGTAGGCGCGTTTGCGCTTGGCCGGCGCTTTCGTGGGGGCGGCGTAAATCTGTTTGCCCGCTTCGACGATGACCAGCCCGCCGAAGGTTTTAAACCAGCGCAACCCGGCTTTTTCCCAAGCCGTCGCCCCGGCCAGCATCATACGGGAGCGTAGCGGCGGCATGAACAACGCGCCGGAATGGGCCAGCGGCGTGAACATGCTATCTTTCAATAACCGGCTGATCTGACCGACCGTATAGGGATGGCCGTGACCGAAGGGCGTGCGTTCCAGGCGCGACCAGATGCCGGTGCGGTTGGGCACGACGACGAGCAGCCGCCCTCCCGGAGCCATAACCCGCCAGATTTCCCGCATCATCGGCTGGAGCTGATGGGTGTGTTCCAAGGCGTGAACCAATAAAAACCGGTCGATTGACACGTCGGGCAGCGGCAGTTCCGCCTCGTCTACCAGGGTGGTCAGGCCTTTTCCGTCGCGCGGCCAGTGGAGAACGCCCTGGGCGGCGGGCATCAAGGCCAGGGTGCGCTCGGCTTCCGCTCTGAAGAGACCGAGAAACGGAGTGGTGTAGCCCAGGCTGGCAACCCGCAGGCCACGGGTGTCCGGCCAGAAAGCGCGGATGTGCCGACGGATCATCCGCTGGGCGGTTTTCCCCAGCGGCGTTTGATAGAAATCCCTAAGATCGACAACATCCAACCACATAATGGGTTGAATCCTATTAGCTTTTGTTGGTTTTGTCGATCAGCTGTGAACGCCGTAAACGGCGCCTATGACGGCTGTCAGGCTAAGCAGGGTCAATATCCAATGGGCCAGATGAACTCTTTTGAGGGAAAGCGCGGGGTTGGCCGACACTTTTCCGCCGATGAGCCGGGGCAGGACAAAGGGTTCTAGGACGAACATGACCAGGCTAAAAATCACCCAGATAAAGGTCATCAGATGCACCCACCAGAACTCGCTCAGTTGATAGCGGTCCCAGGCGTTCAATTTATGGAGCATGTAAAACCCGCTTAACCCGGTGATCAGGGTTGTAAAGCGGGCCTGCCAAATGAACGCTTTTTCCGTCGTATGGAACAGGGAAAAGGCCTCGCCGGGATCGCTTTTTCGGCGGAAAACCGGCAAAAGAACGGTTGTCACGAGGGCGACGCCGCCGATCCATAAAACAACGCCTGCAACATGGAGGGCGCGGGCCAATGCAAAATCGTCCATACGGTATATTGCCAGTAATGGTTAGTAGACGC
>Ga0209475_10005558_pt1 | contig 10301 bp, 11 predicted proteins | sample tdDd471_FD_187128 | JGI IMG/M metagenome (GOLD analysis project Ga0209475, IMG submission 187128) | Marine sediment microbial communities from the Atlantic coast under amendment with organic carbon and nitrate - tdDd47.1 (SPAdes)... | ecosystem: Environmental > Aquatic > Marine > Coastal >...
CAAGGCAATCTCGGCAGGTGAGAAGGTGGAGGGGTCACGATTGGCCAGGCTGTCCGGCGGGTACGGCGAAGCCTTCTCGGGCTCCTCGCTCACCGCCTCCTCCCCGGTCGTTGCCGCCGCCATCCTGGTTTCCATTGCGGGGGCGGGATCATCCGCGGCGACAGCCTGCGGCAGTCCGATCACGGGCGATACCACGCCCTCGCTGTCCACCAGGTAGGTGACCTTCAGGCCAAGCACCAGAGTGGCCGCAACCAGGGTGGCAGGCAGAATTCGGACGCCGGGAAGTCGCATGGGATTACCTAACCTGTCTCAGTGCCTTGAGGAGTTTCGATTCCGCATCGCCACGGCCTTCACGCTCCGCGCGGGCCGGTCCAGCGCTGGCGGGTGCTTCCGCGGGACGCGCCGGTGCAGCGGTCGCCGCGCTCTTGCGGTTGTCCACGCCCTTCTCGATCCGGTCGGCCACACGCTCGCCCGATGTGGTGACGAGTTGCAATTCGTCCAGCATGTCGCGTGCCTTGGCCACCTTGGCTTCCAGCTCCAGGCCCACCGCACCGGCTGTGCTCTTCAGCTCGTCGATGCTGGACCGCGCGCGCTCCGTCGACTGGTCGAAGGACTGCACCAGGGCCGCCATGTCGCCCTGCGCGTTGCGCAACTGGCCAAGACGACGGTTCAGCATGAAGCAATAGATCACGGTGGCGGTCAGCAACACGACCAGCAGCCCATCCAGCAGCAGGTTCATGTCCATGGTCATGATCCGTCTCCCAGCTTGCGGTAGGCACGATCAATCTTCACCGAGATGTTCTGGCCCCGGCGGCCCATGTTGCCTGCAGCCATCGGAATGCCCCCGCAGTTGAGGCGGATCGCGCTTTCAGGTGAGGCATTGAGCATCATGGTATCGCCCACCTTCATGCGCATGACCTTCGACAGCGGCAGGGTCTGCTCATCCAGTACCGCCACCAGGTCGACGTCGGTCTTCCAGAGTTCGGTCGCCAGATGGTTTTCCCAGATCGAGTCACGACCGAATTTCTCACCCATGAACATCTGCAGCAGCAGTTCGCGAATGGGCTCCAGCGTGGCGTAGGGCAGCAGCACGTCCAGCCGCCCGCCACGGTCTTCCATGTCGATCCGCAACTTGATGACGATGGCAGCATTGGCGGGACGGGCGATCGTGGCGAAACGGGGGTTGGTCTCGACCCGGTCGAAGTTGAACGCGACCGGCGACAGCGGCTCGAACGCGGCGGACATGTCAGCCAGCACCACCGCCACCATCCGCTCCACCAGATTGCGTTCGATGGTGGTATAGGGCCGCCCCTCGATCCGCATGGCGGCAGTGCCGCGGCGACCGCCCAGCAGCACATCGACGATGGAGTAGATCAGGGAGGAATCGACGGTGATGAGGCCGTAGTTGTCCCATTCCACAGCACGAAACACCGAAAGGATCGCGGGCAGCGGGATCGAGTTCAGATAGTCGCCGAACCTGACGGAGGTGATGTTGTCCAGCGCCACCTCGACATTGTCGGACGTGAAGTTGCGCAGGCTGGTGGTCATCATGCGGACCAGCCTGTCGAACACGACCTCCAGCATCGGCAGGCGTTCGTAGTTGACCAGCGCCGAGTTGATGATCGCCTTGATGCCGGACTTCTCGCTGTCATCGTCGCCGTCGGCATCAAAACCGAGCAGGCTGTCGATCTCGTCCTGGTTCAGGATCCGGTTGTTTGCCCCGAAGGAACTTTCCGGATCATCGCCCAGCATCACGTCGCTGTCATCTGCCTCGGGTTCGACCGCATCGGCCTTGTCTTCTTCAGCCATTCAAAAACGCTTTCTGCATTTTGTGGATACGAACTTCTGCGCCTTGACCCATCACTGGATCAGCATTTCCTTGAACAGGACATCGCGCACCCGTGCCGGACGCACCGACTGGTTGACGCGGATCATCAGCTCTTCCTTCAGGCGGTAGACGCCGGCGGACCCTTGCAGGTCCTCCCGCCGCAGTTCGCGCAGGTAGACCTGGAAATGATCGACGATGCGCGGCATCACCTTCTCGACACGCTGCACGATGCTGCGGTCACCGAATTCCAGCGCGACGCGGATCTTCAGGTAACGCGGCTGGCGCCCATCGGTGTTCAGGTTCACCAGCATGTCGGGCAGTTCATAGAAGATCAGGTCGCTGCCGGCATAGGTCACCTTGCCGAAGCCTGCCGACCCGCCACCACCGTGGCCGCCACCGCCGCCGCCGTGGCCGCCGCTGTCGTCAGCCTCCGCCTCACCATGACCGCCACCATGTCCGTCTTCTTCCTTGGCGCCATGGCCGGAACTGGCGGCCTGCGCCTCACCACCGGAGCCGCCGCCCAGCATCATGAAGGCCGCGCCGCCCCCGCCCAGCAGCACCAGCACGGGCAGAGCAACGAACAGCACAAGCACCTTGCCGCTCAGCTTGCGCTTCTTCGGCTGGTCGCCTGCAGCACCTTCTTCGCCTTCGGTGACAGCAGTCTCATCCATCTCTTCAGCCATGATGCGGACCTCGCGCGGGTTCAGTGAACTGGCGTGAAGGTAGGCTGACTCGGTTAACAAAGTGTTGGGATCGCCGTTAACACCTGGCGAACCGGCAGGACTTGCCCACTGACCGCCCCCTTCTTGCCGCCTTCCGACCGTGCCAAAATGAAAACGCAACAATTTCAAATACTTATTTCTGGCACACCGGATGCATTACCCCTGACCAGCAACGTCTCAGGAGCTTTCGGCAAACGCCATGGGTATCGAAAACGCAATTCTGGTCGGACTTTCCCGTCAGGTGGCCCTCAGCCGCCAGATGGACATCGTCGCCAACAACATCGCCAACATGAACACCGTGGGCTTCCGGGCCGAACAGGTCATGTTCCGCGAGTTCCTGGTGGACACCAAGGAAGGCGACAGCATCTCCTACGTGCAGGATTATGGCGTGGCCATGGACGTGTCCGACGGACCGCTGCAGTCCACCACCAACCCGCTGGATGTTGCCGTGTCCGGCAAGGGATACCTGGTCGTGCAGACCCAGGACGGCGAGAAGTACACCCGCAACGGCCACCTGCGCCTTGATGATCAGGGACGGCTGGTGACCATGGACGGCAATCCGCTGCTGGATGTGGAGAACAAGGAGATCGAGTTCGCCGACCCGACCGTCTCCGTCGATATAGCCCGTGACGGCACGATCACAGCGGCGGATGGCGAGACCTTCCGTCTGCAGCTGGTCGGCTTCGACAACGAGCAGGACCTGGAAAAGGCGGAGGGTGGCCTCTACGAGACTGATCAGGCCCCGTTCGAGATCGAGGACCCGCAGATCCTGCAGGGCATGCTGGAATCCAGCAACGTCAATTCCATCACCGAAATGACCCGGATGATCGCCGTGCAGCGGGCCTACGAGGCCATGCAGCAGATGGTGAAGTCCGACCACGACATTCAGCGGGACGCCATCGGCCGTCTTGGCCAGGTCACCTGAGCAGTCCCCGAGGAGTATTGAGCCATGCGTAGTCTTTCCATCGCTTCCACCGGCATGCTGGCCCAGCAGCTGAATGTCGAGGTCATCTCGAACAACATCGCCAACATGAACACCACGGGGTTCAAGCGTCAGCGAGCCGCGTTCCAGGACCTGCTGTACCAGAACGTCCGCCGCGTCGGTTCCAGCTCCTCCGACGCGGGGAACATCGTCCCCTCCGGCGTGCAGATCGGTGTCGGCGTCAAGGCCGGCTCCGTCTATCGCATCACCGAACAGGGTGACATCGCCATCACCGACAACCCGCTGGATCTGGCCATCAATGGCCGCGGTTTCTTCCGCGTGACCCTGCCGACGGGCGAGGACGCCTACACCCGCTCCGGCAACTTCTCGGTCGGCGCGGATGGCCAGCTGGTGACCCAGGACGGCTTTGTCGTGGCACCGGGCATTACCGTGCCGAACAATGCGCAGGACCTGTCGATCAACGCGAATGGCGAGGTGCTGGCAAAGATTGCCGGGCAGACCGCGTTCCAGAACCTGGGCCAGTTCGAACTGGTGACCTTCTTCAACGACGCCGGTCTGGAGGCGGTGGGTGACAACCTGTTCCTGGAAAGCCCGGCATCCGGCGCCGCAACGACCGGCATTCCCGGTCAGGCCGGTTTCGGGTCGATCCAGCAGGGGTTCCTGGAAACCTCCAACGTGAACCCGGTGCAGGAGATCACGGATCTGATCACCGCGCAGCGTGCCTATGAAATGAACTCCAAGGTCATCACCGCATCCGACGAGATGATGGCCGCAATCAACACCCTGAGGTGATCGCCATGAACCGCGCGCTTGCAAATCTGATCGCCGCCGGTGCCTTCGTGGCCGGACTGGCCCTGTCCACCGCCGCCATCGCCGTCGAGCCGATGATGGCGACCCTGAAGCAGGGCATCATCATCGACCGCCCGGTGATTACCCTGAACGATCTGCTGGATGGCGCGGACCAGGCAGGCGACCTGGTGGTTGCCCACGCCCCGGCACCCGGCGAGCGTCTGGCCCTGAACCCCATCGCCATCGCCCGCATCGCCGCCAGCCGCGGTGTGCACTGGATGCCCCCCGCCGGGATGCACCGCATCACCGTGACCCGCGCCAGCCGCATTGTGCCGATGGCCGACATCATGGCCGAGGTCGAACTGGCCCTGAGCATCCAGACCAACGGCGAAGACCTGCAGATCGAACTGGCCGGACACCGGTCCACCCTGCATGTCGCCACCGACAAGCTGCCGACCGTCGAAGTCATCAGCATGGACTACGCGCCGCGCACCGGCCGCTTCACCGCGATCGTCTCGTCCCCCGCCGGAGACCCGGCGGCACAGCGCGAGCGCCTGCATGGCCGCGCCTGGGTCATGACCGAAGTTCCCGTGCTGTCCCACCCGGTGCGTCCGGGCGATGAGATTTCCCATGACGACATCAGCTGGCAGCGGGTCCGCCAGGACCGTGTGCGGCGCCAGACCGTGGTCAATGTCGGCGAGCTGGTGGGCATGAGCCCGAAGCGCCACATCGCCGCCAACCGCCTGATCCGCGTCTCCGACCTGCAGACCCCGGTGATGGTGTCGAAGGGCGCAGTGGTCACCATGGTCTACCGCCACGGCGGGCTGCTGCTGACCGCATCGGGCCGCGCCATGGAGAACGGAGGCCGCAATGACGTCATCCGCGTCATGAACGACCGCAGCCGCCTGACCATCGAGGCCCGCGTGGCCGCCCCGGGGCAGGTCAACGTGATCCCGGCCAGCACCCGCCTGTCGCAGCTTACCCGCTGAACCCGACCCTGAAGCTCCCCGCCCGGCAAAAACTGCCGCAGAAGCATCCGCGCCCTGAAGGACAAAATGTCATGAGAAGCTCCCTGATCCGCAGTCTGGCCATCCTCGCCACCGCCGCCGCCCTCACGGCCTGCTCCGCCGTCGACCGCATCGAGAACATCGGCAAGGCACCGGATCTGACCGAGATCAAGGACCCGCGGTCGGAGAGCAGCTATCGCACCGTCAGCCTGCCGATGCCGCGCCCGGAGCCGACGATCCGCCAGGCCAACTCGCTCTGGCGTCCCGGCGCCCGCGCCTTCTTCAAGGATCAGCGCGCCTCCCAGATCGGCGACATCCTGACCGTGCAGGTGGAGATCAACGATCAGGCGCAGCTGAACAACTCCACCTCCCGCGCCCGCGCCGCCTCCGAGGATACGGACGCCACGTCGCTGCTCGGCTTCCAGAGCAACTTCGGCAATTTCCTGCCGGACGCCGTCGATCCGACCAGCCTCGTCAGCGTCGGTAATACCAGCAACCACACCGGCACGGGCACCGTCGACCGCGACGAGACCATCAGCCTGCAGGTCGCGGCCCTGATCGTGGACCGTCTGCCCAACGGCAACCTGGTCATCGCCGGTCGCCAGGAAGTGCGGGTGAACTTCGAAGTGCGCGAACTGCTGATCTCCGGCGTCGTCCGCCCGCAGGACATTACCGCCACCAACACGGTCAACCACAGCCAGATCGCCGAAGCACGCATCGCCTACGGCGGACGCGGCCAGCTCACCGACGTGCAGCAGCCCCGCTACGGCCAGCAGTTGCTCGACGTGATCCTGCCCTTCTGACCGGGATCGCAGACCGCAAGGACACACAGAAACACACCAATCCCTCCGTCCAGACCATCCCCCAAAGGATCTGAAGACAGGGAACTAGGGCCGGTACCCCACAAGGTACCGGCCCACTTTTTTTGTGAGGTGCATTCAGAAGGATCAGCTGCCGACCTGGATCGCGATCTTGCCGGTGTGGGACTTGCCCAGGAATGCCTGCTGTGCGGCGTGCAGTTCGCGCAACGGATAGATCTCGGCCACGACAGGCCTGATCTCCCCGGCCTCGATATAGCCGACCAGATCCGTGAAGATGTTCGCGGGCTGATACGTGCAGCCGAGAAGGGTCAGGTCACGCAGGTAGAGCGTGCGCAGGTCAAGTTCGACAATCGGTCCGGCAATGGCGCCTGCCGTCACGTAGCGACCGCCGCTGCGCAGGCTCTCGATCAACTCAGGCCAGCGGGAACCGCCCACGAGATCGATGACGCAGTCAAACGCACCGGCGGAAAGGGCGGCGTCCCGGTCGAGCGTCTTGTCGGCCCCCAGCGCCCGCAGGTCCTCGGCCTTGGCCGCACTGGTCACAGCGGTGACATGCGCCCCCCGCCGCTTGGCGAGTTGTATCGCTGCGGAACCGACACCGCCGGAAGCCCCGGTCACAAGCACCCGTTCAGCGGTCAGGCCAACGCGCTGGATCATTCCCTCCGCCGTCGAGAAGGCGCAGGGGAAAGAGGCGAGTTCCGCGTCGGAAAGTGGTGAGCTGATCTGGATCGCATCGTCCGAGCGGACCCTGGCATATTCGGCAAAGCCACCATCGGACTCCGATCCCAGGGTCGCGATGGACAGAGCAGCATCTGTCGAGGCAGGTGATTGCAGTGCGCGAACCAGGACCCGCTCCCCGACCCGGCGCGCGTCCACTCCCGGCCCGACGGCAACGATCCGACCGCAGCAGTCCGCCCCCTGGATTCGCGGAAAGACGAGCGCCGCCCCGGACCAGCTGCCATCCGCGTCAACGTCGGACCCGAATCCGTCCTCAGCCCCCGCGCCCGTATCGCCACGGACACTCTTCGAGTACCAGCCAATGCGGGTGTTGATATCGGTATTGTTGACGGAGGACGCACCGACACCAACCAGGACGTCCCCGTCGGAAGGAACAGGAACTGGCAGGTCTTCCCGCCATTCCAGTCGCTCCGGCCCCCCATGTCCGGTCAGTATCATGCCGCTCATCGCCGTTGGGATTGCCATTGCCGCCTCCGCAGTAGAATGTTTCCTCTACTTGCCGAAGTAGAATGATCCCTCTACATCGTCAAGCATGAACCCAACGATGATCAGAATTGCGGCGGGACTGGAACGGGCCTTCGCACGTGAAGGCTTTGCAACGCCGAGTGTCGAGAACTTGCGGGATGCTGCAGGTGTCAGCCTGCGCACGCTCTACAAGTACACGCCATCACGCGACAAGATGGCCCACGCAGCGCTGGAATACCGGCATCAAAGATACATGGCTCATGTATTCAACGGTCTGGCGGCAGACCCAGCCATCGCTCTAACAGCCATCATCGATCGTGTGGCGGATTGGATGAAGCAAGAGGCGTCACATGGCTGCCTGTTCCACGCTGCGGTCGCGGCCTCACCGGGCGATGAGGCATTGCGTGACCTGCTCATGCGGCACAAGGCGGAGGTCGCCGGACGCGCTGCTGAACTCGCAGGCAGGCAGGGTCGAGAGACCGAGATCATCCTGATCCTTGAGGGTCTGACCCAGAGCTGGCCGCTGTACGGCGACGGCGCCGTGGATAGTGCGAAACGGCTCTGCGCGGCTGTTTCACGAGTCAATTGAGAGGAGAGAACAGGCCCTTGTTGCCGGTTCCGACAACGCTCAGCCCTCTGTCTCATCCTTTGCCGGCCCCTCTATCGCTGTCGCGCCAGCCGCCTCCACCATCGCCTGAGGCAATTCCTTCTTCGCCTTGGCGCCGAGGGTCTTCAGCTGGGTGGCCTGGGTGATCAGGTTGCCATTACCTTCCACCAGCTTGCCGACCGCCGCCTGCTGGGACTTGGTGGCGCGGTCGAGGTGGCGGCCAATGTCGGTCACGTCGTCAACGAAGCCCGCGAACTTGTCGTAGAGCAGGCCGGCGCGATTGGCGATGTCCTCCGCGTTCTTCTGCTGGCGCTCCACCTGCCACAGGCTGCCGACGGTGCGCAGCAGGGTGATCAGCGTCGTCGGCGTGGCCATGGTGATGTTCAGGCCGATGGCGAAACCGGTCAGGTCCGGGCTTTCCTGCAGGGCGGCGGCAAAGGCGCCTTCGATGGGCACGAACATGATCACGTAGTCGGTGGTCGCCCCGGTGATGCGGGAATAATCCTTCGATGACAGGCCGCGGATGTGCTGGCGCAGGGACTCGACATGGCGTTTCAACGCCGCCGCCTGCTCCGCCTCCGTCTCCGCGTTCACATAGGCCTCGAAGGCTACCAGCGAGACCTTGGAATCGATGATGATCTTGTGCTCGTTCGGCAGGTTGACCACCACGTCGGGCCGCAGCCGTTCGCCGCTGTCGATGGTTTCACTCTGCTGGGTGGAGAATTCCTCCCCCTCCCGCAGGCCGGACTTCTCCAGGATCGTCGCCAGGATCATCTCGCCCCAGGCCCCCTGCGTCTGGGTCTTGCCCTTCAGCGCGCGGGTCAGGTTCAGGGTTTCCTGGGCCATCTCCGTGCTGTGTTTCTGCAGCGACTCGATCTGCTGTTTCAGGGCTGCCTGCCCCGCCGCCGCCTGCCGCTGCGCATCGGTCATGCCGGTCTGGAATTCCACGATCTTCTGCCGCAGCGGGTTCAGCAGCCCGTCAAGCTGTTCCCGGTTCTGTTCCTTGAAAGTGGTGGCATGGCCCTTCAGCACCGTGTCGGCCAGCTCCCGGAACTCCTTCGTCATCCGCTCGCGCGCGTCGGTCAGTTCCTTCAGGCGTTCCTCCGCCCGCGCCTGATCCTTCTCCTGCGCCTGTTTCAGGCTTGCATGTTCGACTTTCAGGTCACCCAGCGCGGCGGTTTCCCGCTGCAGCTCCGCGCGGAGCCGCTCCAGCGCCTCATCCCGTTCGGCGAGACGCTTCAGGGCATTGGCGCTGTCCGCCTCCAGCGTGGCAATGCGCCGGTCCTTCTCCGCATTCTCGGACCGGGCCTGCTGCAGGGCCGCCTCCGCCTGGTCCCGCGCGGCGACGATGGCAGCGTCCGGATCCTGCTGTCCGGTGCTGCGGCGAATGGCAATGACGGCTGCAATGGCGACGAGAAGCGCGCCGCCCAGGGCGACCGCAACCAACAGGGCTGGTTCCATGGATCAGGACTCGTTTCGGGTGATCGGGCTCCCATCATTGACCTGTTCGGGGGGATTCGGAACTCCAAACCCCACGTCCAGATACTCCCGTTCGGGAATATGAAACAGTTCGACCGGGCTCTCCTGCGGATCCAGGTCGTATTGCGCCTCCTCGACCAGGTCGTCGAGGAACAGCATCATGGGTGCCCCGCTGATGTGATGGCGCAGCGGAAAGCCCACTGCTTCAGCCACCGTCGACTTGCCGGACCGATAGTGCGCCTGGTTGATGACACGCATGCCGCAGGGATGGGTCGCGGTGGCATGAAGGTGATGATAGGCCTCCGCCTGACGCTCGGGGCTGACGAAATCCAGGTAATCGCGCCCTGTCGGATCCCGCCCGAACCGCGCCGCGATTGCTGTGCCGACCAGGCGCAGAACGGACTTGCCCGGTATCGCCAGGTCATGGATCAGCAGATAGGGCAACAGGGGCTTGATCTGACCGGGATCGATCATCAGGCGGTTCGGCACGCTGTCCGGTGTCTCTGCGCGCAGGTTCCACCAATAGTCACTCAGCGCCTGACACCGCGGGCTGCAAAACGCAATCTTGTGAGTCTCCCGCTGCACCATGTTCCTTACGCCTTACACGAACACAGGCCGACCGTTGGCTCGCCGGTTGAGCAATACTGTAGCATACCGGTTGCATTTCTCAGGTGACAGGCGGCACGGCACGGCTACTCTGCCGAAAGATCCTGCCGCAGACGGAAACCTCCCCATGACCACACGCCCCGGACGCCAGTTCCTTCAGGTTCCCGGCCCGACGAACATTCCCGATCGCATCCTGAACGCGATGCATCGACCGGCGCTGGATTTTGCCAGCCCCGGCTTCATGGACATCGCCATCGACTGCTTCGAGAAGGTGAAGCCGCTGTTCGGCACGGACG
>Ga0209475_10005562_pt1 | contig 10289 bp, 8 predicted proteins | sample tdDd471_FD_187128 | JGI IMG/M metagenome (GOLD analysis project Ga0209475, IMG submission 187128) | Marine sediment microbial communities from the Atlantic coast under amendment with organic carbon and nitrate - tdDd47.1 (SPAdes)... | ecosystem: Environmental > Aquatic > Marine > Coastal >...
ACTTACTGAACGTTTTGATTCGGTGTGTTTTAATCCAGCTGTTAATGTCGCCAATAATTGATCATTAGAAAATGGTTTTTCAAGAAAATCTGATGCTCCAATTTTAATTGCTTCAATGACTATTGGCATATCTGCGTAGGCGGTCATCATAACAACAGAAGTATCAGGTGCCATTAAATTGATCTTTTCAAGCCAATAAAATCCCTCTTTTCCACTAATGGCATCTCGAGTGAAATTCATGTCGAGTAATACAACATCAAAATCACTTTGTCTTAAAATATCAGGGATTTTATCTGGATTACTGAGCGTGACTACTTTTTCATAAAATCGCTTCAATAGAAGTTCCATTGACATCAATATGTCTGGATTATCATCGACAACCAGAATTCTTCCCAAAGATTTAGCGTTATCTTCCATTAAATATCTCATTTGCAAATCAATATTTATCGCAATAATAAATATTTAATAATTTTGTTATGTCCATTTTTGGACAGCATACTATTACAAAACCGGACACTTTCCAATACGTATCTATGTTTACTCGCCGCTAACCTAGATTTAATACTGCCTTCGAAGTTGGCATCTAACTTGCTGTAGCTCGTTAACTATTCGAGAACGATCAAAATGCGGCAAGGAGTAACTGTGGATCGAAAAATTGAGCGTACGAAAAAAAATTTTCTATTGAGAAAGCCATCGATAATCATTGCTAGTGCTTTGGCTATTGTACTCATTTATATTTCAGTTGATGCTTTTTCTAGTTCTCGTAGTCAGCAAATCGACAAGCGGTCAATTCTAATAAATCAAGTGCAGCAAGGAGCATTTGTTGATTCGATTAATGTTAGAGGATTAATTACTCCAAAGACAACGGTATATCTAGATGCTGTGTCAGGAGGAAGAGTAGAGGAGATATATATCGAGCATGGTGCGATTGTAAAGGAAGGTCAGCCTTTACTTAAACTCTCTAATTCTGCATTGCAATTAGACGTAATCAGTCGGGAAGCTCAAATTTCTGAACAGTTGAACTTTTTGAGAAATACGCAAATGACTGCAGAAACAAATCGTTTAGCATTGAAGCGCGAGCTTCTCGATAATAACAAGGAAATAGCACAGTTAAAGCGCGAGCTAAAAGCTTCTAATGAATTATTTAAGAGAAATCTAATAGCTAAAGATGATGTGGAAAAACTAGAGATTGATTTGAATTATTATATAGAAAGAAAAAAAATCAATATTCAAAGACAGGAGCAAGAAGAGAAAATACGTGAGGTTCAGATTAAACAATTAGAAGAAAGTGCTATTACGTTACAATCAAATTTGAAATTTGCTCGGAAAAATCTAGAAAATCTATTAGTTACCGCACCAGTTGATGGATATCTCAGTGATTTAGATGTTGACCTAGGAGAGTCAAAGTCCGCAGGAGAGCGCTTGGGACAAATAGATATACCTAATGAATACAAAGTGTTGGCTAGTATTGATGAATTCTATTTGAACCTATTATCTATTGATATGCCAGTAAGTATTGAATTAAATGGCGAAAAAATTGAAGCAAAAATTAATAAAATTGACAGTCGAGTGAATAGTGGGCGCTTTACCATTGAAGTTTATATTCCACAAGCTGCTGTAAATAATACCGCATTAAAAAGAGGGCAAAGTGTGGATCTCGATGTGTTTCTTAGTGCTGGAACTGAAAATGCTTTATTAGTTAAACGAGGCGCATTTGTTAATGAAACTGGTGGGAATTGGATCTTCGTGGTAAAGGGCAATACTGCAACTAAGCGAGCTATAAAACTTGGTAGAAAAAATCAAGATTATTATATGGTTGAAGATGGTTTGTCAGATGGCGAACAAATCATTACTTCTAGTTACGATTTATTCAGCAATGCAGAATCATTAATTTTAAAATAAATAGGGATGAAATCATGATTACGTTAAAAAACCTTAGTAAAATATACAGGACCGAAGATATCGAAACCACAGCGCTTAATGACATTAATTTAGTGGTAAATTCAGGTGATTTTCTGGCGATAATGGGTCCCTCAGGTTGCGGAAAGTCGACTCTTTTATCGATACTCGGTATGTTAGAGAGCCACACCAGTGGTGAATACCTTTTTCTTGATGAAGACTTAACAGGAAAAAGTGAACACAATCTATCTGAGATTCGCAAGAGTAATATTGGTTTTATCTTTCAGAGTTTTAATCTGATTGATGACTTAACTGTATTCGAAAATGTAGTTTTGCCATTACAGTATTTAGGTGTTCCTAAAGAAGAACGAGAACAGAGAACCGAGGCTATTCTAAAGCGAGTGGGCATCGATCACCGAGCTAATCATTTGCCTCAATTTTTGTCAGGCGGGCAACAGCAGAGAGTGGCAGTCGCTAGAGCGCTCGTGATTAACCCTAAAGTCGTTCTTGCAGACGAACCAACTGGAAACTTGGACTCCAAGAATGGGGAAGATGTCATGCAGTTATTACGCGACTTGAATAGCGAGGGGACCACCGTGATTATGGTTACTCACTCGGAGGTTGATGCGCAATATGGAAATCGAATTGTACGTCTTTTTGATGGGAAAATAATAGCCGAGCATTCAGAAAAACAGGTTAAAGAGGTGGATTATGCAGAGTAATAATCTTATTCAGAATTATTTTTTAGCTGCATATCGCTCACTGACTAAGGACAAAGTTAATTTAGTACTAACTATTTTAGGATTGAGCTTTGGGTTATGCGCATCTCTTTTGGTGATAATTTATGCGATTAACGAAAGCTCTTATGATAAGTTTCAACCCAACAGTGAAACCACATATCGAGTGGTTCAACACCACGTGCCTTCGAGTTCTGATTATCCGTTAACAACACCCAGAGCAGATCAGCATATCAGAAAGATTCCTGGAGTAGAGGATGTCTTTACTTTGATTCGTACTCAATGGATCTTTAATAGCAAAGTTAAAATCGGAGATATGTTTTTCAATTTGGATCATTTACAAGGTGCTCCAGAAAATATCAATGATTTTGTAAAAATTGAAACGATTGATGGCGATTTAGTCAAAGTACTAGCCGAGCCTGATTACATTGCCCTTTCAGAGTCTGAAGCTAATCGATTATATGGTACAACTGATGCCGTTGGTAAGACTATGTTATTTGTTAAATATGATGTAACTCTTACTGTTGGAGCTGTGTTCAAAGATTTGCCTGACAACACTCACTTTGCAATCGAGTCAATGTTGTCTTCTAAACCTTATATGAGAGCGAGGGGGAATCATTCGTTTACTTATATTCGTATGTCTGAAAATGCCGATAAGGATTTAATTGAGAAAGAGCTTACTAGAATTTATGCGGAGCTTTGGAGTTGGGACCCAAAAGAACTTACATTTTATTTACAACCGATGCTTGATATTCATTTAGATGATAATTTAATGAACGATATGAAGTTTGGGGGCTCCAAACAGTCGCTAAATATTGCGATAGTATTAAGTTTATTATTATTACTAATTTCAAGTTTTAATTATATCAATATGAGCGTTGCGCAAGCAGGAATGCGAGCAAAAGAAGTAGGCGTGCGTAAAGTTCTAGGCGCTTCGCGTAGGCAAATAATTACTCAGTTTTTAAGTGAGTCAGTTGCGATTGTAATCATTGCAACGTTAATCGCATCTTGCTTAGTTGAGTTGTTGTTACCTGAATTTAGTAATTTGGTTAGTCGGGATCTAACGATTGACGATTGGTTAGTTTATGCCGTTTGTGTAGTTTTAGGTGCTGTCTTGGTCGGTGTGGCCTCTGGTTTGTATCCGGCTTTGTTTATTTCATCTTACAATACTCGGCAAGTTTTGAGTGGAGATCTACAAAGAGGAAAGACCGCGGTTACTGTTCGCAAAATACTAATGATATTTCAGTCTGGATTTTCGATCGCTTTAATCATTGGTGCGATAACTCTTTATTCTCAGGTTAACTTTTTGAAAGACTTGCCAGTTAATTATGAGAAAGAGAATCGGCTTCGTATTACAGATGCTCCAGAGCAACTAATATATTCTCCAGAGAGCGCTGCATTGTTTAATGATATGATGCAAATTGAAGGCGTGATTTCTGCTACACCTGCTGATTTTGAACTAACCAAGTCAACTTATGCAGGGATTTCAAATGTGCTGATTTCTGGTGTTGACTCGTTTACAAATGAAGTTGCTTATGGAGGTGTCGGCTTTGATGCAGTTAAGACATTGGGCTTAACTCTAATCACTGGTCGTGATTTCACGCGTGACCATGCTTCTGATTGGTTTAACCCTGAAACGAATAGTGCCTCCATATTAATTCCTGAGTCACTTTTGACTGCGGCAGGCTACGAAAATCCAGAACAAGCGTTAGGTAAAGTTTGGCAATTTAACGCTGGACGAGTGAATGATTTGCAGGGGAGAGTGGTAGGTGTTTTTAAGGATGTCAAAATAGGATCATCCAAAGAGCGTTCCTTACCCGTTGTTTTTGCTGCGGGTTTACCCGCATCGGGCGTAAACTCAGTGGTAATTAATGTTGTAGATAGCCGAGATCCATTATTACTGCAACGCTTAACCCAGTTTATAAAAACTCGACTTGATGTCAATCCTGTGAATATTGAGGTAGTTTCAGATAAATATGAAATGATTTATAGAGAAGAGAATAATTTAACTCGTTTAGTAACAATCTTTTCGATGTTGGCGGTTTTCTTAACCTGCGTAGGAATGTTTGGGTTGACTGCCTTTAATACACAACGACGTAGTCGTGAAGTGGCCATACGTAAAGTTTTAGGCGCTTCAAGGATGAGTTTGGTTAAGTTACTGACAAAGGAAGCCTTAGTTCTCTCCTTGGTCAGTGTGATCCTGTCATTTCCCTGCGCATTTTGGGCGGTAGACAGTTGGCTAAGTCATTATAATGATCGTATAAGCCAGTCGCCTTGGATATATTTATTTTCCCTAGTTACGGTGTTAACCATAACTTGGATGACTATTTCTTATATAGCTTTTAAAACGGCAAGTTCCCGGCCGTCGAATGTTCTAAGAGCTGAGTAGATACAAATCAATTGCGGCTTAGTAGGGCTAAGCCGCAGTTTCACTACAAGAGTGTCAAAGTTAAATATTTCGTTTTCGTCAGTCTTAGCTGGATTAATCCCCGTGAAATAAATTACACTACCGCAACTAAATAATTTCGTTTAGAACAAAGTCTTTTCAATGGAGTCTAACAGCATGGTTAGAATATTATTATTGAGCGCATGCTTATTTTCGCTAAATGCGTGTGTATCTGAGACAGTCGCGAATAGTCAGCAGACCTCGGCGCCTCTTGAAAAAAGCAAATACCAAACCTTCGTCTCTGCTGGTTCGTCTCTACCGCTTACCACAGTGACGACGATAGACGGTGAGGTCATTGATTTTACTCAGGATAAATCGCGTAAGCTGATCATATTATTTGCTACTTGGTGCTCTGACTCTCAGCGAGCCATGAAGGCGTTAAGTCAATCGAGCATGTTGCAAGAAGATGACCTACATATTATTGCCATCGCCCGAGAAAATTCCATCGATGAAGTGCGTCAGTTTAAACAAGACTATAATTTGCCCATCGATTTTGTTGCCGATGTTGATCGCAGAATCTACCAACAATTTGCTGAGGCGGGTATTCCGCGTTTAGTTATGGTCGATGGTAATAATACGGTGATTGATGCGGTGCTTGCAGAAGGTAGCAATCAATTGGACTTGATTCATTGGCAGTAAACTAAGTTTATTTGCAAGTTATCCAAAATAAAAAAGCCGACGTTCTGTCGGCTTTTTTATCAAGTGAAGGGGCAACTAGCGCTTAACGTCGCTCATCGTCACGACGCTCTTTGATATTGCTTGTGATGTTGAGTGACTTCCGATAGTCACGAATCGCGTGCTGTTCGATCAAAATATTCACCGCGGTAAATACTTGATGAATGTCGTCTCCAATAGCTGGCGTTCCACCACCTGGAGCCGTAGCGAGATTCCAGTGTTCCAATAACTCATTGTAGGCGGGTATATCGTTCGCAAATAGTTCAAAACATCCCGGCCCCCAGGTGACTGGCATGGCACCGCCGTCACCAAAATCAGTGGATCGCGCAGCATTACATTCAGTTGGACCAGCGAAAGGACCGCGATCATCATAATGTGCCGAACTACCAGAGCCGGTGACCGTTGTGTAGTACCAGCCAGGTGATGTAACAGGACCAGCAGCCATAATAGAGTTTGCTAGGCCCGTTGCGAGTAACGTTGCTACGATCATAAGTCGTTTATTCATAAAACACTTTTTCATACTATTCTCCTAATTCTTTCGTCATACACCGAAATTGAACGACCATTTCCGTGTTGAAGTCTTGTTGCCAAAGAAACCAGTTATTTCGGGCAATTCAATTAGCGTTCGCCTTTCTCTTCGGCTTTGCGCGGTTGAATATTGCTGACTTTATTCATGGCTTCGCGATAGTTACGAATCGCATGGTGTTCAATCAAAACATTCACTTCACTAAGGACATATTCCATTTCTGCATCAAGGCTGGGCAGCCCAGTGTTGGGGCCAGTTGCTAGATTCCAATGCTCTAGAAGTTCGTTGTAGGCCCAAATATCGTTGTCGTGTAAATAGAAGCAACCTGGACCACCATCCCATGGAATCGAACCGCCATCGCCATAGTCGTTCCAGCGAACAGCATCGCATTCCGCTTTGGTGCTAAAAGGACCATTCCTACCAAATGTTGCCGAGCCACTCGCGTAGCTGACCGTGGTGTAATACCAACCCGGTGAAGAAACCGGCCCGATAGCATCTGCTGATTGGCTGCATAGTGAGGCCGTTAGAACGATGGCACTGGCAAGTAATGTGGATTTCATAAAAACATCTCCCTGGAGCTTCTTAAGTATTTAGCGGCTAAATTGAATTAACCCCTGTCAGTGTGTTGTTTTCGTATTTCTGACTTGCGATTAATACGGCAGGTCATTGAGTTCGATACTAAGCAGGCGAGCTGAAAAGGCGAGTAAATTGACTGGACAATCGTGGTTAAATTACTGGCGCAGTGCCGTATTAGAGCCCGGAAGAAACCTTTTATTGTTCTTTCAACTCTATGAATTTATTGATAAATATTGGTTTTTACCGAATTTTACCAGAACCCTTACTTAACATCTTGAGCAGCGCACCGCACAATGACTCGACAGGTTGAGATTGCCTTTAATTGTCGCTTTTTTATCTCGAATTCGAGTAAGCACAACATCAAGTTTTGAAGATAACGTCTGGTTTCAAACATAAACTAGAGTCGTTACAGGAGAGGAAAGTATGAATAGTAGTCTGTCTAAAATCGCGAATACGAATCGGTTCAAAAATCTAACGGCCTCAGTCATACTGATTGGCAGCTTAACTGCAACGTCTTTGCTTCACGCCCACAAGTTTCTCTCTGAAATAATTACCGAGGCCAATTTGGGTGCAAATGCCGTGTTTATTACTGTGGCGACCTTTCATCTCACTCAAGAAGATATGACGACCCTAGAGCAAGCTAATCAACCCATTGATTATTTTGTGGAGTCGATCCAAGGGTACGATGGGCAACCAAAGGTTGCCATTCGTTCACGACAACGCGAGGTCGAAGAAAGTTGTGAAGCGTCGCAATCGAAAACATGCGGACAATTCGATCACTTCACCCGAGGAAGAGCCGCCGCGCTGAATACTTGTTATGACTTATATCAAGCTGAGCCCGAGGCATACCCCACGGAATTAGTGCCGATGTATTTAGGGCCAGCCACCTTTGTTGATGTCGACACCGCCAGTGATGAGCATCACCTCAACTATCATTTGAGCCAGGGTTTAACCTTTAGTTGTGGCTATGTTACATGGGTCTTAAAAGATAAAACGAAAGAGTCTCGCTATTCGTATTAATGATGAGCCATGGTCGTTGACGTTTGGTGACTCTTTGAACTGTCTTCGACCGCCATTGAAAGCATCTTAACGTTTTGCATTATACTGTCGAGATGTTGGTTCAGAAGCGAGCGATCTTTTGGAGAGAGCGTCATGTCGGCTAAAATAAAATGACAGGTACCAGCGACGTTTCTCCAGCGTGGATTCAGAGGGATTTTCTCTAAACTTAAATATTTATCGAGCGAACGAGTACGCAAGGTTCCATTATCAATCGATACGGTCCATAGCTTACTTTTCTCAGCAAGTTCAACTCGATTGGTTTTCGTATGTTTTTCCCAGATGGAGACCGCCTCAATCATTGTACTAACCAGCGATTCCCGTAAGATTTGCTTTAACTCACTTTCATTGAATTTTTTGGCTTGTTCTTGTTGCTGTTTGTTGTCAGCGACAGGTTGCACTGTATCACTTGGAGAGTAAACTGCTTTATTGGTCGTATAGTCTTCAGGACTATGCGTTGAAGGTTGATTGTTTGCCTGATCGTGTGAAGAAGAGTTTTGAGATGCAGAGCTTTGTGAAGTTGAAAAGTGATTATTTGCCAGTAAATAAGACTCCAAAACACGGTCGTTAGAATCAAAGGTTTGTGTTGGGTCTGCCGTGAAATCATGGTTTAAGGTTTCACCTAGCGCTATTAGCTGTTGTTGGTGATATTTAATGTTTTGCAGTAACGATTGCTTTTCTTTGTGCTTTTTAAACCAATAGAATACGATAAATCCAATACACACAATAAGTGCGAGACTTGCAAGTAACACGATGTTGGTTAATCGTTGAATTTTGGTTTGTTGTTCCGCATTCGCTATTTGTTCTAAAGCAAGTTCATGTTCAACCTGTTGCTTTTCAATCGTGACTTGAATGGTTTTTAGGTCAGCGTCAAACTTTTGCGCTAGGAATGCTTCTCGTGTGGATGAGTACTTCTGTAGAAACTGAAGAGCTGTCTTTGGCTGATTAGTTTGATAAGCGTCGCTTAAAATTTTATACAGCTCAGCTTCCTTGGCTAAGTCGTTTTTCTTCTCTGCGTCAATTAATCCACTGTTGGCAAACACAATAGCTTGGTCATTCTTTCCATTTTGCAAATAGTAGTGAGCCCATGACAAATTGAGTTCAAGACGCAGATCAAAAGCACTGTCATTTTGCAGCTCACTGGCTTTGCTTAAAAAGTGCTTTGCCGAGTCAAGTTGTTGCTCTTCGAGTTGCAGTTTTGCAATGTTAATTAAAGCTCGAGCTTGTTCTCCTTTGGAGTTTTTATAGGCAATAGAGTCGGTCGCCTTTTGTTGATAAAATGCTTTTTTCTGAGCATCATCTAAACGATTGTAGGTGACGGCAAGATCTTCGTAAACATGGGTGATGTTATTAAATACTCGGCGGTCAAAGTTAGGCTCTTGAGTGTAATTTAAAAACGTATCGAGCGCTTGTTCATAATAATGAATGGCTTGCTCAGTGTTTTCTAGTTTAGTGTAGATTAAACCGATATTGTTTAAGGTTGTACCTATCGGATATCGATCGCCTATTTCAAGCTTCAGCGCCAAACTTTTTTGATAAAATTCAAGCGCTGTTCGAAACTCTCCAAGTTGCGATTCAATGAGTCCAACATCATTAAAGCTCTTAGCCAATAAACGATTATCTTGCTGTTTTTCCGCCATTGTTAAGGCTTTGTACAAATGCTGTTTAGAGAGTTCAAAATCTTTCGCAAAATAATATTTTTGTCCCATTTTACGATGCCAGCGATAAGCGGCAATTGGCGAGCGATCAAATGCGCTGCTTTCTCGTGCGGAGGACAGATAGAGACTTTCTTGTTCACTATTGCCCAGTGAGTGATGGATCTCGACCAATGCTAATTGCAATAATAGCTTTTGTTGTTCGATATCTATCGTTGATTGATTCATGTCTTCGACGCTGTCTAGTAATTTATTACAGACTTGTAAGGCATTACTATAATCGCCGGTTTTCATCACTTGCTCACACGCTTGGTTGGGAGCGACGGTGCTGTCGGAGCTGGTTTGTGATGCGAAGGTGGGTGCCTGGAAAGAAGCGAATAATATAATTTTTAAGAGAATGATTTTCCAACCCTTTGTAGTTAAAGCGATTGGCATTCTATTTTTTAAAATATCAAGCAAGAAAGTTTTATAGTTTTGCATAGTCTATTAATGACGCGTTGCCTATTTGGAAGCGTGGCCTGTTTTATTTATTGTTATTGTTTCAGGTCGTTAGTTGCCTGACACTTTGCCCTCATTATGGCATAACTAAGAAACAAATATTGGTGAATACTCCCGCATTTAGGATATTGGCAAATGAGATATTTAATTTTCGTAAAAGGAACCTTATAACAGTCGTATGATCGGTATCTAACTTCGTCTTATAAGAAATATGTTTAACC
>Ga0209475_10005564_pt1 | contig 10286 bp, 8 predicted proteins | sample tdDd471_FD_187128 | JGI IMG/M metagenome (GOLD analysis project Ga0209475, IMG submission 187128) | Marine sediment microbial communities from the Atlantic coast under amendment with organic carbon and nitrate - tdDd47.1 (SPAdes)... | ecosystem: Environmental > Aquatic > Marine > Coastal >...
ATACATCGTGACACCCAGTGAATACAAATCAGACTGTCCTGTTACTCCTGCTGCCGAAAGCTGTTCGGGGGACATATATGATGGCGTCCCCAGGATAATGCCGGTTTTGGTTCTGCTGCTATCTGTCAGGCGAGCAATTCCAAAGTCTGTCAACTTGAGTGTGTCCGTGGCCGCATGGTACATCAGGTTAGCGGGTTTGATATCACGGTGCACAACATTCTGGCGGTGCGCATAGTCGAGGGCTTCAGCGGCGCGAGCCGCCAGTTCCAGCACCCATTTGCCGGGCATCAGATTGTCTGTTTGCGTATGTTCTAAAAGGGATAAACCCTCAAAGTATTCCATCGCCAGATAGGAAACATCATTCTCTTCGCCGGTATCGTAGATGGCAATAATATTAGGGTGGTTTAGTCGGCCTGCTGATTCAGCTTCACGACGGAATTGCAGTCTTGCTTCCTGAAGTTCTTCCGCATCAAATTCCTTGGCTAGCGCCAGGGTCTTAATAGCCACCTTTCTGTTTATCGCCGGGTCACGTCCCAGGTAGACGGTTGCCATTGCTCCGCGACCGAGCACCCGCTCAATTTCATAGCGCCCCAGTTTGCGTCTGTCTGGCGCGCCATTTTTTGCGAAAGACTTGCGGCGATTAGGTGCTTTTTTGCGGGCACCTGACAACTTGCCAAGCAACTCTCTTACATCTTTGTAATGCCGGTCCAACTCGGCGATATGCATCAGGACTTTCTCTGCACGTGCATATTCTTTTGCTCTGCCATGGAGCATCGCTATCTCGTACATTTTCTCTTTGGTTTCTTCCGTCGGTGCCTGCTGGCGCAAAACGGAGAATTCCAGATCCAGCTGGTTTTGGGTGCCGGAACCTCCAAAATTTACCGCCGGCCGTTGTGAACGGACAACCTGTGCAGGTTTGGTAGTTGCGAATTTCCAGATTTGTATGGTCCAGACCGCGACCACCGTAAAAACAGATGCTGTGGCGAGTTGAATCCATATGCCCTCTGATACCAGAAACCATGCCTCCAGGCTCAGGATGATCGTGCCGAGAACCAGACCCATGAGCACTGCACCCAGGGCGGGTACCGCGGGGATCCACAGCAGCGCAAGCAGCAATATGCCCACGAACAGGCCTGTTTCGAGCATGGGCAGCCAATCGGGCCGCAACAGGAAGTCCCCTTCGATGAGGTTCGACAGACTGCTTGCGGTCATCATGAGTGGCGACATATGCATATCAACCGGTGTAGCCAGCCCGGGCATGGAAGCGCTGGTGGATTCGCCGATTAATACAATCCGTCCTATGAATGATTCTCGGGTGGCATTGCCAGACAAAATCGAACTGGCAGTAACTTCCTCAAAAGCTGGTTTATCAATGGTGCCTGTGTAGTAGCGATTAAGTGTTTGTAAACCCGGACCGGTATGAATTATGCGGTCGTCAATCGAGAGTGCATTCGAAGATGCAACAATGACGTCCATTTTTGTGTCGCCTCGCGCCGCATTGGCTGCCAGTGCCAGCGATGGCATGTATATACCGTCAGCATTAACGACCAGATCAGCCTGTCGAATAATCCCGTCGTTGTCGGGCCAATAATGGGCAAAACCGATTCCTCGGACTGAACTGCAAATGGTGGTTGGAGGTGCCGTCAGGTGCCGCACACGGTTAACCCGTTTTAATTCACCCGCATCGGTTCCCTGCACATTAACTGCATGCGATTCGCAGTTTTTGATGGTGCTGTTTTCTATAGCGAAGTTGGTTATATGCGACGACAACAGGATGTTCTCCGAGCTCGCGAGTTGCGTCGCCAGTGCCAGGCGGTCATCGTATTTTTTGCGGAATTGGGTCAGGCGGTCTGTTTGTTGGTCGGTGTTGCCGCTGGCGTTGGCAGCGCGCTGCGCCTGCAGTTGCAATTGCTCAAGCGCCCGTATCTGATCCTCATCCGGAACATCGGGAAGATTCAGGGGCTGCGTCGCGACGATTAGTTTTGCACCCAGATCATTAATTTGTTTGACCAGTTCGCCAAACTGCTGCCCATTCCAGATGTTTTTCTGCATTTCTGCACGGGAATCGGTGGTTACGAGAAGGATTTGCTCGCTACCGGTTTTATACTGGTATCGTTGGAAGTAATCGTAGATCAGGTTTTCCAGCCCACCAACACGGCCAATAAACGCAATTGCGATTGCGATTAATATAAGTGCTGTTGCCAGCCACAAGCGGCTGGAGCCGGATTGCGCAGTGTGGGACCGGGACATCATTGCGACATATTATGAAAAAGGATGGTCTTGGAATGAGAACCAATTGGCGTTTTTCCCTACAACCATGCCGTTTTCGGAGATACTGTGATCCCGTCTGTGAGACGCTGATCACAGTTTCGTCCCTATGAGTCGCGCAACGGTTTCTTATACCTGCAGTGATTGCGGTGGTCATACCCTTAAATGGCAGGGGCAGTGTCCTGCCTGTGGCAGCTGGAACACGCTCGTTGCCGGATCACCTGCCAAGAGCAAGCGCACGGGTTACGCTGGAGAAATCAAAGGTTTAAAGCTGGCAGATGTTGAACGGGCAGCGGTCGAACGAATTTCGACAGGCATAGCCGAGTTTGACCGGGTGCTGGGCGGCGGCCTGGTGACCGGTTCGGTCGTTCTGATCGGCGGTGATCCCGGTATCGGCAAATCCACTTTGTTGCTGCAGGCCGCTGGAGGGCAGCCGGACGACCGGCAGGTGCTCTACGTAACCGGTGAGGAATCTCTGCAGCAAATCGCAATGCGGGCCGGCAGGCTGGGTGTTGAGGTCGGCAACCTGTCCGTTCTGGCAGAAACCTGTGTTGAGCACCTGGTGCAGGCGGTGCGGGATGAACCGGTTGCCTGTGTAGTCGTCGATTCGGTTCAGACCATGTATAGCGAGGATGTGGCATCAGCGCCGGGGTCGGTAACGCAGTTGCGTGAATCGGCGGCACAATTAGTGCGCCTGGCAAAAACCACGGGTACCACGATATTGCTGGTCGGCCATGTCACCAAAGACGGACATATCGCGGGACCGCGGGTGCTGGAGCACATGGTTGACGCTGTGCTCTATTTTGAAAGTGAATCGGACAGTCGGTTCCGGATACTTCGGGCCGTTAAGAATCGCTTTGGCGCCGCCAACGAACTGGGTATCTTCGCAATGACCGAAACCGGTATGCGGGAAGTTAAAAATCCTTCCGCCATTTTTCTGTCGCGCCATCCCGAGCCGGTAGCCGGCTGTGTAGTTACCGTTTCACGTGAGGGCAGTCGGCCGTTGCTCATCGAAGTTCAGGCCCTTGCCGATCAGTCCGGGGGCGGCAATGTGAGACGGCTTGCGGTAGGTCTGGATCAAAATCGCCTGTCGATGCTGCTTGCCACACTGAATCGTCATGCCGGTGTATCCGCATATGATCACGATGTCTTCGTCAATGTAGTGGGGGGCGTGCGCATCTCTGAAACGTCGGCAGATCTGGCTGCATTAATTGCAGCCGTCTCCAGTCTGAAAGATATACCGGTTTCACAGAGTACGGTCGTCTTTGGTGAGGTCGGATTGGCGGGTGAAATCAGACCGGTTTCATTCGGAGAAGAACGCCTGCGCGAAGCAGTAAAGCGCGGTTTTGATCACGCGGTAATACCGCGCGCCAATATGCCCAAAAACCCTATCAAGGGAATTAAGCTGACCGGCGTTGACTACCTGCGTGGTGCGCTTGATGCGTTGGGGCTGGATTAATCAACCGTCCGCATTAGCTCGTTACCGATAAAACATTAGGGAGCCCGCAAATTTGCAGGTCGTCAGGCGGCAGTTGACGAAGCTGTTTTCTCATCAGGTGAATGTATTCGCACGAGGTTGACGACGTTATCGCTGGTTTGCACGATTTCTATGGGGTAGTCGCCGAGCTGCAGACCCGTACCGGTTTCGGGAATCGTTTCCAGGTGTTCAAGGATGACGCCATTCAGTGTCTTTGCACCTTCCGTAGGCAGATCCCAGTTCATCATACGGTTCAGTGAGCGAATATTCGCGCTGGCGTTGACCAGGTAAGATGAATTGCCTTTGTCCGGCGTTACGTCATTGTGGGCGGGCGCAATATCGGTCGTAAATTCGCCGACTATCTCTTCGAGTATGTCTTCCAGCGTTACCAGCCCCTGGATGTCGCCGTACTCGTCAACGACCAGCGCGGCACGCTTGCGGTTTTGTTGAAACTGCACCAGTTGTTTATGCAGCGCCGTTCCTTCGGGGATGAAATAGGGGGACTCCATGACGGCGGCCAGTTTGGTCGGGTCCAGATGCCCGAGTCCCTCATCATGAATCAACCGCCTTAAATCGAGCATGCCGATGACATTATCAATGCTGTCGTGATAAATCGGCAGGCGTGTATAAGTGCTCGTGCGAATGGTGTCGAGAATGGTTGGCCAGTCGTCATCGAGATCAATGCCCGCAATTTCGTTATGCGGCACCATGACGTCATCCACAGACATTTCTTCCAGTTCGAGTATGCCCTGCAGCATGCGATGTCGCTTGCGGGGTAACAGCGCGCCGGAATCATTCACAATCACACGCAACTCATCGATTGTCAGATTGTGTTGGTCAGCATCAGTCGGGCTGACCCCTGCTAATTTCAGCAGGGAGTTGGCGACGAGGCCTATTAACCAGATTAATGGAAATGTAATTTTTTGCAGCGGGTAATAGATATAGCTGGCAGGAAATGCGAGCCGTTCAGGATGCAGTGCCGCGAGCGTTTTTGGCATCACCTCGGCAAATACCAATACCACAAGCGTAAACACGACGGTGCCAGCTGCGGTTACCCATGCTGCGGAACCGAATAGCCTGAGCGTTATGGCGCCCGCGATCACCGCCGCGGTGAAATTCACGAGATTGTTGCCAAACAGAATAAGGGTGATCAGACGATCCGGACGTTGCAGCAGGCTTTCTGCAAATCGTGCACCTCTGTGGCCAGAGCGGGCCTTATGGCGCAAACGATAACGGTTCAGTGCGACGAGCGCTGTTTCAGTACCCGAGAAAAAGGCGGATAGAACTATAAGTAATACAAGGGATCCTATGAGGAAACCTAGTGGGACATCGTCACTCAAGAGAGTGAAACTCCATAAAGCCTGACAGACGATCATGTTGGCTAACCGGTGGTCCCTCTGTCAAGGAAGTATTTCGCGTCCTGGCGGCTGGAAAATGACCGGTTTCCGCCATATTCTGCCGTCGCCGAAGCCGTTACAATGCAACACTCCGCTTGATGGGATCCTGCTCCTGGTTGGGTGCAGGGCCACCGGTTTGTCCGGCACTGAAATATTAAAAGGGCGTTAAATGTTCGATGGCTTAAGTACGCGACTGCAGGGCATCTCGAATAAGGTTCGGGGGCGTGGCCGGCTGACTGAAAATAATGTTAAGGATGCTGTCCGGGACGTGCGCATGGCGCTGCTGGAAGCTGACGTAGCCTTGCCGGTCGTAAAGAGTTTTGTGGCCCGGGTTCGCGAGCGGGCGGTGGGTACCGAGGTCGCACGCAGCCTCAGCCCCGGTCAGGTCTTTATCAAGATACTGAACCAGGAGTTGACCCGCTCACTCGGTGGAGAAACCGAAGAATTGCAGCTGCGTCAGCAGCCACCGGCGATTATCTTGCTGGCCGGTTTGCAGGGTGCCGGTAAAACAACGACATCAGCCAAGCTCGCTGCATGGCTTAAAGGTGGCCCGGGCAAGCGCCCGATGCTGGTCAGTCTGGATACACGGCGGCCAGCGGCGATGCTGCAATTACAGCAGCTTGCCGAACGGATTGACGTACCATTTTTTGCTTTCAGTGAGGGCGACACGCCGCTCGATATCGCCCGTAAAGCAGTCGCTGAAGCCCGTAAAAATCTTGTCGATGTGCTGATCCTTGATACCGCCGGGCGAACCCGTCTGGAAGAAGACTTGCTGGATGAGTTGCAGGAACTGCACACGGAATTTAGTCCTGCGGAAACACTGTTTGTTGTCGACAGCATGGCAGGACAGGATGCCGTTAATGCGGCGCGTGCTTTTGGCGACGCTTTGCCTTTAACCGGCGTGGTGTTGACCAAAACGGATGGTGATGCACGTGGTGGCGCAGCGTTATCTGTAAAAACGGTGACCGGCAAGCCCATTAAGTTTATCGGTACCAGCGAAGACGTAAGCGGCTTCGAAGTGTTTCATCCGGAACGGATGGCGCAGCGCATCCTTGGAATGGGCGATGTATTAAGCCTGGTCGAGGAGGTCGAGCAAAAAATTGATCGCGATAAAGCCGAGAAACTGGTCGGCAAAATGCGCAAGGGTAAAGGTTTCAATCTTGCGGATATGCGCGATCAATTGACCCAGATGCTCGATATGGGTGACATGCAAAGCTTGCTGGAGAAAATGCCGTTGCCCGGGAACGTTAACCCCGAAGCGCTGGCAAAAGGCATTGATACGCAGATGTTGAAACGTCAGGTTGCCATCATCAATTCGATGACCCCCAGTGAACGCCGTTTCCCGAAAACCATAAACGGTTCCCGCAAAAAGCGTATTGCAGGTGGTGCGGGTTTGCAGATTCAGGACGTCAACCGGCTGATCAAGCAGCATACTCAGATGCAAAAGACCATGAAGAAGATGGGTAAGGGCGGTTTGCAGAATATGATGCGGGGCGCTGGGGGGATGTTTCCACCGCGCTGAAATGCGGCATCCGGCCCCGAATCAGGGGCCATTTGGCCATGAATCACACGAAATGGCCGAAAATTGCCTAAATCAGGTGCTCTGGCGGGTTCACATCGCCGAAAAATCCAGTAAAATTCCCCGCTTACGCAGATCGGCGGAACCTCGGTTCCGCCGTTGTTTTGTTGTTCCCCGGGATTGTGACCTGTAACCGAATTGGACGGGTTGCAAATGAGCGGGGTTTGCCCGAACGGGCTTTGAATTATTAGTGGAGCAGTATTAGATGGTTAGCATCCGTTTATCGCGCGGTGGTGCCAAGAAGCGACCGTTTTATCACATTGTTGTTACTGACCAGCGGAATCGCCGTGATGGTCGGTATATCGAACGCCTGGGTTACTTCAATCCCATCGCTGTTGATGGCAACGATAAGCTTCGCATTGATGTGTCGCGTGTTGATTACTGGGTCGGCCAGGGCGCACAGCCTTCTGATCGAGTTAAAACCTTGTTAAAGGGTTATAAGAAGCAACTGGCAAGTGCGCCGGCTGCCGAAGCAGCGACAGAGGCCAAGGCTGACGCCTGAGTAGCGGCGCTGCGGTTGAATTTGAAACCGTACCTGCTGGGATAAAGATCAAAGCGCATGGTGCAGGATAAGTCTGTGGTGCTGGTCGGTCGTATGGGCGGTGCGTACGGTCTTAAGGGCTGGGTAAAGATAAGTTCTTATACCAGTCCGCTTGAAAATATTTTTCTTTACTCACCCTGGCACTTGCGCCAGAGCGAAAGCGGAAAAGTAATTCGCACGACAGAATTGATTGAAGGTAAAACGCACGGCAAGGGCTTAATTGCCAGATTTGCCGGCGTAGAAGACCGCGACCAGGCGGATAATCTCAAGGGTTTGGAGGTTGTCGTTGAGCGCAGTCAGTTGCCGGACCCGGAAGATGGCCTGTATTACTGGGCTGATCTTGAAGGGCTGCGGGTTGAGACGAGTGACGGCAGAAACCTGGGCCGCGTCGATCAAATGCTCGAAGCCGGTGCCGCGGATGTGATGCTGGTGTGTGGTGAAAACAAGAACCGCCACCTGATCCCGTTTATACGGGACGAAGTGATTCTGGCGGTTGACCTGGATGCGGGACTGATCCGGGTTAACTGGGAACCGGACGAGAACAGCGAGCGGGCCTGATGGAGATTAATGTCATCAGCCTGTTTCCGGAAATGATCCGGGATGCGTCGGATTATGGCGTGATCGGCAGGGCGCTGGAACGCGGTCAGGCCGTTCTGGAATGCACGACGCCGCGTGATTACACGACTGACGTCCATAAGACGGTCGATGATCGGCCTTATGGCGGTGGTCCCGGAATGGTGCTTAAGGTGGCGCCGATGGCGCAGGCTATCGAAGCCGCCAGAGAAAAATTACCGGCGGGTAGCCGGGTGGTCTTTCTTAGCCCACAGGGCCGCGTGTTTGATCAGGGTGTCGCGCAGGAAATGGCCGCGTTACCCGGGCTTGTATTAGTCGCAGGGCGGTACGAGGGTTTTGACGAGCGTTTGATCGAGACCTGTGCCGATGACGAATTGTCGTTGGGTGACTATGTCATCAGCGGTGGTGAGGTGGCAGCGCTGGTAGTGATGGATGCAGTGTTGCGCCTGTTGCCCGGTGTGCTGGGTGACGAGGCATCTGCGGAGCAGGATTCGTTTACGGACGGTTTGCTGGATTGCCCGCACTATACGCGCCCTGAAGTTATTGGTGAGCGGCGCGTGCCGCAGGTGTTGCTGGAAGGCAATCATGAAATGATTCGCCGGTGGCGCCTGAAAGAAGCGCTGGGCAGGACCTGGTCACGCAGGCCGGACTTGCTTGAGCAGCGACAGTTAACGGATGAGGAAGACCGGTTATTGCAGGAATATATGGCAGAGAATGAATCCTCGGGTAGCGGGGCCGGTTCTGCAGATTAGGGATTTTTGGTGGTTAACAGATTTTTAAATTGCGGTGTATAAAATACATCTCAACACACAGGTGATTAACAATGAGCAAGATCATTCAAGAACTGGAACAGGCCCAGATGGAGCGCGAAGTGCCTAACTTCGGTCCTGGTGATACGGTTGTGGTGCAGGTGCGTATACGCGAAGGTGAGCGTGAGCGTTTGCAGGCCTATGAAGGTGTGGTCATTGCGAAACGCAATAGGGGTTTGAATTCAGCCTTTACGGTGCGCAAGATTTCGCATGGCGAAGGTGTGGAGCGTGTCTTTCAGACTTACAGCCCCTCGGTCGCGAATATTGAAGTAAAGCGGCGCGGTGCTGTGCGGCGGGCCAAGCTGTATTATTTGCGCGAGCGCAGCGGCAAGTCTGCTCGCATCAAAGAAAAAATTTAAGTCTGTCAGAACGTGGCGGGATCATCGTGATCAACAGTCGTCATCTTTTGCAGCTGCTTTCAGGTCGCCGGCGTCAGCCGGCGGCTTTCGTTGCGGTCAGCGTTATCGCAGCGATATTGACCGGCGGTTGCAGTTCCATCGTCGAAAACGTGTCTGCCGGTATGGCGGACAACCTGTCCAGCGCCATTCTCAACCAGGACGACCCCGAACTGGTTCGCGAGGCTTTGCCGGCCTATCTATTGTTACTGGATAGCCTGAATGGTCCGGAAACTGACAGTGTTGGCACCTTGTCCGCGGCAGCCCAGCTTTACGCAGCCTATGGAGCCGCGCTCGTTGACGATCCTGAGCGGGCAAAAATACTGACCAGCCGGGCACGCAACTACGGTCAGCGTGCCCTGTGCGCGGCTGAAAAGCAGGCGTGTAATCTGGATGGTCTGGACTTTGACGCCTATACCAAGGCTATAAATGCGGTCAACGAAGACGATGTTGAGGCGTTATACAGCTATAGCCTGAGCAGCCTGGCGTGGATCAGGTCGAATTCTGATGATTTCAAGGCCCTTGCTGATTTGCCAAAAATCGAACTGGCACTCAAGCAGGTAATGGCACTCAACCCGGGCGACTTGTCTGCCAGCACGGCCATGTACCTCGGGATACTGAATACGCTGCGGCCGGCTGCGCTGGGAGGTGACCCGGAGGCAGGGCGTGAGTGGTTCCTGCTGGGAATAGAGTTGTCGGACGGTAAGGATCTGAGCATTAAAGTTGAGTACGCGCGTGGCTACGCCCGGCTATTGTACGAACGTGAATTGCATGATCGGTTGCTGAATGAAGTGCTGGCAACCGAGGTCGAACAGCCGGATCTTACGCTGTTCAATATGCTGGCCCGCGAGGAAGCAGAATTGTTGCTGGCCTCGGGCGATGAGTATTTCTGAACCCGGCTTATATACGGGTCGATTAAATAGATCGATAAAGATTAGGTTATACAATGAGATACATGGATATCATGCGAGTTAATCGAGTAATGGTTTCGGCATTGTTTGGCATATTTGGATTGGTCATGCTCATGCCGGCCAGTGCTGCAGTGCTGAAAATCGCCACCATCGCACCAGAAGGCTCGGAGTGGATGGTGGAGCACAGAGCGGCTGCCAAAAAGATCAAGGAGCTTACGGAAGCGCGCGTATCGCTGAAGTTTTATGGCGGTGGCGTTATGGGGAATGACCGCAAGGTCTTGCGTAAAATCCGCATTGGCCAGTTACAGGGGGCTGCTTTTACGACGAGCGGTCTGG
>Ga0209475_10005565_pt1 | contig 10282 bp, 12 predicted proteins | sample tdDd471_FD_187128 | JGI IMG/M metagenome (GOLD analysis project Ga0209475, IMG submission 187128) | Marine sediment microbial communities from the Atlantic coast under amendment with organic carbon and nitrate - tdDd47.1 (SPAdes)... | ecosystem: Environmental > Aquatic > Marine > Coastal >...
GCCGCGGGGTGGAGCAGCATGGTAGCTCGTCGGGCTCATAACCCGAAGGTCGTCAGTTCAAATCTGGCCCCCGCAACCAAGTCAAAACGAGCAGTTAGCCATATAGCGCTTCCTGCTCGTTTTTTCATTTTGACGCGTATTTGACATGAGGAGGTGTGGAGGGCGTCAAAGACTCCACGAGACGGAGCTGCGCATGCGATGCGAGGTGCGCATACTTCTCCGAACTTTGTCGCGACCGGTGACCTAACTGCGCTTGAACCATTCGCAGAGAGTGTCCGCTCGTCACGGCTTGGCTTGCGACCGAATGTCGCCCGAAAGCGTGGTGACTGATCTCGCGCAGCCCCATAGCTCTCTGAATGGCGCGCATCGGTCTCCGATGACTGTCCATGTACCTCGGGAAGTTGCCTGTCTTGGAAAACAGAAACTCCTTTCCCGAGTAGCCCTGCTGAACGTGCCACCGAATGGCTTTGACCACGTCCTGCGGAAGCTCGAGTGCGTAGGCTTCCTCGTTCTTTCGATCGATAATTTCCGCTGGACGTGTCTTGGTGCCGCGCTGCAAAGCCCGATCGACAATGAGCTGCGGCGGGATCTCCCGAAGTCGGCTCCGCGACGTGGCGCAGACCTCTCCCAGACGAAGGCCTAGGCGCCCCGAAAGGTAGAAGAACAGGTACCAACGCGGTTGGAGCTCGAAGCACCCGGCCAGAAATCGGTCGCGCTCTGCGTCCGAGTACCAGTCCGGGACTTTTTGGGGAATGCTTTCCATCGGAATGTGCGGGACTGTCTCGATCAGTTTCCGCTTCCGACAGAAGTGGAGAACCGCCCGGGCGAGCCCCAGGCGATTGTTGATGGACTTCTTTCCTAGATGGTCCGGAAGTGCCTTTTTCAAGGCGTCGAAAGCCAACGTGTCCACTTCCTCGAGATAGAGGTGACCAAGCGTCGGCTCGATTTGGGGCCAATAGCTGTCGTACGAGTCGCGAGAGCGGTCCTTGATCGTCGTCGCATCCAGATACATCTGGTACGCATCGGCGAACATGACCTTCCTGTGACCCGAAAGGACTTCGGCCCGTTTGCGTCGTTCGGCTGCTACAGCTTCCGCACGGGTGCGAAACGTCGTCTTGCGATGACGCCCGTAGCCCTGAATTTGAAAGTCGTAGCCCCATGAGTGTCCGTTGAATCTAACCGTCACGCGTTCGTTTCCTTTCCAACTGAAACTTGCGCATGGCGGCGTCGGGATCCGTCACGTAGAGGTCTAACATATCCCGGCGAAAACGGCGGACGCGCAGTCGGCCGTAGACCGGAATCTGCCCCGCGGAGACGAGATTTCGGAGGTGACCGACCGACCAACCCGTGTAAGATGCCGCTTGGGCGTACGTGAGCCACGTTGCCCCGTGTTCCGCATGCCGCCCCGTCGATTCCATGCGGATCATCGATGATTCTCCTCACCGTGCGTGGGCTTGATTTCGCCGAAGCGCGCGCTTCTGTTTTCGCAACCCGGACTTCTCACGACCCCTCTCTTCTCATCCCCTGTTATCGGTTTTGCCCCTCGAAAAGTTGCGCGGCTGAGGCACGACCGTTCTCAAGGCGGTGAAACCGCTAGGAAATGCGAGAATCGGCGGCGGCGCGGTTTACGCGATTGCGTTGGCTATCGTGCAGGAGCCGACTCTCACGCCGGTAGCACGAGTTCGAATCTCGTTGGGGTCACTCAGAAAGCCCGGTCTTCGGACCGGGCTTTCTTCGTTGTTCTAGCTACATCCGATCCGCCCCGACGGCCTTGCTGTTGGTGGGGCCCGATGAGCTGAGCGGACTTTGTTCAGCCCGCTATCTGTTGCTCCTCTCGCCTTTTTCCGACTGCGCGTCGCCAGCCAGCCTGCTTGTCTGAGGTGCCTTCCACGGGAGCAGGCGAGGAACCTCTCGCTGGTAGCGGAGGTAGCGTTGGCCAAACTGGCGAACGAGGTCACGCTCTTCGAAGTAGAGGCCGACGAGAATGTAGACCGTCATCAGACCGGCAAACATGAGGTGACTCGCGCTCATCGTGGGCGCGGCCCACATGCCGATGAAGATGCCGGTTTGGATGGGGTGGCGCACGAATCGATAGATGCGCTTGGTCTGGAACTCGGGCTTGGGTATGGCCTTGCCCTTCATTGCGTAGAAGGGCTGCTTGAGCCCAAACAGCTCGTAGTGGTCGATCTCGTGGCTGGCCGCTAGGAGCAGTATCCAGCCCGCCGCCTGCAAACCGATGACTGCAGTGCGGGCGATAGGGGACTCGAGCTGCCACACGATGCCGCCGGTGGGTGCCCAACCGAGCATCACGACCATGAGCGCCACACTCGAGGCCAGACAAAAAGTGGCTCGCTCCGTGTGAGCCGGGACGACACGCGTCCAGCGTTCTTTGAAGCCTTTGCGAGCCATGACCGAGTGCTGCATGCCCCACAGCAAGACGAGACCGAGGTTGAGAGCAAGAGCCACAGGTAGGGCACGCACGGCGCCGTCATCGATGCCCTTGGGCACGAGCACGCCGTTGAGGAACAGGATGAAATAGGCAAACGTCGCCTGGAACGCCGCGTAGCAAAGTATCGCGTAGACGAAACCTGCCCGACGCCATTCGCGCAATGACCCTGGATGCCGCCTACCTGCTCAAGGCCGAGGGCAAGAGCGGCAGCCTGGAGGCCGGCAAGCGTGCGGACCTGATCGTGCTGAGCCGCAATCCATTCGAGATTCCCAAGGAGGATATCTCGGAGGTGAAGGTCCTCAGGACGGTTTTCGACGGCAAGGTGGTCTACGAAGCCGACACGCACCCCAGCTCCGAAGAGGAGATCGAGAAGCACCACGGCGTGCAGCTGGACCTGTCAGGCGACAGCGGGCACTCCGGTTGCGAGTGGCACCGGGCTCGCAAGTCACACCGGTAACGCGAGTTCGAACCCGGTTGCATCGCGTGCCCACGCTACAGTCACGCCTTTGACTCGTCATCCTGCGGCGTGCTACTTGCTAGCGCGCTGGGTGAACGGAGAGGTCGTTGAGATGAAGAGATTCGGTTTGGTCGTTGTGTGTATCTTGGCGGCGTGTGGCAGCGGAAGCTCCGATGGTGGCACGATCACCTTCTGCGAGGACTACGGCGAGGTCTGCGGCTTCAGCGATCCCGAGTACCACGAAAGCCACGAGGACTGCGTAGCCGCCTACGTTGTGTACGACGAAGAGGAGCAGGACTGCGTGGCAGAGCATCTGGAAATGGCGGACAGCACAGGCGACAACTCGACGCACTGCCCACGCGCTACCAGCGAAGACCCCTGTAACTACTGAAGCGCGGCCTACCCGCAGGGGTCGCCGCCCTCGCAGACCTCATCGCTTTCACAGTGAAAGAACCCAAACTCGACAGTGTCTGAGTTGTCTTCCGGGTCCGACACGGTGACCGTGCCCGAATACCGGACCTCGGAATCCAGTGGCTGGCAGGCGAGGATTGAAACGACCGAGAAGTTCTCTCTGAACGGATCGGGAGTGCAGTCTGAGACGCTGCCCGAGTAGGTGAGCGAAAGCTCCTCGGTGTCATCGTCGGTCGCGAAAACCGTCACGGTGAGTGCACTGGTCGTGGGTTCACACGGGTCTGCCCAGTTCCACTGCACCTTGGTGATGACCGGAGCCGCGCTGCCACCGGCGCCGCCTGTGCCTCCGGAACCGGCCGTGCCCCCGGACCCGGCCGTCCCGCCAGACTCGCCGCAACCCAGCCCCAGGCCAAACATGCTCACAGCACAGAGGAGCACAGGCACCGTCGAAAACCTCAAGTTCTTCATGGCGCTGACCATAGTTGACGACGCGGTCACCTGCATGCACTTTCGGCAAAAGAGTCCGGCGCTAGACCCTCCTCCCAGCTCTTTCGAATCGGGGTGGACTTCCGTCCAACGATCCAGTCGCTCAAAGCACCAAGCAGACGGCAACCGATGTGCACGAAGCCACGCTACTCGCTCAAAGACATGTTGCAATGGACCCGGGCCGACGATGGTTCACTATCTGGTCAGTGCCGGTCGGCGAAGTCGCTAACCAGAAGCGATTGTAGCCCGTCGGAAGAACTCGGAGACAAAGCTCACGCCGCTAGCCTACGGAGCCCATCCCAATCTGTGAGGAACCCCACAACCGAGTTCCAACTTCGCATCGTTGGGGTCACCCCGTAAAGCGAAAACGTGCACTACATCTAGGCGAACCCACCCAGGTTGGCGTCTGCCCCGCATGGGACATCTCGTTGTTCTGAGAGGTGGCTTGGGTGTCGTTCCTCAAAACCTTGTCCGCCGGCGAGATGTGAGCCGCGATGATGGCGAAGGTGACCCAGCGGACGGAACTCGGACCCCTACGTACGTTGCCGGCGGTTCGACAAGCGCGAATCGAGCGCGGCATGCGCCTTGGCCTCGCGCAGTGCGCGCAGCTCACGCCCGACTTCGTGTGGGACCGAGACTATGGGTCAGGCTGCGACTATGAAGTGGCGTGTAGCGATGATGCAGCCCGCCGACCATCGGGAGGGCGATGACCTTCAGGCAGAAGGCGTCGACGAAGAAGCTGCAAGGATTGAGCGTGCGCGACGCTATTCAAGGAGTTGCCGTCGTGGTACGGATCGACTCATGAATCGACGAAGATGGGTGATGGCGGGCGTCCACGGCGCTCTGGTTTTTGGGCTAATCTGGACAGCGGCCTGCTTCGGCAGCTCCGAGGATCGCGATCCGAAGGCAGCAGGGGCCGACGGTGGAGGGCCCGCCGATTCGGCAGCGCCCGCGGTCGATGGTTCGGTTCCGGACGGTGGTGTTCCGAAAGGGGGTGCCAAGAAGCCTCACGAGAAGCGGCATTCGCTTGCCGTCTCAGGGCGTGGCCAACATTCGCTCCACAACTTCACCATGAATGACAAGGAGGGCCGCGAGGTCGTGCGCCTCAAGAAGGCATCGGGCACCACTCAGATCAGTGCCTTGCAGCACGGCACCTTCCACGTGACGAACGCCAAAATAGAAGGCGTCGAGCTCACCCTCTACCGCGACGACACCGGCAAGCTGTCGCTCGTCAATGCGTTGAAGCAGCAGCCTCCAACCGTCCGCCAGGGTCTGATGGTGCCCCCTACACCGAAGCCCAAGAAGGGGGAGTGGTTGATGGAGATCGGGCCGATCGAAGTCAAAGACGCGACGCTGACGATCGGCTTCACGAAGAAGCCGGTCGTCTTTCACGTCGACAGCGCCAAGATCATCGTCCGGCGCCGGGCCGAGGACGCAGGCCCGGTGATCTACATCCAAGAAGTCCAAGGGCACATGATGAAGCCCAAACCGCTGCCGAAACCGGTGCGGATCGCCTGGGCGAACGGGCTCGTCAACTTGACGGGCAAGCCTATGGTCCATCTGGCCGCGCGCACCTGCATCCGAAAGAGCGAGCTGCGCGTCGATGCGATCGTCGAGGCCCGCAAGGAACCGGTGCACCTCGAAGGGGACTCTGCCGGCATCGGGGGCGCGCTTGGTCGCCTGGGCATCAACATCGCGGCCCACGTCAAGAAGGACAAGATGAGCTACTCGCACGAAGCGGTGCACATCGACGGCGGCCCTGGCTGCAAGGATGCACAGGTCCCGCTGTCCACCAAGTCGCCCAAGCCCAAACCGAAGTCTGACGCGCCTCCCAAGGCGGCGAAGCAAGCACCGAAGAAGTAGGCGCAAGCCATGGATGCAATGAGTTACTACTGGATCGCTGGGGCCGTGTTCCTGGCGTCGATGATCGCGTCAGATTGCAAGTTGGAAGGGGCTTCCCTGCGCAGGGTCGACTCTGCCCTCGACTAGCTCTTTGTACGCCTTGTTGAGTGCGTCGACCCCGGAGTCTGAAGACGACGACTCTTTCGTCTCGGTCGTCTTCTGCTCACAACGTCGGTTTGGGCGGCACGAGCGTAAAGGCAAGGAAGACCCCGGCAATAATCGCGAGGATATTGACCAGCACCTGCCATTCCGCCGCCAGGCCGCTGGCCGCACCGCCGATCTCCGCGGCACGCAGGCCTCGATAAGCCGCGGCACCCGGCACCAGCACCATCACCGCCGTCAAGATGACGATGGAACTGGGACGTCGCAGACGCCAGGCAAACAGATTCGCGTAGACCCCCAGCAGCAGGGCGCCAACGAACGATCCCTGCCAGAAACCAAACTCGCTGCCGACCACTACACCGGCGTAGGCCAGCACGCCCCCCAGGACCGCCCACCCGAAGTCCTTGGGGCGCACCTGGAAGGTCAGGGCCAGGCCGACCACCAGACACACCAGGAACGTCCATGCCCAGACTGGCGCGACGCCGGGTGGAGTCACTGCTGCAGGGACCGTCGACACGGCATTGACGATTGCCGCGCCGATCCCCGCGCCGATGAAGAGCTTGAGCGTCGTCAGGATGCCGCCGATCAAGCGGTTCTGGCCGGAAAGGACGTTTTTCGCGAAGAGCTCGGCCAGCCCCAGGGTCAGGGACAGTCCGGGAATGAGCACGATCACGGCGCAGAGGGTGACGATGAAGGGATCGCTGCCGGGCGTCAGGAGGGCAATCGCATTGGCCAAAAGCGAGGCGACCGTTGCGGCGGTCACCTCCAGCGTGTGGGCGACCCACTGCCAACGTCCGGCCAGCAAGACGACGACATACACCACCAGGCTCAACATCCCGGCCAGGAAGACGTCGCTCCAGGCGGCGGACATCAGCACGGCAAAACCCGCGCCGGACAGGGCGTAGCCCAAGGCCACCAGCCAACGACCGTAGATCGGTGGTTGTTCGCCGACGCTCTTCAGGCGGGACACGCACTCCTCCATCGAAAGCGTCCCGGCCTCGACCTGGTCGACGAGCTCGCCGACCTGGGCCAGCTTGGCCAGGTCGAAAGACGAGGCGGCCATGCGGGAAAAATGGCTGTGCTGCCGTGCATCCGCCTGCCGCGAGAAAATGAAATTGATATCGGACGGCGTCACGATGAACTCGCCGTACAAACCCAGCGCTCGGGTCACCCGGGTCAGGTATGCCTCGAGCCGAATCGAGGACACCCCGTAGCCATGCGTCTCCGTGCCGAGCTCGATGATGAGCCGGCAGGACTCGTCAAAGGCGTCGGGTTTGGTGCTGTCGGCGTTCATTGCGCTTTTCGATCCACTCGACACAACATCTAGTACCACGCAATTCAGTCGCTTCGGGCATTGAGTCGTTCGCAGATGGCCGCGCGTAGTCTACAATCGCGTTTGAGGAAAAGCGATGGCCACGCACGGGAGAGCAAGGCGATGATCGACAAAGACGAAGTCAGGAAGAGCTTGTTGGCCAAGCGGGAGGAGCTCGTGCAGCGAGTTCGCGGAACGCAGGCGACCGAGCGTCAAGAGGTCGCCGAGGGGCAAAACGACAACGCCCAGCTCTGGGAGGTCTCCGATATCCGGGATGACCTCGACGCCCAGGCCGCCACCGAATTCGACCAGGTCAATCAAGCCTTGGCGCGCCTCGACGCCGGTGAATACGGACTCTGCACCAACTGCGAAGAACCCATCGCCGAGGCTCGGCTCAAAGCGCTGCCGTACGCAACGCTCTGCATCCGGTGTGCAGAGGAAGCCGAGCAGCCTTCGTAGTCGTCAAATCCAGCCGGCTTTCAGACGGGCAATCCGTTGCAACTTCCGTCGGGGCGAAGTAGGACGTGGTGAGTGGAAATGAGATCTCGCTGTCTCCCAATCCTTCGCCACGCGGCCTTGGCCCTTGTCGGCAGCCTCCTTAGCCTAACCTCGAACGCCGTAGCTGACGATACGTCAGCCGATGCGGAGGCGGCGTCGGCCGATGCGGACGCGTCCTCAGCTCAAGCCCACGCCGCGAAGACCTCGGTCGAGCTTCGCTTCGTGATCTCCTCGCCGTCCGCGAGGTGGTCGGTGGTCGAGGAGAGGAACGGCATCAATGCCTTTCACTCGAGGCAGAGTTTGTACTTCGGCCCAGGGATCGGAGTGCGTGTGTTCCCCAGGCAACCCCATCATGGCGTCATCGTCGATGTGCAGTACAGCTTCGATACCGACGTCGACTCGATCAACGTGGACCTCGGGTCGTGGAGGACGGACTTCGTCCTCGCGCGTGCGGGCTACGGATACCGATTCATCAAGCACGCCAATGAGAAGATGGCTTGGGCGTTCACCCTGCACGGGAGCCTTTCGACGGGCGCATCGATCAACCGCACCGCCAATGGCGTTTACGACTTTTCGGCTCCAGTCCTCGGTGGTCGCGTAGGCGTGAATGTCGACCTCCACATCGAGCGGTTCTTCATGGGCTGGGCTTTTGCGTACGAAGGCCTTGCTCACCTCTCTCTCGGGCCGCTCAGGTCTTCGCAGTTCGTCGGATGGACCCTGATTCCGGTCTTTCGGATCGGGGTCGACCTGGGTCCGCGTATCCAATCGTTCAAGCACTGACCGCGCATCACGATGGATGAGGCCGCGGCCGTCGTCCTATTGTATGGGTGCCGTAAGGCGTGCGAGGCGGACGGACAGCTTGAACCAAAACGACCGATTCTCGTAGTCACCTGGCTGCATTTCCACTGACTCTTTGAAGTCGTCGAGGAGCATTTGCTCGACTTCGGCGGCGAATGCGTGGTCTGCGACCACCGCCATGACCTCGAAGTTGAGCCGGAAGGAGCGGTTGTCGAAGTTGGCCGTGCCCACTGCGGCAATCCGGTCGTCGACGAGAATGACCTTCTGGTGAAGAAAGCCGTCCATGTAGCGGAAAAATCGGATGCCCGTTCCGGCGGCCTCTTCGAAATAGGAGAAGGCAGCCAGGTACACCAGCATGTGATCGGCCTTGTCCGGGATCAGGATGCGGACATCGACCCCACGCAAGGCCGCAAGATGGAGCGCGTTCATGATTGATTCGTCCGGGACGAAATACGGGCTCGCGATCCACAGACGCTTTTCCGCTGCGTTGATGGCCGTCAAGAACATCAGCGTCGCGCTCTCCAACCGGTCGGCGGGGCCAGTCGGGTAGATCAAGACGTCCGCGCCTTGATCGGTCACGATGTGCGGCTCCCAATGAAGCTCGGGTGTCTTTTCGCTGGCCCAGTGCCAGTCTTCGAGAAAGGACAGTTGTACCGAGATCACGGACGGCCCGGTGATCTTGACGTGGGTGTCCCGCCAATGCCCAAACTCCGGGTCCCTCCCCATGTATTCGTCGCCCACGTTGTGGCCGCCGATCCAGGCGCTGTGGCCGTCCACGACCACGATCTTGCGGTGGTTGCGGAAGTTGATTTGAAAGCGGTTGCCGGGCCCCTTCCGGGTATGAAAGTCGAGGATTTCGACTCCCGCCTCGCGGAGCTCGTTGAGGTAGCTCTTCGATAGCGTGTTGCTGCCCATCTCATCGTACAGAACGTGCACGCGAACGCCGGCGCGGGCCCGCTCGAGAACGGCCGACTTGAGCTCGCGGCCGAGCTCGTCGTGCTTGATGATGAAGAATTGGACCAGGACGTATTTCTCGGCCTTGGCGATCCCTTCGAAAATGCTGTTGAAGGTCGCTTCGCCATCCACCAGGAGCTCGATCTCGTTGCCCCGGAGATAGGGGATCTTGGCGAGGTTCTCGCTGGTCCTGCTGGAGGCGGCATGTTCAGAGCGCGTGGACCGCAGATGGCGCGTATTCTCGTCTGCCAGCTCGGCGAATCGTCGGATCTCTTGATCGCCCTCCTGCCGCGCCGTCACGTAGCCCTCGAACTTACTGCGTCCAAGAACCCAGTACGCGGGCACTGCGAGATACGGAAAGGCGTTGAGCGACACCGCCCAGGCCACGGCTCCCTGCGCGGTCCGAGTGCTCATCACCGCGTCGATCGACGAGATGAAACCAAGCACATGGAATACGATCACCACCCATACCATGATCCGCCGTCTCCTTTTCTTTTGCCGTTTTACCACGCCCGACTCCGAGGAGGTTCGTTCGCCCAGCCTCCTAGCTGGTTTCGACCTCTTCGGCTTTCGCCCCGGCGCGTGCAGCGCGGCAGAGCGACGCCGTCGACGAGCCGGCGAAGATCATGTGAATGCCCGCGATCGTGCCGACGGCCCACATCCCTGAAACGGGGAACTGCCGCCAGATCATGATCCCAAGGACCAACGCGGCGATGCCGCTGAAGAGCGTCCAGCCCCAACCCTTGATCGGTCGGAGTCGGAACGCATAGATGATCTCAAAGAGACCCTCGACGAAGAGGTACGCCGCCAAGACCAGGGTCAGCGTAGCCAGCCCCATGCCGGGTCGGGCGACCAGGTAGCCTCCTGCGACCAGCGTCAGAACGCCGAGGACGAACATGAGCAAACCACGCCC
>Ga0209475_10005571_pt1 | contig 10276 bp, 13 predicted proteins | sample tdDd471_FD_187128 | JGI IMG/M metagenome (GOLD analysis project Ga0209475, IMG submission 187128) | Marine sediment microbial communities from the Atlantic coast under amendment with organic carbon and nitrate - tdDd47.1 (SPAdes)... | ecosystem: Environmental > Aquatic > Marine > Coastal >...
TCTTTACATTAGTTGGTGTTATTATCCCAGCTAGCTACAACTGTGTTTTCATCTAGCTCAGTATCTCCAGTAGTAATTGTTGTCCATACGCCTGGATTGGTATTACTTTCATATTCTAATAGCCAGCTATTAATCCCACTTCCACCATCTAGCACACTTCCTTTTATCTCTATGTTATTTCCAAACTGGAATGCAGATCCTGGACTTGAAATATCCACTATAGGAGAGCTTGCATCTCGCTCATATATAACTGCTTCGCTTTCTGCACTCAGAAATGTCTCCGTTTCACCTGTCTCTGTATTTGTTACATCCACTTTTCCTCTTATTTTTATCTGATATTCTCCATCAGCGACAAACACACTTTCAGTAAAAATTCCGCTGCCAGATGTTCCTGTCCAACCACTGTCTATCCAGTTTCCATTATTTATTTGATACTGTATATCAACAGTTCCACTTACACCAGCGTTTACATTACTCCATGTTATTTGCGGGGTGGTATTATTTGTCCATCCTATCGTGTCAATTGTTAATGATATTGGTGCTGAATTGCTTAATGTAACAGAGTCAGATTTAGTAGAACCAGACCAGTTATAGTTAGGATCTCCGTTAATATCTACTGCATTATCACATGCTCTAATTCTGCAATAGTAAGTAGTATTATCTGGGATATTGGAAAATTCATATTCATAATCCCAAGTTTCTCCTGGGTAAGTTACATTAGAGGTTGCTGGATTGTTATGATAGGGTATTTCTGCAACTGACCCAACTAAACTTCCATCTGCTTTATATAACGATAGCTCATACTTTTGTATGCCAGAGGCATGCCATGAAGGATTGTCTACTGTCTCATTCCATCCTACCATTATCTTACCTGTGCCAGAACCGCTCACACCGTCTTCTTTTGAAATACTTAATTCCTTTATATCGTCTGGTGCATACCTATCTATGTTTTCATATTCGATTATTGCTACTGAACGATAATATGCACTATCTCCCGAGCCAAATGTTCTGTAATAGGTATTCTCGCTTCTTTCTTTCAGAAGAAATCCATAGTTTGGATAACCTTCTGTACCATTAGAAAATTCATACTTTGCCCAGTTAATAGCCATATTTGTTACATTGAATGGATATATAGCCGAACCATTAATGGGAAATGTAGACTGAAGCTCATTATCGTATGTAGGTTTATTTTCCCATTTCAACGTGCTTGCATTCCAGTTTTCTGTTACTCTAAAGATTTCCGCAAGAGCACTGCTGGTATATCCTGTGGTTTCTGATGCTTTATATGTAGCACTGCTAATATCATATGGGTTAAACTCTATTGAATTTGGCATATTAAATTTAACATATGACCTTACTATACCCGTTGATGATGAATAACCAATTCTGTTAGATGAGGATGTTGCATAGTTATATGTTGGATAAGCTGAACTTACATATGCATCCGAAAACTCTGCTGCTGTATCTAGAGTTAGTGTAGGGTCAACAATAACTGGATACACTGTGTTTTCATTATATAAGAACTCTTCATCCAGTGTTATTTCAAAAATATATTCTTTTTCGGGCTTATCACTTTGTGTTATGTTTAACTTTATATTTTCTGAATAATGTAAGTTTTCTTCCGTATGGTCTTTTAAATAAGAATCATACATAAAGAATTTATCCATTATACTTATTACTTCATTAGTTTTTGGATCTATAAACTCAACTACTTGGTCTTTTCTCAACTTTGGTTCTAAATTCTCTAACCTGAAAACAAACTTAATCACATTACTTTCTGGAGCTTTATCTAATATTATTTCTTCTTTAATGCCAACATCTGTAGCGTAATATCTATATGATATTGAATCTGAGTCAGCACTAGTGTATTCAACTCCTTCTACCTTATCCTTATTCTTTTTATTTTCTAGTTCTTTATATTTATACTTATTATCTAATACAAATTCTTCACCTTTATCTTTAGTTAAATCAGTATATGGCTTAAATGTTATTTTGTACTTTCCATAATTGAAAATCACATCTTTATCTGTTACAATATCATCTGGTAGAAGTATATTTACATTACTTGATTTGTTGGTATATGCATATCCATTTGCTAATTTTTTTCCATTCTCTTCTTTTATTAATGAACTATCATAATCCACTAATTTACCATTATCATCTTTATATCTGATAGGATCTGCAAACGAATAAACGGTCTTTGAACCGTCTTCATTCTCATATACTGTTATATTCTCTGTATCGTATTGAGAAAGATGCTTTGCATGTTTCAATTTCTTTTCAGAATCTTCTGGTATATAATCTGGTAAAACTACTTTATCTTCTTTTACAGCAGCATATGTTACTGTTTGTTCTGCTAAAACAAAAAAGATACCTTGATTTGCTGTTGTGAAAAGTACTATTACTAATAATACTGCAATAATTCTCTTAATAATTCTCATTTTTACCTCATTCTTCTTTGTTTAAATATGATTTAATTGTAATATATTTACCGCGAATTTTATCATATTATGGTATATTTTGCAATGTAAGTTGAGAATATAACTTGGACTCATGATTCATCATCTGATAATATTTCATGTAGTTTAGATGTAGCCAACATAGCAAGTCCTACATTAACTGTTAAGGCAGTTTATATTAAACCTTCAGTTTCCTCTTATGATTATAAAAGAGTAAAGTACATTGGAGATGGTGGCTTGCCAGTTAAACTATCTATGTTTGATAAGAAAAAGCTAGAAGTTGTATTCCCTATCAATCTATCCAGTTATGAAGAAAAGAACTATAGAGATAAAGCACGTTCTAAACCTTGGACTATAATTTTAAAAACGAACAGGCTACCATTAAGATATAAAATATCATCACCTCTTTTATAAATATAAAAATGCTCATCATCTAGGTGCAAATAAAACTACGAGTGTTATAGAAACCGTCCTTTCTTTTGTTTATTAATGATAATGAGCATTAGTACCGATATATAGATAGCCATTGACCACTGTAGCTATCGTTATGTTGATCCATATTCAAGATATGATAAGTCTTAATATATTTCATGGAGGTGGGTTTAAGTGGTCTCACCCTGGAACAAGGTCTTTAATGAGATACCTTGTAAAAACTCATTAGTCAGACTGCTATGGTATGCAGTATTTCATGTATTGCTCTTTGAGCATCTTCAATAGTTAGGTATATCTGTTCCTTTTCTTCCTTTAGGTAATATGGGTTATTAAGTGTTTTGCATTTACATTCAAACACCCTATGTCCATCTATACCTTCAAATCTAATTACATTGTTTTCGACCACAATGGTCTGACCTTTTAAATTCTCACCTAATGTATAAACTGTCATAGCTATACCTTTGCTTTCTTTGCATGTTTGGGGTTGTTATGTGTCTTGTTGGTTTTCCTTCCATTCCAATGTTTCATAATCTACCTCACTTTCACTTCTTAGCAAACTTAATCTTTTCAAGTTATTCAAACAGTTCCTCAGCTGTTATGCCTAGATATTGGTCTTATAGCCTACCTACCTATATATTGTTTATTGAATATCTTTCTTCTTTCTGATAAACTAAAATATGGCAATAACTACATAATTGAAAGAGAGAAAATACTATGCCTAATAATTCTACTTATCTTTGTCCTTTTAGGGATAACTGGTGCCATTCCAGTTGTGCTTTTTATCAAGAACCAACAACAACCTTAAGTCATAATAAACGCTCTAATTGCTCTTTGGTTATAGTTGCTGATAAACTGCAAAATAATAAAAAAGATGATTTAACAGAATTAATAGAAAAACTTAAAAAGTAGTTTTCTACATCTACCTCACTTTTAAATTTCACCGTCTGCAAAATCTATGGAATAGTAACCCTTTGTTACTTCTTCAAGCTTGCCTTTACTTTCTAACCACTGCTTTAATTCGTTATCATCTACTTTTCCATCTACGGAGACCTTCATCATATGCTTAATCTCCTTTATGTACTCATCAATTGCTAATGATGTCTTAACTACAGCTTCTAGCATTGTGCAACGCTCAACTCCTCTCGGGAGTATTCTTTTTCCAACTGGACTATCTAAAAGATGAAGATAGCCAAGATATTCATCACCATAAGCATCCATCATTTCTGCAACGACTTCATCTGGAGGTCTTGTTTCTTTTCTTTCATATCTTGATAGTTGACTTAACTCTACAGATAAGAGCTCTACGGCTGATTCTTGGGTCAATCCTGCCCTTTCACGACTACTTTTATAGATTGTCTTGCCTTGTTTCGACATGGTGCTATCCCTTCTGTAGATTTATAATATAGGTATAAGGTAAAAAGTCACTTCCCCTACTCTTTCGACTCCAATGCTCTGAGGTGCAAAGTCACCTCTCCTCTTTCCTCTCTGCGTTTTCTTCTTTCAATTTTCTTTAGCTCTCTAAAAAGCTGTTTAACCGATATTCCCAGATATTCAGCAACACGACCAGGAGGAAAAATGTAAGATCCTCTATTACTATCTGATTTTTTATAGTAAGTACCGAAGTCAACTAGACCAACTTGCACTATTCCGTAGATATACTCTTTTGGCTTACCTATTAAATCTGCTACTTCCTGTACTCTTAATGATTGTGTTGTTGATCTTGATTTCATTGGTTGTTCCTTTCTAAGCTAATTAGTTGAACTGATTTGTAATATTTGGTACAATGTTTCGAGGGAGAGCAGTTATGAATTTACTTAATGCATTAACTATTATGGATGAAGTTGTTAAGACTTCATTTACTGATACTTTTTTATTCAATAATTGGAAACCAATACTTTATGTAGTTCTTATGCTTATAACTTTCCATTTTACAGTATCCTCATCTCCAAAATATAATGATAAAGTTTCAATTATCTGTCCCTCATATAAATATTCATCAGAAGATAGTAATAAAATGTTATACGAGTTTATAATACATAACACTTCCACATTACCAATCACAATAGATAGCATTTGGATGATATTTAAAGATGGCAAGAAATCTTATTATTTCTATGAAAACCTTCCTTTGACAGAGTTTATTTCTTCTAGTCAAGGATATACTTCTGTGTTACCTGTTACTATTCAACCATCTGAAACCTACAGGGGTAATTTTGTGTTTGAAATACAGAACAGTGTAATTCCTAAAAGGATAAAACTAAAGACTAATCAAGGAACAATTAATACTGGCATAATAGTCTCTGATGAAGCGAATGGTCAGATTTAGTTTTTCCTACTCTACATCTAAAATTTGCATAGGTGGAAGTTGTACACCATATTCAAGCCAAATAAGAATTTTATGAATTTCTGCTGATGTGCAATTGTGCTTTGTAAATACATCTCTAACATCTTTCATAACCTGCCTATCCCTAATATCTTGAGATTTTGCTTTGTTGCTGTCTTGATTTGCATCTTTACCCACCCCTACGCTCCTTTCTGTTATTCATCAAAAAACCTAGTCCACTCAAAGCCAAGCAATTCCCCTAGCCTTATTGCAACCTCTGGAGATGGTCTACGAGAACCATTTTCATATTGCTGAATTGCTTGCTGCGTAACACCACACAATTTTGCTAAACCATTCTGTGTATAGCATTTCTTTTTTCGTAGATCCTGTAAATCCATCTCTAACCCTTTACAACATTTTGTTGTATCTATAATAACAACATATTGTTGTTATGTCAACAACAAAATAGTAATTAATTTTTACAACAATAAGTTGTATAATGAAATTGATATGAAAAATCTAAAAGCAATAAGGTTATCAAATGGAATAACCCAAAAAGAATTATCTGAAAAACTTGGCGTAACTCAACAAGCAATAAGCTTATATGAGTCTGAAAATCGTCAAGCTGATTATGATACCTTAAAATTGTTTGCAGATTATTTTAAATGTACAATTGATTATCTTGTGGGGAGAGTGGACGAGCCTAATTTGGTACATTATGAAATACCAAATGCTGAAGGTATGCAAATAGCTATTGATATTGTTGAAGATGCGCTTAAGGAAGGTTTGACTCCGGAGGACATAAAGAAGTTTGTTGCTTTGGCGAAAGAGATGAAGAACAGTTCCAATAAGGATTAGGGTACTTCACATTATTAATGTGTATGTACTTTGCTTTAGGACGCTTATCAGATTTATCCATTCTGTACCCCTTTTTATTTTTTTATTTATGGTTGGTTATTTTTAACTTTATTGAGAAAGTTATGATATATTAATGTGTTGTGTTCTTGTTGTGCGAACGTTTATTTGTGTATAATAATATAGCAAATTTGACGGGGTGTGTCAAGTAAAATTTAATGAATAATAACCTAGGAATAAAAATGTATTTGCTAGTTTGATAATGACTTAGAAGATGTGTTGAGTACATTATAATAATGATTTAGTTAGTCTTTAAAATAAAGTGGGGTAAAGTATGAGTAATGAAAATTTAATATTGGAGCAAAAGTATGTTGTGAAACTAGAACAAGAAACATTTTTAGGTTTAAGCCGTGGCATTGTACATGGAACTCTTAGGGTGTATAAGGATAAGGTTGTTTTTAAAACCAATGATACTGTTTCAGATATATTAATAAACAAAAAAGCAAAAGGATTTAAGATTGTTGATGTTAAGAATGGGAAGTTGACTATTCCCATAAATAAAATTACTAGTGCACGAAAAAATAGTTTCAGAATAGGGTTTATGCAGCATTCTCTACATATAAATCTTAAAGATGGTGAAGTCCTCATATTTCGCATGCAAGCTTCTCAAGCTGAACGCCTTGCGAATGCTATTAACAAGTTGATTTAGGAAGTATAATATAGTTTCTCGAAGCTTGGAAAAAGACCTTAATAGTAATTATATAATAACTCATTAAAAGTTGACATATGATTTGTTATTGACATAAATTAAGTGATTTAAAATTGAGGTGGATAAAATGTTGGATTTTATAGTAAGAAACTGGGAAGCAATAGCTATATCTGTAGTAATTCTTATAGTCGGAACAATATTAAATCTACTATTAAGAAAACGTACAAAGATTAGCCTAAAATATTTAATGAGTACGAATAACTTAATAAAAGGAAAAGATGATAGTGATATTAAAGTTACTTTTAAAGGTATTGATGCACCTAACGTTACAGTAACTAAAATTGCAATATGGAATAATGGCAACCAACGATTAAATAAAATTGAGATAACTAAGAAATATCCTGTTACTATTTCTGTTGATTCGGAATATAAAATCTTAGATATTTTAATTCTTAAACAATCAAATGAGAATAGTGAATTTTTCGTTCCTAAACAAGTAAATGAAAATAGTGAGCATGACTCAAGTGATATTTCACCTTCCAGCTATGTTATAGACTTCGAGTATATTAATCCGAAGCAAGGATGTGTGATACAAATTGTTCATACAGCACCAAATGAAAATAGCATTTCTTTACATTGTGAGCTTAAGAATGGAAAGAAAATCATAAAAGAATTAAAGAATGAAGAAGATAAAAAAAACGAAACATGGCTAATATATATGTTTACCCTACTAGCTAAACGTCGAACTAAACTTTTATTCTCATTGGGAATAGCATTTACTATAGCAGGTATATTAAACCTAGTACCTATTTCTTATACTTATGATACACTTGGCTTAAAAGTAGTGCGAGAGCCTGACACCGCCTCAGCATTATTATTCTTATTCTCTGGTATTTTAACTTTAACATATAGTGCACTCAATGTGGCTATTTCACCTCCTGGAGATTTAGAGAATGAACTTTACCAACGCAATATAAAAATAAAATAGCATTTGTAACAATGTACTATAAAATCTAAACAATCATTAAAATAGGATAACTATGCCAAAAACAGCATTAAAAGACCTAATGGAGCAGGAACCGTATTGAAAATGACAGACGTACCACGACATAAGCCATGGGTTAGAATATCATTTTGTACAAACAGAGTATAAGAAAGTAGCAAAGTTTAGAAGTTAGTACCTTCTAAATAAATTGCATTTAATTATTAATACATAGCAAATTCACATCTGTTTAAAATATAACCGAGGTGATACTTTGTTATTAGAAAACAAACACATTATGCCAATCGTACCTATGGAGCCTGTAATGCACGATGCTCCATTTGATAGTAACGACTATTTATATCAAGTTAAATGGGATGGTGTACATGTACTTGCATATATCAGCGATGATAATATACAGCTATTTAACCGAAAGAAAAATGAAAGAACTAATCAATTTCCTGAAATAGTATATGAATTAAACGATATTCCATCTGGAACTATACTTGATGGTGAAGTAATATGTTTAAATGATGAAGGTAAGCCCGATTTCTTTCGTGTACTTAAAAGAGATCAAACAAGAAATGATAGTAAAATCAATGCCTTAACTATGACACATCCAGTTCATTATATGATTTTTGACATGCTATATTACAAAGGTGAAAGTTTAATAAGTCAACCCCTTTCACAACGGCTTAAGCTGCTTCAAGAAAACATTCAAAGCTCTCATACACTACAGATTGTAGATAGTGTTATGCACAATGGTATAGCTTTGTTCGATACTGTTGACAAAGAAGATATGGAAGGTATTGTTGCTAAAAAGATAGATAGCCCTTATATCATGGGAACAAAGTCACCACTATGGAAAAAGATTAAAGCTTGGAGAGAGATAGACACAATAGTTGGTGGATGGCAAGAGCGAGATGGAGAGCTAAGGTCTTTACTTGTAGGTATACAACAAGATGAAGGATTGTTATATGTAGGAAGTGTATCCTCTGGATTAACATTTGAGCAAAGAAAAATATTAAAAGATTACTTTTTATCTACTCAAGATAATAATACATTTATTAATCCACCTAGTAAGTCTAACTATAATTACAATTGGGTTGAACCAACCATAGGAGTAAAAGTAAGATATCTTGAATGGAGTAATGATAATAAGCTACGTAGCCCTTCTGTAATAGATCTAAAAGAGATAAAGGACATACAATGAGTACAATTAATGTTCAAGGATATAATGTAGAACTTTCAAATATAGATAAAATGCTTTTCCCACAGGTTAATATAAAAAAAGGTGACTTGATTGATTATTACATAAAGTATTCACCTTATGTTCTTAAATGGTTGAAGAACAGACCTTTTACTATGGTACCTTTTCCAGATGGAGTTGAAGGTAAGAGTTTCTATCAAAAACGCATACCAGATAATTCTCCGGAGTTTTTAGAAAGTATTACTTTACCATCTAAAAGGAAAGAAAGTATAGAGTGGTGTCTAATAAACAACTTACCTAGTCTTATCTATATTGTTAATAGAGCTTGTATAGAAATGCATACATGGTTTTCAAGAGTACCTGAATATAATAAACCAGATGTGGCAATCTTTGACCTAGACCCATCTGGTAATACTGATTATAAAAATGCAATTAATGCAGCAAAACTTATCCATGTTGTTTTAGAAGAACTTAATGTAAAATCATTTCCTAAAACTTCTGGAGCTACTGGAATACATATTGTAATACCAATAGAACCAACGCCGTTTGCTGAAGTGCAGCAATTTCTATCTCGAGTTTGTATGATGGTTGAGAAAGCTGATCCAGAACATTTTACAACTCAACGCATTATTGAGAAAAGAGGAGATAAGGTATATCTTGATGCTGTACAAAACGCTAGAGGAAAGACTATACCTTCACCATATAGTGTTAGACCTACACCACAAGCAACTGTTTCTACTCCATTAACCTGGGATGAAATTGAACAAGGTATTAATCCAACTGATTTTCGTATTGATACTATAGATCAAAGAATGAAAAAAGTTGGAGACTTGTTTGAACCAGTATATGAATTACACCAAAAGCTACCCGTTATATAGTACTTAAGAACCAGATGCCTGTTTTCTAGGACGACCAGGTCCTTTCTTATTTTGTTTTTCTGTAATTTCAACACTTTTCTTTAGTTTTTCCATAAGATCAATAATATTATCTTGCTGCTGAATAGGTGCTGCTTCTACAATGTCTTTTCCTTCTACTTTTGCACGGATTATTTTCATAAGTTCTTCACGATACTCATCATGATACTTATTTGGTTCAAATGGTGCTGTTAGGTTTTCAACTAATTGAATTGCCATAGTAGTTTCTGCTTCTCTAATTTCAATTCTATCTTCCATATTCTCAATACCTGTTTCTGCAGTTGAGCGTACTTCATCTGGAAAGAACATTGTTTCAATAGCTAAACAATCTCCAACAATCCTAATTAAACATAAATGTTCTTTTTGCCTTATGGTTACCTTAGCTACTGCAA
>Ga0209475_10005572_pt1 | contig 10275 bp, 10 predicted proteins | sample tdDd471_FD_187128 | JGI IMG/M metagenome (GOLD analysis project Ga0209475, IMG submission 187128) | Marine sediment microbial communities from the Atlantic coast under amendment with organic carbon and nitrate - tdDd47.1 (SPAdes)... | ecosystem: Environmental > Aquatic > Marine > Coastal >...
ATTATGTGTAGGTTGCAGTTGGCCAATGACAGTCATGTCTGGGTCAACATGTGATCAGGAAAGAAAACTACACATAAATGAGAGCTACACATAAGGGACGTTATGTTAAGCTTAACATAACGTCCCATAGCTGCGATTCGTCTATCATGCAACAATATAAATTTATGGTAACAAGCAGTCATTCAAAATCACCTGGATTTTTTGCAATTGATCAAAGTTTCAAATATTTTGATCTAAAATGGGAAATTTCAGGCTCTAAGTTATTGATTTTATGCTCTGTACCAGCTCTGCACCCCTATTATTTTGTTCCCTGTACCTTTTATGTCCCACCTCATAAGCTATCTATCCTGGATTATAGAGCCAGATAAAGGGCTATCAAAGATAAGTAGCACGTGTTTCGCTTTGATTCTTCTTGCACTGGTCATGATATTCTTCATAATGAATTCCGCACGTTTGAGATTAGGTTCATTGGTAAAGGAATCAGTAGCATCACTTTGACCAACACCTTCTCTGGAGGTATTGTTTTTTGGGAGCGTATATCCATTCCCCGAAAAATAAAAGAGCAAACGATTATTGGATTCGGAACCATATAAATCAATGAAGTTCCTATGAGCCCAAAGCATTTGTTCAAATGTAAGGTTCAGATATAGCTCTACTTTAAATCCTTTTTTATTTAAGGAATTTACAATTCCTTTCATTTCTTCAGGTGCAGCCGAAAAATCTGTCCCAGCGAGATTTTTAGCCGTTCCAATCACTAACGCATGACTCTCCTTGAATATTCCAACTTTATTGACTACAAAATCACCCCTATTCATAGAAGGATTTTTGATTTTCACAGATTGTGGATTTCGCCAGTCATTCGTATATTCAACAACATTAGCCTGTAAATAATTACCCAGCTCTGTTCCAGTTAAATAGCCATCTTTATCTATATCAGCATCTCCATTTAAAGCTCCTTTCAATATAAAGCCAAAATTGGTTACAGACTGACTTTCTACGAAATTGCTTTCAGTGAAACTGTCGGAGAAAATGAGCTGTCGAACAGGTTTAGAAATGATACTGGAGATATGCGCAGGCAGCTTAGGAATGATGCTAGGAGTTTTTTTTGAAATAGGAGTTAATGGTTTTTTTGTAGTGGGAGATGCTAATGATTTTGCTATAGATTCATTGCTAGTATAAGTTACTCCATCCTTTGCTTGTTCAATTCTATATTTGATGTTCCTTTCTTCCGGTGGGGGGATGTCTTTATAAGCATTCCCGATAACTATTCCCAGCGTATTATTTCCCCTAAAAACCAAAGAAATTTGTTTTTCTGTATCTGGGAAAACATTACTGAGCCATTCCAATTGATTAAAATCTTCTCCATGCGCCGTTACTTTTAGCTCAATGGCTGGTTTCCCATTGATGTAATCTTTTTGAGGCGTTGGAGGTGAAACAATAACTCGAAGTTTGGATAATCCTTTCTTTTCTTCTTTTATCCTGCTAATGCGAATGTCTGTAGTACGATTTACACCAAAATAATATGCTCCAGGAGCCATAAATTTTGCATAGCTGATTTCCTGATAAAATTTGTTTCCAGATGGATCAGTAACCCTTATACCAAAAAACGTTTTTTCATATATAGGATCATCAGCGGAAAGACGTGGTAAACCATAAATCGGGGTTTCAAAACTAAAATGGATAACCCCATTCTCATCAACATTTCGGACAACAGGTAAAGGAATTTGTATTGCTTGACCTTTATAATTAAAAAAAACATCAACCTTTATTATTTCACGAGGATCTTGTAATTCAGTTGCAGCATTGATTTTTAAATTTACACTATCAGTACGTTTTTCATCAGGGGTGATCAACCCTTGAACTATAGGAGCCCTATTACTTAAAGCAACGGTCATTTCTTCGGAAAATGGTTTTTTTCCAAATTTCACTGATATCGTATGATATCCAGTATCCATCAGCTCCTTCGGCATCGGATTATCTTTAAGAGAGAAGTTCCATTTAAATATAGAAGGATTGGGATCGGGAATTCCAGCTTGATTAAATACAAGTCTATCCCATTTTATATCTAACGGCTCTTTATGCTCGGAAACTTTATTTTTTGCCAAAATCACTATAGGTATAGAAGGATGTACAAATGGTTTTTCAATTCCAAAAATAGGAGAATTTTTAGGGATGTTAGATACTTTCGGGTAGTTTTGGACAATAATATGTTGTGATTGGGTTTGACTACTTGAATCACCGTTTTTTGAAGATTGTGATGGAATGAAATATAGCAATATACCTATAACGGAAGCAATAGATCCTATTGCACCTACTTTATTCCATAATGTTAGCAACTGAAAACGTTCCCAAAGATTCATAATTAAAATTCATTTTTTAATCATATTAGTAGACAAAGAGCTAATGGATACCCATCTATTAAATCACAATCAAATTAAAAAGTCAGATAATTCTTACATCAAAAAGTCAGAACACCTGGACATCCAATGTGCCGAGATAAATCGGTAAGAAATACACTGTATTAATTGGCAAAACTAAGTGCAAAGTTAAAAAAAAACGAGAAAATAATGGGGTAACCACGATAACCATTTGATGATTAAGTCAATAGGGCCAGAGAAAATTGATTTTAACTAAATGACTATTTGTTTTGTTTCCTAGCATTTTATAAGGCTTTAATTTGAAGCCGGAGACTTTTTTTAACTCTTTGAATTTGCCGCTTTCAAGAACTTAGAAAGTTATTAAATGATTCATCAAATTGCAGCTTTAGGTCAAAACCGGAATATTGTCAGATTTTCTTAGATTCTAATTTCTGTAATGTCAGATCGGATATGAGTCACTACAGATTATTCATCAAATGTTGTTATTAAAAAACACTATTGTCTCTTCAATCATTCTTTGTTGTAGCAGGTCGGCTTTTTTATTTTTTTGGGCCTTTTTCTTAAGGCTTTTAAACGAAAACGGCAATGGGCGAAGTTTAGGTTTTCTTCCATTGTTGTAGAGTTCCCATAAAGCAATATGGAGCTTCTTGAGGAAGATTAGTATTTTTTCAATCTCTTTGATGTTTGTGTTTTTAAAGAGTCTTTCGCGCTGTTCTGGTTTTGAAAACTCTTGATGGGCATAGATTTTATTTCTAATTTTCCGATAGTTTTCATTATAAAGTTTGCTGTATTTATCTGTATATTTGTCAAGACGGTCAAAATCGATTTCTTTGGGTATATATATGCCTTTCATATAATCACTTATCCACTCATGAGCATTCTTATTGCCCGCTTCTTTTCTCGCTTTCAAGGAGACTTTGGAGAAAATATCGTGATGCCTGCGCGCTGATTTGAGTAAGTTGAAAACGTTGTGCTTTTAGGTTTTATCGAAGATTCGACCTAATGTTATAAAGAAACTAATCTGTAGTGCACCGATATTTGTTTTCCAGAACAAAGGGGTTTTATTTACTAAATTCAGCTTCTTTTTGCTTTCGGATAGCTCTGAATTAATAGCCAAATAGCAATAGAAAAATTGAATTGCCGATTCAATTTCTTTACGGAAAACTTCTAGGTCATGTTCGAATTTTTTTTCAATGGTCATTTGTTTTTTATGCACGACAGTTATATTAAAGAGCCCCATGTCTCGTTATAAATTCATAATATTGTATAACGTTATACAGCATAAATATCTAGTATTCAATCAGATAGTAAATATGTGTCACGTTATACATTCCAAACAATTCGTGACGATGGTAAAAAAGGGAAATGGAAAGACAAACATGCGTCATGTCATAATTGACCTAATGCGAAGATTTGGATTAAATAGTTTTTCCATTCTGAGATCTACAAAGCAGTAATTTCAAAGAGTTAAAAATTTTCATCAACACATTTTGTTAGAAAATTCTCTATTATCCACTTATTCAAATTGATTATTAATTGTTTTTTTGTAAACGTCTAATTATAAAGTCTTGTAATGCCGTGCCTTTTAATTTCTGATTAGCCCCATTTATTTTAACCCAAGAATCTCCTGATTGGTTAAAATACAAGCCTTTAGAATTTGATTTTGGAACTAATAGCTCAATAACATATGAATCAGTTTTTTGTTCTACAGAATGAAACAATACAGATATTAGTGTTGGATCTAACTTTGGCTCTATAGATTGTAATTTATTATTTATTGCCAGTCTGAATTTGTCTTTATTTTGAGCATTCAAGGTGACACTTTTTACTAAAGCATCATCAGTAATACCCCAAAAAACACTACCACCAGATCCGTTTAGGAAGCCTATGGCATATTCTACAACAATATTTTGGGCTGATTTAATTGGGCTGTTACCTTTTATCTCTTTAAATTCATGTTTTATATCTTCTTCAAAATCTACTTTTTTTCCTTCAATAAATGAGTAAGATATATCATTATTTACGATTTCAAAATCATCAGGTAAACCTTCAAAATATTTAGATATTTTTCTAAGAGACGAAATCCCTAAGTCTATTGACTTTGCAAATTTAGCCTTACCACCAGCTTGTTTGATTAATGTATCTAATTCAGAAATTGCCTGTTTTTTCCCAACTAAATTACCCCATGCCATCATTACACTATTCCGATATCCAGTGCTGGTTATACCCCAACCAACATATGCTTTTCTTGCAGCATTTAGAGCTTCAATAAATGACCAATTTGGGTCTATTATAACTTTCAACTGGTTATCCCAAAACCAACGTCTAGCATCAGTGATTCACGTTTCTTTAAGTGTTGATGGGCATAATTAGATATGTCACAGCCAAAGCATTCACGACCTATATTTTTTGCCGCTACAAGTGTAGAGCCTGAACCAAAAAATGGGTCGACAACTAGTTCCCCTAAAGATGTGCTTTGCTCAATAAGTATTTCTAATAATGCAACAGGTTTCTCTGTTGGATACCCTCGATAAACTCTTTTGCATTCAAGAATATCGGGAATCCCTAGGTTATTTAGTTTACGTTTTCCTTTTTCGAAGAACAGAATAAATTCATACCGTGAGCGATAATGGTACCCCATACCAATACTTACTTTATCCCATACAATTGCTTTCCAAAACTTGAAACCAATTTTTTCTGCAATTGGCTTAGCAATAAACATTGTTTCCTGATCACAGAATAAATAGAAATGAGTATCTTTCTTTAAAACTCGAAATATCTCTCTAAATAAGTCTTCAAATCGGGTGTTTGGAAAAATATCAAACCACTGATTGCTTGATGATTTGCTAACTTTTAGCCTTGTAGTTGTTCCAACTTTTCGGTGCTTTTCAAGAGATTCATATGGAGGATCAGTGATTAGCAGGTCAACACTCCCTTTACCTAGTGTGGTAAGCCACTTTACTGCATCTTCTTTATATAAGTACATTCTAATCCTACACTAGACTACTACAAAGTTTACCATTCATATATGTATGAGATGGTTCCCCTTTATCTAATGCTCTGCAATCGATACAATAGCTTTGATTTCCATCTGGATTTCTCGCTGTAACTCGGGCTGGTGTTTTACCAAACAAACTAGGATAAGGGTGGAAAACATGTTCAACTTCATTGGCAGCGGAGCAGTGAGGGCAAGACTTAAATTTTTGTCCTGTATTCTGATCCTTTTTATGAATCATTCCACTATTTAATTTTTTACCACAACAACTACATGACATTTTAATTTCCTTTTTGCTCTTTTAGTGAGAATCGAATGTTGCCATATTGAATTTTCTAATTCCTGGCTCTGTGACTTTTACAAGTCCGCCAGCAACTATTGTTAGATTTTCTTTATGGCTCAATATTAATTTTTTCCATTTCCGAAGAGATAGATTTGATTGATACAAACGTAACAGCAACACCAGATATAAAGATATATATCAAACCCTCCAATATGAGTTTTAATCGCAGGATAAAATGAGCTGATTAGTATGGCCAAGCCACAAACTATACAGCTTGATAATAAAATTAAATTTACTATCGGTTGCAACTCAATTGCTTTTTTATTTTTAAAGCAACTGTAAGAATAAATAAGTATGAAAACTATTCTGACACAGAGGGGTTCTTAAAGAATTTTTCACCTATATCAATTCCATTTCCACAACTTTTACAAAACATATTTTCTCCATGTAAACTTGAATATTTCATACAAATCTATCAAGTCGTTGGGTAGTTTTTTTTAATTATGCATCAATTTGCATCATTGCTCAAGAATGAAGTTTTTAGCCTACAATTTCTTTCTAGATAGTATTAAGTTATGAGAAACAAACAGTTTATGGATAAAGTTCATGCAAAATTTACCGATGATTTTTAATGACTTCTATTTGCCATATATTTATATTCCTACATGGTAGATAAATAGCTGCAAAAGGAGGACGAGAAAAGAAAAACTTTTGTCAGGTCATAATTGACCTATTACTGCCATTTGGTAAATTAAATCACAATTTGCTAAGAAAGAAATCAATTTCTTCGCCCTAACTTCTCTAGCTTAAGCTAAAGCCATTTAACACCTCCCAATATGCACTTGATTTTAGCCCAAATGGCGTTCAACTTACTGTTGTTGGTTTGTTTTTCAAAGTACTGTTCTTTATTTAAGGAGTCTCTTGATTTTTCTGCAACCACCTGTTCATTGCTCCATGAACCACACCACACAATTTCACTTTTTTTAATGAAGTAATGTGACCGACATTTAAAACTCCAGTTGCCAATAGATGGGCTTAATGTAATAGATTCTCCATCATACAATAGTTTCCAGTCAGTTGGTGTTATTGGTGTAACCACCTCCTGGCCACAACCACAACAACATTTATGAACCACTGTTCCATACTGCATTGATACATATAAAATTTCTTCTGAAATCTCTTCGGGGATATATTCTACAAACCTATGCTGCATGATTATCACCCGTCAATAAATCAACATTAAGTGAGTAAGTGCTATGGTGCTCGTGATTTAAGTCTTGGTAGATTCCGGCTAACTTTTTCCATTTAATCACTGCCATAGTTGCATTAAACGCATTTAGCTCTGCTATTTGTACGTTTGTTGAATATACGTCATGCTCTCCATCTGAAAACGATATTCGTTCATAAACATGAGCATGTTGAGATTCAGTGCTCGTCGTTGTCCTTACTATGCCGATAAGCTGTTCATTCACAATTTCAAGCCCGATTCCGACATCAATAAAAGGAATATTATTTCGCCTTAAGAAGTCAAAAATTATCTTCTTAACTTCACCTTTATCAATACTGACAAAAATAAAATCACACTTACTCAATTTGTGTACAGTTGTAGAGTTGATAAACATGTCATGAGCAAAAATACCTTTCCGCATGTGTGAGTACTTCCTTTTAAAATACTCTACTTTTTTAACATGTTGATTCAACTCATCAACTGTTGCAGCACCTGGACTTCTAAATGCATTGTGTTGAGCATATTCATCGCCATCAAAAAGGTGTATTTCACTTACAGGAGTTTTAGCAACGAGATCAAAAATATACGCTCCTGTTCCACCTAATCCTACTATCCCTATTTTTTGATGTTTCACTTTATCTGATATTATGCTTATTCCTGCACGGCTAGAATTAGTGTCTAAGTAATTGAAAACGCAATTATCATCATTGTCGGCAATTACTTTGAAAGTTTTTTCTGTCACCGTAGGATCTATAGACTTAGCAGGGGCAGATATTATTTCAATGTATCTAGTAAACTTTTCGTGATTGTCTACATAACCATTTGAGGGCTTATTTGAGAAAGCATGGTTAACTACTAAATCGTCAACCAATCTTTGATTTTGACTATTATGCTTAATTTCAATAATTTCTCTACCATCTTTATGACAAGGATGAGTTCCGATAAATTGAATAACATGCGTATTTGGTTTAAGTGTTTTATTCCCCGAAAGTGTTAGGCTTGAAACTAACCTCCCATAACATATTTGTTTTTGAGAGTTAACATAGGGCACATGAGACACTATTAAGTAACCACCTTTTACTTCAACTTCAAGCCCCTCATCTCGAAGTTTTTTTAAGTCAGGATTATGATTTATCAGTTGCTGTGACATTGAAAATCACTCCTTTTTTAATTTTTATTACATCACCTTCAACTAGGCTTCCTTCAGGTTTTTGATCTACTCCTTTTTTAAATGTAATAGTGTAAATTTTGCAGCCATTTGAAATAACCTCATCAAAGGCTAGTTTAACTATGTCAATAAAAGATAATTCTTTTACGAAGACAACCTTAGGTCTACCATTGACGACAATCTCGTATTTTTTTTCCTGATGTTTGTTCTCATTATGCTTCAATGTTAAATCAATAACTTCAGCATTTACTGCGTTGCGCATAACAGACTTGATTCCATTATCGCGTCCTTGTGTGGATTTATAAGTTTCACTGGTTCCGATAACCTGTCCATTACCTGCAAGAAGGTTGAAGTAATATTCTCCATTCTTGGCCTGTAACTGGTCGAACTTATTCTCATCTTGGGAATTTTCTTTAACAGATTCAATACCGTTCAAGCAGTTTGCTTTCGTAGTATATCCTTCGCTAGCTAATATAATTTCACTATTTCCTGCTGCATTTAAATGAAAATAAAACTCATCATTTTTTTTGCTTCGAAATAGCTCAAATTTTGATTTATTCACAATGAATACCTCTTCTACATTAATAATGTATGAGGCATTAGGTTGAAATTTTTTACGATATAGACTAAAGTTAGTCTGCTTGGAACGTAAAAACTCCATAGATGTGCCTCAATTTTATGGTTCATCTTCTACAAGGTAATGTTGGCGCATTGCCTTGTAGCACCTTCCCGATATTTTAGTAAATCATTTGTTTAACTTCCTTGCTACCGATTAATCGATTGAAAATTCGATAGTCACTTGCATCTTTTCTATATCGACCAGCAATAATTGCAGGACTTATTCCATATTTATTTGCTAAACTTATTACACTATTTGGGCTGTCTAATAACTCAAAATAATTCTCCCAATCTTCGTGTGGCATAGAAGCTTCAAGTGCTCTTTTATCAGCTTCATTTTCATGTTTATCATCTAAGTATTTGCCATCTAAATCATCAAAAAAAATTTTCTTAGCGTCTTTTAAGTGGAGTGAAACATGTGCTAATTCATGCATTAAAACAAACCAGAAATTATCCAACCTATCATATCGAATCGTCATGGCGATTACAGGGTTGCCATCTACGCCCCACATTGCAGCACCATCCAGGTACGTTTTTGGTAAATGTGGCTCAAAAACTAAATGAATGCCATTTTTCGCCAACATTTCTTTAGCAAGCAATGGTCCTTTATCAAAACTAGATAGTTTTAAAACATCTTTCATAAAATCCAGATTAATTCTTGCTAAATCACAAGGTGGTAACTTTACATTTAATGTTAAGTTTAAAACTTTTGCCTGCCATGCTGATAGAGCTAATCTATCCATTTTTTTATTAGTTGTATGAGCTTCACTTTTTCTTAAATGCGCCGAGCAATCTTCAAAAGTTTTTAATCCAACAGGCTCAAATAAACCTTTTACTAACTCCTCTGCTTTAGATTTAGCATCAGCAATATTTTTAATAGTTTTATCAAAATATCCAAGTTTAAACATTGCGTTTATTGGATAGTCGTTATATTCAACATCACGTTTGTCTAGTTCAAACTTCTGATCTTGCATCAACACATCATAAGATATTTTTAATCCCTCATGCAGTGCTCTAATCATAGATAAACTTAGTGTTTTTTTACGCCCTAGTATTTCTGATACTCTGCTCTTTGTTCCTAAATATTTAATCAAATCCTTTCTTGTTAAATTTTCTTGTTCCATCCTAAATTCAATAGCTGAAACAGGATCAGGTAAATCAACTTTAAATTCCTCTTTTTCGTAGTTTTCAATTAAAAGAGCCAAAACACCAATTGTATCGTCATTTGCTACAGGGTCTATTTCGATAAGCGACATAAGATACTGTTTAGCTTCTTTATGTTCTTTTTTATTTGTAATAATTTTAAATTTCATTTGCTCACCTACTTAGGTTCCATTTGCTGTACTCAGCGATGGTTCCTATTTTCTCTACAACTACTATTCCACTTCCGAATATTGCTAATACCAGTAATTTAATTCCACCATTAAAACAGTGAAAAATAACTCTGTTATCCGGAAGAAGATCTGCTCCTTTATATCGTGAGCTTACGGCAGCATAGCTCAAAAACTTTCATTTAAATTGGTTTAATAGTATCCGTCTAACATAGGAGGATACTTATGACATCATCATTATCACTGGAAATAGTTGCCAACCGTTTTGCCGACT
>Ga0209475_10005579_pt1 | contig 10267 bp, 8 predicted proteins | sample tdDd471_FD_187128 | JGI IMG/M metagenome (GOLD analysis project Ga0209475, IMG submission 187128) | Marine sediment microbial communities from the Atlantic coast under amendment with organic carbon and nitrate - tdDd47.1 (SPAdes)... | ecosystem: Environmental > Aquatic > Marine > Coastal >...
AGCGAATAAGATGCCCTCCTGCTATATGTCCGGTTTCGTGCGCTATCACGCCTATCAACTCACCGGAATTCTCTGTTTTATTGATTAATCCAGTATAAATAAAAATATTGGATCCACCCGCTACAAATGCATTAACTGCATCATTTTTGACCAAAATAATATTCACACTTTGCGGATCTAAGCCCGCGGCTTCAAAAATCGGTTCACCCCAGCTTTTTAAGATTGCCTCGATTTCAGTATCACGAATGAGCGAAAAGCCCTTTTTTGCACCATAGGCCGGAGTAATATAACTTAACGTTCCTGTTCCAATGGTCATGAACGCGAAAGAAAACGCACAGAAAAAAGCTATCCCCAAGCGAAAAACGTGCCGCATAGTTTTTGTTCTGTTTTTTCTTTGCATCATGACTTACACTTCTTGGCAATGTTTATGTTTGATCTTCTTTATCGTTGGATTGATTTGCTCTGGATACCGGTGTTTTTTTTCGGCGTCCATAAGCACCATCGCTGGTACGGCGCCGGTTTTGCCATTGGCTCTATCGTCTTGGTTCATACACTATCAGAGATAATGACTTCTATTGGTTACCCAGATGGCATTATTGGCTATATGTCCTCAAATGTCCACTCACGGCTTTTGATTACTTCCGGCATTATTTACACGATTTTTTTGCTTATAGCACACTATTCAAAAAACACACTTGGCATTGTGTTTATGGCCGCCAGTTTAACTTTCTTTTTTCTAACCCTTGTAATTGGCTCCATTGTTATGGTCTTGTAAGTAATACTTAACGATACTGATATGGAAAAATGAGAAACAAACCTAAAACCAAAGTTAAAACAGCTAAAGGGCGTAAGAACTCTTCTACGCGCTGGCTTAAACGCCAGCTCAATGACCCCTATATCGTTGAGGCGAACAAGCATGGCTATCGCGGACGGGCAGCGTTCAAATTACTTGAAATGAATGAAAAACTCGGTTGTTTAAAGCCAGGTTTGAAAGTCGTTGATTTGGGCGCAGCGCCGGGCGGGTGGTGTCAAATTGCCACTGAAAAAGGGTGTGAAGTCATTGCCATTGACCTTTTAGCCATGGACGAATTAGCAGATGTAACTGTGCTTCAGATGGATTTTATGGACGATGATGCGCCCGATATTTTAAAAGCCGAGCTCGCAAAAATTTCACCTGACGGGCTGGCTGATATTGTGCTGAGCGATATGGCGCCCAACACAATGGGACATAAGCAAACGGATCATTTGCGCATTATGATGATAGTTGAAGCCGCTTATTATTTTGCCCGTGAAGTCTTAAAGCCCGATGGGGTTTTTATTGCCAAAGTTTTTCAGGGTGGAGCGCAAGACACGCTACTAAAAGAAATGAAAAAGAGCTTTAAGACCATAAAGCATGTGAAGCCACCTGCTAGCCGTAAAGAAAGCGCTGAACAATATGTTGTAGCCACAGGTTTTAAAGGATAGTCCTATAAATAAAAAAGCCTTGAGAAAATCCCAGGCTTTTTAAGTTTAGTTTCCGTTTATACTAAAACGCTTATACTTCCAGGTCTTTCTCCAGCGGGTGTGCCATTAATTGACTTGGATTTTCGCTAGATTTCATGGCCTCTAAACCAGCTTTAAAGGCTTCATCATCTTCAGCCTTCAAACAAATCCCAACGCGAATGCAATCAAAATCTTCAACTTTGGAATCTAACCGAATATTGTAGCGCATATTTTCTTCTCCACGCAGAGCTTTATAAAACGGCTCCACAGTGATATGCCCGCCCATCTTTTCTTCCAGTTTTTCTTTAAACTTTTTGAATTTTCTACTTTCAGCCAGCGCTTCACCCCAAGCCTCAAGGCCTTCACTATCAATTAAACCCGGTGCATGACGGCAATCAATAATCGTGTCTTTCCATGTAAAATAACGTTCATGTCCATTATTACAACTTACACCATCGTCCTTCTGCCCATTAAACGCCAGAAAGGTATGCATTCTCTTATTCTTGCCAATAAGTTCCAGATTGACAAAAAGATTCCCTTGAGCGATTGCCAGATAAGCCTGATCGCCAATGAGCTTTGCATATAATGCGGTGGATATATTGCCACTTGGTATCATAATTTCACCTAATTCATTCTTATTAATTACTCGAGTCGTGCCCAACCACTTTTATTAACGCGCCAATATAAAGGCTTGTGGTGTCTTCCTGCTTATAACCGTACCTAAAGAATCCTAATAAAAAGTTACCATCCGATAGTTATTTGTGATTTTTTTTGACTTTTCTTGAAAATTCGCTATAACTCACTTGCAAATTTCGTTCGCAACATAAATTCAGGCGCTGGAGGTTTGCACCATGTATACAAAAATCAAAAAAATTAAAGACCCTTCAAAAATTCGCGAAGCCCTCACCTTTGACGATGTTCTGCTCGTTCCTGCAGAATCCGAGGTTCAGCCTAACGAGGTTGATACATCGACATATATCACCCAAGACATTAGCCTCAATATTCCTGTTATTTCCGCTGCTATGGATACGGTAACGGGCGCAGAAATGGCCATTGCCATGGCGCAAAATGGCGGTATTGGCGTTATGCACCGGAATATGGACATAGAGGTTCAGGCGCAGCTAGTTCACAAAGTTAAGCGCTTTGAATCAGGCATGGTCCTTGATCCCATTACAATTAGCGCAAATGCGCGAGTTGGCGATGCATGGGAGCTTATGAGCAGATATAATATCTCTGGTTTCCCGGTAACCGAGCATGACGGACGTTTAGTCGGTATCCTAACAAACCGAGATGTGCGCTTTGCTGATGATGAGGCACAGCCTATCAAAGAATTAATGACCACAGATGGTTTGGTTACAGCCGCGATGGGCACGACGAGAGAAGAAGCAAAGAAACTTCTCCACAAGCACCGCATTGAAAAGTTATTGATAGTAGATGACAAAAAGCGCTGCGTTGGCTTAATGACCGTAAAGGACATTGAAAAATCCAAACTATTCCCAATGGCAACTAAAGACTCGCATGACCGCCTACGCGCAGCCGCAGCCGTGGGAACAGGCGATGTAAACGGTGTGCAGCGCACAGAAGCGCTGGCCGAAGCTGGGTTGGACATGGTTGTTGTTGATACAGCGCATGGTCACTCGCGTGCCGTTCTTGACACTGTAAAGAGAATTCGCGCCAATCACCCTACACTACAAATAATGGCTGGAAATGTTGCCACTGGCGACGCCGCCCTAGCTTTGATTGAAGCTGGTGCTAACTCTGTCAAAGTCGGGATTGGACCAGGCTCTATTTGTACTACGCGCATCGTTGCCGGTGTCGGCGTACCACAGCTTACAGCTATTATGGATGTTGTTGCCGCATGTAACAAAAAAGGTGTTCCGGTTATTGCAGATGGCGGTATTAAATATTCTGGCGACTTTGCTAAAGCCATTGCCGCAGGTGCAAGCGCAGCTATGATGGGTGGCATCTTTGCCGGAACAGATGAAGCTCCGGGCGAGGTAATCTTGTATCAGGGACGTTCCTATAAAGCATACCGAGGGATGGGCTCTGTCGGTGCGATGGTTAAGGGATCAGCCGATCGCTACTTCCAAGGCAATGTTAACCAATCTAACAAGCTTGTCCCCGAAGGCATTGAAGGACGCGTTCCTTATAAAGGCCCAATCGGAAACGTTATTCATCAGATGGTTGGCGGCTTGCGGGCTTCTATGGGCTATACAGGATCTGCAACAATCGCACAAATGCGTGAAAATGCCGAATTTATCCGCATGAGCGGAGCCGGTTATAGAGAGTCGCATGTACATGATGTGACGATTACACGTGAGGCACCGAACTACCGCACAGAATCTTAGTATTTTGTTATTATTGAAAAAATGAGAGCCTGATGCGTTTATAGCGTTTCAGGCTCGGTTTTTATAGGTTAACTGTTTACGCCTAAACAGGCATTGGAGGCGCAGGGTTATGCTCAATAAACTCTTTTGCCTCCCCAAGGTCTTCTGGAGCAATTTCTTTTGCGACACGTTCAGCCATTGCTTCATTATAACCATAACTTCTTGCATGAAGCCCCGCATTTCCTTCCACCATATGCACCCTTTCTGCACCAGCGATAAACGCATCCATCGCGCTACCGGCAGCAGGGCCGAACTCTCCCCGGAGACTTTCTATAGTTTTTCCAATGTCTGTAATCATTGCTCACATACCCTCAAAGTTAATACTTTGGTTTCTTATAATTAAATTTACTTTAAAATGGTTAAAAGAGTGGTAATTTTACCCGGCATTTTAGGTTTTTAGATTGTCAAATTCTCCCTCCTCCTGTAAGAGTATGGCCATGAAACCTGCATCAAGAATTAAAGCGACGATTGAAATCCTAGAAGGCACACATCGTTCACGCGTACCATTGAACAAGTGCGTAGGCGATTATATGCGCGTGCGTCGTTATATCGGCTCTAAAGACCGTAGTAACGTTGCCGAGCGCATATATGACATCACCCGCAACCACGCCCGACTTGGCTGGTGGTTAGAACACACCAAAACGGAAGACACATCCCGCAACCGCGTTATAGCGTGGAGCGCTTTAGGGGAAGGCGCCGATGAAAAACGGTTAAAAGATTTATTTGATGGTTCGAAATATGCGCCAGAAGCTTTAAGCGAGGAAGAACTTGCTTTCGCTCATAAGATTTTAGGTCAGCCTTTGGTTCGAAAAGATATGCCTGAGGCCGTATGTGTCGAGTGCCCACCTGAGCATGAAGAATACTTACGCAAGCGCTTTGGCGAGAATTTTGCTGACGAAATGGCGGCCATGCTTGAACCGGCAACACTTGATTTGCGCGTTAATACATATCGCGCCGATAAGGAAAAAGTCACCAATTACCTTGAAGCTGATGGAGTTAAGGTACGAAACGGATCGTTATGCCCATGGGCGCTGCGCTGTGACACCAAAGCTTACCTCTCGCGCACCAAAGCTCTCACAAAAGGTTGGATTGAAATTCAGGACGAAGGCTCACAGCTTATTGCTTGGCTTTGCGGAGCGCAGCCCGGTATACAAGTGCTTGATTACTGCGCGGGCGCTGGTGGTAAAACACTAGCCCTAGCATCAGCCATGAAATGCAAAGGGCGCGTTGTCGCTATGGACACCGACAATCGGCGTCTGCAAAACGGGCGTAAGCGCTATAAAAAGGCTGGAGTGGCCGATATTATTGAAGTTCGCTGCCTCGCTGATGAAAAACAGCGTAAGTGGATGAAGCGTCAAAAGGGTAAATTTGATATTGTGCTGACCGATGCACCATGTAGCGGTAGCGGTACTTGGCGACGGAACCCTGATATGCGCTGGCAGACCTATGGCCCATCTTTGGAAGAGCTAACTGCTATCCAAGCAGAAATCCTAGAAAAAGCCTGTAAATGTGTAAAGCCCGGCGGCAGATTAGTCTATGCGACGTGTTCACTCTTTGCCGAAGAAAATGAAGATCAAGTGACGCGCTTTCTCGAAGAACATCCCGAGTTTGAAGTTTCCCCTATTGATGAGACTTTGGGACTTGGCTCACCATATATGCACCTAAGCCCACTGCGCCATAATACAGATGGGTTCTTTACGGCGGTTTTAATTAGGAAAGAGCAAGCTTGATTAGTTCTCAAGCGTATAAAATAAATTATGCTGGCCGGGCGGATATATGCCGTATTGCATATTACTCCACAAAACATTATCACACGTTTCATTGAGAGAGTTTGTCTGAACATTCACAAAATCTGGAATCATAATTTTGTCATCAAAGCTCGGACGATAATATTGCCATATAGTTTCCATGTTCAGGCATTCCCGAGCCTCTTTTAAACCTGACTTACTATCTTCAACAGCCACAGCCTGTTCACCAAGTTCCCATACAGGTTTTATGTCTGGCTCTCCGAGTTTTCTAAGCGCTGCTGCAAACATCTCGGGTCTTGTCTTTTTGTTATAAGGAACCATGTCCTTAGTCACTGTGTTTTCAGCGTCAAAAAATTCATCTAGGCCTGTTTGTTCGTATGTATAAAGCGCCCATTTCATATTTCCATGCGTGGCTACTGCCATTTCAACACCAGAGTCTATGAGTTGTCTGAATTTCTCAAAAGGAACGTCGGTGTTCTCAAAAAAATTCGTTCCTTTGGTTTTTTCAATTAATTTATCGTAATACGTATCGCGTAGTTGTCCCGCAGAAAGGCCATATTTATCTTCCATATAAAAAATTTCCAGAGATCCGCCATATTTTCCTCCGCTGTGACCCATCAATTTTATTATACGGTCTTCTTCAAGGTTTGGGATAAATTCCTGAACACTCTCAACCGCTGCATCATGTTGTAATTTTAGATGACCCGCCGCATAATTATAGAGAGTCCCATCATTATCAAACACAATATACCGTATAGGCTGTGAGAATAGATATGGACGATTTGACGTATAGATATGAGCCATATTTGGCCGCCTTTTAATTATTTCGCACCCATTATATATGGAAAAGGTTAAGCAAATACAAATTCGCTTAACCTTATATTTTGAAGTTTGAAAATATAACGCCCAAATTATAGCATTTTCAAGCTATACTTCAGCGCGTTCTCGCATAATCTTAGCGGCCTCAACCATATTTTCGAGCGATGGTTTAACCTCTGCCCAACCGCGTGTTTTCAGGCCACAATCGGGATTAACCCAAATCTGGCGTTCATTTAGCACGTCTTTGGCTTTTTCGAGTAGATCAACCATTTCCTGTACTTCTGGCACGCGTGGAGAATGAATATCATAAACGCCGGGGCCAATCTCATTTGGATAATCATAAGCCACGAACGCATCAAGCAATTCCATCTGCGAACGCGAGGTTTCTATCGAGATCACATCCGCATTCATCGCAGCAATAGACTCAATGATGTCATTAAATTCCGAATAGCACATATGGGTATGGATTTGCGTATCATCACGCACACAACATGATGTTATGTGGAAATCCTCCACTGCATTATCAAGATAAGCTTTCCAATCATCTTTACGAAGCGGCAAACCCTCACGGAACGCAGCCTCATCAATCTGGATCATACGAATTCCAGCAGCTTCCAGATCAGCCACTTCATCACGAATAGCCAGAGCAATTTGCCGTGACGTTGCGCTACACGGTTGATCATCACGTACAAAAGACCATTGCAGTATTGTAACAGGCCCGGTGAGCATGCCTTTCATAACTTTGTCCGTGCAACTTTGCGCGTACCGCGACCATTCAACCGTCATCGGATTTGGTCGTGAGACATCACCGAAGATAATCGGTGGTTTTACACAACGAGAACCATAAGACTGCACCCAACCGAATTTTGAGAAAGCAAAGCCTGATAGCTGCTCTCCAAAATATTCGACCATATCATTACGCTCTGGCTCACCATGAACAAGAACATCAATGCCAATCTCATGTTGGAAATCAACAACGCTTTTGATTTCAGCTTGCATAGCTTCTTTATATGCAGCCTCATTCAGTTCGCCCCTTTTATGAGCGGCTCGAGCTTTCCTGATTTCCGGTGTTTGCGGGAAAGAGCCAATAGATGTTGTCGGATATAGTGGCAAGTTTAATGCTTCGCGCTGAATTTTATCGCGCTGAGCAAAAGGAGAGTTACGGCGCTTCATCTCCGATGTAATCGAAGAAACGCGCTGCTTAACTTCATCATTGTGAATGCGCAAAGACGTCCTACGCCCTGCCTGCACGGTTTCGCTCATTGCAAGCTCTTCAGCAATGCTATCACGCCCACCATTGAGCCCTTTGGCCAACGCTGCGATTTCATCGACCTTTTGCGTGGCAAAGGCCATCCAGCTTTTAAGCTCATCATCCATCTGGGCTTCACTATTCAGATCAACCGGCGTGTGCAGCAAAGAACAGGAAGGTGCAACAAAAACGCGGTCTTTGCCAAGCTTATTAGTCGCCTTTTCAAGCAAGTCCAAGGAAGCAGTCAAATTGTTGCGCCATATATTGCGCCCGTCAATAATGCCAATAGACAAAGCTTTATCATCGCCGATTTTGCCCAATGCTTCATCCAAAGTCTTCCCGGCATCATTAGCGCTTGTGTTGGCCTGATTGGGGCCGCGGCATAAATCAATATGCAAAGCATCAACCGGCAGGTTATAAAATGCATCCGCATTATTGCGCAATGTATCAAAGTAAGAAGTCACGATGATTTTAATGTCTGTAGCCTCGGACAATTGCTTATAAATAACAGCACTTGCATCGAGAAAACTCTGGTCAACATCTGCAGCAAAGCAAGGCTCATCAATTTGCACCCACTCAGCCCCTTGCGCTGCAAGTTTTTGCAATATTTCCTTATATACGGCAACAATTTTTCTACCAAATTCCGAATAATCAAACCCCTCAAACTGTGGTTTCCCGAGATTCATATAAGTCAATGGACCGACTAAAACAGGGCGGGTTTGTATGCCCAGATCCTTGGCTTCCTGATATTGGTCAAATATTTTATTATATGAGAGCTTCGGGGTCATTCCCTCTTCAAACTCAGGCACAATATAATGGTAATTTGTGTCAAACCACTTGGTCATCTCCATAGCCGTAACATCGACGCCATCATGCTGCGCCCCCCGTGCCATAGCAAAATAGGTATCTAAGTTAACCTCATTACCTTTCCAATCATAACGCTTAGGCACCAATCCCAGCGTGGCTGTCATGTCCAAAATCTGATCATAAAAGGAAAAATCATTGGATGGGATATGATCTAGTCCGGCCTCTTTTTGTAATTTCCAGTTAGAGCTGCGCAACTCTTCGCCAACGTTTAAAAGGTCACCTTCAGAGACATTCCCTTTCCAGTAGCCCTCTACTGCTTTTTTAAGCTGGCGCATATCACCTATACGGGGAAATCCTAAATTAGTCGCTAAAGCCATAACTTAACGTGCCTCCTATAATTATTGTTAGTAGAGAAAACCTATATATTCGAGATAAAGACCTGCCTGAGAAAGATCAAGGAAAACCTTTGATTTTGTGCCTGTTTAAAAACCCTAGATCGTAGATTTTATTACATCAACGATGATGTCTGCTTTGTTGAGCGTATAGAAATGGATGTGCTCCACCCCGTTATCAACCAAATCCCTGACTTGTCTGGTAAGCAACTCTATTGCCAGATCTCTAGCTCCTTCAGGATCATCACCTAAGATCTCATGTTTCTTATGCAGATCAAACGGTACATTAGCCTGACAACGCTCAGCAAACTTGCACATACCTTTGAAGTCATGAATTGGCAACACGCCAGGAACGACCGGAGTACTAATTCCTAATGCCTCACATTTTTTGACAAACTTAAAATAACTTTCATTTTCAAAAAAGAATTGAGTAACCGCACGCGTAGCACCCGCATCACATTTTAGTTTCAACGCAAGAATATCCGATTCTAAAGATGGGGCATCAGGATGTTTTTCAGGATAAGCGCCCACCGAAATTTCCATTTCAGGATGCCATTCTTTAATAGCTTCAACGAAATCTGAAGTATATTGAAAATATTCCCCGTCTTCATCTAGCGGCCAAAGAAGGTCTTTAGGCATATCTCCACGCAAAGCAACGATATGGTGTATACCCTTATCCCACAAATCATCAATATATATGCGTAATTTTTCTTTTGTCGTGTCAATAAAAGTTAAATGTGATGCAACCGGAACACCAGTCATTTCCATTATTTTTTCTATGGTATCGGGCGTTGTATCTTTCGTTTCGCCCCCCGTTCCATAGGTTACTGTCATAAATTCTGGACCAAGTGCGGCTAGCTTGGGCAAATCTTCCCAAAGCTTTTTAGCTGCATTTTCGGTTTTAGGAGGAAAAAATTCAAATGAAAATGTAAAATTTGGCTTACTCATGTGGTGAACATCCCATATATTGTAACACTTTTATTCATCGTTATTAGAGCACTCTTCACATTTTTGTACAATCTAAAAGAGAAGACTTGCATATAAAAACAAATGTAAATTTTTCGTAAAACATATTTTCTGCTTCAAGATAAAGCGATTTAGCGCTAAAAAGGATGCGCACTCAAATTATATAGCATTAATAGATTAAAGGTAATTTAATGACTAACGCTCAAAATATTTCCCACGACAACATCCTCATCATTGATTTTGGCTCACAGGTCACACAGCTTATCGCCCGTCGCTTGCGTGAAAGCGGGGTTTATTGTGAAATCTGGCCGTTTAATCAAGCCGATGAAAAGCGTATCAAAGCTTATGCTCCACGTGGAATTATTTTATCTGGCGGCCCGCGCAGTGTGCTGGAAGAAGATGGCCCGGCTGCTCCTG
>Ga0209475_10005583_pt1 | contig 10251 bp, 8 predicted proteins | sample tdDd471_FD_187128 | JGI IMG/M metagenome (GOLD analysis project Ga0209475, IMG submission 187128) | Marine sediment microbial communities from the Atlantic coast under amendment with organic carbon and nitrate - tdDd47.1 (SPAdes)... | ecosystem: Environmental > Aquatic > Marine > Coastal >...
CCTGATCCCGGTGATTACTACCAGGTCCTGGGGCAACTCAAGGTCGCCGGCCCCGAGGCTCAGTACGTGGAACCCGATCAACGAACGGTTCCCTGGCATACTCTTCGCCGCCTGGCCTTGCTGGGCGGCGAGTTCGTTCCCCCCTATCGTCCCATCACCAATGGTGAGATCACCGGGATCATCCAGCGGAGCCGCGAGCGTGGTGGACCTACGCTTCTCAATCTGGCCCAGCGCCTCCAGGCCTCTCATCTCCTGCATCGACACGGCCTGGCCGAACCGGGCCTTCGCTGGGACAGTTGCGAGTGTCGCACGCCCCAGGTCCATCTCCAGCTCGGTGGCCGTGCCGCTCTGCGCGAACTCGGTCCTGGGGGCATGGTGCCCCAGGAAGCCGGCCTGGGCGGGCGCGGTTTGCAGCTGGACCTGGAACCCGATCTTGCGCTCTGGAGCGGCTCATGGTGGCTTGCGGTCTCTCCCCGCCTTGCCGGCCCCCTGTCGACCAGTGGCCGCACCATTGACGACGCTTTCCTGTACGAGAACTGGCACCGGGCTTCCAACAGACCGGCCGAAGGAGATGCCCGGGTCGATGAGGCCTGGCGGGTGACCTTGCCCCGCGCGGCGATCGGCGTGGGACTGGGCTCCTGGGCTCTCACTGCCGGCGTCTTCCCCGCCTCGGTGGGACCGGGACTGGAAAGTACGGGCCTGTCCCTCACCGCCCAGGCCGAGAGCATGCCCCAGGTTGTGGCCCGCCGGACGGCGCCTTTCGAGTGGTCTGGTTTCATGGGCGCCATCGATCCGGATCACCTGCTCATGCGCGTGGGAGTCACGTCCGAGCAGACCATCCGTTACACCGACGACTACGGGAAGCAGCGCTACCCCAACGAGCCACTCTTCTTCCAGTGGCTCATCACCTGGAATCACACCAGCTGGTGGCGCACCACGGTCACCCACACGGCCATGGCGGCGCCTCGCCAGGGCAACACCCTCTGGGGCGACATCTTCCAGATCAATTTCCCCCTGCTGAGCGCCACCCAGAACGAGATGGACTACGGACCGGTCACCGACCGGATCTTCACCCTGGGCATGGAGGCGCGTTTTCGCGAAGCCCCTTGGCCGCTGTTGCCGAGTGCCGCAGGCCGGGTCTGGTGGGAGTACGGCGGCGAGGACTTCAACCCCAGCGGCACGATTCCCGGCGTTCCCCAGATCAGCGCTCCGGCCTCGCAAGCCGGTTTCGAACTGGTGGACCATCGCTGGGATCTGGGCGTCGAATTCCTCGAGACCCAGCACCCCGAGGTCCTGTGGTACAGCAACTCCGGCCTCACCGAGGGCTACACCAACGAGGGTGTGGTCCTGGGCCATGAACTCGGTGGTGGCTGCCAGGCCTGGACCGCCCTGATCCGCCTGCGGCCCGATTCCGGCCTGCACGAATGGGTCCTGCGGGGCCGGACCGCCCGCTGGGACATGCCCCGCCGCCTCCCGACCACGGCCCAGCGCCACGAATTGAGTCTGAGCTGGCGCCGCCTCACCAACCCCGGCGCCTGGACCCTCAGCATCGGCTGGATCGGCGAGGAAACGGCCGGGCTAGAGACCGACTGGCTACAGGGCGGGCTGGAACGCCGATTCTAGCTGACCGGCGCCGTGCCCCTGCTCATGCCAGAGCCGATGGCAGGAAGCGCAGAGGGTAGTGAGGTTCTCGGGCTTGTTGGTGCCGCCTAGCCGACGGGGCTTGATATGGTGGACTTCGAGGAATCGGGTTCGACCACAGCCCGGCGCCTGGCACTGGTGCTTGTCGCGTGAAAGGACCAGCCGGCGGGTCCTTGGTGGGATCGTGGTGGTGTTGCGACCGCCTTCTTCGCAGACGGCGGCGTCGCACCTCGCTCGCTCAGCCTCGGCCCTGCTCAACTCACGTTCGCCCGAGTTGGTTTGCACGGTCATGCGGCCGGACTGCCTGTCTTCATGAACATGAATCTGAACCGGCGGCCGCGAATCGAGGACCCGCCGGCGGGTCTTTGATTCCTTGGCCTCGGCCAAGGCAGCCAGGGCTTCGAGCAACAACTCGGCACGATCAGAAGGCACCCCGCCAAGCTTGTGCAGCCGCTCCACCAGGGCGGCTCGCCGGGCTTCTTGCTCAGGCGAAAACTTCACATGCAGATGAACCGGTATCTCACGCGGTGCCACCACCGCCGGCGTCGAAGGCAGCAACTCCCCCTGCCCAGGATCCACCTTGGCCTGACGCCGAGCCTTCTTCACCTCGGCAACCAGGTCTTTGCGCGACCCCTCAGCAACCTCCAACCACTTCCCCTCGGTCTCCGGCGTCGCCACCTTGATGATCTCCAGGGCCTTCGTATATCCAAGTTCTCCGTTGGCCACAGCCTCATGCACCGCCGGCAATTCCTCCAACTCCCGAGCCAACCGCACAAAATCCCCGGTCCGAGATTTAGAAAACCCCAGCCCCTTCATCGCATACTGATTGATAGAAGAATACCCAAGCGCACGGAACAACCCCCGCCGCATGATATCCGCGAACCAAAGCACCGCACACTGCTTCGCCTCGGTCATGGCCTTCAAAGAATACCGCAAAGACCGGTCCGCCTCACGGGCCGAACGAGCACCAACAAACACAACAGCAGACATGGGATTCCTCCATGGAAAGGGCGATCAGGGGAGGTCCCAATAATATACGAAAGAAAGGCGAAAAAGCAAGAGTAGTGTTCACATAAAAATAATTATTTAAACAACTTAGGCGGCATCAGTAATAGCCAGCCCACCCCCAACTACCGCCACCCAGCCTCATCAAATCTCTCATCACCCTGCCAGCGCCTCATGATCGGATTCTCCGCCCCCAGAAGATGCGACTAGCCGAGGCCGAGACCGCTGACGCTGTCGAGCGCGCTGAACCCAGGTCCGCCATCAGCCGGACCGCCGCCCATTGCTGGGCCCTCCTGCTGGTGCGGATCTACGAGTGCCTCCCGCTTCTGTGTCCGAAGTGCGGCCAACCCATGCGCCTGATCGCCTTCATCCTCGACCCGCCGGCCGTGCTGCCGGCCCGCGCACCACCGCAGGCGGAGCTGGATTTCACCCAGGTGACGGGTCCTGATGAGTGGCCGGAGATGGATCAGTCGGCCGGGGCGAGGGGTGAGATCTGAGAGTGAGATTCGCCAGCAGACGGGGAGGGTGAAGGGGCTGCGGGCTTGGGGGCCAGAGGTGGTTGGGGGGGTGTGTCTGAGATGGGAAGTCCGGGGGGCTCAAGGGCGGTTGGTGGGCGTTTTGAGCGGTTTGTTTTTCCTATCCTCGACAGGAACGGATACATCAGTCTTGTCAACATCCAACCTGAAACGGTCACCTTCGGACCGGCGGGCGCTATCGAGGCCCATCACAACCTCAAAGGGCCTGCCGTCCATCTGGAGGACGTGGATGGCGACGGTACCCTCGATTTCCTGTTCCATTTCAGGGTGGGGAAAATGGGGATTCAGCCTGGCGATATTACCGTCGAACTTCGTGGTGAAACCCGGTGGGGGCAACCGGTGGCCGGAGTTGCGAACAGTGACACGAAAGGGAGCCCCCAAGACCTCAAAAAGGGCAAAGGCCCTCTTGTCAGCCCGAATCCCTTCAATCCGGTTACCACAATCAGCTTCGAGTGTGACGAACCCCAATCTGTACGGTTGGTGGTCCATGACCTTGCGGGGCGCCGAATCCGAGTTCTACTCGAAGGCCATCTGAACCCAGGACATAATTCAAAATCCTGGGACGGGAGGGACAGCAGAGGAAATCTGGTTGCCGCTGGTCAATATTTCGTCCTTCTCCATCAGGGCAGCGAAGTAACCACTCGCAAGGTGGCATTGATCAAATAGATGAGGGTCGTTCTTCATGTGGCCCCGGCCCAATGCCGGGGCCACTTCTGTTTCCCTTTACGCGGAACATAAGAGGAATTCAATTCGGTGTGTCCGTATCTCTGTTTTGAGGAAAACTTGTGGGGTAGAATGCTCCGACCCAATACGACTCTCCAAGGTCAAAAGGATAATGTCATGAAGGCCACCCCTCTTTCGCTGCTTACCCTCGCTCTTCTTATGACCGCCTCCTGCTCCAGCGGCCCGGGCTCCTCTGGCCCCACGACGACCTCCGAGATTTTGGTAACCTCCGAGGCCGGCGCCCGCATGGAAACGGTTCCCAACGTGGAATTCGTGGAGGGCGTCGCTTCGGGCGGCACCATAATTACCGTCTGGCCCGACAGCACCAAGCAGACCATCCACGGGATCGGTTCGTCGTTCACCGAATCGTCGGCGTTCGTGCTGGCGCATCTCGAGCCCGCGAAACGGGCCGAGGTCATGCGGAAGATCTACGGGGCCGACGGGGCCAACTTCTCGCTGACCCGTACGCACATCGCCTCGTGCGATTTTTCGGTGGAGGGCAAGTACTCGTACGCCGAGCAGGAGGGTGACGCGGAACTGACGTCGTTCACGATCACTCCGGACACGGAAGGGTTCGATCCTGCGGTTTATCCCGGTGTGAAGGATCCCCTGTACGACCTGCTGCCGATGATCCACGAGGCGCTCGCGATCAAGACTGAACAGGGCGACGACCTGAAGATCATCGCCTCGGCCTGGACCGCGCCACCGTGGATGAAGGACCTCGAGGACTGGTACGTCCCCGGCACGGCGGAGAACGACTGGCAGGGAACCGGGGGATCGCTGAAGCCCGAGTACGAGGCCACCTATGCCGACTATCTGGTGAAGTACCTGGATGCGTACAAGGCGGAGGATGTGGACATGTGGGGCCTGACGCCCGTGAACGAGCCCCACGGCAACGGCGGCCACTGGGAGAGCATGAATTTCTCGGCCGAGTCGCAGAACGCGTTCATCCAGAATCACCTGGGGCCAAAGTTGAAAGCCGGGGCCCACGCCGACACCCGCCTGCTCATCTTCGACCAGAACCGCGACGGCGTGGACCACTGGGCCGATGTCATCTTCGCCGATCCCGCCGCGAAACCCTTCGTCTTCGGCATGGCCGTGCACTGGTATGCCAGCACTTTCAAGGTCTACGAGGACGCATTCGAGCGGGTGCACGCCCAGTACCCCGGGTTCGAGATCATCCACACCGAGGGCTGCATCGACGCCCTCGGCGGCACCCCACCCGGTGGCGTCGCCGACCCGGCCGGCTACCAGGAGGAGCCGAACTGGTTCATGAACGACGCATGGTGGTGGAACTCGAACGCCACCGACTGGGCCTATACCGTCGACTGGGGGTTCGTGGACGCGGACGACCACCCCATGTACACGCCGGTGCACCGCTATGCGCGGAACATCATTGTCAGCCTCGACCACTGGATGACCGGCTGGGTGGACTGGAACATCGTGCTCGATTCAAACGGCGGTCCCAACCACGTGGACAACTTCTGCGGCGCGCCCATCATGATCGACACCGAGACGGGCGAGATCCACTACACGCCCGTCTACCATGTGCTGGCGCAGTTCAGTCGGACGATCAGGCCCGGGGACAAGGCGGTGTGGACACGGCTGGAGTCAGAAGGGCTGGGCGAGGATGCGCTGCATGCGTGCGCCACCGTGAACGGCGAGGGGTTCGTGAGTGTGCAGGTGCTGAACACGACGAAGGAAGCAGTGGAGCTTCAGTTGCAAGTCGAGAAACGGGTTGCGGCGGTCATGATTCCGGCCAATGCGGTGCAGACCATCAGATACGAGCCATAGCCGGGGACCGGCCAAATCAAGCATCCAGCCGGCCCCGAAATAGAATCATTTGATCAAGGTCATCCGCTTCGTTTCAACGAATCCTTCGGCAACCAGACGGTACATGTACACCCCCGCCGGAGATACCCTGCCCGCATCATCCCTGCCCGTCCAGGTGACCTCATGCAGGCCGGAAGTGTTGACGCCGTCCACCAGGGTCGCCACGTGACGTCCGGCCGTATCCATCACCGCACCAGGGTCATGCGACCGTGCGCGATCTCACCGCCGGACTCCAGATGAGAGAGGTAGACGCCGCTGGGAACCTCGCGCCCATCGGCGTCGCGCCCGTCCCATACCACATCGTGCCGACCGGCCGGAAGCACCTCATCGACGAGGGTCGCCACGAGCCGGCCGACCAGGTCGACCACTTTCAGCCGCACATGCCCCCGGGCGGGGGTCGCGTAGTGGAGGGTGGTCCTGGGATTGAAGGGATTGGGTGTGGCGGGCCCCAATGCCAGCGTCGAAGGCGGCACGTCCGGGACACCCAGATGGGGAATCTGCAGGACGGCCGCCGCACTCTCGTTGCCCACCGAGTCGAGGGCGGTGACGAGGAAGTAGTCGTGGACGGCACCGGTCACGTCGAACTGGGGTTCAAAGGTGTCCCCGAGGACGACGGCTTCGTCATCGAGCTCGGGCGATGTCGAGCCATAGACCGAGAAATGGTCGAAGTCCTCATCGATGGGATCGTCCCAGGTGAGAAGCTCCGGCGAGGTCAGTTCCAGGCCCGTGGGGACAGCCGGGGCCAGGTCGTCAAAGGAAAAGGCGCTGTCCGGTGGAGTGCAGAACCAGAGTGCCGGAACCGTGGTGTGGGTGGAAACACAATAGACGGCCATGACGCTGTCCTGGACCGTGGGCACGTTCACCTGGTAGGTGTCCTGTTGCGCCGCCGCCACGGAGAAGAGGTACTCCCAGTTGCCGGGTGGCAGCTCGGTCCGCACTCCTCCGGCCGCCGCATCGCCGATGCGTCGCCAGATGCCGTAGCTGGTCACAGGACTGTCCAATTCGTCCTCGAAGTCGAAACCAGAGCGGGTGAAATTCAGCTGCACCATGCCGCTCTGATCGTCCGGGGTGTCGACCAGGGAGTCGAGCACTGCGGTGTCGTAGAGCCACTCCAGAGTCAGATCCTGGCACGTGGGGCCATCGCCTGGCCCGGGGACGAACAGGTGGGCCTGCCACCTGAGGTGCTCGCCGGGGGACACCTTCTGCCAGGTACTGTCGGCCGGGAACTCGGCGAAGGTGTAGTCACCCGTGGCAGTCGTGATCTCCCAGCGGATGGAATCGGTCTGCACCGTGGACAGCCGGACCCGTTGCACCTCGTGTTCCGTATGGGTGAGGGGCAAAGAACGTGCGCGATTGGAGTCGACCTGGAACGCGCGGGTGAAGACCTCGCACAGCACGAGTCCCGAGTTCACGAACGCCGCGTGGACAATATTGCCCTGCACGACGACCGTGCGGCAGACATCGCCGGCGATGGGGTAGGAACCCAGGTGGACGGGCGCATCCGGCATCGCCAGGTCGACCGTCTGGATACCGTTGCTCCCGGCAGCCACGAGCAGGAGGTCGCCCTGAAGGGACAGGCCGAGAGCCTCGCCGCCCAGGGCCAGTGAGGTGGTCAGAATCGGCACGGCGGGGTCGGACACATCGAAGACATGCAGGGCGCCGTCGTCGGAAGCCAGGTAGACCAGGTCACCATTGACCGAAACATCACGGGATGAGCCGCTCGCCGCCGCCATACCCACCACGGCCGGGGCCGACGGATCGTGGATGTCGACCACCGTCAGGCCGCCGGCGCCGTCAGCCACGTAGGCCATGTTGCCGGCCAGAGCCACGGCATGAGCGTTTCCCGGGGTCGTGACGTTGCCTACCACTGCGGGTGCCGACGCATCGGTGACGTCCACCGCCACCAGACCGCTGGTCATGGCCGCGAGATAGAGCACGTCGCCGGCCAGAGCCAGGTCGCGGCCTTCGCCACCAGGCGTGCAGACGCCCATCAGCGAGGTGCTGACCGGGTCGGTGATGTCGATGACCTGCAACCGTTCGCCGGCGTCGATGACGTAGGCGAGATTGCCGCTCAGGAGCACACTGGTGGCGTCGAGGCCCTCGCCCGGTGTGGACAGGATCTCGGGCTGCAGCGGATCGCCGACATTCACGAAAATGAGGCCGGCACTGCCATCGGCCACGCAAGCCAGGCCGCCGTCCACATCCACGTCCAGCGCACTGCCCATCGTGGGCAGGATCGAGGCCAGTATCGGGGTTTCGCGCCGTTCGCGCACCTCAAGGACCTGCAGGCCACCGTTGTAGTCGGCGGCCAGCAAGAATCGTCCCATCGAGGCGGTCCCCCGGGTGGACCCCGGCGTGTCGATGGTATCGATCAGCAACGGGTCGGTGGGATCGCTCACGTCGATGATCGTCACTCCTCCGCTGGCGCAACTGACATGGGCCGTGGCACCGTCGAGCCGGACGTCCCAGCCCGTGTCCGGCAGTTCCAAGACGCCCAGCCGGACGGGCACGGTCGGGTCGTGGACGTCGATGAGCACCAGGCCCTCGGCGAGGTCGGAGATGCAGGCCAGGTCGCCCTGCACGGCCACGCCATAGGCTACACTGTCGGTGGGCAGGCTGCCCACGACCACGGGCGCGGTGGGATCAGTGATGTCCACCACCTGCAACCCGTCCTGACCATCGGCCACGTAGGCAAGGTCGCCGGCCAGAGCCACTCCGAATGCCGTGCCCGGCGTGTCAGCGTATGCCAGGACCACTGGAACGGTAGGGTCACTCACGTCGATCACCGCAAGCCCGTCGATTCGGGCCGCGGCATAGAGGTGGTCGCCGGCGATGGCCGACCGCATGAGTGCCTGGTCGGTGTCGGCACTGCCGACCAGGACCGGGGCGGCCGGGTCGCTCACGTCGATGACCTGCAGACCGCCGGTGTAATCGGTCACGTAGGCAACCGAACCGTCCACCACCACGCCCCAGGCCGAACCCGGCGTGTCGACGCTGCCCAGTTCCACCGGATTCACTGGATCGAGGATGTCGATGATCTGCAGACCCGAGGCGCCATCGGCCAGGTAGGCCAGGTGGCCGCTGGCCACGACTCCGTAGGAGATGCCGGGTGAATCCCAGGCGCCCGCGATTCCCATCGCGAAGGCCGGCAGTTTCAACTCACCGGTTGCCGTGTCCCACCAGGCGGTGGTGGAGTCAGTGTCGCAGGCCTCGGTGGTGTCGAAGCTCTCGTCGTACCGATGGACTAGGTCGGCCGAGGCCGCAGAGACCAGGATCACGCAGGCAGCCAGGAATTGCGTCGAGAAGGCATGGATCGTGGGCATATCAGCCTCCGGATGCTATGGGCGAGGCCGGAAGTAGGGCTGGCAATTAGAACTCTGATACTAGCATGGGGTCGGCATTGTGGGTAAGCATTGGTGGGCGGGGCTGACGCCGCCCTGGAAATAGATCGAGAAGGGAATACAGCCGGAAGGCTAGATTGAGATCATGATCTCGTATCCGTTGATCACCGAGCCGGTGATGTTACCCCAATCACCGCCACTCCACAGCATCGAACCTCTCATCCCCCTCCCAGCGTCTCATGACCGGATTCTCCGCCCCCCTGAACCGCATCCGCAGTCCCAGCACTGCCCGGCATTTCCCGGTCTTCGGCTGCTGCGAGATCCGTCGATGCTTGATGTGAACCTTCTCTTCGAGCAATTCACCGGTCACCTCATCGAGCAACCCGAGATCACCATGCCAATCGATCTGCAGCGTGAAATAGTGGTCCGAATTGATGGGGAGATAGTGAAGCACATAGAGGGTCAACAAGACCAGCAACGTCAGGGCCACGGCGATGGCATACTCGCCCAGTCCAACGGTCACCCCGACGGCCGAGACGACCCAGATGGAGGCTGCCGTGGTCAGCCCGCGCACGTGATCGTCGCTCTTGATGATCGTGCCGGCTCCCAGGAAACCGATGCCCGTGATCACGCCGGCGGCGGCCCGGGCCGGGTCCATACGGATGGCCGATTCGGCACCCAGCCCGAACTCCAGGGAGAGCTTCTGAAAGGCGACGATGATGGCGGCGGAACCCAGGCACACCAGGATGTTGGTGCGCAGGCCGGCAGATCGTCCCCGGGTTTGCCGCTCCATGCCGACGAACGCGCCCAGGACCATGGCCACCAACAGGCGGAGCAGGAAGACCCCGTCATTGCTGATCAGATCAGAAAAGAAAGACATCAGGTTCTCCATCATTTACCGCTCATTTCCCCGCTTGAAATTCCCGGTGACCTTGGCCAGGGCCATCTGCAGCTTGGCACCCTCGAGCCTGGAAATCCGTTTCAGAAACAGCTCGGCCTTCTTCCCCTTCAGAACCAGCACTTGCTGACCCTGCCAGGTGATGAATACCTTCCCGTCCTTGGTCTCGCGATAGTCGAATGGCTGGTCTTCCAGATTGCTCATGGCCACATCCCATAGCGTTCTTCAGCGATATGCAGATAGGCCGCCTCGGCCATGCCCGGCACCCGCTGCC
>Ga0209475_10005584_pt1 | contig 10250 bp, 6 predicted proteins | sample tdDd471_FD_187128 | JGI IMG/M metagenome (GOLD analysis project Ga0209475, IMG submission 187128) | Marine sediment microbial communities from the Atlantic coast under amendment with organic carbon and nitrate - tdDd47.1 (SPAdes)... | ecosystem: Environmental > Aquatic > Marine > Coastal >...
GAAGAGGATCAGAATGCGCATGGAAACTCCGTGAGCGTCAGGTTGTTGTCAGGGTCCGGCGAACGGTCAGCGCCAGACGTCGGGGTCCATCCCGTTTTTGGGGTCGTAGTCCGACTCGAGCGGCTTTTTGGGGTTCTGCAGCCACCGGGTCTGCGCGGAGGCGACCTCGTCCTCGGAGCACGGTGTCGCTGAGTAGCGGCCGTTGGTCAGCTTGACGGTGTCGCGCGTGACGAGATCGCGGAACGTCACGAACCCGCCCGCCTCGCTGTACATGGCGTAGCTGGTCTCGGCGTAGTACGCACGCCCGGTCGGTTCGACGACGCGCACGTACTGTGTGCGCTTCTGGCTTCCGCCACAGCCAACGGCAAAGGCGAGGGTCAAGAGGAGCGCAGCGGCGAGAGGCTTCATTGCTGCGTGATTGTACGGCCGCCGGCCGGTTACGATGCCGATCATGATCCGACTTCAGCTCCTCGCCCTGCTGGTCCTGCTCACGGCATCCACGACGCTCGCTCAGGAGTTCGTGGGCTGGCTGCCGGAAAAGACGGTGGGATACCTCAGTATCGAGGACTCCGCCCGTCTGCGCGAGCGCCTCGGCAAGAGCGCGTTCCACGCCATGTGGAACGACGAGGCCATGAAGCCCCTCCGGGAGCTGATCGAGAAGGAGATGGCCGAGGAGGCCACCGGCAAGTCCAGCCCCGAGGAGTTCCTCGATCTGCTGCAGGGGCAGGTGTGCGTCGCCGGCGTTCCCGTGAGCGCCAACGACACCGCCGGCGTCGTGTTGGTGGACCTCAAGGGCAAGCGCCGGGAGCTGCTCGACCTCATGCAGCGCCTCGACGACGAGGAGGAAGGCGAGGTCCGCAAGGAGGAGGAGGACTTCCACGGCTACACGTTGACCACCGTGCGCCGACTCGTCGAGGGGGCGGAGGAGCCCGAGGTCGAGTACCAGTTCGTGAAAGACGACCTGTTCGGGTTCGCGACCGACCTCGACGTCCTCAAGGACATCATCACGCGTCGCGAGGCGGGGGACGAGACGGGGCTCGGCAATTGGGAGCCGCACAAGAAGGTGGTGGCCGCCACCGCGTCGCGTCCCGATCTGCGTTGGTACATCTCATCGTCACTTTGGCTCAGGGAATACGGCGCGATGGCGGCTCCGTTCCTCGCGGCACTGGGCATGGAGAAGGTGAAGGCTGTCGGTGGGCAGTTCTCCATCAACGAGCGCGGGATTCACTCGCAGGTCGTGATTCAGAACGAGGGCGAGGCGCGCGGCATCATGAAGTTGCTGGGCACCAACATCGAGAACCTTGGGCCGCCCGCGATTCTTCCCCCCGACGTCGATCCGGCCTTTACGGTCGGGATCGACTGGCAGTTCGTGTACAGCGAGGCGATGCGCCTGCTCAAGATGTTCGAGCCCGATTCCGTCGGTGCCATCGAAGGCATGGTCGGCCAGTTCGAGCAGCAACTCGGTATGCGACTCTACGACGACATCCTGGCCGCCATGGCGCCTGGGTTGACCTATTCCTTCCTGCCGATCCCGGAAGCGGAGCTGGCCAAGGCACCCAAGGGGGTTGAGTTCGCCCAGTTTGCGGCGCAGTTCGTGGTCGTGTTCCAGAAGCTTCGCAACGTCGAGACGATCCAGGCGCTGCTCGCGAAGATGACCGCCGAGGAGGGTTCGCCGTACAAGGAGGTGGTCTACCTCGGGACCAAGATCTACGAGTCGGAGGCGCCGGGGCTACCTGCGTTCGCGGTCATCGACGGACAGCTCGCGTTCGGAATGCGGACCGACTCGCTGCGCGCGCTCATTCAGCGGCAAGGCAAGGAGCTGAAGAGCTTCCGCGATACGGACGCATACAAGCGGGCGCTCTCACTCGCTCCCGCCAAGCGCAGCATGCTCATGGTGTCGAACCCGGAGGGTGCGTCCGGTTCGTCCCTGTTCTGGACAGGGGTGATGGAGGGGCTGAAGCAGGCGCCGGCGGGCGATGAGGTCGCGCAGGCGGTGCCGCCGATCGAGTTCATCGAGAAGTACCAGGACGTCAGCGTCTTCTCGATCTCGACCGAGGAGCAGGGGCTGGTCTTCAACTGGTTCATGGGGCTCAAGGCGCCCGCAGCGGACAAGTAGCCGCGCGCATTCCCCGGCGCCTACGACAGCGCGTCGCCGACCGAGAAGTACGCGGCTTCGGGGTGGTGGAACACGAGGGCGGAAACGCTCGCCTCGGGGTCCATCATGTCGCCGTCCGTGAGCGTTACCCCGATCGTCTCCGGCTGCACGATGCGGAACAGCACGCGTTGCTGCGCGAGATCGGGGCACGCCGGATAGCCGAAGCTGTAGCGCTTGCCCCGGTAGTTCGTCTTGAAGCGGTCGGCCATCGTTGTATCCGGCGAATCCCCGAAGCCCCACTGGCCGCGCAGTTTCGCGTGAAGCCACTCGGCGGCGGCTTCGGCGGTTTCCAACGCGAGTGCGGACAGCGCGTGGCTCTTAAGGAACTCGCCCGCCTCCTTGTAGCGCTCGGCCGCTTCGCGCACACCCTCTCCCGCGGTGACCGCGAACAGCGCAAGGTGGTCGTTCTCCCCGACGTAGTCCGCCAGGCACAGTCCCTTCGAATGCTCCTGCCGCGGAAACTCGATGCGCTCGTCGCCGAGCACGATCGCGTCTCCGTCGCGGCGTGCAGGCACCCATTGCCACACGGCGCGGGCATGGATCGGGTGGTCGCTTCGCTGGATCTCCTCGACCACCTCCTTGAGCTGGTGCGCCTTCGGATCGCCTTCCGCCAGCTTCTTCTCGAACCCGCCGCGGAAGCCGAGATGCTTGCCGTACAGCATGGCAGGATTGATGAAGCGCCACACCTCGCCGAGCGGCAGCGTCTGCATGACGTGGCGCTCCAGGTCCGGCGGCGAGGGGATATCCGGCGCCGCACCGACGGTGTGGGCCGTGCGCGCGGGCGCCGCCTTTTTCGTGCGGGCTGCCCGGGTGCGCTTCGCCTCCTCCGTTTCAATCGCGACACGCTCGAGCAACGCGGTCCGTTGCCCATCGTCGCGCAGGCGATTCGCAAGGTCCAGACCATCCATCGCGTCCCGTGCGTACAAGGTGATTCCTTCGTACTCCGGGGCGATGCGGTTGTAGGTGAAGTTCCTGGAGAGTGCCGCTCCGCCGACGAGCATCGGGGGGCAGCGTCCGTGGACCGACAACTCCTCGGCGGTGATCACCATCTGGTGGGCGGATTTCACGAGCAGGCCCGAAAGACCAATGGCGTCCGGCTCGTGCTTCTTGATCGCCTCGACCAACTCGTGCGGCGGGACCTTGATGCCGAGGTTCACCACGCGATAGCCGTTGTTGCTCAGGATGATGTCGACGAGGTTCTTGCCGATGTCGTGCACGTCGCCCTTGACCGTTGCCAGCAGGATCTTGCCGCGGCTCGAGGAGTCCGACTTCTCCATGAACTGTTCGAGGTGGGAGACGGCCGCCTTCATCGCTTCCGCCGACTGGAGGACCTCCGCGACAATCAACTCGTTGTCGTTGAACAGGCGCCCGACCTCGTCCATACCGGACATGAGCGGGCCGTTGATGATCTCGAGCGGTTCCGCTTCCGCGCGCTTGAGGTCGAGATCGGGGATCAACCCCTCCTTCGTGCCCTCCACGATGCAGTTCGTGATTCGCTCATCGAGCGACAGCGTGCTCACATCCTTCTGGATGCGGCTGGAGGCGTCGCGATAACGCGCGGTGAACTCGGCGACCACGTCGTCGTCGGTCTCGTACAGGACGCGCTCGGCGAGGCGGCGCTCCTCCTCCGGGATCGCCGCGTAACGTTCGAGTTTCTCGGTGTTGACGATGGCGAGATCGAGTCCCGCCTTCGTGCAGTCGTGCAGGAACACCGAGTTGAGCACTTCGCGCCCGGGCGCGGGCAGTCCGAACGAGACGTTCGAGATGCCGAGGATGGTGCGGCAGTGCGGAATCGACTCCTTGATCAGTCGGATGCCCTCGACCGTCGCCCGCGCGGAACCCAGGTAGTTCACGTCGCCGGTCGCGCAGGGAAACACGAGCGGATCGAAGATGATGTCCGCGGGGTTCACGCCGAAGTCGTTCACGAGGATGTCGCGGCTGCGGCGCGCGACCTCGAGCTTGCGCTCGCGCGTGACGGCCATGCCGTGCTCCCGGTCGTCGTCGATGCAGCCGACGACGAGCGAGGCGCCGTAGCGACGCGCCAACGGAACAACGCGCTCGAACCGCTCGAGTCCGTCCTCGAGGTTGACGGAGTTGATGATCGCCTTGCCCTGCGCGTAGGTCAGCGCCAGTTCGATCACGTCGGCGTCCGTGGAGTCGATCATCAACGGCGCCTTGATCTTCTTGATCAGGTGCTCGAGAAACTCCTCGGTGTCCGCGGCTTCGTCGCGGTCGGGATCCTGCAGGCAGACATCCACGACGTGCGCGCCCTTGCGCACCTGCGCCCGTCCGATCTCGCTCGCCTCTTCAAACTTGCCCTCCCGGATCAGGCGCTTGAAGCGCCGACTGCCGAGCACGTTGGTGCGCTCGCCGACGAGGAGCGGCCTGTTGTCCTCTTCGACCTCGATCGTTTCGAGTCCACTGAAGAGAGTCCGGAAATTCTTCGGCACCGGCCGCGGGGTCTTGCCGTCGATCATGCGGGCGAGCGACGCGATGTGCGCCGCCGTCGTGCCGCAACAACCGCCCACTACGTTAAGCCAGCCGTGATCGACGAACCGCTCGACGACCGCCGTGATCATTTCCGGCGTCTCGAGGTAGTTGCCGTCTTCATCCGGCAGGCCCGCGTTCGGTACGCAGGCGGTGTGCGTGGATGCCAGTTCGGAGATGGCGCGCAGGTGGTCCGTCATGAAGTCGGGGCCCGTCGCGCAGTTCAGCCCGAGATAGAGCAGGTCCTCGTGCATCAGGCTGACCGCCAGAGCGTCCGCGGTCTGCCCGCCGAGCATTGTGCCCATCGCTTCGACGGTGCCCGAGACGGCGAGCGGCACCGTGCGGCTCATGCGCTCCATCGCGTCGTGGCAGCCGAGCAGCGCCGCCTTGATGTTGCGCGTGTCCTGCGCCGTCTCGATCAGCAGGTAGTCGACGCCGCCCTCGATCAGTGAAGCCGCCTGGTCCTCGAATGTGGAACGGAGTTCCTCGAACGTCACTCCGCCGGTCACCGAGATCGCTTTCGTCGTGGGCCCCATCGAGCCCGCGACGAAGCGCGGCCGATCGGCGCTGGCAAACGCGTCGGCCTGCTCTCGCGCGATGCGCGCCGCCGCGAGCGTGATCTCTCGCGCCTGCTCCTGAAGCGGCGGGTACTCCGCCAACACGAGGGAGGCGGATCCGAACGTGTTCGTTTCGATGATGTCGGCGCCGGCCTCGAGGTGCTCGCGGTGAATGTCCGCGATCACGTCCGGCCGCGTGAGGTTGAGATTCTCGTTGCAGCCATCGAACGCGTCTCCACCGAAGTCTTCCGGGGAGAGGTCGCGCGCCTGGATCGCGGTGCCCATGGCGCCGTCAAGGCAGAGGATGCGTTGGGAGAGCGCTTCGGTAATCGTCGTCATCGGATTGCGTGGAAGGAGATGGTTTCAAAGTGGGGGGCTCGTCGTTCCCGCGCGGTGATGCGACAACTGACGACGTCGAGTCCGGCGTCGCGGCAGCTCGCCTCGATCCACTCGGGACGGAACCCGCTGTGGACGTGATCGAAGTCGGCCACGAGATCAGAGTGCGGATGTTCGTGGAGCGCCACGCCGACCAGCGCGCCACCGGGCTTCAGGACGCGCGCTGCTTCGGCGATCGTGCGGACCGGCTCCCGCGCGTAGCAAAGGCACGCCAGCAGCAGCACCTGGTCGAACGATGCGTCGGGAAACGGCAGGTCGTGCATGTCCGCGCGCTCGAAGTCGACGTTCGCGTGACCTGCTTCGAGGATGCGCTCCCTTCCAGCGTGAAGGACTCGTGGGCTCCGATCGACGCAGGCGATGCGTTCGGCGCGCGGAGCGAGAAGTTCGGCGATCGCGCAGTCCCCCGAGGCGATGTCGAGAACCTTGCCGAGTTGCACCAGGCCCAGCAGGCCGCGCAACGTCGCCTGCCATGTGCGACCAGGAGAGTAGTGCCGCTCCATTTGGCCGGCCACGCTGTCGGCCCACGATCTCGATCCCGCACGGTCGCGCAGGAGCGCCTCGAGCCCTCGTCGATCCTCGTCGAGGAGCGGGTCCCGCGCCGCATGCCGGAGCGGATCCCACAGGGTTCGCGCCTCCGCCGGCATGCGGCTGCCCGCGCTCCGGTAGTAGGTGCTGGTCCCGTCAGGCCGATCGAGGACCAGCCCGTGCGCCTTGAGCTTGCGTAGATGCGTCGAGACGCGGCTCTGGGTCAGGCGCGTGATGCGCGTCAACTCAGCCACGGTGAGCTCGTCGTGCTCCAGTAACGACAGCAGGCGGACCCGAGAAGGGTCCCCGAGAGTCTTGAGGAGGTCGCTGGCACCGAGAAGCTGCATGATCCGTCTATCCGGATAAAGATATCATTCGGTGTTCCGAGCGCAAACTCCGACGGAAATCCGGTGGATCGGGAGGGGACTGCGGGGCCAGCCGCGCGGCTATCGGTGCAGCGCGCGTTCGAGCAGGGGCTTGGCCAGACGTGCCGGCACGCCGAAGTTCGTGCCGCTAAAAGCCTTGAGAATGCCGTAATTCACGGCAATCACGTGGCCGTCCAGGTCGAGCACCGGGGCGCCGGATCCGCCCACCTGGCTGGGGGCGTTGAACAGCAGCTTGTCGTGAAGCAGGTCGTTGATGTGCCCCTGTGCCGGGAGCGGCCGGACGAGACCGCGCTCCGCCAAGGTGTCGAGCACGACGCGCGCATCGAAATCGTCGGATGTGGACAGACGGAGCGACTCGTCCTCGTTGTCGCGGGCCAGCAGCGCGCTCAGTCCCGACGGGTAGCCGAGCATGACGATGCGCCGGCCGCGCGGGAGGCCCTCGGTGTCTGCGAGGGTCAGGGGCTGCGGGAGGGGCTCGCCCTCCGGCTTGAAGGCCAGGGTGGCCAGGTCCGCCTTTTCAGCGAGGCAGGTGGCGGCCGGGTCGAAGTTCACGGGCTCCTTGCGGCCCGGGAAGTAGGCGCGGAGATAGACAAAGCGAGGTTCGAAGTCCGCTTCGATGATCGGTGTCGCGGCTTCGTTTTTCCACCATGGCTGCGCGATGTGGCGATTGGTCAGAACGATGCCCTTGGCGTGGGCGAGGAAGCCGGTCCCGGTGTACTCGACGGTGAAGATCTTGCCCTTGCCCTCCAGCGAGAGCGGCAGATCCTCGTCGGTCTCGGTGTCCGCGTCGGCGGCTAATTCCCGCAGGAACCGCCATTTTCCGTCGATCTTGCGGCCGAAGCCGTAGGCGCCCTGCACGACGCAGACGGCCGGCGATGCGCGCTCGATCACGCGTTCTGCGGCCCGCTGCTCCTGGGAAAGGCGGCCGATGGCTTCGTGGGCGGCCTGCAGGCGCGGATTCAGCGCGACTGCTCGCTCGATGCGGGCATCCACCCCCTGGTCCATTTGCGAAATCGAGCGGCTCACATCGCCGAGGCGGCGCGCCACTTCGACGCGAATGTCCTCGATCTGGCCCTCATTGCGTCGGCGCTCCTCCGCCATCGTGCTGGAACGCTGCGAGCGTTCCTCGGCGAGCGCTTCCTGCACTCCTTCATCGGGGGGCCGCGTCGCGTTCACGACGATGGCGGCGGTCCCGATCACCGTCAGGAACGCAATGGTCGCGACGACGATCCGGGCCATGGACAGATGGGACCCATGCGCGGGCGCCGACCGACCGGCCTCGATCAGGGCAATCGGCTCCCCCGCCGATCCGGGAATCCGAACGCGCAGCAAGAGTCGGCGGCCCATCTGAATCAGATCGCCGTCGTGAAGTTGGACCTCACGGATGGGGTGTCCGCGCACCCGAACCGCTCCGTTCGCGACCAGCCGCGGCCCCTCAGGGTCGAGGTGGATGCGGGCGTGATCCCGCCGGATTCGGCCCTGCGGGAAGGAAAAATCCGCCCGCGGCCCGCGTCCGACGCGTAATTCCGATCCGGAATCCCGCCTGTCGCCCGAGTTCTCCACTCCAGACTCTATCGGCGCGCGGAACGTGTCTCATAACCTCGCCTCAAGTACGGAGTTACGAGGCCGATGTCGCTAACGTCCGGATTAGCCGTAATGTAGGAGATAAGGGTACGGCGTTCTTTCGGGATTCAATCAGCACGAAAGACGCGAGGTCGAGACATGAATGTTCAACAATTGCTCGCCAGCCGGCGCCCCCGGGCTGCGACCCTGATCGTGGCGGCGCTCCTCGCAGCCACATTGGGCTGCAGCGGCGGCGGCGGAGGCGACAGTTCCTCTACGTTTACGCTTCAGTTCGTTGACCCCAACGCGTCGGCGGACGTCAACGGCGGCGACACGGTCGTCGTCCACGGCACCAACTTCCTGGCGGCCCGCGTCGCCCGGGTCTTCTTCGGCGCCAACAACCCCGGCTTCGGGATCAAGGTGCTGTCCGACACGGAGATCGAGGTCACGGTTCCGCCCGCTCCGAGCGGCAACGCCGGCACCTACAGCGTCGAGGTCGAAACCCTCGAGTTCGGCACCAAGGGCCTCTTCCGGGCGTTCACGTACGCCGACGATGGTGGCGGGACCACGGGTCCTCCGGTTCCGACCACGATCTTCCCGACGTCCTTCACCGCCACCGGCGCGGAGAGCTTCACGATCTCCGGCACCAACCTGGGGCCCAGCGGAGGCCAGGTCGACGTGATTTTCGAGGGCGTGGGGCTCGTCCGGGCCACCGTCTCCCAGGACCGTCAGTTCGCGACGGGCAACGCGCCCGTTTCGCAGGGCGTTCCGATCGCGACGCCGATCCTCGTCACGGTCGACAACTCCGGTCAGAGCGGGCCGGTCCCCACCCAGGTGACCTACAACTATGCCGCGCCGAGTTCGTGGCTCGTGCCCTTCCAGGAGGGGGCGGGTAACACGTCTCTTCCCGTGCGCGTGGGCGAGGGAATCGCGGTGGTCGCTACGTCCGGCACCACGGCCAACTGGGGCAACGTCGCCGGCACGGGTGACGACGAGCTGTTCCTGATCACCGGCCCGCCGCTGACGGCCGGCCTCGTTCCGTTGTTCGGCAATGCCGGCCTGCCCGCATCGCAGCGACGGTTGGACAGCAACAACTCGGTTCCAGTCGCCGTCGACTCCGATACGGTCTGCCTGTATTCGCCCGGGATGGACGGCATCGCCCTGACCGGCGACGAAGTCATCATCGTGGTTTCCGGGCTCCAGTCGACCCCGCCGACGGTTCGAGTGCTTCCGGTACCGAACCTGACGCCGGCCCCGATTGCGCGCATCTCCGATACGCAAATCGCGTTTACCACGCGTCTGACCGGAACCGCCGCCGCGCAGGATGAACTGCGCTTCGCGTCGATCAACAGCGGCGTGCCGACCCTCTCTGGCGCCCGTACGGACATCGGCCTCGCCGACGGTCGCGCGACCGTCGGGCGCGGCTACCGCTCGATTCCGTTCAGCCCGGACGGCGACGCCGTATTCGTCTTCACGCTGCATCCGGGAGGCGGGACGCGTACGTTCGGAGACAGCACCGATCTGTTGACGCGCTACCAGCTCTCCACCGGTGCGGTTGCACAGACGCCCGCACCGTTCCTGCACGACACGCCCATCGCGCTTTCCGCGACCCGTGTCGTTGCGGCCGCGCAGTCCGTTGCGAGCCCGCCGAATCCCGACGACAAGCTGGCGATCTACGACTTCGCCGGCGGGTCGTTCACGACGACCTACATGGGCGTCGGCGCCCGGATCCAAACGCTCGGGCTGCGCACGATCGTGGCGCTCGGCGATGGTCACGTTGCGCTAGCGCACGGCGGCGCGAACCAGACCGCGGGCAACGCGGACGATCAGATCGCGGTGTTCCGCGACGACGGCAGCGGGTCGCTGACGCAACTCAATGTGCCTCTCGCGGGGCGCCCGCAGATGACCCCGCTCGGCGACGGATCGGTCGTGGTTTTCGGCCCGGGCGGCGACCTGTTCGCAGGCACGCTCGACGATCGCGCCATTCTGCTGCGCGCGAATGGTTCCAGCTTCGCGGAGTTCCCCGGAGCACCCACGTGGGGCCAGGGCACTCTGGCGGCCGTCGACTCCACTCGCGTCTTTGCCATTGGCACGGGCCCGGATGCGCCGAATTACGGTACGGGCAACGAGACCTTGATTGTCCTGCAGGCCAAGGCTGTCGGCTTGGGCATCGCAACTTCT
>Ga0209475_10005585_pt1 | contig 10250 bp, 8 predicted proteins | sample tdDd471_FD_187128 | JGI IMG/M metagenome (GOLD analysis project Ga0209475, IMG submission 187128) | Marine sediment microbial communities from the Atlantic coast under amendment with organic carbon and nitrate - tdDd47.1 (SPAdes)... | ecosystem: Environmental > Aquatic > Marine > Coastal >...
ACCGGCTCCGAGTAGAGTATCGCTTTGTCGGCGAGCAACTCCATGATGGTCCCGGTTGGGCGTTCCGCAACAATGGCCTCATGCTGCATTGCCAAGATCCAAAGACCATGTTGAAAGACCAGGATTTCCCGGTGTCCATCGAAGCGCAAATCCTTGGAGGTAATGGGAAGGACGAACGCTCCACTTGTAATTTGTGTACCCCAGGTACGCATGTGGAAATGGATGGAAAATTGATCAAACGGCATTGTATAAACTCCAGCTCGAAGACTTTCCATGGCGACCAATGGGTGAATGCTGAATTTATCGTCATGGGCGATTCTCTGTTCCAGCATATAGCCGAAGGTGATACCGTTTTGGTGTATAACAAAGCCCAGATAGGAGGGGCACTTCCCGAGGGATTTCCCTTTGCGGAAGGCATGCCTTTAAAAGAGGGGTATATCTCGATTCAAAGTGAAACGCATCCTACCGAATTTAGAAAAATAGAACTGCAGGAAATAAAATGAAAAGCAAGGTAAAGCTCGTACATACTGACGCCACGCATGCTGACTTTCGCTTTCTTGTACAGCAATTGGACGAGGACTTAGCCGCCCGCTACGGCGCACAACAGGAGTTTTATGGGCAATTTAATGCCTTGGCAGCTATCAAGCAGGTCATTATAGCTTATCAGGAGGATAAACCCATTGCATGCGGTGCGATAAAGGCATTTGATGAACAATCGATGGAAGTCAAGCGTATGTTTGTGAGGGCTAGTCATCGGAGTCTAGGCATTGCCAGTCAAGTGCTGATGGCCCTGGAGGACTGGGCTCGAGAATTGAATTATCTAAGGTGTGTCCTGCAATTAGCTGATAATCAGTCGGAGGCCTTGCGTCTATACCAAAAGAACGGCTATCAGGTGATCGCCAACTTTGGACCCTATATTGGAGATGAAGGAAGTATTTGTATGGAGAAGCATTTGTAGGCTCTATTAAAAACATAAGACGAAAGGTCTTGCATATATACGGAAGGCCCGCGAGCAAACTCATGCCAGCGGGCCTTCTCAGTTGGGTAGGAATAATGATGCGTCATTCTACTGGACAACTACGGTTTATCCGTTGAAAGTTGAAGGTTTAATTCCGTTGTATAAACCTTTAAACCCAGTTGGCGTAAAATATCCAGCAGTATGACCTTATCGTACAATTATTTTCTGAAAGTATTGATCTTCACCTTGCAAAATCATCAAGCCATATAGACCACTAGGTAGCCCTGCAATATTGATCGCTTGCTTGTTGGCGGGACGTCCCGTAGCTGGCGCTGTCACCAGTCGACCTTGCATATCCACCAATCGAACCTGGTAATCGCTATGATCGGCCAAGCTGGACTCAATAAACAATTGCCCACTGGCAGGATTCGGATATACCTTAAAATCGGCTGATTCCTCAATAGCGATAGTATTGCTAAGGGTTTGGCCCAACAAGCCACTGCGTTCGTTTTCTAGTACACTACGCATAATCGCGATTTGTTCGACTGTAAAACTGTTTAAGCAAGTCTCTGTGGCATAATCCATGAAATTTTCATACATATCCAGCTTATCGTCCTCGCCTTCACCACAAGTATTTTGCGCAGGATCACATTGAAACTGACTGGAAACGCCTTGTTGCGGCGTATCAGATACACCATCATCCGCATCGCAATCAGCAATACCTAAAATAGACAACAAACCATCTCCCCAGATATGGCGTAGCCCTAAATAATGACCCACTTCATGAGTGATGGTGCGGCCACGTACGGGCACAGTCGTTTCTCCAGAGCCTAATAGCCCGGTAGCGGTATGAGTGCCAGAACGACGGAATACTTCGTAATGGATCACTACTCCATCTACTTCTGGCGTAGGCGCGTTGGCCCCTTCTGGCCAGTGATTGAGATCCGCTGGAGGATAAGCATAGCCCAATAAGCTACCTCCTTTGATATTGCAGACCCAGATATTCAGGTATTTTTCTGTATCCCAAGCGTCACTACCTCCTTCAGCTGATTTCTTTACATTATCTGGAAGACTTCCGGCCAAAAGATCTAATTCATATTCAGCGGTAGTTTCAACTCTTACGACATCGGCTAGTTCAAATTCAATGTAGGGGTCACCGACCACATCAAGGAAATCATCCCGAACACTATCCGCATCCAAATTTTTACGCCTGTAGTCTTCATTTAATACGTCAATTACATCTTTGACTAAATCGGTGGGTAAGTTCTCTTCCTCGTTTTTCCAAACGACGTGTACAACAACTGGGATGGTGTAAATTTCTAAATCTTTCTGTAGCACAGGCTTTTTGGCGGCGCTAGAGAATACTTGATCAGCATTGACCTTAAAACCGGGATGTTGCTGATCTAACTGGTAAACATAGTGATCATATCCGCAACCTTTGGGTGCTGGGATATTTTGTGTGTGTCCATAGACTGAAAAACCAAATACAAGAAGCATGATTAAAACGCGAATCATAGTGTGACTTTTGTGGGAGCTTTAACTGAGGGTGCCCGCACTGGAATGGTGGTGGGGTTTGTAATGGGTAATTAACAATGAATAATTAATAATGAATAATTAGCAATGAATAATTTGTAATTGATAATGAGCAATTGATAATTTTGAGGAGGAGTAGGTTAAATTATTACTTATTCATAATTACCCATTCTACATTACTCATTCATAATTACTCATTCCCCATTACCAAGCCTATGCGATAGGAATTTATTTACTAATATTGCCTCTCGCATTTTGCTTGATCCCTTGGAATACCATTCACACAATAAAGTAATGCGGGCTGCCTAGTGGCTCCCGGTTATGATAGGACAATATCGAAGTGCGTTTTGCACTGTTTGGAGAAAATGTAGGAGTGTTGCGCCGCGAATATAAGGGCAAATTGCAAATTTTGCAAATAGTACTTTATTATTTATGTGAAAAAAGTCTAATATTAGTTTTCATTACCCAATAACTGCAACATGACTATTGAATCATTTAGAGACTCTCTTTCCCAGGTTTCTCCACCTATTGGATTAACAGAAGCGCTTACTGCCATGTGGCATGCCGGCAAAAAAGATTGGGATGCATCTCACGATATTGCACAGGATATTCCTACTCGTACAGGCGACTGGATCCATGCCTACCTTCATCGTTGGGAAGGAGATGATTGGAATGCCAGGTATTGGTATCGTCGAGCGGGGAAGGATGTACCCAGCTATGATTTGGAAAGGGAATGGGAAGTGATTGTTACTGCGCTATTGGATTGAGAGAGGAGTAATAGACTTCAGAAGTGGGTTGATCGATTGACCACTCCGTGGCTAATATTCACTTCGCCAAAAATGGATATTGTTTAGTATGCCCGCCACGTAGTCGTTTGGGCTTCCCAAACGACTACGTGGCGAACCGATGTTGGCCACAAGCTCCTGCTTGTTGGCCGTCCTAAGTTGCGGGCTCCTGCCCGCAGTATTAATGACGGCGGGCAGGAGCCCGCATCGTAGAACCGCGAACGAGCAAGAGCTCGTCTCGGACATCCAAAAATGGGTCTCATGCAGGGACCCTTCATGGAATCTATCGACCACTCCACTTCTGAAGTCTAAGGGCCAGTTTGTAATTTCTTTTCAATCTTTTCCAGTTGCTTCTTATAGGTGCAAGAGAGGGCAAACTGGATTCGCTTTAGTTGCTCAGGTCTGGAATTATGATGGTCTAAATTGGCTAAGGTTTTTTTCAGCAGGCCTGGCAGGGCTTCATTGGAATAAGAATCGGGCATAATGAGATGAGGAGAGTCTTCATAAACGGACAGCAAGCTAGTTACGACCACTTTTCCAGTTGCCAAATACTCCAATATTTTATGGGAGTTGTCGGCATCGTAAGTTTCCATTTTTTTATAGCACGCCCAGAAAAGATCAATATTTATGCTCTTTTCTGCTATTTCCTCCTTGCTTGTGACACCATGCAGAATCACATTATGGCTATATTTAAGAAAATCGATAAAAGATCGTATAGCTGGCGTTGCTAGAAGCAAGTCATAGGGGCCAAAGAAATGAAAAACAACATTAGGTAATCCTTCTATCACCTCCATACAGGTTTTCCTATCTATCGCAGGGTGAGCAACATTCCCAATGTATCCGATAGTTGTTTGTGGGGGGTTACTCGATATATCTATTTTCCCCTGTATAATTTGCATAGCCAAGGACTCGAAGACGGGACTCAAGCCATGGTTGATAAAGTGTTGGGGCGCTTTGACTTTATAATGATTCTTTAAGATTTCGGGCGAAACGGAAAAAACGATGTCCGCCCCTTTATTGTCTCCACTACTAACTCCCTTATCGACGGGGTGAAATATCTTTATAGGCGCACTAAAAACGGACAAATCCGGGTAAATATTCCCATTGTCAAAATCCCATACGATATCTACTGGGCCAATTTTTCGGAGGATGCGTTTCACCTGAAAATCCATGGCCCATTGAAAAAGAAAATACAAATGAAATTTGAAAAAAGTAGGAAGCAACAAGCAGTAATCAATGACACATAAACGAGGGGTTTCATTGATTTGGGAAATATGAATTTTCCATCGGATGTACTCTTTAGGCCGATTCACAAAATAAACCGTGTTTCCTCTTTCTAATAATTCAAGGGCATAGTGGTGCTTGGACATTCTAAGCCCATCCCAGCCTTGAGGAGACAATAGAAGGATTCGTTTGTTGCTAAATAGCGGCTTTTCTGCTTTTGTAGGGGGCATCTAGAAAATTAAGGAATTTATCAGTTAGAGATAGCCCAATGATTGAGAATGTTTGTTTTTTTGATGCAAAAAAAAGGCTTCAGCGGCTGGGGCGAGGTGAGGTGCCGGTTGGAAACCGGGCACCAACGGCAGATGCAGCGAGGTACGTGGCTTTTGATTTTCATTTTCATTCATATTGGCATTTTGAGCAAGACTTCACAAGTTTTCCCTGCCATGCCTAAGGAAACTTCTGAAGTCTACGGGCTAGCCAAGCTCCTTCAATTCGCTTATTAGTTGAGAGGTTGCAAATTGAAAAACTAGCAACCTCTCAACTGAGTTCTTAGTCTAAATATTTGTCAAAACGTTCTATGCTTAAGCAATGATATCCAATGGTTTAGTACTGGCCCAGTCTCCGCGTGTAAAATCGGGGAAGGGTTGCGGGGCACCTCCGCTAGCTACCGATCGCTCACTCAATGGGCTAACGGCACTCCAAAAACAGCCTTCGTACACATTTTGATCCAATGGCAAGCCATTTCTGAGGCATTCCACAATCCGATAAGCCATCATGCCGTCCATTCCACCGTGACCACTATCGCGAGTCGTAGCTGATAAACGCTTATAAAGTGGGTGATCATATTTTTCATAGAGGGCTTGCAATTGCTCACCTTGCACCCATTGGTGATGATTCTCGGTGACTCCCTCTACCCCACCTTCCAAGGCTACTCGGGTAGGAAATCCAGCCAGGATACCTTTGGTCCCCTGCAATAAGTTATGACGGGTGTAGGGTCGAGGGCTCGTCTCATCCCATTGGATCATAATCGTACGGCCGAGGTGGGTTTTGATAATAGACGTATTCAAGTCCCCTCCTTTGAAGTTCAACTTGTTCCATTTATGGTCAGCGGGATAATTTTTTTCTGCATAAGCTTTGCGGCCCCTTGCTGGTGTACCAAAGGAAACCAAGCTGCTAAAATTATCCTCTCCCCTTCCCAGGTTCATGTATTGTGCCACCGGACCTAAGCCATGCGTGGGGTAAAGGTTACCATTTCTTCTCGCATAATGTCCTGTTCGCCAGGAGCCCGTTCCGCGCTCTACATGCTCCATCTGCGTTCTCAACTCATGAATGTAGGCCGCTTCGGCATGTAAAGGTTCTCCAATTACTCCTTGTCGGCACATGTTCAAAAACATCAACTCGTCTCGGTCATAGTTGACATTTTCCATCATCATACAATGCTTCTGCGTGGTTTCGGATGTGTCTACTATCTCCCACATTTCATTCAAAGTCAAGGCCATAGGTACTTCCACAAAAACGTGGGCTCCTTTTTTCATCGATTCTATACACATCGGTGCGTGATTGACCCAATTGGTACAAACGAATACCACATCGGGTTTCACTTCGTCCAACATGAGCTTCCATTTATCCTCACCACCAAAATATTGCTTGACATTCTTATGCTTCTGTCCCTTCCCAATTTTCGCACAAAAATCTGCTTCCTTTTTTACATTGTCTTCATATAAATCGGATATCGCCACTATTTCGAAGCCCTCCAACTTGGCTAAAAACCGTAAGTGGTTGGGTCCTCGATATCCCACCCCAATAAAAGCGGCTCTGACTGTTTCTAGTTTTGGTGCAGCAAAGCTCCCCATATACTGGGCTGCTGCTCGGCGTTCGGGTTGAGCGGTAGCGGAATGAGGCAACATCGCGCCCATCGCAAGAGCAGCACCAGAAAGGGAAGTTTTCTTTATAAAATTTCTTCTGTCTAAATTACTCATTGGTATTACGTTATGATTTCAGTGAATACGATTTTGACTACTAACGATCAGAGTTTCAAAGTATAACAATTTTAGGGAATAGAGAAAAAAGTCGCAGAAACAGTTTCGAAAAGAAAAAAATCTCGGACCACTTGTCATATTTTATAAAGGCTTGTCACTAATACTAATGAATCGACCTTGGGAAGACACACAAACTCCCAATTACTTCCAAGGATCGTGTCTACCAATTGTGGTTCGCTGACAATTGTATAAGTTTGGAATATTTTCCAATCACTAAACACCAGGTATAAAGGGAGTAAAACAATGAAATGCCACTAGAGTTAGCAGCAAAATTTGAACAGGTACTGGAAGAGAACAAGGCTAAAATCTATCGGATTTGCCGGATTTATGCGGTAGCCCCCATAGAGCCACAGGATTTGTTCCAAGAGGTTGTTTTCCACCTTTGGAAATCCCTCCCGACTTTCAAGGGGAAGTCCAACATTAGTACCTGGGTCTATAAAATAGCATTGAATGTATGCCATCGATCTAAGATGAAGCTGGAACGCAAAAATGGGAAAACTGTGCGTTTGGAGTCCATTCAATTTACGCCTATTGCGAGCCCTCTCCAAGAAGATCAGCAGGAAAGATACCAACTGCTTCGCCAATGCATCTCGACCCTAGATGAAAGTGATCAGTCGATTATTATTCTGTATTTAGAAGAACTACCCTATAAAGAAATAGCCGTGATAACAGGTCTAAGCGCCAACCATATCGCTGTGAAGATGAAGCGGATTCGAAAGAAATTACTGGATTGTATCACGCCCAAATTACACTAATATGTTTGAGCAAGAACTGCGAGATATTTGGAAAAATTCTTCAGAGGCAGAAAAAATCAAGTTTGATTTGTCTCAATTAATTTTGGATTTAAATAAAAAGATGAACCAGGTCGAAAAAAACATTCAGAAAAGAGATAGGCGAGAAATTATAGCCTCCATTATTGGTATTCTGATAGCTAGCTATCTGGCTTATGAAGTTCCATTTCCCATTAGCAAATTGGCTTGTTTGTTGAGTATAGGCTGGTTTGTCTACGTCATATATAAATTAAGAGCCAGCAAAAAAAAGACGATCCCACTAGATGTCACCTTGCCGTTCCGAAAACAACTCGAAAATCAAAAGACCAATATGCAACAGCAAGCTCAATTATTAGATACGGTATTATACTGGTACGTCCTACCACCCTTTATCGTCAATGTGCTGTTTATTATGGGATGGGGTGACCCAGCGGCGATAGGTTGGGATCATTTCTTGGCAGACATCTTCCGCGTTATGACCTTGGCCGCAAAACTAAGGACATTAGCGATATTAGCACTCTTTTATGGATTGATATTATGGATCAATAAGCAGGCGGTAAAAACCAAACTTAAGCCGATTATTCAAGACCTAGACCAGTTAATCCAGAAGTTGGACAGTGAATAGTTCACAACAATCCACCTCATTTTCAAAAACTAAATGATCATGTTAAAAAACAGTTTATTATTCTTACTCTTTTTAGGTATTTCTCTCCCCTTTGGCCAAGCACAGAAAGGGATGACAGCTGCCGTCAAGAAAAACATTCAGCTTCGTATTGACAATGGTATGAATGTGGGTATTGTAGTGGGGCTCATAGATGCTGACGGTACCCAATATTACAGTTTCGGTACAAAATCGCTAGCCACTAAGGAAAAAGTAGACGAACATAGTGTATTTGAAATTGGCTCTATTTCTAAAACCTTTACCGGTATCCTCTTAGCAGACCAGGTAGTAAAAGGCAAAGTCAAATTGGACGATCCCGTGCAAAAGTATTTGCCAGAGGGTGTTACTTCTCCGACCCGAAACGGAGAAGCCATCCAATTGGTCCACTTATCCAATCACACTTCGGCCTTACCGCGAATGCCTAGCAACTTTAATCCCGCCAACCCAGCTAATCCATTTGCAGACTACTCAGAAAAAGCCATGTATGAGTTTTTGACGGGCTATGCTTTATCCCGAGATATCGGCTCTCAATATGAGTACTCCAATTATGCAGTAGGGCTCCTAGGTCATATCCTGGCTCAACAACAAAAGATGACGTATGAGGAATTAGTGCTCAAAACGATCACCACGCCCTTAGACATGAAGGATACACGTGTCACCTTGACTCCTAAGATGGAAAAAAATCTAGCCTTGGGGCACAGCGGTGCTCAACAGGTGGAAAACTGGGACATCCCTACTTTAGGTGGCGCTGGTGCTATCCGTTCTACCGCAGTGGACATGCTCAAGTACCTGGCAGCCAATATGGGGATGCAAAAAAGCGATCTCTATCCAGCCATGCAATTGTCGCATAAGAATACAAGAAAAGACGCCAGTCAGCCTGTTGTGGGCTTAGGTTGGCATACCACTGATGTGAGTGGCACAGCGGTCATCTGGCACAATGGTGGCACGGGAGGCTATCGGACTTTTACTGGTTTTGTGAAAGGTGGAAAAAAGGGAGTAGTCGTTTTAGCCAATTCAACTGCCAGTGTAGATGATATTGGTCTTCACCTCCTAAATCCTAGTTCGCCGCTACAAACAGTCAAGCCTTCTATTGCGAAAAAATTGCAAACCGTCATAGACAGTAAAGGTATCCAAAAAGGCATAGAGACCTATCACCAACTGAAAAAAGCGCAAGCCGATAAATACGAATTTGCGGAAACCGAATTGAATAACCTCGGCTACTATTATCTAAATGCCAATGAGATCGATAAAGCTATTGCCGTATTAAAGCTCAATACCGAGGCTTATCCCAAAGCGTTCAATGTATACGATAGCATGGGAGAGGCTTATCAAAAGAAAGGAGACAAAGAGAAAGCCATTGCCAACTACAAAAAATCGGTGGAAATAAATCCAGCTAATGAAAATGGCATCCAGCAACTGAAAGCCCTTGGTGCCAATATGGCTGACATTATCGCTGATGTAGAGATAGCTGATGATATCTTAGAAAGTTACGTCGGGCAGTACGAACTCATGCCGAATTTTATCCTAACCATTAGCAAAGATGGCAAACAGATGAAAGCCCAGGCCACTGGCCAGCCACAGTTCCCCATCTTCGCCCGAGCTGAAAACGTCTTTTACTTCAAAGTCGTCCCCGCACAACTTACCTTTAATACCAATGCAGCGGGTAAAGTAGAGAGTGTCACCTTATTACAGGGGGGGCAGGAGATTGTCGGGAAGAAGTTGGCGAAGTAATTACTTGTTTGGGCTGGCCAGATTATCCCTCTCCTTTGGAAAAGGGTCAGCCCAGGCATTAGTTTTAAGGAACGTAGATGCTACATTCCTTCTTGAGAGCATGTTTGGGCAGGCCTTAATCGCCTCCAAGCGGCAAATTTTCTTTTATTCTGCGTTAGATTTTTCGCCTAATTGCCCGCATTGGGCTGCAAAATCTGCCTTGTCTAAAATAAAAGTTGCTCACTTTCGGCTAATCACGCTTGCCCATACATGCTCTTAGCCTTACCTTAATTCAAGACAAACATATTTTAATAAATATGTGATACTTGTCTATATGTCATATAACTTACCTCAATACAAAACCGGGTTTGTATATCCGCTAAATTAAGGTTATATTAGTAGACTTTATTCTAAAATAATTTGTAAGGAGCTGAATTATCTTTTTAAGTAATGGACAAAGAATAAGTTCCGCATTTTGAGATAGAGATTTTGGTGATAGACAAGGCATTTTTTGAAGGGATAGCAGCGCTATCGCTGAAAAAAATAACGCAGTATAGCGCCAAAAGATCA
>Ga0209475_10005586_pt1 | contig 10250 bp, 29 predicted proteins | sample tdDd471_FD_187128 | JGI IMG/M metagenome (GOLD analysis project Ga0209475, IMG submission 187128) | Marine sediment microbial communities from the Atlantic coast under amendment with organic carbon and nitrate - tdDd47.1 (SPAdes)... | ecosystem: Environmental > Aquatic > Marine > Coastal >...
GATAGAAAGATGAAATTGAAATTTAGTTTAAAAGAATTGTTACAAGAAACAAACAAAACACAAAAGGAATTTGCAGATGAAATTGGTATTTCAAAACAAGCAATAAATGGTTGGGTTAAAACAAATCATATCCCTACTGATAGACTAGGAGATATTGTAGAATTAATTGAATTAGCTTATCATGCAACAGGAAAATATAGTGATGAATTAGAACAACTACACAATTTGAAAGGGTGGTTTTAATGAAAGCAGTAATTAGTAAACTTACAGGAACATTCTTAGAATATAGGATTTGCATCCACTGTAAAGAAGAAACTTTAAAAGAAATGTTAACAATGAACAAGAACAATGAATGGGTTTGTATGGATTGTTTGTATAAATACTATACTAGATGTAACTCGTGCGAAGAATATGAATTAGATGAATTTGTTCGTGATATTGGAAATGGTTCAGAGTGTTTGGAATGTAGAGAAATAAATGGTAATAATTATGAGTAATATAAAAATAATGAATATTAATTACGATCTAAAATTTGGTGATAAAGTTGAACATCATGAAAGTTGTTATACAGTATACGATCAAAACGGAAATAAAAAATATTATGAGAATAGTGGTGGTTACTTCATTCAAAGAGAATACGACAACGAAAACAACATAATTTATATATCAACTAGCAACGGAGTTTTATTAGATGTGAGAGGAGAAAAACAATGATTAAAAATTTTATGTTATTTCTACTAACAGAAGACATCGAAGAATCAGATAATTATTTCCAACTAGCAAAGAATAAATTTATAGATACTTTTATAGGAGGAACAAATGAATAAGATAGCAAATATAACTATACTCTTATTATTACTAATTAGCCTGTTTAAGATAGAAAATATCATCTCTAAGGCATCAAAGCCACAATGGGTAAACATTGATACCTATTTAGAAGAAAAACGCATAGAGGCGAAATATAGCCTTGAATATAATAAAATAGCAGAATTAGAAAATAGAATAACTGAGCTAGAAAAATATAGCGAATATGTATATTGTAATTTAACAGTAGGTGATTCATTCATAAAAACGAACAAAGGTTCGTACTTCAGAAGTATTGTTAAAGTTTATATACTAGATGAAGAATTGAAAGCACCACCAATGTCAGGGATCAACTGCTCTAATAAAAATGAATACGGAGGTAGAAAATGAAAGCATATTTTGAAACAGAATTAGGGAAGTTATACAATGGAGATTGTTTAGTGGAAAGTAATAGAATTGAAGATGCTAGTATTGATTTAATAGTATGTGATCCACCTTATGGAAATATGAATACGGATGGAGGAAGAAAGTTAGGAATAAATGGATGGGATATAATTATAGAACCACAAGATATATTTAGGATAGCCAATAGAGTATTGAGAAAAAATGGTAAATTAATCTTGTTTAGTCAAGAACCATATACAAGCCAATTAATAACACAAGCAATACCTAATCTCCCATTTAATTATAGAGCGATATGGGAAAAAGATAATTTTGCCAATGCATTAGGCGTCAATAAAAATATGGTTAGTTTCACAGAAGATATATTAATTTTTACAAAAAAAGAATGTTATGATGCTATACATCCTTTAAAAAAAATATTTAAAAAATATGAAAAAAATAGTAAGGAATACATAGAAAATTTATTTTTAAAAGAGGGGAGATATACAAGTGAGTTAAGTGCAAAAGTTCACGCAAGTTATAAAATGGGATGGAATAAAGGTATGAGATTTGATTTAATGGATGAAAAATTATTCAATTATTTAAATAAGTTTTTAAATTTTAAAGAAAGTTATATGGAAATAAAAAAAATACATAATAATTTCAAAAAACAATATAAAAATATTTTTAATTTATGGGAGGGAAATAAATATAAATCAAATATTTTAAAATATAAAAAAGATTATGATGGATATCATCCAACACAAAAACCTATATTATTGCTTGAAGATTTAATTAAAACATATAGTAACGAGAATGATACAATATTAGATTTAACAATGGGAAGTGGTAGTACAGGAGTAGCTTGTAAGAATGCAAATAGAAAATTTATAGGCATTGAATTAGATAAAAAATATTTTAAAATAGCAAAAGAAAGAATTGAAAATAAACAAGAAAAATTATTTTAAAGAGGTAAATAATGTTAAAACAAAGAAAACCAACACGAGCTGAAAGGGAATTAATCTCTAAATACTCATCTAACCCACAAAATTGGCTCATAGAACGCAATACTAATAAAGAACTAGTATTAGTTCATAAACATACAAATAAAGTTAAGAGGGTGATTAAATGAAAGATTTAACATATCAACAATTACTAGTACAATTAAAAGTAGTTAACGGAGAACTTGATGATTTGAACGAAGATATTAAAAAGTTAAAAGAAGAGAAAATTAAAATATTAGTTTTATTATTAGAAAGGGGTTTATAAAATGAAATTAGAAATAGGAATGTATGTAAGAATGGAAAAAGTACACACTATTGTAGAATCTATTGAACAAATTGTAGGTGTCAAAGATACTGGGAATGTAAATTGTTATTCTATTGATAGTGAATCTACAGGATGTTATTTTAAGGGTGCATTCAACAAAGCATCACATAACATAATAGATTTAATAGAAGTTGGAGATTATGTTAATGGTGAAAAAGTAATTTATAAAGATGAAAAGAGTGTTTCTACCAAAAGCGATTATAAGCAAGGTGGTTATATGATGTTTGTTGATGAAGTCAAAACAATCGTAACAAAAGAACGATTTAATTCTATGAAATTCGAGGTGAAATAATGAAATTTCCACAAATGGGAGATACTTATTATTACATATGTAGTTGGGGTAGAATTATAAATATGCAATATACAAATTCAGTTATAGATCAAACTAGAATATTATTAGGAAACTTATTCCAAACTGAGGAACAAGCAGAATTTGCATTAGAGAAAAGAAAAATATTAGTCGAGCTAGAACAGATAGGGATAGTACCAAGTTTTCATTTTGATAATTTAGAAGATGCAACAGATGATTGGTGGAATGCAATAGAACAAATTGGAGAAGAAAAACTTAACAAATATTTGGTTGATATGGAAATATGTATAGAAGAAAAAGTAGGAGAAAAGAGATTTGATAAATATATTTTGGAGGTAGAAAAATGCGACAATTAACTATTGAACCTGGAGAAAAGAAACCGATAGCATATTGTGAATGCTGTGATAAACCATTGTATAAAGGTGATAAGGTATTTAAACATTATATTGACTATTACTGTAGTTCAAAATGTTTATTAATAGAGTTCTATCACGAACAAATCACACTAGGAGAATAAGTATATTAATTTATACTTTTTCTTTTCTAAAAGTGTTGTAAAAATAAAATATAAATTTGTGTTGCAAGTGGGTAATTTATGTGATATAATTAAGTAGAAGTAATAAAAAAACGAAAGAGAGGGAAAGAAAATGGCTGGAAATATTAAAAGAAAGTTAGATGATAGAGGGAGGATTCATCTACCAAAAGTAATGATGGAATTATTAGAGTTAGAGAATGGTGGAAGTGTTATTATCGAAATGAAAGGTAAAAAGATTTTGATTAAAAAAGGGGAATAAGCAATGGCGGACAATAAAAAGTATTACTATTTGAAGTTGAAAGATAATTTCTTTGATACTGATGAAATGATCGTATTACAAAATATGCAAGATGGTTATTTATATTCTGATATATTAATGAAACTTTATTTAAGAAGTTTAAAGAATGAGGGCAAGTTAATGTTTAAAGATGTAATACCATATACACCAGAAGTATTAGCTCAAGTTGTAAGGCATCATGTGGGAGTTGTAAAACAAGCATTAGATATTTTTAAAACATTAGGCTTAGTTGAAATATTTGATTCTGGAGCTATTTATATGTTGGATATTCAAAATTTTATAGGGAAATCATCAACTGAAGCAGATAGAGTTAGATTGTATGATAAGAGAATGAAAAAGGAAAAAGAACAATTAAAATTAGCTGATGTAGAAATCTACGAGAAATCTACTCCAGAGTTAGAGAAAGAGTTAAAGTTAGATTTAGAGATAAAGAAAGATATAGATATAAAGAAAGATAAAACCTCTTTAGTTGAAAAGCAAACTAAAGCAATCAATCCTATTTATATTAATATGGCTAATTATATGTTTTCTAAAATATTAGAAATGAATCCTAATAATAAAAAACCAAACATTAATAAATGGGCTGATGATTTTAGAAAGTTAGTTGAACTTGATAAAAGAGATGTTAACGAAATAGGTAATTTAATTAATTGGGTGTATCAAGATAATTTTTGGAAAACTAATGTATTAAGTCCTAAAAAATTAAGAGAGAAATACGATCAATTAGTAATCAGAGCAAATAGAAATATTATGACTCAAGAAAGTTTTGAAAACAAAATTAATAGAATGGCTAAAGAAGCTATGGAAATGGAGATGGATTTTTAATGGATAAAATATTAAAAGAACAAGAATTTAAGGAAGTAATAAAAATGTTAACTGCTTTAAATATGTTATTTAATAATACCATTAATGAACAAACAATTAAAATGTGGAGTAGAAGTTTAGTAAATGATGGTTACACAAAAAATGATATAGGTATAGCTTGTAACAATATTAAGAAAGAACAAGAATTTTTAAAATTAGCTCACTTCTACAAATATTTAGAAATGGGAGATACAAATGTTAATTACTTCGATAAGTTAATTCAATTAGTAAAAGATAATGGTGGAGCATCTTCAGAAAGAATTATCGCAGCTAGAAAAAAGATTTCTAAAAATGAAAAACCTGAGATATTAGATTTATGGAATGAGTTCGGTAGGCAAGTAGCAAATAGTGATCCTGGAGCTGATAGAACATTTTTAATGAATAGTGTTAATAAACGAGGAACTGAATTACAAAAGTTCCATAAACAACAAGAACAGAAAGTAAAACTAGGTTATGTTAAACGAGAAGAAATTGATTATAAAAATTCAACAATGAATAATGATGTTAAGAAACATATAGAAAAAAGAATGGATGGTAAATAGATGAAAGAATATACTGTTTTTTTAAAAACAAATATGGATAATGTGTTAATGGCTATTGAAGTTAATAACATAGAAGCTGTTTGTGAAATTTTAAAAATAAATATAGAAGATGAAGATATTACTGGTTTTGAAATTAAAATTAAAAATTTAAAATAATGTTAGGAGAGAAATAGAAATGGAAAGTTGTATTTATTGTAAATATGTTTGTACAAACAATGTTGTTACCTGTACGAATCCAAAGTTTTCAAAAAGTATGGGAAGTAATTTAATTACATTAGATGGTGATCCATCAAATTTTATTTGTGATATGTTTCAACCAAAAGTCACTAATTTCAATGATATTAATTTTAGAAAAATAAGCAAAAAGAAAGGTGAAAAATAAAATGAAAAAAGATTTAATATATAATAAAATAGATGAATTAGAAATGGTTATAAAGAATTTTGATTTAGCACATGATCCTGATTTAGATGATAGAATAACAGATCAAGAAGCATTAAAATTCAGATTATTAAGTTTAGTAGATGATATAGATGATTTAATGTTTGATTTAATCCAAGCAGGATTAGTTGAGAAAGTAGAGGGAGAATAAATGAGTGAATTAAATAAAAGTATTATTAAGATTAGAGTAGATTTACAAAAAAGAAATTTAAAAAAGAGTGGTAAGAATAAATTTGCTGGATTCTCATACTTTGAATTAAAAGATTTTCTACCAACACTAAACGAATTAATGTTAGAAAATGAAGTTAATGATCTATATACAATTGAAAATGATGAAACTATCTTATTATTAATGAAAGGTGATGAAGTAAATAGATATTCAATGCCATTTGAAAGATTCGCTACACCATTAAACAAACAAGGAAAACCATCTATGCAAGATATACAGTATCTAGGAGCTTTAAACACTTATTACAAGAGATATTTATATCTAAATGCATTTGGTATCACAGATGGCGAAATAATTGATTCAATGCCTAGTCCTGAAGAAGTACAACAAAAAGAAGATGAATTAAAAATGGCTATGAAAGAATATACAACAGCTTGTAAGAATCGTGGATTAGACACTAAAGAAACATCTAAATTATTAGGATTAGGAAAATCAACAACAGCTATACAATGGCTTGAAGCAATTAAAAAACTTGATGATGTTAAACGAGAAACAGAGGTAGGCTTCTAATGGATTTGTTGATTGAATTAAATGAGAAAATGAAACAATTAGATAATTCACTGGCAACTCTTAGAAAACATGGAACAGATAAAGCACAAAAAGAAAGAGATTACAGAGTTAAAAAAGCAGAAGTGATGTTACATTTACGTGCTGAGAAAATGCCAGCAACAATAATAGTAGATGTAGCAAATGGAGATGTAATAGTAGCAGATTTAAGATATAAGCGAGATATTGCAGTAATAGTATATGATGCTAACATAGATGCTATAAACATCTTAAAGAAGCAAATAACAATCATACACGATCAAATTAAAATGGATATGGGTTCTATAAAATAGCAATATTAATTTATTGCTTTTAGTTTATTTTTTTCTTGTTAAATCAAGTTAAGTATGGTACAATTAAGTAAAGGAGGGTTAATATGGAAAAGTTAATCACAATTAAAGAACTAACAGAACACTTACAAGTTAGCAAAGTTACCATTTATAATTATATGAAACAAGGTATGCCTTATAAGAAGATTGGCAAAAGCACGAGATTCGAATTAAAAGAAGTTCTAAAATATTTTGATGGTGACAAATAATGGAAGAATGGAAGGATGTTAAGGGTTATGAGGGATATTATCAAGTAAGTAATTTAGGTAGAGTTAAAAGTTTAGAAAGAAGAAGTGCTTGTGGTCGGTACATTATAAAAAAAAAGTTTTTAAAAGTTAGGGTTATAAATAAGAAATACAAAGGAATTGGTTTATATAAGGAAGGTAAATTAAAATTAATTACTATCCATAGATTAATAGCTTTAAATTTTATACAAAATCCAGAAAATAAACCTTGCGTGAATCATATCAATGGGAATAAATTCGATAATAATGTCAGTAATTTGGAATGGGTTACACATAGTGAAAATACAATACACGCTTATAACTCTGGTTTTTTTGGAAATATACAAATATTTGTAAAGTTAGAACACAAAAAAAATAGTGAAATTACGTTTCATCGTTCCAAAAATCAAGCAAGCGAGTATATGGGTTATAACAAATGTTATTTAGCCAAAAGGACACAAGAAAAAAGACCAAATGAAAATCAAAAATGGAGGTGGGAATATATAGATGAAAAAACGTACAAAAAAATTACAAATAACCAAACAAGTTGCATATAATGTATTAGAGCGTGACAATCATACTTGTTTATTTTGCAAACTTGATTTATATATGCCAGAAAAAATATATGGTATAGGATTAGAAATAAAAGATATAGCACATGTTATTGGTAAGGCACAAGGTGGATTGGGAACAGAAAAAAATTTACTAGTGCTTTGCCGATACCATCATTCACTTTACGATAACGGTAATAAAGGATTAAGAAAAGATATGTATAACGAAATTATAGCCTATCTAACAAACATTTATGGCGAATGGGATAAATCACAAGTAGTATATAAAAAATACCAATAGGAGGGAAAATATGAAACCACACTATCGATCTAAACAAAAAACAACTGCAATGCCTACATTATTATTCTTATTCATATTAATACTAATTATAGGATGGAAATTAATACCTATTATATTTCTAGCATTATTTATAACATTTGTATTAAGTATAATATTTAGTAGTTAATTATGGAAAATCAAACATTTACGATTCATACTAAACTAGTAACACTAAACGAATATATTAATGCTGAGAGATCAAATAAGTACGCAGGAGCGAAGATTAAAAAGCAACAAACAGAATTATGCAGATTAAGTTGTTTAACTCTTAAACCAATAGATTATCCATTTAAAATGATATGTGAATGGGGAATAGGTCGGCATGATCCTGACAATGTAGCATTTGCTAAGAAATTCATATTAGATGGAATGGTTAAAAGTGAAAGGTTACCAAACGACAATTTCAAATTTGTAAAAGGATTTGAAGATAGATTTATCAAAGGTGAAACAGGTGTCACGATAATAATTGAGGAGGTGTAAAATTGGCAATGCAATATGGGGAAAGCAAAAGGGATTATTTTAAAACAGTTATCAGAGATGCAATGAAACAATTAGCAAAAGGTGAAGAAGCGATATTATTTTCAGAAGAACAATACAACGAAATAAAAAATAACATATCATGTAAAATGTGTTATACTAAAGATGGATTTATAAAATTAACTCCATTGGGGAAGAAAAAAACTAAAAAACTAAAAAAAGGAATTGAAGTTACAAACAAACATACTAACGAAACAATATTTTTTAAAGCTGAAAGCAAAGCAAGTATGTATATTGGAAAAAGTAAAAGTTATATAGGTTGGCGAAAATACAAAGGATTACCACCTGAAAACAAAGATTTCAAATGGCAAGAAATTTATATATAAGGAGAATGAAAATGCGAGAAATTTTATTTAAAGCTAAAAGAGATGCTATGAATGACTTCAATTGGTATTATGGGAATTTAGTTTATCATTATGATTCTAATGGAACTAGAATGGCTAGGATACAAACTGATGAAACAAAAATGTTGTTTGTCACTTGTTTTCCTGAAACAGTATGTCAATACACAGGATTTAAAAATGCGAATGGTGTTAATATATTTGAGGGGGATATAGTGGTTTCAAATAATACTACAAGAAAAGTTACTTTTAAATGTGGTAAATGGGGTATTGAAGCATTAGATCAAGAAACGTGTGCTGGTTCAGAAATTAACAAACATTATAGTTTATATTTAGAAAATAATCAAGTTGAAATAATAGGTTCAATCCACGATAAGGAGAATAACAATGGCTCACAAATTAACGAATAGTAAATTGAAAGGGAAATGGTACAACGCAGCATTTGGCTTACACGAATACGAATTTGATTGTTCATGTATGAAAGGTAGTTACTCAAATAAAGCACCACTAGGATTAAGACAGAAATTCAATTGTGATGTGTGTGGCGAATCTCATATGTATTTAGTTACGAGTGAGAAGAATGATTAAAAATATATTTTGGTTTATTATAAATGGAATTATATTTTGTATATTAGCAATAGCATTATTATTTATGAAAATATTTTTTAAAGAAACAATAGAAGAAATGGAAAAGGAGAAATTATATGAATAGAACAGTATTAGTCGGAAGATTAACGAAAGATCCTGAATTAAGACATACTCAATCAAATAAAGCAGTAGCATCATTCACAATAGCAGTAAACAGACAATTTACGAACGCACAAGGCGAAAGAGAAGCAGACTTTATCAATATTGTAGTTTGGGGAAAACCAGCTGAGACAATTAAACAATATGTATTTAAAGGTCATCAAATTGGGATAGATGGAAGAATGCAAACAAGAAATTATGTAAAAGATCATCCAACTGGTCAAGGTGAAAGAGTTTATGTAACTGAAGTAGTTGCAGAATCATTTACATTCTTAGAACCTAAAAAAGAACAAACTTATAACACTAATCAACAGATTCAAAATAGACAACAACCAAAGAAACAAGAAGATCCATTTTCAAACTTTAGCGATAGTTTAGATGATGATCCAAATAATCAACTTCCATTTTAAGGAGATAATATGAAATTAAATGATTTGAAACAAAAACAAGAGAAACTAGATAGATATATATTTAGAAAACATAACACAAACAGAAATCAAACAAGAGAAAATAGAACAATAGCTCTGTTCGTTGAATGGATAGAGCTTTACAATCTAACTAAAGATCATAAATATTGGAGCAAGTCAATTCCAGTTAGAGAAAAAATGTTAGAAGAATATGTAGATTGTATTCACTTTTGTCTGAGTTTAGCATATGACTATGAATTAGACTTATCTTATAAAATTAAAAATTATAAACCTAGAACACTAAAAGAACATTATAACATTTTGCTACAATTACATTCTAATGCTTTATTGAATCCAACTAAAACAACATATAAAAACTTTATCAAGCATATAGTTAATTTAGGAATATTCTTCAATTTCACAGAAGAAGAAGTAATAAATGCATATAATGAAAAGCATGAGATAAATTATGTTAGACAGGAGCAAAATTACTGATG
>Ga0209475_10005610_pt1 | contig 10212 bp, 6 predicted proteins | sample tdDd471_FD_187128 | JGI IMG/M metagenome (GOLD analysis project Ga0209475, IMG submission 187128) | Marine sediment microbial communities from the Atlantic coast under amendment with organic carbon and nitrate - tdDd47.1 (SPAdes)... | ecosystem: Environmental > Aquatic > Marine > Coastal >...
CTAATAAAATGGGGGATTACTAAAACCGAACGAATAGGTTTTATCTACCTCCTTAATTGTACATTTCATACAGAACCAAGGCGTTATAACTTACTTATTATCTGGAGTTATAACGCCACATTTAATTGATATTATTATCACTTATCATGAAACATACTGCAGTTTCTGAATCATTATCCAGGAATATACATTAAAATGATTCGTATTCACCAACAATCTCCTTAGGTTCATTAATACTGATCTCAATACCTTTTTTCGGCGCTAGCTTTGATGGCTCAATTTTCTCATTTGCAGATTTTCCGTTGGTTGGATGCACATTAGGGCTTCCATTACCCCTATCCACTTGGCTGTTGATCCTAAAGAAAGCTATAAGCTCACGAAGCTGAGACGCCTGTGTTGACATTTCCTCTGAACTGGTAGCCATCTCTTCTGACGCTGCAGCATTCTGCTGAGTTACTTGGCTTAACTGATTGACAGCACTGTTAACTTGATCGGCTCCTGTTTTCTGTTCCATGCTTGATGCCGCAATTTCCTGTACCAAGGTGGCCGTTTTTTTGATTTCAGGAACCATCTGATTCATCAAGTCACTTGATCTTTCTGTTGTTTGAACTCCCTGAGCAGAAAGAATTAATATTTCATCGGCAGCCACCTTGCTGCGATCAGCGAGTTTTCGAACTTCAGCAGCCACAACTGCAAATCCTCTTCCATGTTCCCCGGCTCGTGCTGCCTCAACTGCGGCATTCAGAGCAAGTATATTGGTTTGAAATGCTATATCATTTACAATTGTAATTTTCTCAGATATTTTCTTAATCGTTTCCAGGCTATCATCAGCCGCCTCTTTAACATCACTGATACCTTGGGAAGCATCTAATGCAATATGTTCTGTTTGTTGAGCATTATCGGTATTTTGTTGAATGTTAGATGACATTTCTTCCATGGAGGCACTCACTTCCTCAGTGGAAGAAGCCTGCTCGGAAGCCCCTTGTGAAATTTGCTGAGAAACAGTACTTAGCTGAATACTGGCACTCGCAATATTATCGGTTCCAGAAATTACATTAGAAACTATTTCATTTAGCTTCTCGGCCATTTCTTCAAGAAATTTCACTAAACGTCCTACTTCATCGCTTTGCTCAATTGTACTTTTAACCGCCAGATCGCCGGCGGCAATTCGGGCGGTCATTAATACTGCCTCTTTAAGCGGACGGGTAATAATACGGGTTATAACGACAGTCAGCACTAACGCAAGTATAAGCGCAAGAAATAATGTAATACTCACTTCCAGTCGAGAAGCTGCCTGAACACTAATGGTTTCAGCTATGATTACATCCAGCATTTCGTCTTCCACTTCTACTTCCAATGCTTCCAAACGCCCAATCAATGATGAACAAATATCATCAACTACGCTATCTAAATCTTCTATTTGCGTGTGTAATGCTTGATTAGTTGCCTCATCATTTGCCGATTCAATCTGCGTCATTTTCAATTGATACACCTGATCAATTAATGGTTTGACATCCTTAATGTAACTTTTTCCAATCTCGTTCAAAGCATCGCTTAGCTGGTGTTTAAAGCTGTCAAACTCCATGCCCCAGTCATCTTTGACGCATATGGTAATGGCATTACTCAAGTTTTCATTTATAACTGTATGGATTGCGTCACGACTCTTATTAATATCATCCAAACTACTCTGTTCATCCTGCTCAATAAGCTCCATAATAATCAGTTGCTCAGTACGCAGATTAAACTTGGCCTCCATTATATTATCGGCAATGGTCGTACTTTGTACTACATCGTTGGTATTTTCTTCTAAATGATTAACGATATATACCTCTCTTATGCCTAGCACTAAAAGGATCACTGTAATAATACCAAATCCGATAGCTAGTTTTGTTCCAATACTTAAATCTTTAAATTTCATGGCGTTTATTTTTTTCTTAAATCAGATGGTTAAAATGATATATATGATCGTATCAGGCCAATAAAAGCATTACCCCTACCATGCTGAGCACCAGGATTTATGATGTACTGAAATTCAGGCTGAACGGTAAAATGTTGATTTATTTTTGCTTTATACATACACTCAATTGCTGATTCAGAAGCTTTGTATGGCGACAAATTCACATTCGTCAAGTGGTGACTTATAAGTGCATTGGCGATGGCAATACCAAAGACATCACCGCTCCGTCGAGCAAAAGGTGAATTAATATTAAAGCCAAATGCCCAATAAAGGTCAATCATATTTCGGTTTGAGGGAGCCACACCCACTTGTCCGAATGCACCAATCGTTGTCTTGCTTTTATGTCCTAAATGCATTAGATGTTGATCTGCTATCAAAAAACAACCATAGTTACCTTTTATCGTGGAAATGGAGTCGCCCACATTCAAATAGTGTCCGGTATGGTAATAAGCACCTAATTTATAGTGACTATTCTCCTGTTTATCCCCCGACAAATTGAGATGAAGCTCAGCAATAGAGAACAAGCCCTCATCAGAGTTCACCTTAAAATTGGTACAATAAGGATCTTCATCAAGACTAAGTGGATCGCCATCATACACGGCCATCTGACAAGCTATCTGAGAAGAGACGTCATATCTAAGAACCAGACCAAGCGTATTCTTAGGAAAGATAGAGACCGGCATATTGGCTGAGATAAGGGGCATAATACCAAATGAGCTATTAATATATTCCCCAGCATAGTCACTGGTCAGAAATTCCGAATTCAGATCATGAACCCCAAGTAGCACACTAAGTTGATCAAATGACTGCCGATACCATAGTTGATAGAGGTAAGTGTAATTACCATTTTCGATATTGGAGATGCATTGTATATCATTAATCAGGTTGGCTGATGGCATAGCGCCATGCGTATTTTCCACCTGCAAATAGAATTCTCCATTTTTCCATAAGCCTGCATTGCCAGTATTCAGTGTCAAACACAAATCAATCATCCCCAGATAGGCAGAGCTCCGGTTATGCATGCTATTGGGATGACCAAATACATCACCTGTATAAATAGCCTCATAACTTAATGCTTTATCCTCTTCTTGTGAGACGGTAGACTGACTGCTCATACAAATGATAACAAGCAATAAAAGAAGTTTTGACTGTTTCATTTTATTTGTTTTTATGCTTATTATTTTTTATATCGAACGATTTAAGAGTTGGGAGATTATTGTGGTTTCCACATTGATTAGATACCAAGGTCTGCTCAAATATCTGGATAGCTATATTGATTGGCTATACTTGCTAGATCTTGCTGTTTGAATTTCTCAAGTGCTTTAGCCGAATAGTAATTCCTTCCATCCATCACTGTTTCTACAGCTATAGTCAGCTCATTGGTTTCAAAGTCCTTTAATATGTAGCCTTTAGCTCCGGCCAATATCATATCCATCATATACTGCGGATTGACATACATTGAAAGGGCAATAATTTTAATGGACTGATTTATTTCAAGTGCTTTTCGGGTTGCGGTAACACCATCCATTTCTGGCATTTTAATATCCATAAATACCAGGTCGGGCATTCGCTTATGTAGATAGCAAAGGCATTCTTTTGCAGAGCATACTTCATCAATCTCACAGTATCGTAAGAGGCGATTTAAGGTCAACATCAGGCCTTTTCGATAAAACTTATTATCATCAACAATCAGTATGTGAATTTTCCTTTGCTGCATACACTAAAACATCCTGCAACAAAACTACATACCTGCAAAAGGTCAGACAACAACACATATACGTAATTCTAAGCCATCGAAAATTACGTGTATGTACTAAATAAATTAAGTATAACTACGTAGATGAATAAGTCACCAGAACGGTGTATACATTCAGATTATACCAATGATTAGATGGCATTATGTAATAAATAAGGTTGGCGTATATTCTGACTTGAACCAGTCAAAATTGTTGATTATAAATTAACCATCCCATTTTGGATAGCATATGCGATAAGTTGAGCCGTATTTTTAGAGCCGATTTTCATATTAATATTAGCCCTGTGCGTGGTTACAGTACGTAGACTAATAAATAATTTATCAGCAATTTCCTGATTAATATATCCTTGCACAACATATTTAATGATCTCAACCTCACGTTTAGTAAGATTTGAAACCTTATCTTCTTTGGGACCTTCACTTTTCACATATTGGTTGGTGAAAAAAGGCATGAATTCGGCTGAATAATATTGTTGCCCTTTTGCTACTTTCTGTAAAGCCATCTCAAGCTCTTTTATTTCGGCATTTTTTAACAAGAAGCCATCTACTCCAACCTCCAACATTTGTTTAAAATTCTCTTCATCGCCAAACATTGACAAGACGATTATTTTGGTCTGCGGTAACAAAATATGCAATTGTTTAGCCGCTTCTATCCCGTTCATCTCAGGCATTTTAATATCCATGATCACTACATCGGGTTTTTTCAGCTTGGCTTCTTCAAGCAATTCGATACCATTGGATGCTTCTCCAACAACTTCAGCATATTTAAGTCGGTTAATGGTCATTATCACTCCTTTACGAAAAAATACATGATCGTCAACGACAATAAGTTTAAGCTTCATAGTATAGTATTAGTTAACTGCCTATCTGTTTCAATAAATATTTCAAATTGAAAACCCTGTTGTGGTTCACTCTTAAAATTGTATTTACCGTCAATAGAACTTAATCGTCCTATGACGCTGCGTAATCCGATACCGGTATGTTTATCTAGTGCCTGTTTAAAATCAAAGCCTTTTCCATCATCAGCATAACGACAAGTTAACAACTGTCCTTCATATAATAGATCAATCTTTATATTTTGGGCCTCGGCATGTTTCATTGTATTATTAATTAACTCTATCATTATTCGATAAAGTGCCAGCTCCTTACGTTTATCATCCAGCGAATCAATAGTAATATTAAGGTTTATCTTAAGTGAGCTGACTTTTTCAATTCTATAACAAAAAGACTTAAGGGCTGCTTTTATCCCATAGCTGGTAAGAACATTGGGCATGAGGTCATTCGATATTGAACGTGTTTTTTCGACAGCTGAGTTTACAAAGTCACTCAAATATTCAATCATCGACAAACGCTTTTCCTGATCGTCATTATTATAAGCAAGCTCCTTAATATAGAGCTTAATGCCCGATAAGAAGGGCCCCAGTTCATCATGAAGATCTTCAGCAAATTTTCTCCGTTCCACCTCTTGCGTTTCTATGATGGTATTTAAAATTTCCTTATCATGTTGTTTTTGCCGTGTAATATCACGCGTAATTGATAAGATATGAGGTACCCCATCTATATGAATAAAGTTTGCTGACATCATACCAGTGATTAATTGTCCGTTTTTACACCGGAATACAACCTCCAGATTTTTACATTGCCCCTTTTGTTTCAGCTCGCTTAATAAAGTCTCACGATCAGTCTTAGCGTACCATAAGTTTAGATCAAGCGCTGAGTGTCCAATGGCATCATCACGACTAAAACCAGTAATTGCTGTAAAGCCCTCATTTACGTCAATATAACAACCTTCCATTGAGGTGATATTAACCGCATCCGGACTGGTAATAAAGGCTGCTCTGTATTTAGCTTCACTCTCCCTGATCACCTGCTCGGCATTTTTCTGTTGGGTCACATCCTGTGATACACCAATCGCTCTGCTCAGCTTTCCCTGTTCATTAACAATAAAATCAGCCTTTTGCCTAATCCACTTAATCAGTTCGTTGGCAATTATGCGATGCTCTATATCATACGAATGCTCCTTAATGCCCTTCTGCCATTGTTGTTCAACAAATTCGCGATCATCAGGGTGAACAATACCCAGAAATCGTTCATAACTAAGTTCTGAATCTTCAGGTAGGTCAAATAAACGATAATTCTCCTTTGTCCAATACAAACGAGTATTTTGAAAATCATATTCCCATGTTCCTATTTGTCCTATTTCCTGAGATTTCTCCAAATAGTATTGTTTACTTTTTATCTGCTCTTCAATATTTTTCTTTTCTGTGATATCGCTGAAAATACAATGCGTCTGTTTGAAAGAGCCATTTATATCATACGCGACGTTACCATCCAGACTAATAATAACGTGTTTTCGATTTTTAGTAACTAGCACAAATTCAATATTTCGCACTATGCCTACCTTGATAAATATATTAAAAGCGCTATTGAATTTTAGTTTAGAGTCTTCACTCATAAACTCATAAAAATAATGACCAATAACTTCATCTTTATGATACCCCATCAGGGTTAACCAAGCCTTATTGACATCAATAAAGCGGCCCTCTTTATTCAATGACTGATAGCTTAAAGGTGCATTCTCGTACAATATTCGGAACTTTTCTTCGCTTTGCTTCAATACCTTTTCTATCTTCTTTTTATCTTCAATTTCAATCTGTAATCGTTTCGAGATATCTAGTATTTTTAAGGTTCGGAATTTCCAAATAAGTAAATAAACCGTAAGAAGTATGGTAATAAACAAACCGATATATAACATCATATTGGCATCTTCATAAACTGTTACAGGAGTATACGTCTGAAAATCCAAACTCAGTAATTTATTGTACAGAGGAAGCTCAAAAGAGTGAAAATGTATTTGCATTCTTTGGGTGATAGCATCTTTGTCTGGAGTGTGATACTTAGCTAACTGGATTGGATTAATGCTGTCTGTCCTGTCATTGATTGTCACGTTGATATCTTCTTCTGCAAATTGTGCTAAGGTATGAGCAAGGATAATATCCATTTGCAGCCGCGCAATTACAAGAGCTTCAAGATCATTACTTTCTGAATTATTATAAATAGGTAGAATTGCCAACATACCGGACATAGTAGTATCACCAATTGAAAGCTCACAATTTGTTATGGATAACTGCCGATGATCAAGGGCGGACTGAATATTAGCATAAACCTTTTCACGAGAACCAAAATCGAATCCCCGAAAAGACTTATCCATTATTTTCTCAGGACATGAATATACTGCCGGATAATATTTTGTCCTCTCCCGAACTGCAATAAACTCCCCCTTATTATTAATTTCTAGAAGCTTAAATTCGGTAAAACCCTGTTGTTGAAGCTTTAGTTTTAGAGTGTTGAGGGAGGTGCTATCACTTATTTCATTTATCCAACAGATATTTTGTATCCCTTGATGTGACTTTAAAATGGGAGATGCCAATTGTTCAAATTCCTGATTCGGTAAATCCCAATCATGTTCAAAAAGTCTTAGTAGATTAAATATTGCATTAAACTTGTTCTCAATGGCTTTCTTGCGCTCATGAACATGCTGCTTTATATACTCCCCCTGAAACCCATGTACTTCATCTTTCTCATAAATATAGAGCTTAAACGAGATGACGATGCCAATAATTAGCAGTAATACAATTGATAAATATCTTTTGATAAAATGCATAATAGATTCGGGTTTGTACAAGAGTCAAACAAATATATAAAGATTGCCTAGCACTTCAAGTATTCATTGTCTATTTCAAAAGACACTCAAAAAATATAAAAAGTAGTTAGCAAATAATAGCTGCTTAGAGTAGTTTCACAAAATCACCGTTTGGTGATACTATTATTCCTTCCGTGAATGAGTCTCTTCAAACGGGTGGAAACTAACGGTTGCAATAAATTGCGTTGCGTAAATTGAAACACACGCCTTAGCGTGTCTAGTTAAAATTTCATTTAATATTGCAATATTCCCGAATACAGTATACCAGCAAAGATTTTTACCGTGTGATATAAACAGTTTTAATTCTTTCTCATTATGATTTTTTCAAAGGCAACGTAAATTTGAAATCACTTCCTTTTCCTTCTTCGCTTTCAACCCAAATATTTCCACCGAGTTTTTCCACAAATTCTTTGCAAAGAACTAATCCTAAGCCAGAACCTTTTTCGTTTGCCGTACCCCAAGATGTTAAATTTATGGATGCATCAAATAGCTTTTTACGCGTTTCGTCATTTATCCCAACTCCATTATCGGAGATAGAAATTTCAACTTTGTTGTGTTTTGAAATTACGAAAACATTTACATCTCCTCCTGATTTAGTGAATTTGATTGCATTGGAAATAAGATTTCGTAAAACGGTCTTTAACATATCTTTATCAGCATAAACCTCAACCTCATCTGATTGATTATATTTTATTGCTATATTCTTAATTTTTGCAGCTGAATTTGATATTTCGATTGTTTCTTGAATAATTGATGACAATATTATTTTCTCTGGTTGGATAATTATTTTTCCGGTTTGTGTTTTAGCCCAATTCAATAAATTATCAAGTAAAATAAGCGTATTTTTTGCGGATGAATATATTAATCCTAAAAACATTTCAGATTCTGCAACTTTAAAATCTTTTACGTTTTCAATTAACAATTCAGAAAAACCTAAAATGCTATTAAACGGGCTTCTTAAATCGTGTGCAATTATTGAAAATAGTTTGTCTTTGGTAGCATTTAATTCTCGTAGTTGCTTTTCGCTGGCTTTTAGGGCATCTTCGGCAACTCGTTGCGCTGTAATGTCATGAATAATAGAGTATAAAAAGGTTTTTTTATCAATTTCTATTTTACCGCTATAAGCGTGTACATCTCTAATATCACCGTTTGCCAGTTTATGTTTAAATTCGAAATAGTTCTTTTTTTCTTTTAATGCGTTTTGCATTTCATGTCCTACCTGTGCTTTCGGTAAAACATTTATATTCGTTATATTTAAAGATAATAGCTCTTCTTTAGAATAGCCATAATAATCAATTGATGAATTATTTGCGTCGATAATCCTACCTGTTTTTGGATCAATTATAAGCATAATTGATTTATTTTCGTAAAATATGCTTTTGTATCGGCTTTCACTTTCCTTTAATACTTGTTCTGATTGTTTGCGTTCTGTAATGTCATCAATCATGCATAAATGGTACGGATTTGATTTATCTCCTACAGGTAAAGGTGCCACGATCATATTTATCCAAACATATTCTCCATTTGGCAGAATATATCTTTTTTCCATTTGGTACCCTTTAATTGTCTGTGTATTTAGGAGCTCCATATTATCCAAATCGGGCTGAACATCATCCGGATGTGTAATACTCATCCAATCAATGCTTAACATTTCTTCAGCAGTTCTTCCTGCAATTTTGGAAAATCTCGGATTAATGTCCTTAAACTTGCCAGTGAATGAATGAGTCATAGCAATTCCTAATGGTGCCTGTTCAAATATGGTTCGGAATTTCTCTTCGCTTTCTTCGGCTTTTTCTTTGGCAGTTTGAAGTTCTTTATTTAATGCGATGTATTCTTCGTTCTGTTCTTTGAGAAGCTTATTTGCCTGATTTTTTTCAAAGAGATATCTTTTCATGATTCTAAAAGCTCCTATCCAGACAATTGCGAGCATTAACAGTGAAATAATTAAAAACGTAAGAGATAGAATACCTTGTCGACGTTGTCTTTCAATTTGTGATTGAGCTTGAATATGCAAGGCCTTGCCAATATTAATCATGCCTTCGCTATAAATTTCCTTATTTTTTTCATATTCTTTCGAAAACAATAATTGAGTAGCAGAATCCAGATCTCCGTCGTGAATCATTCTAAAAGCCTGATGCTCTGCCTTAACCAACTTAATATTGGCAGAATCCGTAAGTGCTGCATTCTCTGTAATAAATGCTTCAGGACTAATTGATCTGATTTCCTTAATTGCTGAGTCTAGTTTATTTTCAAATTCAAGATATCGTTTTTCCCATCGTACATCACCAGATGCAGCCCCTAATCTTGCCGACATGGTTAAAACTTCATCCAGATGAATGACTACGGAGGACAACTGTTGAAGCCTGAAATCACGATTAATAAATGTCTGTGAATTTTTATATGAAGTCCAGTTGAACCATCCTAAAACAATGATAATAGCAGCAGTAACTGACAAACAGAAAAATAATACTTTCTCAGGAATATTTGAAAATATCTTGTTTCTGTTCTTCATTTTTTTGTGCGTTGAATCCTATCAAAGTTCAATTCCAAATATATCTATATACTAAATTATCAATAATTTAATGTCTTTTCAACCTTCTTTGTTTTAATTTCCCGTTTTATAGAGCATCCAATACGAATTGATTCTCTTGTAATTAATTTAAGCCTGATACTTTATACCATCTACTTTAGGTAAGTACGTCTGACTAGACCAACAATCAATAAGATTGGCTATTCTTTTAGAATAAAGGAACTCAACATTCATAAACCATATTTCTTTCGTTACATACTCTATTA